>JADMIO010634691.1_pt1 | contig 13062 bp, 10 predicted proteins | sample 8958161 | NCBI WGS metagenome assembly JADMIO01 (sample SAMN16585339, study PRJNA669376) | soil metagenome | isolation source: Crop rotation soil | place: USA: Cullars Rotation, Alabama | collected 2011 | reverse complement strand
GAGAGGATTGTAGACCACAAACTCGCGCGTGCCGAAGCGATGATTGAACTGTTCGAAGACCACGTTGTACCCGGCCCCGTGCGGCTCGTAGTGATACTGGGGAATGCCCATGACTTGCGGCCTGATGTCGGGATGCTCTGCGAGCAGCGATGTCGGATAGCGGCCGTTTCTGTTGCGATACTCTTCGATCGCCGTGATCAGTGGCGCGCTGTTGGCAATCGCACGGTTCCGGCTCATCTCTGTCGCGCGGTCCACCAAGGCCCACTGCAACAGCGCGACCGCGATGGGAACTGCGATGAAATAGAAGGGAATTGCGCTCGAAAGATTGAACGAGCTTGGACCAGCCGGCGAGGCGCCTTGCCTGAATCTAGCCCATGCCTTTCGCAGTACCAACACCCACAACACCACAACCGCGAAAACCAGCACCAGACCGCTATGTATGATCGCCGCCAAACACACAGCGGCCCACACCAGCGTCGACACGATCAGCACGAGCAACGGAAACACGTGCCGCTTTTGTGCCAGCCGCGACGAACGCTCCGCTCCGATCCACAACAGCCCAACCGGCACCAACAGCAGTCCCACAACGCCGAAGAGGTGCGCCATTTCTGAGAACGCAACGGCCAGGTTGTCATACGAGCCCGGAAGAAACGGCAGTAAGGTGCAGAAGAGAATGAAGGCGATCGTCAGAACGATGCCAAGCAGGTGTTGGATCATCTTTAGTAGTCACTCAGCGGTCAGTCACGGCGGTTGGTCACGATGCAGCCCACTGAAAGCACAACTCATAACCATCAGGATCGCGCAGGTACAATTGCTTCATGCCATACGGCGCGACCTTTGGCTCCGCCACGTCAACACCTTGCGAACGCAGGTGACGATAGACCGCATCGACGTCCGGAGCGCCAAAATACAGGCAGGTGTCGCGGTGCGCTGCTACCCGAACAGCATCCGGCTGCGACGGACGAAACTCCTGTTCGTAAGCGGTATTGAGCATCACTTCAGCCTCACCCAATCGCAGCAATCCCCAGTCAAACTGATCGCCTTCGCGCGGCGAGGTCTGGACCACTTCAAACCCGAGCACGTCGCGGTAGAAGCGGACAGACGTAGGCATGTCGAAGACTTGCAGCAGGACGCAAACTCCACGCACGTCGATACTCATGATTTTTCTCAGGTCAATTAAACCGCGTTTGCCGGTAAAAGTTCCAGAACTAATTACTAAAAATTTCTTCGAAATTTCCTGGAGGTGTGCAGATAGGTTTCGAGATGTTTCGACGCGTATTGTTGTTAAGGCTGTCCCAACACTTCAGTGAGTGAGTCCAGAAAGAGGTGCGAGATGAAAACGCAACCGCAGCGAAGCTATGTCAACCTAACGCAACTGAGCATGCTCTTCACCCTCGCGGTGATGATTCTGTTCGGCTGCTCACAGCAAGCTCTCGCACAGCAACGAGACGGCGAGACAACTGACAGCACCCCCAGCAGCGGGCGAGTTAACTTCAACATCATTCAACTGCTTAACGGCGAATATCTCGAGATGTTCGGCGCCGGTTCCAGTAGCGGACGCCTGCGCGGACATCCATCAATCGCCGGCGTTGAATTGAGCACGACTACCGCTGACCCGCTCATGTTTTCAACCGGCGGCGTTGAACGCATGCGGATTGCAGCAAATGGTTTTGTGGGGATCGGTATCACCACCCCGCAGACGCCGCTGGAAATGTATACCCCGGCCGCCATCTCTTATTCACCCACCACTTCACAAGCCGCAAGGATTCGCCTGATAAACAACACGACGACCGCCAACAACGCGTTTGAGATAGCCATGGGCGCATTCGACACAAATAACACTCCCTCCAGTGTCGTAAGACTGACGGCCATTATGACGAATCACACTCCCGCACTAACCGGAGGTGACTTTGCGATCGGCTTACGCAGCGGTGGCGCGTTGTTTGAATCCGCGCGCTTTGCTTCAAACGGCAACGTGGGCATCGGCACCATGACGCCGGCTTACAAACTCGACGTCGCCGGTCCGATTCGTTCGAGCAGCGGTGGATTCGTATTTCCTGACGGCACCGTGCAGACCACCGCGGGTGGCGGAGGCGGCGGTGGGGGATCGCAATGGGTCACCTTGGGTTCGAATATTTTTTACGCCTTGGGCAATGTAGGAGTCGGCATGAGCACACCGGGAGTCGCGCTCGATGTAAACCCAAACGGCGCTCTTCGCGTGGGCCATGCGAATCTCAGTTCTGGCGGCGACAACGTCAATCTAGGCAGTCACACATGGTTCAACGGTACTGCCTGGCAATTTGACGGGAATCCCGGCGCTCTATACCGGATCACCGGTCAACAACATCTCTGGTATTCGCACAATGGCAGCACTTTCACAAACTTCATGGCCCTCAACTCGGCTGGCAATCTCGGCCTCGGCACCACAGCTCCAACGGCCCGCTTGCACGTCGACGGCGGAGCGATCAGGTTGTCGTCAACTGCCGTCGGTCAGACTCCATTTCAACTCTACAGCTATTCAAACTCCCACTCGCTCTGGTTGAGTTCCGGTAATCCAACCACGTCGGAGATTCATCTCAGCGTGTCCCACGCCGTTGATTTCGATCGGTCATTGGCTTTGCAGTACACCCCTGGCACTACCGGCGCTCTTGGAGGCATTCTCAGAGTGGGCCAACTCTCAAAGAACGCCGCGACGTATACTCACGGCGCCACTGCGTTTCATACGAACGGCATCGAACGTCTGCGCATTAACTCAGCCGGCAGCGTCGGTATTGGCACCACGACTCCCGGTTTTCGACTCGACGTACAGGGCGGCGCGATCAACGCTTCGGGCGGACTCTGCATGAACGGTGATTGCCGGACAACGTGGCCGTCAGGCGGCGGCACTTCGCAATGGACCACGTCGGGCTCGAATATCTTTTACAACGACGGCAATGTCGGTATCGGCACCAGTTCGCCAACATCGAAGCTGCACGTGGCCGGCAACGGCCGAGTCACTGGAGACTTTGTTGTCGACGGGAACATCGCCGCCAAATATCAGGACCTGGCCGAATGGGTTCCCGCGGCGACGCAGCTTGCCGTCGGAACGGTCGTCGTGCTCGACGCGACTACTTCAAACCAAGTCACTTCTTCAAACACCAGTTACGACACGCGAGTCGCAGGCGTGATCTCCGGACAACCGGGAATCGTGCTAGGCGAAAAGAGCGATAACAAAGTGCTCGTCGCCACGACCGGACGCGTTCGCGTGAAAGTCGACGCGACGAACGGCCCGATACAGATCGGCGATTTGCTCGTCACCGGCACTCGCGAAGGCTTTGCAATGAAGTCGTTACCCGTGGAGATCGGCGGCGTTCGCATGCACCGGCCGGGAACGCTGATCGGTAAAGCGCTCGAGCCACTCGCCAGTGGCACTGGAGAGATCCTCGTGCTGCTGAGCCTACAGTAGCTAGCCAAAAAGAAACCACAAATTGGACCAATGGCTTTTGCTTTCTGGAGGCAATCATGACGAAACGTATGTTTAATAGACGTCACATCCGCCTGCTTGTCGGGACGCTGTCCATGGCGCTCGTGATCGCCACGCTGAGCGCGCCTACAGCGGTGCAGAGTGTCGCCAAACCTGCATTCATCGATGCTCCCGCGAACCTTGCAGTGACGAGTGCTTCGAACACTGGCGTTAGTCTCAGTTGGAACACAGTGGCCGGGGCGATCAACTACCAGATCGAACGTAGCGACACGATGTCCGGTCCGTTCAAAACTATCGGTAAAGACATCGCCGGCACCAGCTTTACGGATTCTTCGGTAACCACACCGAATGCATACGTCTATCGCGCGCGGGCTATCGGTGTAGTATTCCAGACCGGCGAAGTGCTCAACTCACCGCCGAGCAACATGGCCGTGGGCACGGCGATATCGTTCCAGTTTAGCCTCGTGAGCGAGTTGCAAGGGAAGACGATCACCGCGCAGCAATTCTATGATGTGCGCACCGCCATCAATTCCATTCGCAAGGTCGCACATCTGCCTGCTATTCAGTGGTCGCCCAGCGTCCTGAACGGCCAATTTGCCAGAACCACTCACGTGCAGGACCTGCGTGCTAAATTGGATGAGGCACGGACGGTCCTCCAACTCCCACCGTTGAGCTACCAGGACCCCTCCCTGAGTGTCGGCACGATCATCCGGGCCATTCATCTCGAACAGTTGCAAACAGGATCTACTCGCGGCAGCAGCAACACTGCCGGCCCGCTTTACCACAACGCCAGCAAGGCGGAAGTTGGTGAGTTTGGTCCGGTCATTACAGTGCCGCTCGTACCCGTACATCTGAGCCTTCTGCCAGATCGCAGAGTTCTGTTTTGGGGACGGGACTTCGTCAGGGATGCAAATGGAGACATCGTCCCAACCCCTTCGCCAGATCCGGGAGAAGCAAAACAAGTCGTAGGACACAGCGACGCTTACGTGTGGAGCGTGATGTCTACCCCAAGGCCCTCGCCGTCACCCGTGCCGAACCAAACCGCAAACTTGTTTTGCTCGGGACACTCCTTTTTACCGGACGGCCGTCTGTTCGTATCGGGCGGGCACGCACATGAAGACTATGACGCGCTTGGTGAGACGCAGACCAATATCTTTGACTATCGCAATAACACCTGGACCAGAGGTACTGACATGGCCCAGGGGCGCTGGTATCCGTATCACGTGACGCTCGGCACGGGTGAGCCACTGATCTTTGCGGGAAGCTATTGGTCCAATCCGCCAACCATACGGCCCTCCGCCCTCGTCAATTTGGTGCCGCAGGTTTACGTTCCTGCCTACGAAACAACCTACGAATTCAAGAATCTTGCGACGCCACCGCAGAACAGGCTCTCCGTCTACCCGTTCATCGACCTTTTATCTGACGGCACGATTTTCCAGGCTCAGTCAGGTTTCATGCGAGTCGGTACGCAATCAGTGCCCGATAAGCAGAGCCGGTATCTGGATCCTGCGCAGAATGTTTGGGGCGCGCTTCCGAGCACGATCAATCCACACGCGATCGGGTCCGCGGTGTTTCTCGGAAACGACAAGATGATGCTGGTCGGTGGATTCGACACTGGTAACGAGCCAACTAACGGAGTCGAAGTCATCACGGTTAATCCGAAACCGTCAGCCGCGTGGACAAACTTGGCGCCGATGAAGTTTGCGCGCACTTATCACACGGCAACCATGTTGCCGAACGGCAAAGTGCTGGTCACTGGTGGAGTGAGTTGTCCGGGTGGTAACAACATCCAAAGCTACGATGGCGACGACACGATAAAGTGTTCGAGCGGCCAGGTCATGAACGCGGAACTATACGATCCCGCAACGAACACATGGACCACGATGGCGGCACAGCACGAAACTCGCGCTTACCATTCGATCGCCGCGCTGTTGCCTGATGGACGCGTTCTGGTTGGTGGTGGCGGTAATCCGGGAGCAGTCGGCGAAATCGGGATTGAAGGCGACCTGATTAAGGATAAGGACATTCGCAAACCTAACGCGATGGGCTTCGGCCACAATAACGTCGAGATCTACTCGCCGCCATACCTGTTTAATCCGAATGGAACAGAGGCGGCGCGGCCCACGATCACGTCGTATCCGCAAGTCCTGAGTTACGGAGACATCGCCTTTATCGGAACTTCGGGCGCGGGAGTTACGCCAAAAGTCAGTTTGATAAGGCTGCCGTCCGTTACCCACGGCTTCAATCAGGATCAACGGATGATCGTTTTGCAGCCAACGGTCTTTGGCAGCGGTCTCTTTGTCACGATTCCGAGTTCGTCAAACGAACTCCCGCCCGGGCCTTACATGCTGTTTGTTCTAAACAGTTCTGGTGTGCCGTCGATCGCCGAGATCGTTCGGGTGCAGCACGAGTCACTCTTCCCGTCTGCTACACCTGCAACAACTGCCGGTGGAGCAGGTTCGACGTGGGAACAGGGCGTCGAGTTCTCCTCTACAGTGGATGGCGAGATCACGCACATCAGGTTTTGGAAAGCGGCCGACGAGCCGTCAGGTAATCATATCGGACGGATCTGGAACGCAGACTCCCATATCCAGCTCGCTGCGGCGACTTTCACTAATGAAACCGCGTCAGGCTGGCAGGAAGCACAACTGCAAACTCCGTTACCGATCACGAGAGGCGTTAGATACAGAGTCACCTACAACATCCATAACGTGGTCGCGAAGACCTTCAACGTCTTCAATGCCCGGCCGATTACAAGCGGGGTGTTAGTGAGCTACGGAGCGTGGTTCTCTACACCGGCCGGCACGTTCCCGGCTACCGGCAGCACGAGTAATCTCTTTGCCGACATCGTCTTCAGATGAAGCGCCGTCTTTTAGCAAGTTTGATGCTCGTGTTGCTCGCCTGCGGTCTGGTTGGCGGCCAGAACCAGACCGCGACGGCATCGTTGGTGGAACTCAATATTGGAAGCAGCAAGATCAGGTTTCCCGATCTCGAGTTGCGCGATCAGGAGGGCCGGAAGGTTCGTTTCTATTCGGACCTGATCAAGGACAAAGTAGTAGTCCTGAGTTTCTTTTACACAAACTGCACCTTTACCTGCACGATGCAGGGAAAAACTTTTTCCCGGCTCCAGACGCTGCTCGGCGGACGATTGGGAAAGTCTGTCGTCCTCATCTCTGTCAGCACTGATCCGGCGAAAGACAAACCCGCGGAACTGAAAGCTTGGGCCAAGCGCTACAACGTGCAACCGGGTTGGACCGTGGTAACCGGCGAAGAACGTGAGATGAGTAAACTGCTGATCCCATTCACCGGCAATCCCGCGGGTGCGGAGATGCACTTACCGGTGACGTTTATCGGCAACGATAAGACAGGCGTGTGGACCAGTGCGGACGGCGTGTTTGCGCCGGAGGAGTTGCTCAACGTCGTGGATCTTCTGACGCGCTGACTGTTTATTCCCGGACAAGCTAAAGCTTGAACTCAAAACGCGGGTTCAACTCAAAGGCGCTCATTTAACTAAAACTCAAGCTAAAGGCGCTCGTTTTGAGTTCCGCCTTTAGGCGGTTTCTTATCTGCTTCAGCCCATTCTTTCGCTGAGACGAACGAGCGGCTGTCGTAGATCAGCAGAATCGTTCCCACCGGTAACGCTTTGCTCATCTCAACCGCGGCCCACATCGGAATACGAACACACCCATGACTCTCCGGCGAGTTCGGCACCTCCGGGTTTCCATGAATCGCGAGGCCGTCACTGAAGTAACTCGGATAATAAAGCAAACCGAGCGGCGACTTTCGCCAGCCGGAGATCTTCGCGTAAATTCGAAAGCGTCCCGTTGGCGTATACGCAAGTCCACGCATTCCTTTTTCGTTGTAGTGTTTGTTGCTGCCGGTTGAGACGGGAAGAATTTTTGTAATCGCGCCGTCGTCGTCCGTAAGCACGAGCACCTGCCGATCGAGATCCACTTCCACGTGACGATACCCAGCGTCTCTCGCCTCCGGCGCCGTTGCGTTCATGATCGCGTCAAACTCGTCCCGGTTGAGCGCGCCCGTCAGCTTCCGGCCTTCCCACTTCTGAAACACGATCAACGCCCTTCGCGTGTCGCCGTCAATCACGCCATCCGCTCGCCCCGGCTGATAGCCCATTTCCTTCAACCGCGCCTCTGCCTGCTTCAATTCAGCACGCGTCAACGAACGCTGCTTTCGCGTGCGCGTCTTCCCACTCACCGGCATCACGAAAGACAGACTCAGCACCAACAACGACGCGGCGATAACGAATCTCTTTGCTGTGCGCATAGCACACCTCTGAATCCGAATTGGTCAAGGGGAACGGCAGTCGGGTAGGGGCTGAAGTTGCCGTCGAACGATTTGCCTAGACGATATTCTTCCGCACGCTGTAAAGTCAAACTCTTTGTAAGCAAACCCGAACCCGGCATGATTCAAACCAACGGCCTTACCAGAAAATTCGGCAACTTCGTTGCTGTCCACGATCTGAATCTGCACGTTCCTAAAGGCGTCATCTTCGGATTTCTCGGACCAAATGGCAGCGGTAAATCGACCACCGTCAAGATGTTGACCGGGATTCTGAAACCGTCTGCCGGCGACGCTTCGATCGACGATCTGTCGATCCGGAGTTCACCGCTCGAGATCAAACGCCGCATCGGTGTGCTACCGGAAGACCTCGCGCTCTTCGATTCACTAACCATTTGGGAACACCTGAAACTGTGTGGACCAATCTACGGTTTGAGCGCACAGGAAACCGGCGCGCGCGCCGAACAACTGCTTCACTATCTCGACCTCTGGCCCGATCGCCACACGCTGATCGAGCAGTCGTCATTCGGAATGAAGAAGAAGTGCGCGCTCGCGATGGCGCTGATTCACAATCCGAAGGTGCTGTTTCTCGACGAGCCGTTTGAAGGCATCGATCCGGTCGCGTCGCGCGGGATCAAGGATCTGCTCGTGCAGATGTCAGGGAAGGGAATCACGATCTTTTTGACGTCGCACATACTGGAAGTCGTGGAGCGTTTGGTCCATAGCTACGCGGTGATCGTGCATGGCGAACTCGTTTGTAGTCACACGATGGAAGAGACGCTCGGGTCAGGTCGAACACTCGAAGACGTCTACTTTCAATACGTGCAGCGGCGGAACGTCGAGGAGTTTGAGTGGATCGGATAACGGCGATTCTCAAATGTCAGTGGCGTGCTTACTGGCGCCGTTTTCGCGGTTCGACGAGTTTGCGCGCGGACAACGTCGGCATCCTGGTGCTCTTCGGCGGTCTCGCCTCGCTTCGCTTCTTACAACAAATCCCGATCGTCGTGACTCAGCTTGCAGGAGGCCAGACGGCCAGATACGAGATGCTGCTGACTGTGGTGTTTTTCGCGTGGATGATTCCGGTGATGGGCGAGTCGAGACGTTCGATCGCGAGCAGTGCATTGCTTCATTTTCCGCTTACGTCGAGCGAGCTTTTTGTTGTGAGAGTGGCTTCGGTGTTTTGTTCGCCGCTGAGTTGGATCGTCGTTGCGCTTTCGTTGACGCTGAGTTTGCCGGTTGCGGTAAGCGAACATCCTGTTACAGGAATGCTCGGTCTGCTGGCGTTGTTGCTGTTGGGATTGTTCGCGAGTCTGACGATCATGCATCTCTTGCAGGGTGCGTTCGCGAGACGTTTGTCGTTCGTGGCCCTAACGGCGGTCAGCATCGTGGGCGGTCTGCTCTGGGTGCAAAAGCAAACCGAATTCGCGGCTACACTGCGATCGCTAATGCCGCACCGTCTTGCGGTTGACGCTGCTACCTCATCGACACCGTTTCGCTCTGTAATAGTTCTTCTTGTACTTACAGCTATCTTCGTAGCGCTCGCGGTGTGGACGTTCACATTCACGCTTCACCCGCAGCAGACGCGACGTTCACAACGCTTCTTCAGTCTGAACCAGCTTCCCGGTAAATTCGGCGGACTACTCAGAAAGGATCTCAGATACTCGAACCGGCTGCTGGACGTCTACCTGGTCGTCCCGATCATCATTCTGTTCAATCTGTACGTGCCTTCTGACCCGATAGCGTTCGCGATCGTCATCGCCGTGCTGTTCCTGCCTTGCGTCAGTATCGTCTTCAACTGTTTCGGTCTCGACAGCGCCCTCGCGTTGGACCGCTACACGCTCTTTCCACTCAGCGGCAAAGAAAAACTGTTCAGCAAGAACCTCGCATTTGTCGTGATGATGTCTGCACTGCTGATCGCGATTCTGCCGGTCGCGTTCTGGACGCAGGGATTGCGCGTGGCATTAATAGGACTGGTGGAATTCTGCGCGGTGATACTGGCTTACATGTTTTGCGGCAACTGGTTCTCCGTCAAACAGCCGTTTCGGATGCAGTTTTACCGCTTCGCATCGGGCGGCTCGTTTGTCGACGCGCTGATCGGAATCATGATCGCCAGCGCTCCTGCCGCTTTCACGGTTTATCTCCTCGCTATCGAAGACGGCGGGATAGGTTGGAAACTTGCCGGTGTTACGCTCCTCAGTCTCGCGCTCTACCTTCTTTCCCTCTCGCGTTCGGCCCGCGTGCTTGAACGCGAACACGAGCAGATCCGCCACGTACTGTCGTAAAATGACACTCTAAAATGGTGGTCAGTAAACTAAGTTTGCGCTAGACTGGCAGCCGCCGTTTAACCGCTTCGTCACAGACAGCTTCAAAGGAAGGTCGAAATGTCAGCAGCCGCACACCCCAGGCCGATGGGCGCCGTAGCGGACTTCAGTTTTCACGAAAAGCTGAACAGCGTTTGGCACCGACGCGCACTTTACCTTTTTTCGTTCATCGTGTTGGCCCACTGGGCGGAACACCTCACTCAGGCTTACCAGATTTACGTGATGGGCTGGCCGCGGCCCCAGGCCGGAGGCGTTCTGGGCCTCTTTTTCCCGTGGCTCGTCAGTTCCGAAGTCCTGCATTACGGCTACGCGATCGTGATGCTGATCGGTATCTGGACCTTGAGAAAGGGTTTCACCGGAACCTCGCGAAAATGGTGGACCGCCGCGCTGGTCATTCAGTTTTGGCACCACATCGAGCACTTCGTTTTGCAGTGGCAGGCGCTGACGCACCACTACTGGTTTGGATCGCCGGTCCCGATCAGTTTTCTGCAAATGCTATTTCCTAAGTCGCGCGTGGAGATTCATCTCTTCTATAACGCCATCGTGTTCATGCCGATGCTGATCGCGATGTACTACCACATGTTTCCCCCCAAGGGAGAAGAGGTTGCGGCGTGTACTTGCTCGCTCCGGCACAACAAGCCGGCAGCAGCGACAGTTACGGCCTGAGTTGTGTTTCCGTCACAAAAAAGCACAAGCGTTTTTGTGAGCTTAGTTGTAACTCTTGTGTTTCTTTGTGGCTGCCGGCATCAGAGCGCACCGGCGCAGCAGAACCTCACCATCTCATACGAAGTTTCTCCGCTGCCCGCTCGGGTCGGCGACGTGACGATCACGATCAGGATGAAAGATGCTGGTTCAAACGAACCAATCACCGGAGCGCGCATCAAGTTGGAAGGAAACATGTCGCACGCCGGCATGGCTCCCGTATTTGCCGATGCGAAAGATATCGGCCCCGGACAATATCGAACCAACATGAAACTCTCGATGGCGGGTGATTGGTACGTCCTGGTGCATCTGACCCTGGCCGACGGCCGTGAGTTGGAACAGGAATTTGAAATCAAGGAAGTCGCGCCAGCCTGAGTCGGCCATTCAAGTGTCTCAGTTAGATCCCACAAACAAAGCAGAGCCCGGTTTGGATCTGCTGCGTCTGCCTTTGATCGGGAGTTTGCTCAAGCACCGACATGCACGTACGCTGCTGCAAATTCCGTTGTTCGTCGTCGCCGTTGCGATGATTCTGCACGGGCTGTTTGGTCCGCAGTTGGCGCCGCGCAACCTGGCGACGACGTTGACGTGGGTACACTTCCGCGGCGCGCTGATTCTCGTTCTGTTGCTGGCGGGAAACTTCTTTTGTCTCGCGTGCCCGTTCATGCTGGTGCGAAACTTCGCCCGCAAGTTTTTTCGCCCGGCGCTGAACTGGCCGCGTTACTTGCGTAACAAATGGCTCTCGCTCGGATTGTTCGTCGGTATGCTCTTTCTCTACGAGTGGCTCGATCTGTGGGCTTCGCCGTGGTGGACTGCGTGGCTGATCGTCGCGTACTTCGCAGGCGCGGTCGTGATCGATTCGGTTTTCAAACACGCAACGTTCTGTAAGTTCGTTTGTCCAATCGGACAATTTAACTTTGTCGCTTCGACTGTTTCGCCGCTGGAAGTCGCGGTGCGCGACACGGACGTTTGCACTCGCTGTGCGACGAAAGACTGCATCCGCGGCGTGCGCGAACCCGCGGCGCCGCTGGTAGTGATTCAACGCGGCTGTGAGCTCGCTTTGTTTCAACCACGCAAGGTCGGCAACATCGATTGCACGTTCTGTCTCGACTGCGTTCAGGCTTGTCCACACGACAACGTCGGGATCCTCAGCCGCGTGCCCGCGACTGAGTTGGCAAACGATACGCTGCGCTCTGGTCTCGGGTTTTTATCGCGACGCAAGGACGTCGCGGCGCTCACCGTGATCTTTGCTTTTGGCGCGCTGTTGAATGCGTTCGCGATGGTTAGTCCGGTTTACGCTTTCGAACAATGGATCGCGCGGCGGCTTGGAGTTACGACTGAAGCGCCGGTGCTGGCGACAGTGTTTGGGTTGTTTCTCGTCGTCGAACCGGTGTTGCTGATCGGCGCGGCTGCGTGGCTTACGAGAATTTGGGATCATAATAAGAGATCACTGATTGCACTAGCCGTTCGTTATACGTATTCGCTGGTGCCGCTCGGTTTCGGCATTTGGCTCGCTCATTATAGTTTCCATTTTCTGACCGGCCTCTTCACCTTTATTCCCGTGACGCAGGCTGCGGTCGCCGAACTCGGTTCAGCGATTCTCGGTCAGCCGCAGTGGACGCTGGTCGGTTTACCTGTGAATGTCGTGCAAGTTTTTGAGGTTGGCTTTATTCTGCTTGGTCTCTTTGGATCGTTACTAACGAGTTATTTACTGGCGGCGACCGATCGGATGGTTCGCGTTTTCATTCCGTGGGCTGCGCTTGCGCTGCTCATCGCGGGTGCGGCGTTGTGGGTGATGTCGCAGCCGATGGAAATGCGTGGCCTGGTGCTGGGCAGCGGATGAAACGATGAGTTCGTCGAGGCTTAGATCTGCGCTGCCGCTAATTCTCATAATTTTATTTGTGAGAACTGTTAACGCCCACGAAGGCCCGCCTTTTCCGCTGTTTGTCGATCAAAAGTTGGATCCTTACGTGGTTTCAGTTTGGACGGATCCTGATGTTGGCGAGGCGCTGTTCTTTGTGATTGTTGGCCCGGGGACGCAGCCTCCGGCTGATCTGCGCGTGCAGGTCGGCGTGCAGCCGGTGAGCGGCCGGTTACCGGAAGCTGTTTACAACGGCGAACTGGAGAACTTGCAGGGGCGCGTGCAGTATCGCGCGCTGGTTCATTTCGACGCGGAAGAACTCTGGCGCGTCCGCGTGCGCCTCGAGAGTGCGCAGGGAAACGCTGAAACGCTCGCGACTGTGGAAGCGACTCCGCCGGGCTACGGGCGCTGGGATCTTT
>JADMIO011814933.1_pt1 | contig 13063 bp, 17 predicted proteins | sample 8958161 | NCBI WGS metagenome assembly JADMIO01 (sample SAMN16585339, study PRJNA669376) | soil metagenome | isolation source: Crop rotation soil | place: USA: Cullars Rotation, Alabama | collected 2011 | reverse complement strand
CTTTCCCGGCCATCAAGTCACGCTCTTGCTAGGCGAGCAAGCCACTTGGAGCGGTCAGCGGCGTGCCCAAAAGGTGATCAACTTCAGCAGCACGGCAGACCTTCAGGAGAAGCTCAAGTCTCTTTCCAAGAATCCTGTGAACGGAGTCCTGCACGCGGCGGCGGTCGGCGATTTCATGTTCAGCAAAGTTTGGAAGCGTGATGCGGAGGGCAAACTGCAGGAGCTTTCTTCGGACAAGTTTTCCACCCGCGACGGTGCGTTGCTTGCGGAACTCGTCCCGACGCCCAAGTTGATCGGCCAGTTGCATGACTGGTTTCCGAAGTCGCAAGTGGTCGGCTGGAAGTATGAAGTCGAGGGAAAGCGTGAGGATGCCCTGGCGGCCGCGCAAATGCTGCTGGACGAAACAAAGATCAGCGCGTGCGTTGCCAACGGGCCGGCCTACGGCGATGGCTTTGGCTTGGTGGCTGCTTCCGGACAACGGCATTTCGCGGGCACGGCGGGATTGTTCTCCGCGCTCGAAGATTTCGTCGCGCGCAAAACGGCCAAGGCCTGATCGGCGGAACGCGGAATTAATTCCGTTCCCCGGTCCTTCGTCGGTCAACGTTTGTTTGTCGGAACGCGCTTCCGAGCGGAATAAATTCCGCGTTTCCATCTAGTTGCTGCGCTTGTAGCAGGCACAGGGGGGGGCTAGCTTTGGCCATCGGCCATGCGCAAACCCATCAATCGTCGTCGTTTCTTCAAGCGGCTGGCCTTGTATGGAACACCGTTGGTCGCCTTCGGCGAGGCTGGTTGGGTGGAGCCGTATTGGCTGAAAGTGAATCGCCTGCGCTTCACCGACGCGGCGCCGGTTGCGCGGTTCGTTCACTTTACCGACCTGCACCATAAGGGTGACGGCAAATGGCTGGCGTCAGTCGTGGGGAACATCAATGCGCTGAAGCCGGAGTTCGTCTGCTTCACCGGCGACCTTATCGAGGAGAAGAACCATCTTTCCGAAACACTGGATTTGTTGAAGCAAATCAAAGCGCCATTGTTCGGCGTGCCGGGTAATCACGACTATTGGAGTAACGCGGATTTCAAGGTCATCGCCAAGGCTTTCGCCGCGACGGGTGGGGCGTGGTTGACGGATTCGAGCATGGCTGCGCCGGTGGCCGGAGTGATGTTGCATGGTCTGACGTGCGAGACGTCGGTTATGTTGCCACCACAAACGGGCGTGAAGAACATCTTGCTCGCACATTATCCGCTCTGGTGCGAGAAGGTTGCGCCGCATCGCTACGACTTGATGCTGGCGGGACATTCGCATGGCGGGCAGGTGCGGATTCCCTTTTATGGCGGCATCATCATTCCCTATGGGGTTGGCAAATACGAAGTAGGACGCTTTGAAACGCCGGCGGGGCCCCTTTTTGTCGGTTCCGGTGTCGGCTACTTCTACTTGAACTTCCGCTTTTTCTGTCGGCCAGAAATCACCCTCATCGAAATCTGATTCGTGCTCGCGTAATCTTGATGGCCATTCAACGGGTTTGTATTGTCACGCCGTGGCCGCGCCCAAATCCGAACCCACCCCTAACCCCTCAAAGGAGGGGAACCTTAAAAAGGGGAATGTCGCGCCATTCGCGCCACTTGCGCAACCGGTGACTTCGCTTTGGGGAGTGGGCCCGGAACGCGCGGTGCAACTAACGCGGCTGGGGATTCGCACGGTTGAAGATCTGTTGCTGCATCGGCCCAAGCGTTATGAGGACAGAAGGCGATTTCTTCCCATTCGCGAATTGCAAATGGGCCAGCCTGCGACGGTGCGCGGCAAGGTTGTTGCGGCGGGCATCAAGCGGTGGAAGAAAGGGGAGCGCTCCATGTTCGAGTGTATTCTGGAGGACGGCACCGCGCGTCTGCATTGCCGGTGGTGGCAGGGTTACCCGTGGATGGAGGAATATTACGCGGTGGGCCGCGAGTTTCTTGTATTCGGCAAAGCGGAGTCGTTACGCCCACGCACGTTTGACCATCCAGAGTGCGAACCGATTGAAGGTGACGAGGAGGAATTTATCCACGTGAACCGTATTGTGCCGATTCATCCGCTGACGGAGGGGCTGACGGCGCGGGTAATGCGCGGGTTGGTGTGGCGGGCGATTGAGAGACACGAGCGCGACATCACGGAGCCGTCTGTGGCCCCGGCTTCAGCCGGTTCGGGAGGCGGGAATCCGGCTAAAGCCGGAACTCCAAACCTGCCTTTGCGAGCAAATGCGGTGCGCATGCTGCATTTTCCGAATGAGCTGGAGGATGCGGAAATCGCGCGTCGTCGACTGGCGTTCGATGAGTTTGTCGAGCTACAGCGCGGCGTGCTGGCGCGGCGGCGAAAATTTGAGGCGAGCGCGAAGGGATTACCCTGCGGTGGCGACAACCGGCTCATCAAACCATTCCTCGCGCAACTCGGCTTCAAGTTGACCGATGCCCAGACGCATGTGCTACGGGAAATCCGGGAGGGCCTGCGCGGCGCGCATCCCATGCGACGCCTCCTGCAAGGCGACGTCGGCTCCGGCAAGACGGCGGTGGCAGCGTGCGCGGCCTTGATGGCCATTGAAAGTGGTTTCAGCGTGGCGTTGATGGCCCCAACGGAGATTTTAGCCGAGCAGCATTTTCAAAACTTCAAACACTGGCTGGAGCCGTTAGGTGTGAAGGTGCAATTGCAAACCGGCAGCTTTAAGACGGGCGAGAATGGAGGATTGAAGATGGAAGATGGCAAAGGCCTGCCGCCGGCTATCCTCATCGGGACTCATGCGTTACTCACCGCTGGCTTCGAATTACCCGACCTCGGCCTGGTCATCGTTGACGAACAGCACAAGTTTGGGACGGCTCAGCGTGAGTCGCTGGTGCGCAAAGGCCGTTATCCCCATTTGCTGGTGATGACGGCGACACCGATTCCCCGCACGCTGGGGCTCACACTTTACGGCGATCTGGATGTCTCCACGATTGATGCTATGCCAGCAGGGCGGGGTCGCATCCGGACGTTCGTGCGGATGGCGGACGCGTTGCCCAAGGTCTGGAGCTTCTTGAAAGAAAAACTGGGCGAGGGGCGTCAGGCTTATGTGGTTTATCCACGCGTCGAAGAAACGGATGCGGGAAGCGTGAAGGCCGTCACGAAGGAGTTTGAAAAAGTGCAGAAAGCGCTCGCGCCATTTCGCTGCGGGCTGTTGCATGGACGGCTGTCCGCGCGCGAGAAGGATGCCGTGATGGTGGCGTTTCGCGCCAATCAAGTCCAGGTGCTGCTCGCAACGTCGCTCATCGAGGTGGGCGTAGATGTGCCGAATGCCACGGTGATGGTGATCGAGAATGCGGAACAGTTTGGACTGGCGCAGTTGCACCAGTTGCGCGGGCGCATCGGGCGTGGCGCGCATGAATCATTTTGCGTGCTCGTATCGAATGCCGACGGACCAGAGGCGCGCGCGCGGTTGAAAGTGCTGGAAGAGACGAGCGACGGCTTCAAGATTGCGGAGGCGGATTTGAAGCTTCGTGGGCCGGGTGAATTGCTGGGGCAACAGCAGAGCGGGGCGGCACGGTTCCGCTTTGGCGATCTGGTGACGGACCTGGAACTCATCAAACAGGCGCGCGAAATGGTGAGACAGTCGCCGGGTTGAAGTGATTGGAATTTCCGCTGGCCACTGGTAGGGTTTGGGCATGAAAGCATTTGTTCTGGTTGCCCTCCTTGGCTGCGTATGGCTCGCAGGTTGTGGCAATGGCGATAAAGGCTCGTCCGGCGCTTCTTCCGGGAGTCCAGTCACCGCTCCGGTGGATTATCTCGGCAGCGTCACCAAGGCCGAGCATTCCGCCGTGAAGTCGATTGATCTGTCGGCATTGACCAAGGCGATCCAGATGTTTCAAGTGGAACAGGGGAGGCTGCCAAAAGATTTGAACGAACTGGTGACGATGAAATACATCGCCAAGATTCCTGAGGCACCGGTCGGACAGAAAATCCTTTACGATGCGAGTGCGGGGACGGTGAAAATAACCGCGCAGTAGACTCTCCCGGAGATTTGAAAAATAAAAAACGCGGAGGTTTCCCTCCGCGTTTTGTGTTTCAAAATGGTTTAGCGGAAATGGAGCGGGGCCGACTGCGGCATCTCATGCGCGCAAGGCTGATTGGTCGGCGCGTCGGGCTTGATGGCGTTCTGGGTGACGATACTTTTGGAGAGCATATACGCCTCAACTTCCTCGCCGCTGATGTCTGGCAGCATGTGGCCGTCGATCTCGACGCAGGGGCTCAACATCTGGCCGCTCTTCTCAATCATCTCCTGGCGTTGCAGGGGGTCGTTGATGATGTCGCGGTCCTCGTAGGGCAGGTCGTATTTGCGCATGATGGCGCGGACGCCGTTGCTCCAGCCGCAGCTCGGTTTCAGATAGGCAATAATCTTTGGTTTGCTCATAAACGTTAAAATCCTTGCTCATGATGCCATAGGTTCAAGCCCGCGCAACCCTATGATTCAAACCAACGACCACTCGCGGAAATGCAATTCATTCACTACCTTGTGGCTGTGCGTGTTCTAATTGCCCCGGATAAATTCAAGGGAACGCTGACGGCTGACGCCGCAGCGGCGGCAATCGCCCGCGGTTGGAGCGGCATCCGGTCGCGCGATGAACTGGAACTCGTGCCGATATCGGACGGCGGTGACGGATTCGGCAGCTTGTTTGCGGGTTTGACTGGGGCGAAGCCAGTATCGACAACCACGGTGGATGCGGCTGGCCGGCAGTGCGTGGCTCGATGGTGGTGGGATGCGGTGGGCAAAGTGGCAATCATCGAGTCCGCCCGCGTGATTGGTCTGGCCATGCTTCCTCCGGGAAAATTTCATCCGTTCCAACTCGACACTCGCGGGCTGGCAATGGTCCTCACTGCCGCGGCAAAGCGCGGCGCTCGCCGTTGTTGGATCGGAATTGGCGGAAGTGCAACCAACGATGGCGGGTTCGGCTTGGCCCGCGGTTTGGGTTGGAAATTTCTCGATGCTGCTGGCGGCGAGATTGAGTGCTGGACGGATTTAGCAAGACTTGCGCGTATTGAAAGGCCGTACCTAGGCAACTGGCCGAAGAAAATTGTCGTCGCTGTGGATGTTCAAAATCCTTTGCTGGGCCCGACCGGATGCTCGCGAATTTATGGTCCACAGAAGGGATTGCAGGCACGGCATTTTGCAAAAGTGGAGGCGGCGCTATTGCAGCTTGCGAAAGTTATTCACAGGCAATCCGGCCAAAACATCGCTGGACAGCCTGGCGCCGGGGCTGCGGGCGGACTTGGATTCGGACTGGTTGCCTTTACGGGAGCGAGTATGGAACCAGGCTTTGACTTGGTCGCAGATGCGGCACGCTTGGACGCGAAGCTGCGACGCGCGGATTTGGTCATCACCGGCGAAGGGCGGCTTGACCGCTCGACATTGATGGGGAAGGGCGTGGGCGAGCTGGCGGCGCGCTGTCGCAAACTCGGCGTAGACTGCATCGGCCTCGGAGGAAGCGTTGCGGATCGGGAAATGTTATCCCGTAAGTTCGCATTCGTGGGTGCGCTGACGGATTTGACTTCAACGCCGCGCGCTCGGGCTAAAGCCAGTTTTTGGCTGGAACGGCTTGCGGCGGAAGCCGCGCGTGAAATCAAACAAGCCTGAACTTGCGGCGGCGGGGATGGGGATTATCGTGTCGCGCGTGAACTTGGAAGATCATCAAGGCGACGTCGTTCGCAAGGCCCGCACGATGGCAGGGATAGCTCCAGAACCCGCAGCCGAAGCGGCAGGGCTTCCCACGGCGGATTACCGGTCCTTCGAGCGATCCGGCGCCTTTACGAAGCAGCCCAATTGGACGCGGCTGGCGGAGTTGGTTGGATTGAATGCCACCAAGCTGGAGCGGATTGCCAAGGGTTGGTTGCCCCCGGAACAGGATTTATCGCGCTGGCGTGAGTTGCGGGTCATCACCACCGCCGATAGCGAGATGTCGGTGAATTGTTTTCTCATCTGGGATGAAGTGACTCGCGAGGCGGCACTGTTTGATACCGGCTTCGAGATGGCGCCCATCGCGCGTGAAATAGAGGCGAACGAGTTACAGCTGCGTCACATTTTCATTACACACAGCCACTCGGACCACGTGGCGTGCCTGGATGAATTACGTGCGAAATTTCCCAAGGCCATCCTGCATACGGACGCCAAGAATGCATTGCCACAGCACAAAAATCGCCGGAATGATTGTATTCAACTGGGCAGTCTGCGCATCACCAACCGGCCTACCCCCGGTCACGCGGACGACGGCGTGACCTATGTCGTTGGCAACTGGCCAGATGACGCGGCCCATGTGGCTATTGTGGGTGATGCCTTGTTCGCAGGTTCGGCGGGTGGGGCGGGTGATCTATGGCCGGTCGCCAGCCAGGCCGTTCGTGAGCAGATTCTCTCGTTGCCGGCGGATACCTTGTTGTGCCCCGGGCATGGACCGTTGACCACAGTGACGGATGAAAAGGAAAACAACCCGTTTTTCTGACCCATTTTCGCGGTCTCCGGTTCTGCCAGTAATTCATTGATTTTGAGTAGCTTTGCTGGCAGAAGATGCGCGACTGAAGTTTAACTGTGGCTAAAGAAGAACCCATTGAACTGACGGGCTCGGTAACCCAAGTGTTGCCCGGCACCATGTTTCGCGTGGCCCTCCCCAACGGCCACGAAGTCCTCGCCCACATCTCCGGCAAAATGCGCAAGCATTTCATCCGCATCAGCGTGGGCGATCGCGTTAACGTCGAGATGTCTCCTTACGACCTCGGCAAGGCGCGAATCACCTTCCGTCACTCGGATGGTCGCCCCGCGCCCCAGCGCTAAAGTGCTGGTCTCCGGCATCAGCTTTGGTGCAATAAAGCGGAATAAATATCCCGTTTCTCGTCAGGCTTTACGAATGCGCCCGGCTCTTTGAGCCCGCAATTGCCCGTCCTCTCGCTGTGTCCATCTTACTGACTTGAAACCATCCACGGGTCGGAGGCGAATCGCATAAATGCGGTTCTCAGAGTGAGGAAGGGCGGTTGTCGCAACTTTGGGAATCTTCGAATTCACAGGCGGCAAAACGGCAAACCATTGATTCACTTGCCAGTATCCGAGAAACGGCTCACGGCCAATCCCTCATCGCATTGGTAGCAGCGTGCGTTCGCTGCATTCTGGCATCTGCTGAACCGATCCGGCATGCGCATGGCACCGGCCATGCTTTTCATTGGAATTGTAATTCAATGAACAGCCGGACAACAGAACGGGAGATGGGGATGGGCAGAATCGTCAAGCAACGGTTGCAGCCGGCTATCACATTGGGAACGCGGCGCACGGCCAGCTACGTCTGCCTTCCTGACCTCACCGCGGCCACCTTGGAAAGTTTTCGTTTGTGAATGCAATACGCAGGATTTTTTTGTGCCTGACCGCCGCGGTCGCGAGCGCAGCACAAGGTGCCACCGGAAATATTGACCTTCAGACCGACCCCGGCCAGTTAATCCCTGACCTCCAAGTGGAGAAGCCCTCCAGTTTCTGGTCCCGTCTTAATGCCGCATATGACAATCGGACGGAGGAAGTATTTGCCGACCGCTTGCATCCACAGCGGGTGATGGAGTTCAGCCTCAAGCACCCCGGGGATTCCTGGGAGGAAATCATCGAACGCGGCGATCGCGCCGTGAAAACTGCGTTTGTAAAATCATTTGAGTACAGCCTGCGCGACGCCTCTTTTGGCCTGCCTTGGATGAACTGGCTCGAGACGCGCCAGGACATCTTCGGCAGCTTTTTGGCAGATACAGTGGACGCCGTGGAAGAGGAATCGGTATCGCCCTTTGATCTTTCTTACCGCCAGTCCGAACGCACTTGGTGGCAGAGTCTGGCAACGAAGCGCGCCTATCGCTTCGGGCTGCGACCTTTTGGCTCCTCTCCGTATGCATATCTCGGTCTCCGTCTCAAAGAAGCGGGTCACGTCGTCCTCCTGGGCAATCTGCGCTATTACTTGCAGAATTTTACCGACCATCGGTTTGAACTTTCCGTGTCCATCCCCATGCCCGGCGGCATCGCTTTTGACCTCGGCACCTTCTATCAATTTGGCCCGCACGAAGAGCAGCGCCGGTTGGTGGCCAAATTATTCAAGCCCTTGAAGAATGGCGGAATTGCCCATCTGGGCGTCGAAGTCCAAAGAGACCCCGTGATATTTGCCGGCATCACGATGCCCCTCTGAGAAGTATGAGAACTTTCAGAGGAGCCGTCCGACGGACGCTGGCCACACTTCTGGCCGGAGCACATCTCACACTTGGCGGGTTTCTCAACAGCCACGCCGCGCCACCCGAAATGGCAAAGGCAACCAGTGCCACCGAAGTCGGTATCGCGTCGTACTACGCGGACAAGTATCATGGCAGACCCACCGCCAGCGGCGAAGTGTTCAACATGAACGATCTTACCGCGGCGCATCGGACGCTGCCCTTTGGCACACGTGTCCGAGTCACCCAACTGGACAACAATCGCTCCGTCATCGTCCGCATCAATGATCGTGGCCCATTCATCGAGGGGCGGGTCATTGATCTTTCGCGCGCGGCAGCGGAGCAGCTTCAATTCACCCGCGCGGGACTGACCAAGGTGCGGGTTGAGATTATCCCGGCACCGGCGTCTTGATCTGGGGCAGGGACTCTTACTTGGTTTTGGGAAGCCAGGATTGAAACTGGCTTAGAATTACCGGCAGGAGGCCCAAGGCCATCAGCACGGTCCAGAATGCCGTCACAATCAGCAACCACGCGATGCAGGCGCGAAAATAGTTTTTCCGGGTTTCGTTGTCGCCGGAAAACGCCCAAACGATCGTCATGATGAAACCGATGCAAGGGATGGCCATCACGAATAGGGCGAAGAACCAGAACCAAAACGAAACGAAGTTCTTGTTGCCGCCTTTTCCCATATCGTTGGCTGAAACAGTCGGGCCGCCCCTTCAACCGTTAGTCCCGGAAATTTACGAATTGTAGCGACGCGGGAAAATCCTTCGCCGACACGGCGGCGATGACCGCCTGCAAATCATCACGGCTCTTGCCGCTCACCCGGACTTCCTCGCCTTGGATCTGCGTCGTCACCTTGAACTTGCTGTCGCGGATGAACGTGGTGACTTCTTTTGCCACCTTGGCTTCCAGCCCCTGCTTGATCTTGATGACCTGCCGCGCATGGCCGAGCGGTGAGATGTCCGGGGGCATCTTCTCCACGTTCTTCACACTGATGCCGCGCTTCGCCAGCTTGCCCATGACCATGTCTTCCAACGTCGTGATCTTGAACTGATCCTCGGCGGACAGTTTGATTTCGTTCTTCTCCAAAACGATCGTCGCCTTGGAAGCGCGGAAATCAAAACGGTTGGCCAGTTCCTTGTTCGCCTGGTTCACCGCGTTCTCGAGTTCCATCGTGTTGACTTTGGATACAATGTCGAATGAAGGCATGGGCCAAGCATAAGGAAATGCCCCGCCGTGCCACAAATGAAGAATTTGGAGATAAGCTCAAGAATCAGGGGAGGCAGTTTGGTGGCGCCGGGCCTGCTCTTCCTATGTACCGCAGCCGTCCCGGCTGCGAGTTCGGGCACCGTCCCGGTGCCAGTTCGTTTCGTTGAGCAAACATCTACTGGCGGCGAGACGCCGCCGGAACTCGCAGGCGGGGACGCCTGCGCTACAATTTTAGCGCATTGCCTGTAATTCCCGCCGCCGTTTCCACAGCTCGCGCGGCTTGAAAATCCCCAGCGGCGTGATGATGCCCGTGACCAGCTCCGCGGGCGTCACATCAAACCCCGGATTGCGTGCTGGACTGGTTGGATTCCCAATGCGAACGAACGTGCGTTTTCCATTCCGCATTCCGCGTTCCGCACTCCGCGTTGCGATGCCCCACGCGCCCAGCACCTCCTCCTCGTGCCGCTCTTCGATCGGGATGTCAAAACCGGACTTTAGGCTCCAATCTATCGTCGAAAGCGGAATCGCCGCGTAGAAGGGAATCCCGTGCCGCTTGGCGAGCACCGCCTTCGTGTAGGTGCCGATCTTGTTCGCCACATCGCCCGTGCGTCCCAGCACGCGGTCACTGCCCACGATCACCAGGTCAATCTCCCCGCGCTGCATCAAGTGGCCTGCCGCGTTGTCCGCGATGACGTGATGCGGCACACGCTGTTGTGCCAGTTCCCACGCCGTCAGCGACGCTCCCTGGCAGCGAGGCCTCGTCTCGTCACAGAACACATGAAATTTCCGCCCCAGCGCCTGCGCCGCGTACATCGGAGCCGTGGCCATGCCGATGTCCACGCCCGCCAGCCATCCTGCGTTGCAATGTGTCAGCACATTCGCGCCGCTCCGAATGAGCTTCGCCCCGTGCTTGCCGATGGCCTCGCACTCGCGCACCGACTGGTTCGCAAATTCCTCTGCCGCCGCCAGCGCTAATGCCTGCCGCGTCGGCACGTCTTCGCCGGGGCGCATCGCAGCCAGGACGATGTTCATTGCATTCACCGGGTCTACCGCCGTGGGGCGCGCCGCCTTGATGGTCTCATAAACCCGCTTCACATGGGCGATGAAGCTGGAAAGACTCTTCCCGCGAAACGCCCGCGCTCCTTGTGCCAGGCCATAGGCCGCCGTACCTGCGATGGCCGGCGCTCCGCGCACAATCATGTCGCGGATGGCGGCGGCGGTTTCCTTGTAGTCACCCGTGCGGACAAGTTTGAACTCATGCGGCAACAACCGTTGCTCAATTAAGACGACTTCGTTTTTCGCTGCGTCGAAGGTGACAGTGCGAAAGTGCTGGGTGCGGCCGCGAAGCGTGACGTTCATGGTTCAAAATCACGCATCAGGCATCGAGTATCAAGCATCCTGCATCCGCCTCACGTGGCCGGCGGCGCTTCATACCACACGCGCAGGATTTGCCGCCAGTAGCTGCTCATCTCGCCGCTGGTGCGGATGTTGGTTTGTTGCGCCTCGTTTTCGTCGCTCACGTTGGGCAGCACGAGCGTTTCCACGTTCAACACCTGCACGCCCGAGGTCGCAATCCATTCGTTGGCCCGGTCCACGACGGCAGGGAACATCTCGTATTCACTCGACAGAAATCCGGCTTTTAGAACGGCCGGAAAAAAGTCTTTGAATGCGATGGCCATTTCACTCGGGCTCGATGTTCAAGCGACGCATCTTCTCGCGCAGCCGGGCGTATTGCTCATGCTTGCGAAGCGCCTTCAAGTCCGGGTCGCGCGCGAGCCATTTGAAATCGCGATATCCGAGGTCGAGCGCGGCATCGACAGCCTGTGCGGCCTCGTCGAGTTTGCCGGCGAGCGACAGGCTGCACGCGAGATTGTAGAAAACGAGCGGGTTCTGTGGCTCGAGTTGCGAGAGCTTCTGGTCCACGAGCAAACCCTCATCGATGCGGCCGCGCTGCGTGTAATCGTCGCCCAGGATCTGCAACGCCTCCACGTACGCCGGATCGCGGCGCACGAGGCCTTCGAGAAACGAGATCTCGACGTCCAATTCTCGTGGGTCTTTGGCTTTGGTCTTCTTGCGACTATGGCTCTTTTCCGTCATGGCGGGCGCATGGTGCGACGGCGGAAATGCAAGTCAAGCTTCGCATGGAGGGTCGGCGGAGGGGGGAGTCCCGGAGGGTTGGAGTGGTGGACGAGTCGCATCCGAAGTTCGAAACCTGACACCGGCCATCCTCTTCAACTCTTAAACTCTTTAACCGTTAAGCTCCCAAACTGTCGCTGCTACCTTTGCATTCTCCTCGTCCTCAATTATTCTAGGCGCACATGAACTGTTTCGTCACCGGCGCCTCTGGCTTTATCGGAGCGAATCTTATTCATGAACTGGTCGCGCGTGGCCATCGCGTGAAGGCCTTGCTTCGTCCGAATGCGGACACGCGCGGACTGACCGGTTTGGAGTTTGAGCGCGTCACCGGTGACGTGTTTGATCGCGCCATGCTGGAACGGTCGATGCGCGGGTGCGACTGGGTATTCCACCTTGCCGCCAGCTATCATCTGTGGCTTCGCGACTACGCGCCGATGTATGCCGCGAATGTGGATGGCACCCGTAATGCCATTGAGGCCGCCATGACCGCCGGTTGCGCGCGCATCGTTTACACCAGCACCGTCGGTTGCATCGGGCTTCCCTCAGGGGTGAACGGCGACATCACTCCCACCGACGAAGCCACGCCCGTTTCCGAGGCGCAGATGGGCAACCACTACAAGCTCTCGAAGTGGCGTGCCGAAGTAGTGGCGCGCGAACTCGCCGCCAAGGGTGCGCCCGTGGTCATCGTGAATCCCAGCGCGCCCATCGGACCGCGTGATAGCAAGCCGACGCCGACCGGCCAGATCGTCCTCGATGTCCTCAACCGCGCCATGCCCGCTTACATCGATACCGGCCTGAACTTCGTTCACGTCCGCGACGTTGCCATCGGCCACATCCTCGCTGCCGAGCGCGGACGCATCGGCGAGCGCTACATTCTGGGCCACGCAGACGGAAACTGGACCATGAAACAGATGCTCGATGTGCTGGCGGAAATTACCGGCCAACCCGCACCGCGCTTTAAGACCCCGCACGCGCTGGCATTCGTAGTTGCTTGTGTCAGTGAAGGCGCCGCCACCTTGACCGGCAAACCACCTAAAGCCCCGCTCGCCGGCGTGCGTATGGCTCGCAGCAAGATGTGGTTTAATCCCGGAAAGGCCATCCGCGAACTGGGCCTCCCGCAAACGCCGCCCCAGCGAGCGCTCGAAGAGGCAGTAGAATGGTTCAAGGCCAACGGCTATATGAAGCGGTGAGTCTTTTCATCTTACTCCTACTCTTCTCTCCGGCCCCCTTGTTAAAACTACTTTATTTCCACGCTATTCCGTACTCCTCGGCGGTCACCGGCATCCTTCGTCCGACACGGCCTACTTTTCCGACCTTCCTCTTCTCAGGAAAAAAAGAGGGGTGTCATTTTTAGCACGAATAGCCACGAATTAGCACGAATAGCCACGAATCCCTGTAGGCTGCCTGACCCCCAACCATGAATCGTAGAACCTCGCACCTAGCACGACGCCCCAGCCCTCGTCGCGCCGTAGCTTCAGCGAAGGCGGATCCCCCCCGGGAAAG
>JADMIO011628023.1_pt1 | contig 13063 bp, 12 predicted proteins | sample 8958161 | NCBI WGS metagenome assembly JADMIO01 (sample SAMN16585339, study PRJNA669376) | soil metagenome | isolation source: Crop rotation soil | place: USA: Cullars Rotation, Alabama | collected 2011 | reverse complement strand
CCCTTTGAGCGTCCTGTAAGAATGAGAATCCCTTTTGAATTTCAGCCTTTGAGATTCGTGCTTTTTTGTGATTTGATACTTCTCGTTTGGAATTTCTCTCAGGAAGCCTTCATCTTCCTCATCACCTTGTTGGTAAACACGAAGTCATCCAATTCCTTCACGTGCGACTCCGTAATCTGGTCCTTGGATCCTTCCCAAAGCTTTGCTCCTTTATAAAGGAACATAATCTTTTCCCCGATGCCCATCACTGAATTCATGTCGTGGGTCACGACAACTGTGGTGATCTTGTATTCGTGCGTGATCTCCAGGATAAGCTCGTCGATCAGAATTGAAGTCTGAGGATCAAGGCCTGAGTTCGGCTCGTCACAGAACAAGTAGTTTGGGTTATTGACGATCGAGCGCGCGATGCCAACACGTTTCTTCATCCCACCAGAGATCTCTGATGGCATTTTCTTGTTGACATTCTCAAGGCCAACGCGGGTAAGACAAAAATTGACTCTCTCAATCTTTTCCTCGTAGGGCATCTTCGTGAGAATGTCGAGCGGGAACATGACGTTTTGTTCCACATTCTTTGAATCGAAGAGCGCGCCGCCCTGGAATAGCATTCCAATCTCGCGGCGGATCTCGGCCTTCATTTCTTTATCGGCGTCAGTGAAATTTCGAAGGTCGAAAAAAACGTTGCCCTTGTCGGGATGTAGCAATCCTACAATGCATTTCAACAGCACGCTTTTTCCTGTTCCGCTGGCACCGATGATCAGGTTGCAGATTCCCTTTTCAAACTCGCCGCTGATGTCGGTGAGCACTGCCTTTCCACTGAACTCCTTGGAGATGTGATTGACTTTGATCATGCTATTCAAAGAAGAGTTCAGCGAGGAAGTAGTTTGCCAGCAGCACGGCGATGACGCTGTTGGTTACAGCTGCCGTGGTAGATATCCCAACTTCGAGTGCGCCCCCATGAGTGAAATATCCCCTGAATGACGAAATGGACGAAATGAGGAACGCGAACACAAAAGATTTAGTCAGTGCAAAGCCTATCATCGATGGGTTGAAAGAATATCTGATTCCCTGGATATATTCAGATGGAGTTAGGATGCCGGTCAGGGTCCCCACCAGATAACCTCCCACAAGGGCACAAACTCCGGAGATGATTACAAGCAAAGGATACATGGTCAGGGATGCAATGATTTTGGGCAGGACCAGGTAAGAGGATGAGTTGATCCCCATCACCTCGAGAGCGTCGATCTGCTCAGTAATGCGCATCGTTCCCAAGCCTCCCGCCATGCTGGATCCCACCTTGCCGGCATAAATAATGGCCATGATGGTGGGCGCCAGCTCGAGGATAGTCATCTCACGCACCACCTGGGATATCACGAAGCGAGGCACAAACGGGCTCACAAGGTTTCCAGCGATCTGTACTGTTGTTACAGCGCCAAGGAAAGTGGACACCAGGGCGATAAGCTGGGCCGATTTGAGCCCGATAAGGATGCACTCTTCAAGCGTGAGCTTGTAGTAGGTGGCAAACGTTTCCCTGCGGACAACAAGTGATTGGAGAAACAAGACATAGGCTCCGAAGTCCCTCATGCAAAAAGTGTTATTTCGCCTAAATTGCCCTAAATATAAATAAATTCGAATGGCCGGCTTGGTTGTCGTCACAGGCGGAACAAAAGGAATTGGGCGGGCAATCATTGAAAAGTTTGCGGCCAACGGCTTTGAGATTTGCACCTGCTCCAGAGGGAAAAAAGACCTTGAAGAGCTGGCTTCAGACATCGCAGGGCGCTTCAAGGTCAAGGTCTATTTCCAGGTAGCCGACCTTTCTTCCACATCGGACATCAAAGCGTTCGGGAAGTTTGTTATCAGCCTCAATAAGCCCGTCGAGGTACTGGTTAACAATGCTGGGTACTTTGTTAGCGGACAGGTTACTGACGAGCCAGAGGGCACCCTGGAGTCAATGATGAGCGCCAATCTTTATAGTGCATATCATATCACCCGGGCCATCGTAGGAGCAATGAAGTCAAGGAAGAAAGGCCACATATTCAATATGTGCTCGATAGCCAGCTTTATGGCCTATCCCAATGGCGGCTCATACACCATAACCAAGTTTGCCATGTTGGGCTTTTCCAAAGTGTTGAGGGAAGAGCTCAAGGAATCCGGCGTTCGTGTCACATCGGTCATGCCAGGGGCGACCCGGACTGCAAGCTGGGAGGGAACCGACCTACCCGATGACCGCTTCATGAAACCGGAAGATGTGGCCGACGCCGTTTATGGAGCATGGTCGCTGTCGCCACAGAGTGTGGTGGAGGAAATCATCATAAGACCGCAGCTAGGGGATATTTAACAGACGGCGGTCTCCTTAAGCGGAGTGGAGCCAGTAAAGACGCACTTTTGCGAGGAGGTCGCCTACGGCGACCGATCCCGTCCTTCGACGGGACAGGCTGTGGCAATCCCCGTTTTCGACGCACACTAGAAAAGACCTTAGTTAGTTGCATTCACTTTATTCGCTAATAATCTGACTTTTCTCGCATGCCTCGAACCTGGGGATTGCCACGTAGGGCGCTGTAGGCGCCCTACTCGCAATGCGCCTTGCCGCGTCTTTGCTAAATTTGCATGTTAATGTCATCTCCCGTCACCATACAACGCTATTGCAACAGCCTGGTATCCTATTCCCGGCGCAAGACGCGTGTGGTAAACATCGGTGATGTTGCCGTCGGAGGAGATAACCCCATTCGTGTTCAATCGATGACGACTATCGATACGATGGACACAGCAGGATCTGTTGAGCAGACCATCCGCATGGTCGAGGCAGGATGTGAGTACGTGCGAATTACCGCACCCAGCATTAAGGAAGCTCAGAATCTTGAAGAGATACGAAAGGAACTCCATCGCCGCGGGTATAAGGTTCCATTAATCGCCGATATACATTTCACGCCAAACGCTGCCGAGCTGGCCGCGCGACTGGTAGAAAAGGTTCGGATCAACCCGGGCAACTACGCGGACAAAAAACGTTTCGAGCAAATCGACTACAGCGACGCAGCATATGAAGCGGAGCTACAACGCATTCGCGCCAAGTTCCTTCCACTAATCAAAATTTGTAAGGAGTATGGAACTGCCATGCGGATTGGCACCAACCATGGATCGCTGTCCGACAGGATCATGAGCCGTTATGGTGATACTCCACTAGGGATGGTGGAGTCGGCGTTGGAGTTCTTGCGCATTTGTGAAGACGAGAACTACTTCAACATTGTGTTGTCGATGAAGTCCAGCAATCCGCAGGTGATGATACAGGCCTACCGTCTGTTGGTTCAAAAGCTGGATGAGGAAGGTTTCCAGCCTTATCCTCTCCACCTCGGTGTTACTGAAGCAGGCGATGGCGAAGATGGACGGATCAAATCTTCCGTGGGTATTGGAACTTTACTTGAAGATGGTCTCGGCGATACAATCAGAGTGTCCCTCACAGAAGAACCCGAAGCCGAAGTGCCGGTTGCGCAAAAGCTTGCTGCTCGCTATGCTAGTCGCGCGGGCCATGCACCTATTCCGGAGATCACCAATTATCCCATTGATCCTTTCAGCTATACCAGGCGAGCCACACGACAGGTCGCCAATCTCGGCGCTCACCAGGTTCCACGGGTGATCGCGGACTTCTCGCGTCACGAAGCTATAACACCGGCATCGTTGTTTGCAGTCGGGTATCGATATTCCGTACCACTCGACAAGTGGAACATCACCGACATGGCTTGCGACTACCTTTTCGCTGGAAATAATGCCGTTGAATTCGACATTCCCGGAACACTGGGGATTATCTACAAACATGATCTCTGGTTGTCGGCCCAAAGAAAGCCAAGGACGTATCCGCTGATAGATGCAAACCAGTATCGCAATGGAGTTGAGCAGTCGCCTGAATTGAACTTTATCCAGGCAAGCATTGCAGACGTTAATCAAGACTTGATGTCGCGTTTAAGCTCCGACCAGACTGCCGTACTTGTGATTGATACAGACAACGAACATGGATACGCAGAGCAGCGGCGGATCTTCGTGGACCTGCTGAACAACCACTGCGGTATTCCCGTCATCCTAAGCAGAAGGTATTCCGACATTCCTGCAGAGACGTTCCAACTTTATTCAGCAACCGACGTCGGTGGACTACTGATCGACGGACTGGGTGATGGAGTATTTCTCGTTGGGGAGAACTGTGGCAGCGACAAGATGGTGAACGAGACTGCCTTCAACATCCTCCAGGCGACGCGAACCCGCATCTCAAAGACCGAATACATATCTTGCCCTTCATGTGGACGAACGCTTTTCGATCTGCAGGAAACAACGGCGAATATCAGGGCCCGTACGTATCACCTCAAGGGGATCAAGATTGGCATCATGGGATGCATCGTCAACGGTCCTGGCGAGATGGCGGATGCAGACTACGGATACGTTGGCTCAGGGCCAGGCCGGATCACGCTGTACCGCGGAAAAGAAGTGGTCAAAAGAAACGTTCCTACGCCGCAGGCCGTGGATGCATTAATCAATCTGATTCGCGAAGACGGCGCGTGGATAGAGCCCGAGGCAGTCAACGTGTAACACTATGGCAGAACAAGAACAACAGCCCGGAAAAAAGAAGTCAGGCCTTCGCGAATTCTTCTCGCTGGGTGAAGTGGGCAATTATTTTTTCCGCAAGAAGGATCCCAATCGCCCCGTGAACATTAACATACGGATGATGCACGGTGTGAACAAGATCTCCATTGTGGTGTTTTTGCTGGGAGTGTTGTATCTGCTTTGGAAGTTGGTGTTCAAGCCGATGTTTTGAGTACTCCCGTTTGTCTATTGCCAGACGTCGTGCGCCATTACCTCCATGATAAAAAAAGAATGACATCGAGACTAGTTTACCTAGTGAAGTGCCTGCTGATGTCATTCTCATTTCTAAGCTGCACTAATTTGTACGAGTGTGAGCACTTCCGCGATTATTTAGATCACGAGGCTCATGGCACTGTCACCAAAAAGTATCTGGATAGCGTCAAGCACGTTGTACCGATAATCGAATACCGTACCGTCACCGGGAAAAGGGGATTCAGTGACATCGGTAGGTATATTCCGGCCGCCTATGACACCCTCGAGATCGGAGACATCCTAAACAAGGATTCAGGGTCAACAATGGTGACCGTGACGAAGAAGGGACTTGTGATCGAACTCGACACGGCAAAAGAGACGCGAAGAGTTTGGTGTCAAAAATAATGTCGCACAGCATGGGCTATGCATCATCCGGAGCAGCAAATTAATTGAATCACTTATCATCGAAAAGTTTGTCGAACACCATGAGAAAGGCAGTCTGCTATTTAGTTTTCCTGGTGCTTCCATTGTCATCCTGGGCACAAGTTGGGCCTCCGGCGCAAATCGGAGATACCATCCAGGTGAAGGGCATGGTTGTATACGGAAAACCCATTGATCATCAAACGCGCTGCGTGCACTGGTATTCCAGCCTGGATATCATTGCCATAAAATTCAAGTGTTGCGGAAAGTACTATCCATGTTATTCCTGTCATGCAGAAACCACGACGCACCCTTCTGTAGTATGGCCAGCAAAAGAGTTTAATGAGAAGGCCATTCTGTGCGGGGTTTGCGGGCACGAACTGACCATTACAGAATACATGGGCTGCAGGAACACATGCCCTAAATGCGCTTCATCCTTTAATCCAGGTTGTGCGAATCATTATCATCTTTATTTCGCGACTAAGGAGAAGAAGTAACATTCAATTGGTTCCCGTCTGACCTGCCCGCGGCAGGCGCATATCCAAACGCTGTATTCCTCAATCCACCACAGCGGCAGAGAAATAAGTTATCTTAAAAGAAAATCCTATTTTCACTTAACCGCGTTCGTCAAAAACAGGTAGCGGAACATAACACCATGAAAGGAAAACTGGGAATTTTGATTTTGCTAGGTGCCCTGGTCTCTTTGCAATCCTGTGACGAGAATACGCCCCCGCCACCTGAGCCAGTCGAATTTCTTAAACTGACCTTCAGTGACAACCTGTTCCCCGGCGAAGAAAGGTGGGCCTTGGCGACAGACGACGCAGGCAAAGTTCTTGACGCCCATCAGCTGCTGCCCAGTGGCTCCTATCAGTTCATGGCAGTGCTTCCACCAGAGAAGTTTAACCTCACGCTTTCATCTAGTAGCGGTTCGCCCGTGCAGCATAAGTTTTATACCTATGCCGGGATCGCCAAGGGTCAGGAAATCACACTCAAACCCGCTCAAAGCACTGACCCTGGTCTGCCAAATTCTGTAGGAAGAGCTACCATCAAGCTTACGAACTGTGATCCATCTTCCACCTTCAATATTTCCGACGGCCTTTCTTATCGCCAATACAGTTCGCCGGGCGGTACACTCAATGGCGAAATCGACTTATGGACGGCCACTTCGAAGATCCTCGTCTCATCGCGCAAATCACTCACCGAGCCGAACTACTCGTGGGCTGAAAACGTCACTGCTGGAAATATTTACACTGTTGATACGAAATCAATGACGGCCTTTCCAAAAAGTGTGTCAGTACCGCTTAATCAATTTGTCAGCGCGTCAATAACGGCAAAGAAAGCGGGAGCCAGTGGCATGGGCTATGTGATGGCTTTACAATCATTTACCGACTCGCAACCCAAGACGGTCAAGTTTGGGTATCTCGATGGGTTTGAGGAATATTATTTGCAAGCCACGTCGACTCAGTCGACCATTACTCAAACGCGAATCACAACCTATGCGAAGGTGGGAACCACTCTCCCTGAAAGTGTCACGTTTCCAGACAACACTTTCTCGACGTCGGACGCCACACTTGCCAATCTAACATTCGCGTTTTCAGGTAGCTCGTACACCTATCGAACGCATGCCTGGAGCCTCGACACAGACAAAGCATTTTGGTCGATCTATGCTCCTGAAGGAGGCGCGACGCCGCGCATTACTGAGCTGCCGGAGGAGTTCACAGTAAAGTACCCGCTCACCTTGACTCAGTTCAAGGCTATCGACGCCAGGTTTGTGAAGTACATCAGCAGTTATTCATACTCTGACTTCCTCAACGACACGTTTGATGGAGCGGGACCCACTCAGTATGAATATCAAGACAACACGTACCAGGTGAGAAACTGAGATCCGCTCAGCGAAACGCAGGCGGCCACTCAATCCATCACACACCTAAACCCCACCGTCGCATTGCGTTCAAATCCCTGTGACACACGCAACAAATATTGACGGTAATGTAACTCGCGCGGACCTCCCTGGACGTACCACCAGCTTGATGATGGCTTGAAGTAGCTGCCACCTTTCATGATGATGTATCGATAGCTCCCTGATTCATAGACATCGTTGGTGAGCTGCCATACACACCCGCTCAAATCTTGTACACCATATGGATTTGCACCTTTCGGGTAGCTGCCGACCTTCTCCAATTTTCCATTGCCAAGGTTGGCATGTTTCGGATCAATGCCTTCAATGGCTGTCACAGTCAGGGTCTCAGTCACGACTTGTTCTTTTCGTGTCACAGGTGTAAGCTGCTTCCAGGGCCATTCATTCAGTGAAGGAGTTTGTGCCGCGTACTGCCACTCTGTTTCGGTGGGCAGGCGTTTTCCTGCCCACCTCGCGTAAGCCTGGGCGTCCTCGTATGATACATATACGACCGGGAAATCTTCCATTCCAGGACGAACATTACGACCATCCCAATTTCTCAGGAAGTTTGAGGTGTCCGCCGGCTGATAGTTATTCTTGTCCAGGAACTCTTTGAACTGCCGGTTCGAAACGGGATGCTTATCTATGTAGAATGAAGTCATGGCTAACGTATCCACGGCTTGAACTGGGTAGCGAATAAAATCGTCACCATGTGTTGTCTTCCAGATAAACTGACCGGCGGGAATCCTCGCCATGCCGCTTGGAGTCTTTTCCGCGTGATTGGTTTTGGAGACAACTGATGTCAGAATCGGTTCGCCAGGTTTCATCTCAACAATGGTTTCATCAAGCAACGCATCACGATAGAATGCCTGCATCACAAGCTTTCCCTCGTACGCGCCGAACTCCTGCAACAAGTTGATGGTACCTGATGAGGTTTTTGTTTGGTAGAAACTCTTTCGATAGTCGGGTAGCCCTGCCCAGATCTTGATCATATCTGCTCCTGGTGCCTCGAACTGCACTACTCCTCCAGTCCGTTTCACTTTAACAACCACGGGCAGCAGGGCAATGCATCCCACAGCACCTTCATTGTTCGTACCCAACCATTTTTTCGAGAAGGCATCTACATCAGCCTTGATCCAATATTCCGGACCTTGCTTTATTGGTTTGATAAGCTCATGATTCCACAGATCGACGAAATGGAACCCGTGCTTGGGTTCAACTTGAAACAACGGCGCGTTGAATCCCTCAGGGATAGTGCTGAAGATAGTGTACAGGGTCTTGTCTTTTGTGGGCCACGCATTCACCCAAATGTCGTCTCGCGTTGTCGGTAGGAGGGGAATGGGGGAGGAGTTAAAGTTGTCGCTGTTCTGTCTCAAGATCATGCTGGTACGTCCGAGCAGCTCGTATTGCTCATCTTCCCATGAGGGATGCCCGGCGGGAAACTGGTTAATCTCTGTGCCGTAGCCGTTGAAGAACGACGTTGCATACTCGCGTCGAATGGGCTCCTTGTAAACTTCGGCGACGCGGAAAATTGCAAAGTCAGGTTTGATGAGTTTGTTGAGGTTGAGCAATGGCGGATAGTACAATGCATTGTGTACACGACCGCTCACAATGCCCGGCATGTCTGCAGGGATCGCCATGCCTTCACTATACATTACCACACCCGACTTTACCTTGTCGGCTGCCTGTTGCAATTCCTTGCTTGACTCGCCTTTGGTATCGAGTACAACACCATCCGCACCTGTCTCACGGATTAAGTTCTCCAGTCCTGCGAGGTGCCCTTCGGCGCGGGTGCTTTCATCCCAAGGATTGTAGGCAACAAAGAACCTCGTGCCCATCGACCGAAGTGTATCGGCAAGCCTGCGCAACGCAGGCAAGCCTCCGGGCAAATCTCTGTACATGTCAAACTGATTGCGCTGATCGAGGCCAAGCGTCGGCCAGGTCGGCCATAGGCAGATGACATCATCGCCTCCATAGAGGGGTTTTCCCTTGCGCACAAAATCAGGAAGCGTAAGCTTGCCCGTTGCACCATCGTAGTATGATTTATCCCAACCCATCATGAGGTGCATCACATACGATTTCTTTATCCACTGCAAGTCCTGCCGTTCGAACATTGTGTTATCGAACTTTGGCAGGTCGTAGAGCTTGCGTTCCTGAAAGACTTTCCTTAGTCCATTATGCCAGTCGCCGGAATAAGTTTCCAGGTATACACGATACGTCACGGAACCGCCTGGATATAGAATGGTTTCAAACCTGCGACGTTGTCCGCTGGCGATGGTCGCCACTAGTCTTCGTGCGAGAGCTGAGGAATAGAGACCTTCTCTTAGCCTAATCGCAGAGTAACCCAATTCCCACGCATCGTCGGGCACAATGACATTGACTGGTTTCTTGTATGGAAGGAAAAGGTGGGTACGTGAAAGTGTGTGATTCCCCAGCCCCGTGATGTAGATGCGATCTTTCGATTCACCGAACGGAACGACATTACTTAAATAAAGGGTGTCTGGGGTAGGGTTCGAGAAATGGACAATGACCTGGTATGTGACGCCTTTTGCTGTATCCTTTCTTGATTCAACTTTCAATGTCGATGACGGCACCGGCGCACTCTTATTTCTCACTTGAAATGAAACGACCGGGACATTGGTGACGAATTCGCCTTCACTCACTGTGTTAATAGATACAATTCTCCCATCTGTGATTGTGGCGGCGAGGATATCCTGAGCGCGGACCGAAGTAGATGTGGCGATTAATATAATGATGACAAGCAGAGCGCGCATGTCAGGCAATTTAATGCTTTAGAGTGGAGTTGAGCTTTCAAAAAAAGACCGTCAAAATTCCCGGGCGAAATGAAAGCTTCCTAATTTTCAACATGCGTTGTGATGAATTGCTGACGAAACATTCTTCAGGTGAATCTTGATACTTATCGTTCGTATTGTCTATCAAAGAAGGGCGTCACAGAAAGTCTCCCATTTGGACCGGACGTGCTTGTGTTCAAAGTTCTCGGCAAAATGTTCGCTCTTAGCGGCATGGAAAACTTCGAAAGTGTTAACCTGAAAATAGACCCTGAAAAGGGCGAGGAGTTGAAGGGGACTTATCCTGCCGTGCAGCCAGCGTATCATATGAATAAACGGCATTGGATCACTGTCATGATGGATGGAACAGTGCCAGACAGGCTATTGAAGCAGTGGATTGATGCTTCCTACAACCTGGTGGTTGACGGCTTGCCTAAAAAAATGCAGGCCAAGCTTCGTTGAAATCATAGAACTGTAGGTTTAATTGAGTTGATATATCTTCTTGAAAACTAGTAAGTTATATATCAGAAAATAATCTTTACCCAATTTCGTTACTTTTGTCAGTTCCTACCCCCAAGATGAGGGCTTCTATTCTATTGTTGGCCTTAGTAATAGCAAGCGCCTGTACGCAGAAGATGATCTGTCCTGCGTACCAGAGTTCATTCATCTATGACCAGGAAACGCTGCGCAAGAAATTCAGCTATTTCAAGGAGGACTCCACGCCAAAGCTGATGTATACTGCCAGCAAGAACCAGTACCTGGTGGCAGTTCCTGAATCGTACCGGAAGAAGAACGCCCGGCTCCAAACTGTTGAGATGAAGCCCGTGTTTCCTGTGATCCCAGATTCAGTAAGGCTCAACAAAGGCAGCGATGATCTGATGTCGGAGGCCGATGTCGTAGACAGCGCCGCTGTAGGATCGACTGACAGCGTTTACGCGATCACAAAGACAAAGGAGAAGTACAATGTGGATCAGGACATATACATGTGGTACTTCCGCGATGTACTTGTCTTGCCCGATGTAAGGGCAGCAATGGAAACGCGAACCAAGAACCGCGCAGAATCCGCACCGAGCCCGCAAAAGAAGAAGAAGGGATTGTTCGGAAGAAAGCAACAATCAGACTCCCTTGCTGTTGACGACACAACTGTTCCAACCGACTCATCCGCTGCTCCCCCGAAGAAGAAAGGAATTCTCGGCCTGTTCGGCGGCAAGAAGAAGGTGAAGGAGAATAAGCCTGCTGCGAAGAAGAAAGATCCTGCGAAGAAGGAGGATGAGAATGACGGCTTCTGAGTTTGGCGGCACGAAGGAAGTGTAAAGGCACAGCGCTTTGCCACTAAGACACAAAGACACAAAGGTTCACGGAGGTCGCGGGCTTCGCCCGCTTATCAATCGCTATTTTGTTTAAGAAAAAAAACGGGCGAAGCCCGTCCTAGTGTTCCTTAGTGCCTTTGTGTCTTGGTGGCTAAGCGCCGTGTCTTCAAATCGTTTCGTGTCTTTCATCAGTCAAACAGCGTCAAATTTCCAAACTGGTCTGCCGACGGCGTTGGGATAATCAACGTAGCATCATTGTTGATCGGCGAGTTGATGCGGGGTGAAATGGTAAAGTGGCTCAACGCCATTGAAGGAGCACCGGCGATTGCCGCTAAAGCATCCGATTCATTTGTGGCTGCGAGCCATTCTTTGTGATGAGGGAGATCCAGTATCACGGGCATCCTGTCGTGCACAGAATCGACCCAGCGGTTCGCCGGCTGGGTGATGATGGAAAATGTGTGGAAGAGATCTCCATTCTCATCATCGTATTCTTCCCATAAGGCAGCCATGCTAAACAGTCCCTTGTTTTGAAGCTCGAATCGATTCGGGATGGCAGTCTTCTTTCCGATTTTCTTCCAGGCGTAAAATCCATCAGCGGGTACGGCACACCGATGGCTGCCGATCCTTTTCCGGATTGCAGGACGCTCGCTGATCAACTCCTGCCGGATGTTGATGATTTTTTCGCCGATCGATTTGTTTCGTCCCAATTGCGGAGTGGTGCCCCAATAAAAATGTGATAGGCCTTCGCTATTCATGGTGATCACCGGAAGGAGCTGTGCAGGGGCCGCATTGTAAAGAGGTTTCTCAAAGCCATGCGGATCGACACTGAAGTAAGCGCCAACCTGCTCAGGTGATGCCGAAAGAGAATAACGCTCGATCATTTACGGATTGACTCTACAAACTGAAGTGCACGGGCCTCTGACCAATATAGACCATTTTGACCGAACCGGGCAAAGCCTACGTGACCGCCGCGTTCCGGATATTCCAAAGTCAGGTTAGGGTTTTTGGACTTCGGGAAACAGTCTTCCGAAAGAAATGGATCGTTGAGTGCGTTGACAACAAGTGTAGGAACGGCGATTTTGTCAAGAAAGTACAGGGAGCTGCAACGACGATAGTAAGTGGTCGCGTCGGGAAAGCCATGCAGCGGCGCCGTGTAGCGGTCATCGAACTGCCGTAAGTTGCTTATGCTGTCGATGCCGTTGATGTCAAGGCCTTTCATTATCGCTGCTTTCGTGCGGATCTTCTTCTTCAGGCTACGGAGAAACCTGCGGGAATACAGGAAATTTCCAGGACGGGAAATTTCGTTGCAGCTTGTATCAAGGTTCATTGGCACTGAAAACGTAACGCCGCCACGAACCTCGGATGGAATGGTCTTTCCCTGCTCTCCAAGGTATTTCAAGGTGAGGTTGCCTCCCAGGCTGAAGCCGATCACATAAATTTTCTTGAAGCCTTTTTTGATGCAATGGTTGACCAGTGTTTCCAGGTCGTCGGTGGCACCGCTATGGTAGAACCTGAGTTGCCTGTTCATCTCGTCACCGCAGCCGCGGTAGTTCCATGACAGTGCATTGAACCCGTTGCCATGAAACGCACGCATCATACCCATCACATAGGCGCGACGGCTGTTTCCTTCCAGCCCATGGGACACGATAACAAGACTGTCGGAGTCTGATTTTAACCAATCGATATCGAGGAAGTCGTCGTCCGGAGTGTTGATGCGTTCGCGTTCGAGGCCAACCATACTAACCCGCCGGAAAATTGCGGGAAAGATTGTTTCCAGGTGTCGATTGAACAGTGGGAGAGGCGGTCGATAGGCGCCTACTTCCATCCCTTGG
>JADMIO011246970.1_pt1 | contig 13063 bp, 13 predicted proteins | sample 8958161 | NCBI WGS metagenome assembly JADMIO01 (sample SAMN16585339, study PRJNA669376) | soil metagenome | isolation source: Crop rotation soil | place: USA: Cullars Rotation, Alabama | collected 2011 | reverse complement strand
AACCAAATATAAACGAAGGGCAAGCAGAAAGATAGCAGGTGAAAAACCCTAGAAATGTTTTGGAATGCCTTCCGGAGTCTCACGGAATCAATTAAAAAAAGGCCCGACTCCAGTGGGCGTGAAGTCGAGCCTTTACTAAGATTGATGCACTGAGGAGGGAAACACGCGGTGCACCTCTCAAAGATATTATATCTTTTACGCCCAACGGTCGTGGGTTTGAACTCGGAGACTCCCTGATGCCTTGTAGACGCCGACTGGACTTCTCTTTGCGGGCTACGAGGGAAGCGGCTGAGCACTCTAAACGTCGGTTAGATCGAAGAGGGTGCGGCGGTGGGTGCGAATCCTGGACCCATTACATCACTGATTTGGTTCTGCCAGTTTAGTCACAGCACCAGGCCCATCGTTCAAGCATTCTGCTGAGTACAAGAATATACCCCGCAAATACGTGTAATTTATCGTGGTAAGTAGTCTCTCTAGAGCCGTTTGATTCGTAGCAGTTCATCTTACATCCATTCTATCCTATCACCTTTCCGAGCAACTGTTCTCCGGCCCTCGGGCCTTATGTAAGCGAATGGTGCCCGTTCATTGAGTGTGACCTATGTATATCCAGTTTTATGGCTTTGCGAAGGAGCCTTTTAAAATCACTCCTGACGTCGACTTTCTCTTCCTCAGCCCAAGCCATAGAGAAGCGTTATCCTGCATCGAATACGGTATCCAGCAGCGTAAAGGTTTCATTGCTATTACCGGGGAAGTGGGAGTCGGTAAAACGATGATCCTGCGCTCCTATCTCGACAGAGTGGCTCGGGAAAAACAGAAAACCATTTATATCCTGAATCCCAAAGTCAGCTTCGACAGTCTATTGAGTACCATTCTTAAAGAACTCCGCGCGGAAGCCGTTGCCGAGCAAGTCATGGACAAGGTTAGCCAACTGCAAGAAGTTTTGATCGCTGAATATCGCAACGGCCGCACCGTCGTTCTCTTGATCGATGAAGCCCAAAACATACCCGTCGAAACGCTGGAAAACCTTCGCATGTTGTCCAATCTGGAAACGGCTACGGAGAAGCTGATCCAGATTGTCCTGGTCGGGCAGCCGGAGTTGGACGAATTACTCAACCGCCATGAATTGCGCCAGGTTCGCGAACGGATTGTGCTTCACACCAGGATCGCCCCGCTCACCAAAGCCGAGAGTGCCGCCTATATTGACCATCGACTGAACCTTGTACTCCAGGATCCTCGCTCCGTTTTTGCAAAGCAAGCGCTCGAGCGGATTGTGGACGCCGCCAATGGGATCCCTCGAAGATTGAACATTCTATGTGATAGCGCGCTCATTACAGGTTTCAGCTACCAGGAGCCCGTAATTTCGGGTAAGATCGCGAAGGAAGCAATTGCCGATCTTAACCAGCAGCAGGCAAAACCGGTACAAAGGCTCAAACCGCGATATGCCTTTGGCCTTCTGAGCGTCGCTGTCGTCGTCCTCATCTACTTCATAGATGTATCCGTAATTCCGGAGATCGCCATCAATCGACCATTAGTCGATCATAGCCTTACGTCAGCGGATCAGATTTCCGGGCACCAAAGCTTGAATTCAAAGGGAGTAGGCACAGCTAAACCAATTGTACGCCAAGGCGTACACAGAGACCCCATGCCAACAGCACGCACCGTCAGTACGCTCGACACAAGAGCGGAGGCCGATCTATCCCCCGCTGAGAGGAGGGAACTAAGCGAGACGGCAAGGCTTTTAGCCGTTTTATTGGATTCGGGACGGATGGTGATTGGGCGCGCCCAGATGATGATCAATAATCCGAGACTCGAAGACAAAGAGTTTTCCTCGACTGTGTTTGAAGGTCAACTGAGAAAAGAGTTTCAGGCACGAACTCGCCACGATCTGCACAATCTTGCCGCGGCTCCCATGCCCGAGGCTGCCAAACCCTTACTGTTGCGATTGTCATTTTTCATGCAGAGGGCGGTACACGAAGTGCAGGCCGACATTAATAAGAAGGGCATTGGCTTCAAAGGGTTCATTCCCGCGACGTTTGCGACGCAGGTGGCCGAGCGCTTCTCCAAGGACACAGGGTTAAAATTGCGGCAGATCGGCCCGCCTGGCACAGAACCACGAAACCCGAATAACAAGCCCGACGATCAGGAAGAACTCCTCCTGGTCGCCGTTCAGAAAAATCATCCTCGGGTGGGAGATCACATTGTAGAGCAACAGCTGACTGATAGCCGTGGCGTTCGCGTCATGCTTCCGCTGTTTTACAACAAACAATGTCTCTCCTGCCACGGGCGGCCCAAAGGTGAGGTCGATATCTCCGGATATGAGAAGGAAGGCTTCAAGGATGGCGACCTTGGAGGAGCGATTGCTATTGTGCTTTCTGCTCAAAATAAACTGGCGAGGGAGGCCGAATGAGTCGAATCTTTGTGGCCCTTCAAGACGTCAAGGAGAAAACCGACATTAGAATGTTGCTGAGGAAAAGCTCGTCGGGGATGAACTAGAGCTATTTAAACATCCATATTCAGCCTTCACAGGGATTGTTATGACGTTAGAGCAGAAAGATCCTATTCTCAGAGTTGCAATCGTGAGCCACAACATTTGGCTGCTCCTGGGATTGCGCCGGATTCTTGAAGAACATATTGGTATTGTGGTGGTCGGAGAATCATCTGGAGGCAACTCCGGATGTAATCGAATAGCGCAGCAACGACCGGATGTAATTCTTGTAGATATTGAGTCGGATATAAACTTTGTGGAAGCGATCAATGACCTCCGGCAAGCCAATCCGCTGTCTCGGATTATCCTACTTAGCGGGTGGGACGAAATTGACCGTGCTCGTCAAGCGCTGGCTGCTGGGGCCGACGAGATCGTCATGAAATGTCAACAGCCCGGCGTGCTTCTGGTCACTGTTCAGCGTGAGGGGAAGGGTCTCGCTGTCGCGGTGAAAGCGACGAATCAATCCCCAATTACTACCAAAGTCGACAAGGGTAAAGCCCTGCCAGTGCCTCCGAATTTTGCTGATGCGTTGACGGACCGGGAACGAGAAGTGGTCAGACTGGTTAAGGAAGGATCGTCGAACCGCGATATCGCCAACAGTCTGTGTATTGCGGAAACGACTGTACGTCACCACCTGACCAGCATTTTCGGCAAACTGGGCGTCTCCAATCGAGCGAAACTGCTCATCTGCTCATATCAGTATGACCTGTCGAACGGAAAGCCCTGGTGTCAAGACATACCCAAAAAGAACATTCTCGAAAAAGCAAGCCTCGGCAACCTATAGAGCAGCATGCTCAGTCCAGTTTTGATTTCATTGGTTGCGCTATCTGGCACTTGATGGACTTGGCTTCTTTGCCGTCCAGCACGTAAGCGCATCCCCCGCCCCCGATAGGTCGTGTGCGCCACTCCGTTCCAGACGTGGCACCATGTGTGCCATGCCCATCGCCTCCTAGCAGTTCTTTCTTTTGAACTCACCGTAGCCCTTAACACTTAAGAGGTAAGTTTTTGATTGTAACACTTGGAGGGTATGGGAAGTCCATGTGCAGCCATTCTAGAGTGGGAATATCTTCCCAAGTTGGGCCAGCGAGGCGCTGACGATGGCAAAGGCTATGGCTTCACGCATCGCGAGCATCGAAAGTTTTCGAGTGTTCGCCATCCTCGGCGTGATTCTTTGGCACACCGATTTGTTATTAAGGCTGCGTCATCTCGGAAATGGACGTTGGCCTGTGGATCTCACAATAGACTTGGTCTGGTGGGCGACTCTACCCTATTTTTTTATCGTGGCTGGATATTTTTACGCCAAATCAGTGGACACATACGGACACCCCATCGCTCAACTTCGCCACTATTCATCCTCTCTTATCGGCATACTCGTCGCGTGGGTATGTGTGTACACCGTCATCCCGAGCAATTGGCCAGTGGCGGTCCGCGATCACGGTTGGTGGCAGCCGTTTCAAACAGAGGTCGTAAAGAATATGACTTTACTCTCTAGCCAACACCTCAGACTTTTCTTAGAGGGAGAGTCCCCTGTTTGGCATCTCTGGTTTCTTCCCGCCCTTATGTTTAGTCTTGCCACTGTCGCCCTCATTTTTCAATTCCGACTCCGGCAGTGGGTGATCCCTTTGATGTTGGGCTGTTATCTACTGGCGTTGACAGAAGAAGTCGCTGGAGGGCATTTCCGCAACTTCACTTTTCATCTAGGAACTTGGTCGATAGCGATCCTGTTTACAGTCCTTGGATCGTGGTTGGCAGGCCGTGGGCAACCATCTCTGGCTATGGCACTTATTGTTCTTGTGGGCGGCTATGCGCTTGCATTTGGTGAATGGGTGGTCATGAAAGAATATTTTCATCTTGCATCGACATACAAGCATCATTACTTCGGAGGCATTTTTCTAGCCTTAGGGTTCTTTCTGCTGGCGCTGGCTAAGCCTCATCTTGGACGCTCCACACCTCTCCCGTTTTTAGCGAAGTTCACCTTGGGAGTGTATGTCTCGCATGCCCTTATCATATATACGTTCACCGCAGTCGGGTGGCGGTTGCAGAATTTGTTTCCTGTCGTGTCACCAGTGTGGCCATTTGTGTTCCCGTTCATGGTTTACCTAATGGCGGTACTCTTCACGCTTTTCATTTCCAAGGTGTCATTAACCCGACACCTCGTGACCAGAGATCGGGAGGCGGGGCTGGTACTTTCGCGCTCCCATGTTGTTTTTTCATCTCAGTCAAACCTCGTCTCAATTGCTCAACGAGTGCGGATGGCAAAGGCGCGTCTGGTTTTGCCCTATGGCATCAAGCGCAGACCCAAGTGACTGTCTTGCATCAGGAGGGACCGCGAGCGCAGCTTGACGCTATGCTATGGCTAAGGCGAATGCGCTGTTACTTTTTTTCACGAGTCTCGAACTGGCCACTCTTGGGCGAGGTTCGTTCCTTTAATTGCCTGATTATTTATCAAAATGCTAAAGAATTCGTCTACCGTCTATACGGGTCATCGCCGTAAGCTTCTCAGGCTATAAGCGTCACTGAGCTTGAGGCGGCTCGTGGTGGTTTTTCGCCGGCTTTTGCTGCTTTATAGGTGGTCGATCGAAATGCTGGCCGCACTGGTCACAAACATAGTGGCCGGTGAGATACTGCGCCGTTGCATTTCGAGACATCACGCATAAGAAATCGACCCTTCAATAATCCACGGCACTAGTCTCTCATCACAACATCAATGGGAGCGAGCGGCGAAGTCCGTAGTTCAGTTCCTAACCCCCTCAGCAAGTGTATACGCACACCTTAGCCAGTTGGACGCGCTTCTCAGCCTGGAGACATCTCACATACACCTGCGGACGCACATACCCACTCCAGCCGCATTGCCTTTCATCATTTTCAGGGGCCTCCTATTATGCTCTAGGAATTGGGATGGAGATTGTTTCCATTAGCAGTGAGTTAAGGATTAAGCGATATGTAACCGGAAGTGGGTGGGCGCGCACCTCGGCCAAAGGTTTCAGATAATGTATCGAGCAGGGCGGAGCAGATGGGACGCCTTTCAGGCACTAAGAGGGCAGAGTATTACACTGTCTTTTGTCGATACTGGGTACCTTCTTTTTTTGCGCCGAGGACCGCGCATCATCCGTCAACCAAGAAAATGCTTAAAGGTAATTAGCGTCAATGATTTTTGCATCCTTGCTGCTGCCGATCGGTGGGAATTCCCTAGGATCCAAATCTCTGGTCTGTTCAGGCTGTCCCGCTATCTGATAACGGACACGAAGTCTTTTTGTGGCATGCCTATTCGCAAGATAAAGTGTTTGGTTTCCGTTATGGATAAGGATTGCCATATCTTTACTTCTGTTTCCATTTGGCATGGGCCACATGGGCTCATTGCCCACATTCGTCCCCGTGACAGAAAATGAAAAAGTTTGAACACCGGGCCATCGATCGGCTGACGTATGCCCAACATGCTGCCTTCACGGGCATGGACGACTGGCCGATAGCCTCGCAGGAATTTGTACGTTCCTTTATCGCCTTTTCCCATCACTCTCCTTCCTTACCCGAGTTGCTTCCCTGATCCGAACGCTCTTGATCTGCGATCAACGCATCAAGGCGAGCCGTTAAAGTGAGAAACAAGTCGTCGTGTCTTCATGCCGAGCGAAGCCTACCGTATGCAAGAGAACTCTGCAATTTGCTGGTATTTGCTGCCAACCGAAGTTCGGGTACACTCTCCTCACCTTATGGCGCTCTCACCCCTTATTCGCTTCGGCACTTCCACCTGGACCTACGAAGGTTGGCAAGGGCAGGTATACAAGAGGGAATATAAGAAGACCACGTTTGCACGAGAATGCTTAGGCGAGTACTGCCAGTATTTGTATAACGGAGAGCCGCTCTTTCGGACGGTCGGCAACGATTCGACCTTCTACCGGCCGCCCACCGCCAACCAGCTTAGGAACTACCTTAACCAGATTCCCGAAAACTTTGAGATGTGTTTTAAGGCCTGGGAGGAGCTGACGATTCCTACCTTCTCAAGTCATCCGCGATACGGTGCGAAAGCCGACCAACCCAATCCTCAGTTCCTCGATGCGAGCTTATTCAAGGATCTGGTGCTGGCCCCCTATCGAGAAGCGAACTTCGGACCGCACACTGGACCATTCCTGTTTGAATTTCAGTGTCCCAGACTCGACGCCTACTCAAAACCCTCCTCGTTTCGCCGCTGCGTCTTGAAACTGTCCAGAATGGGGACCGGTGGAGGTATCGGATCTTCGGAACGGGCAGCTATCTGCCACTTCTCGAAAATCCTGGGGAACCGTTGCTCCCCAGTGTGTGGTGTCCCCAACGGGAGGTGACGGCTTAGTTGCCTAACGCACTCGGGACAGCCGCTCTGGTGGCCGATCCACAGGAAGTCGTAGACAAGAACGCTACCAAAGTCGTAGACGCATTACAATCCACCGAAACGGTGGAGCTGGGGTCGAGACGGGTATGTAGCCCACCGCCCATATGAAGTGAGTTTCATTGCTACAGTAAGTCGTTAGGTATAGCCTGTTGTTGTAATAGCACTTGCCGACCTGTCTAGTCATGGAGAACAACATTCAAAAGAGAACTGTGGATACGTAAGGTGCCGTTGTACTCCAGGAAACCCAATTTCCTGAACTTATTCATAAAGAAATTCACCCGAGGTCGTGTCGTCCCAATCATGTCAGCGAGCATGGCTTGATTCACATTGGCGATGGTTGTTTGGGGTCTGCTCTTCTTTCCAAAATTCGCCAAGAGCAGCAGCACGCGCGCCAGCCGTTTCTCGCTTGAATTAAACAGCTGATCAATTAAATCTTCTTCCACGCGCAGGCTATGGGACAACAGGTACTTCATAAATAGAGCGCTGAAACCGGCTTCTTCTTGAAGTGTCTCGATCATCTTGCTCCGCCCAATACGGACAATGCGCGCGTCCTCTAAGACCGTCGCCGTTGTCGTGCGGATCGTTTGACCGGTGAGACACTGTTCGCCAAAAAAATGCTCGGCTGGCAACACTCCAACAACAGCTTCTTTCCCTTGGGCCGAAACGACCGTCAATTTTACTTTTCCTTCCAGAAGATAATAGACGGCGTCCGCTTTATCGCCTTGCGAAAAGACAGTCTGTTTGGCAGGCCAGCTCTTGAACGTCTTGCCGGGACCGGGCCTGTTGAGAAATCTCTGGGCACTGAACCGCGTCAGTGGTTGTCGTGCCATGGATCATCCTTCAATGGGGAAACTTTAGGCCATTTTATCACTGGTAGTTTGGCGAATGTCTCAGCTCGTCATGCGGTACCCTCGAATGAGCACTCCTTCGTGATAGGAAAACCGGTAATTTTCGCAATGACGTGAGGAAGCGTATGGGCGCGGTCTTTCGTGACGAAGGTTGAAGAGCCGACGGCTTCCATGGAGGCTTTTAGAAACGCGTCATTTTGGGTAGAGACCCCAATGACATGAATATCTGGCAGCGCTTGTTTGATTCGTTGAGTGGCCTGGACACCATTTGTGCGAGGTAGTTTCACATCCATAATGATGATATGAGGAACAAGTCGAAGGGCCATCTGAATAGCTTCCTCCCCGTCTGCGGCCTCACCGACGACTGTTATAGTTTCGTAGTCCAGGAAGAAGCTGCGGAGGGCTTTCCGAAAGGGACCAAAATCATCGACCATCAGAATACGTACCGAACCCTCGCTGCTAGATCCTTCAGAAGTAGCCACTTCTGCACCTCATTGCCTACCTGATATAAGTTATTTTCCTTCCATTTGTTCTCCTTTGTCTGTTCAAAACGAGACATCAAGAATTTTATAACACATTGAAATTGCGATGCTAATTTAGAGGAAATAAGGATTTTTGTTCGATATCGTACAGACACCTATTTTTAACTTCAGCAGAATTTATTTCCGCAAATTGAAAAGATCTATATGAACGGCATACGGAAAGAGGTCCTTCAGTTGATTTCCGTCAATGAGAAGATTCAGAGCACTCTGCTCATGGGTGAACGCCTTCAGGACGATGAACGCGAAATCGTGAAAAATTGTGCCAATGAACTGCTGCAAGCTGCTTCCGACAGTCAAAAGACCCCACCAGGGGCGAAGCAAATGAGGGTTGTAAGTCTTCCTGAGCGGTCGATAGACTAAAAGGCAACAGTAACCTCCATTCTCTGGACGCAAGGGCGCACTGAATCACCTCTCGCAGGTGGCCCTTGTGTCAAAAGCCTGATCTTGTTCTCGTCTTCCTGATAGTTCCATCAGACTTGCGCCACGTGGGTTCCCGGAAAGGACCGTGACGCATGTGACGCATGTCTGCTCCTCATGAGGATCGCCCTCTCACCCTCCTGGCACCGTTAAAGGACAGTGACAGACCATGAGCCATGATGGTCTGTGTCATTACGAATCCTCCCGCTTTTTCTGCTGATTCCTGGTGTAGCTGCGACAGCGATAGACGTCGACGCGATACGCGAAGCTGATCCAGCGATCATGGGTGAGCTGGACGGCAGCGCAGTGCGGGCATCTTTTGACAGCCTTCGAAGGCCGGTGATAGCGTCCCCAAACTATGACCACTGCCCAACATTGCCAGTGTACCGGCTGTCATAAATGTGACCGACAGTCTGGCAACTACTGTCGGCGCTCAGTTGTGTATGACATAGATCATCTGTGCGAGGAGTGTCACAATTACCCTCATGACGCACGCTCCGGCGGCCGCGCAGGGGGGTGCATGCCCCGCCAGAGCAGCTGCCGGCAGACTTGCTATATTAGTCTCCTTGACAGCCTGTCCTTGTGCGCCCAGACTAGCCTTCTTCATTCCTCTCACTACACATCGTCTGCGGCCTCACGGAAGGCCCGACCGTCGACCCTGTGAGAAAGGCGGTGGGCCATCATGGAACACGTGTCAGCAGACGTGTCAGCAGAAATGAAGCATTTTTTTGAAGCCTGTAAGATCCTCGTGCACGAGATGTCTCCACGGGATTTTTCGGAGAAAGAGTGTAAGCTCATCGAGCACTACGGCCTCGAGCTTTATGCGAGATACGGTAATCGCTGGAGCTAGGCGGCGATCATGCCCTATGCTATCCGCTAGTCAAAACTTCTGTAAAAAATCTGTAAGGTCTACGCGAGGCCCGGCGAGCAGAAAATCCCCCTGCCCACCCACGTTGTTCTTGGATTTCAACTTCGAGGACCACCAATGCCGCAGCTTCCTGCCTCCATTGCAATACCCGACAGAGTGGCGAAGGAACCGGCCGCGCCAGGAAATGCGATACAGCCTCCGCGAACCGCCTTGGTTGCCAGGTACCCACTCTGCCTCATCCCCTGCCACAAGAAAGCTCAAACATCGCTCTGAGCGGCTAACACATAGCTATCAGAACGCCATCCCGCTCCCCGTAACGAGTTCGAATACAGCGTTCTACTCCAAATCTACACGCCTTCGTCTCTCATCCGGCGCAAAGCCCGCATTAGACTGAGCGAAAAGATCCCATCGCAGCGAAGTAATTTAAGGAGTGAGACCTACGTCTACGACACACTCGGGCGCTACGACTTCTGAGACTACTTCTTGGCCGCGACGCCGAACTGTCTTTGCCGTCACTTTCTTGCGGCGGAGGAGTGGTTTTGGCGGACGAATCATGATGCGTTTCGGTTGGAAGAGCGGCTCACCAATCGCATCTTCAGCGAGTTGATGAGCCAGCTCGAAGTGTTCAGGTTCAGAGGTGGATTTCTTGGGCTTTCTAGGCATGGCGGCTAATCATCCCATACCGTGTCTTCAATTCACGTCGCGTTAAGTGTCCTCTGGAGTCCCTCCTTCTGATATGGGAGCATTACGGCTAATCGCTTGCTTAGCGCTTGCAACGGCAACGCCAAGCTCTTCAGCCTCTTGCGGAGTCATTATCGCTTCCGTCTTGCGAAACATCCCATTTTCCTCGGCAGCCACATGCGCCTCGACAAGATTTTGCAATTCCTGGAATTGCCGTACCCAATTGTGGTCGTACGCCGGCGAGGTTTCGAGTTGATCGAGAAGTGTTTTGATCTTCGCGTGCGCTTCTAGGGCTTCATGTGCATCGTCATGTGTGGAGTCAGCTTGCTGGAAGACTCGATAGACGTGCAAATCCTCGACTGCGGCATGGAGTTCCAACTCTCTCTTGAGCTGTCTAAATAACTCATGACGTTCGGGCGTGTCAGGTCGATCAAAGCCGCGCTGTATATGATTAAAGATCGACGATAGCTTTTCGTGATCACGTCGTAATAGCGTAACAAAATTCATGGCAGTTCCTTTCATGGACACAGTTTTTCGACTGGCGACTCTCCTTAGCTCTATCGAGTCGATGAAGGACTTTCCATTCAGTTATGCTGCTCCTGATTGACGTATCTTCCATCTGCCATTAAACAGCTGTCTTGCACCGCTTTGATGCCTTCTAAAGCTTAAATAACTGGACACCACGTCCATCCATTCCATCTAGCTAATCCATCTAGCTAAGAATCGCATGCGAGGAATCTGGCGCAGATTTCTGGGTAGATGTCGTTGAATCGGTATTTTCAATGGGAGCTCTCTGATCAAACGAGGAGAGCCTGAAGCCGCAAACAGAGCAAACAACATCACCGGTGAAGGAGCTGCCGTTGCGCTCCAATTCGAAAATACATACGTGCTTGCCACGTGAAAACGCATGTGCCATAGCGAGACATTGTCTTTAAATGGTTAGCCTACTTCAACTTATCACTCGACTAAAATTATTGACGAGCTTTTAAGCGGCCTGCTCGATACGGTCCCTCACCCTGATGTCCTTTAACTTTCTTGTCGTGACAGTGAGCTGCCGAAGCTGCGCGTACAGTATGCGCACTTCTGATTTAGAAAGCGTCTGCCCGTCTTTCCTCAAGCGGCGTAAGACAGCTTCCATGTTCAATGAAGTGTGCGACCTCGTGAGAAATCGATAGCTGCATACGTAAAAACGATAGGCTGTTTCTCCGTACTGTGACACTAGGGAACTCCCCCCTATTGCCGCCCAGCCACCCTTTATTGTGTCCGAATTCTGGTCCATTTGCGATTAAAGAAGGGGCTTGTCCGTAGTTGGTTTTCTCATCCGACAGGGGTACCGTAAAGGCGAGTTCGCGCATACGCGGTCTCACTTCATCCGATCGATGGCACAACACGCAAACCGTTCGCGCACAGACCGATCACGCCTTCATCGGAGGCATCGATCGGAGCGGCCGTGGCAAATAGTCAAAACGCTCGCCGCACAATCGGTGGAGAAATGGAATGATGAGCCCGGACCTCGCTTTGCCGCGGCGCTGGCCTTCTACACCGCCTTCACCATCGTGCCCTTCGTCGTGCTGGTTGTCATGGTCTCCACGACCTTCATGGGAGAAGAGACCATCGAAGGAGACTTGCACAAGCACGTCAGCGATCTCATCGGCAAGCCATCCGCGGACGGATTGTTCCATTTGATCGATCAATGGCGGGAGACTGGATCCCCTGTGCTGAAAGAATTGGTGGCTCTGGGCGTCTTCCTGCTCGGCACGATTCGCGTCATGGATCAGCTTCAAGAGGCACTGGATTGCATCTGGGGTCTGAAGACTAAGCGGCCCAACACGATGATGGCTCGGCTCAGACGGCGGTTCTCATCCATGTCCGGCCTCTTGGGCATTGCGTTCATTCTGCTCTCCTCGTTGACCCTCAGCGCCTGGTTGAACGTCGGGATTCAGTCGACGGTCCAAGCGATCGGCCCCGTGTGGATGCAGAAATTCGTCGGAACCGCCATTTCGTTTCTCCTTATTGCTGCGCTCTTCGCCCTTATTTATAAATGGGTGCCGCAGGCGAAGGTGGCATGGGCAGACGTCTGGATCGGTGCACTCATTACAGGCACGCTGTATACCCTGGGCAGCATGTTGATCGTGGTGAAGCTAGGCCACAGTCCGCTCGTGACCTTTTATGGAGGAGCTGGCTCGTTGGTGCTGGTATTGTTATGGGCGTACTATGCTTCGCAGATGTTTTTGTTCGGCGCGGCCTTCATCGCCGTTTATGCCACTCAATATGGCTCGCATGTCCGTCCAGCCGACAGCGCGGTGGCCGTTCATTCGCCCTCCAAAGGGGAAAGTGAAGACGAGCAGGATTGAGAAACGACCAGCTCGTGGCTCCGCTCCGGGGACCTCGTAACCGACTTTAAAGTTTATGAATCAGATGGCGCACTATGCCGACGGGATGCGTGCGGCATTTGAGCTAGGCAGATGAGCCGCGAAATCGAGCCGAGTGGGCGAGAGTCATGGCGGGCTCTCGTGGCTAGTGTATAGAGGTACCAGCTTCAAAAACAGGTCCACAATGAAAACCAAGGATCTGAAACATGGTCAGAAGTGAAAGACGTCAGACCCCAGCTACGACGCTTATCGTGAAAGAAAGAGTGTTTAACTTTGGAACGTCTAGGCTCGAGCTCTTAACGCAAATACTCGCGACAGGCGGCTTCCCCAGAAAGTTGCGCTTCCCGCGATACGTCGCCCGTTCATCATTCGTCAATCTTTTTGGAAAAGGCGCGGTGTCGTTGCGGGAGGCGGCGGAGGTGCCGGCATGGAATAGCGCCGGGGGAAGGAATGATACGGTCTATAATAGGAATAGGGATAGAGGCCG
>JADMIO011204712.1_pt1 | contig 13063 bp, 8 predicted proteins | sample 8958161 | NCBI WGS metagenome assembly JADMIO01 (sample SAMN16585339, study PRJNA669376) | soil metagenome | isolation source: Crop rotation soil | place: USA: Cullars Rotation, Alabama | collected 2011 | reverse complement strand
GGTTTTGGGGCTGGTGGGGTGGGTGGTGACGCGGCGGTGGAAGAAGTAGTCGATCAGGTGCGCCAGACATCTGTGCCGTCGGCAGGGAGGCGCTTGCCGGCGAGGATGTGGCGGTAGACCTGTTCCATTTCGGCGGCGATGTTTTCCCAGGTGAAGCGCGAAGAGACGAGCTGTCGGCCGGCGGCGGCAAAGGTGGCGCGGCGCGCGGCATTGCGGTAGAGGGCGATGACGGATTGGGCGAATTGTTCCATGTTGCCACCGCGGATGATGATGCCGCAAGGGGCGGCGGGCGCGGGTGGTTCGAGCTCATCAAAATTGCATTCATCGGTGACGATGGGGGGGCAACCCGAAGCAAGTGTTTCGGTGATAGCCATGGAGAAGCCCTCCTGATGGGAGGGGAGGATGAAGAGGTCGGCATCGGCTAGGGCCTGCCATTTGTCTTTGCCAACGAGCTGGCCGATACGCTGGATGTGGGTTTGCATGTTGTGCGAAGCAATGCGCTGGTCGAGGGATTCGACGTAGGCCTTGTCGCCTGTGCCGGCGATGAGGAGGCGCGATTCGGGGAGCGTTTCGGCGACGGTTTTCCATGCGGGGATAAGGCGGTCGAGGCCTTTTTTGGGATGGAGGCGGGAAAGGAAAAGGAACAGGGGGCGCGGTGAAAGGTCGGGATGTTTGGCGCGGAACTGGCCACGGGGCGGCAGAGATGCCAAGTCGGAGGAACTGATGGCGTTGCCAACGACGAACTTGGGCATGCGAGAAATCCAGGGCATGGCGCGGCGGATTTCGGCACGGTTTAGGCAATGAATGCCGGCGGCGCGGCCTTCGACTTTGCGCTCTCGCCAGAGCCAATACATGCGCTTGATCAGGTAAGAGCGGTGCGTGACCGAGTAAATGTCCAGCATGCCGTTGAGGAGCACGACGTACGGCTTGCGCGCGACCCAGCATGCGCGGGCGGCGGCGAATGTGGGGAATTGCCAGATGGAGTGCAGGTGGAGGAGATCGAAATCTTTGATGTGGTCCTTGAGCCAGCGGTCGAGGGCGGGGGATTTGCCGTAGCGCTGGTCGTGGGACGGAAACCGGTGGCAGGCGATCGCGGGATCGAGCGCCACTGGATGGAGGGCGGGTTCATCCAGCGTTGCGACGGCTACCGAATGGCCGCGCGCGGCGAGCGCCCCTGTGAGACCGGCACAGACCACCGGTGGGCCGCCTGTTTCGACGGCCATGCTGGTGGTGACATGCAAGATGCGGAGAGGCTGCACGATTGCTCCAGCAGGGGTGGCGGGACTGGGGGGCGGGAGGCCTATTTTTCGACGACAGCGTTAACCTGACCTTCGATGTCGTTGAGCCAGTCGAGGGCTATGATTTGGGCCTGGGGATTGTCGTTTAGGGTTTTGACCAGGCTGTCGATGCCCCGGCGGCGGTCGTCGAGCGCATTGGCGTAGCGCTCGAAATCGACGCGGTCGGGGTTTGGCGGATCGCCGATTTTGGGAGGCGGGAACATGATGTTGACCCATTCGACGGTGGCGGCGTAGGCGGCATCGTAAAGGCGGCGAGCTTCGCCGAAATCGGCGCGGAGCTTGTCGTTGAGTTTTCGCTGGTTCATGTGCCAGTCGATGAGTGTTTCGAAGAGTTTGATCTCGGCTTTGGAACTGGCGAGGATGGCATTGGTTTCATACTTATGCTTGGTGTGGATGTAAATGTCGTTGGGGAAGTTGCCGAGGTGGCGGTCGAAAAGTTCAATGGCGCGCGGGGCGATCATCTGGATGTTGCGGGCGTTGTCGTGCATTTCGGCATATTTGATCTGGAGTTTGATCGGATTGGTCAGCGTCTCCGTATCCGGGTTGACGCCGAACAGGTCCGCCATGCATTTGCCGATGGAATAGCAGTCATCGCGGGTCCAGAGGCGCAGACACATGGCGGGCTGGGAGCTCATGACCGAGTTGCCGGTGTTTTTGGCGACGCCAGAGTCGATGCAGCGCATGTATTCCATATAGGCAAAATAGAAGGGGGAGACGCCGTAGCGGAACTCCACGGGCTCGACGGCCTTTTTGCCATCAGAGCGGCCTTTGAAGAGATTAAATCCGGGTGGAAGGTATCTTGTGCGCCGGTCGGTTTTGTCGCGGGTATCGTCCGGATCGTGCGGGTCGGTGATCTGAATCCCCCAGCCCACGGCGGGATTGGACTTGTCCTGAGGATTTCGAAGCTCCTGGATGTTGAAGTAGTGCGTCTTTTCATCCTTGGGGTCGCGGCGGTTGACGATTTCGCGGACGTGCTGGAGAGCCAATGCAGCATCGTTTTTTGCCGGACCGGCATCGTTCAAATCGTGCAGGCGGGCGATGTCATCGCGCCAGTGTTGGCGATAGAAGACGCGCTCGAACGCGCCACCGAGTTTCAGGTAATACAGGTGGCCCTCTTCCAGCAGCAGATCGGGCACGCCGGGGTTGTAGTCCTCACCCTTGTAGAGATAGGAGAGGCCATCCAAGACCCATTTGTACTTGGAATCCTGATCCTGCCACTGGGCGGAGAGGTTGTAGGCCTGGTTCCAGGCGTGATAGACGTAGACGCTGACGAAATAGGGCTGCAAAGCGCCGATGATGTCGTACTTGGTTTCGAGCTCGAGCCAGCGGCGTTCATTCTTGTCGTCTTCGGCCTTGATCCAAAGGACGGTGGAAACCAGGCCGCGGAAACCGCCCAACGTGAGCCGTGGGAATGTCACCGCGAGCGACCGAAGTGATTTTTCCGATGCGGGCGTTTCGCGGACGAGGTTGTTCTGGCGGCGCATGGAGTTCATCGAGTGGTTCATGTACATGGAGCCAGCGAGGCACCCCAGGCCGATGAGGACGGCGAAGGCCTGATCGCGGCGGGCTTTGCCGCCCCAGTATGATTCGCGTCTGGTATCAGCCATCAGCCAATCTCCTGTTTACGGAAGAGCAGGTAGGCCAGTGCAATGAAGGGAAGCGAGATCAATACGACATCGGTGCCAATGCTCAGAACGTGCAGCCAGGGCATGTTCTGCAACTTGATGATGTAATCGGTGGGCTGAAAGATGTTGAAATTGGGGGCGAGCCGCGCTATGACATGAAGGACCTGCCATAAACCGTCGGTGATGTTGTCAAAAAGGGTATAGGTTGAGGATTTGTCTCCCATGGCGGTGTAATTAAGCGCGCCCAGGCCCATGCCCTGGAGACTGTCGATGTAATCGACGAATAGGCCGAAAAAGAAGGCGACAACCGCGCAGAGCATGGCCACGGGCCAGCCGAGGCGCACGGAGCAGGTCACGCAGACGACGATGAGGAGGACGGCTTCGAAGAAGATGATCAGTTCGCTCTTGAGCAGGTTGAGGACGAACGGACTTTGTGGGAGCTCAAGGCGGACGGAATCTTCGATGATGGAAATCGTGTGTTCGTTGGAGATGCATTCGATGGAGACGAGCATGTCCGAGCGATTATTGGGGTCGGAGCTGCCGAGATATGCTTCGGGTACTTCAATGATGATGGGCCGCTTTTCGATGACGTTGAACGGTTCTGATACGAACTCTTCTTCCTGCAGACGGTCGAACGAGATGACGCGGAGTTTGGCCCGAGTGTCGCGTTCGGCGAAGTCGTTGCGGTTGATTTCGGCAGTGAGGGAGATTTTGAATTTATGGTTTTCGACGGGGACGTTTTTGAGGTCTTTGCCTGCGAAGCGATAGATGGCGGTTTCCGGGGGAGCGCCAATGAGTTCGTTGAACTTATGGTCTGAGTTTTTGGGGCCGAAGATTTCCTGACGGTCGCGGCGTTCAAAGCCCCGAATGACCGGGTTGGCCCGTGGCAGTCGGTGCGACCAGACCTGGTCGTTCCAGACGTACTCCATGTTGAAAATGACTGCTGGCACTTTGCCAGTGACCGGATCGGGGTCCGCGCCTTCATCGATGCGGAGGAAAACACCCGCGGTGATGCAGCTGACCTCCACGTTGACGGGGCCCATGTTAGTTATTATTTCGCCATTTACGTTTACCGGAGAGATGAATTCCTCGGGGTTGTTGGGTTCCCAAACGGCATAATCTTTGGGTTTGAGATAGGTGACGCCGTCCTTCACGACCGTATCGTCCAGATCGATGACTTTTTCTTCCGGGCGGGGGGGTGAGCCGAGCATATTGGTGCGGGTAACGGTAACGCGAATCTGAGCCACGCGCGGGAGCGAATTGGAATGACGGTTGAAATGAAAGCGGAATTGAGGACGCGATCCGGCAGGAGCAGTCTGCACGCCCGCAGGCGCGAGCAAGTTGGGGCCGAACTGGTAGACAATTTTTTCATCGCTGCCCCCTTTGATATAGCGGACGGGCGGGCGGTCCTGCGGGAGTTCGAGGAACCCAACGATCGACATGCCGCGCGGGGGCACGGTGATGTAGTTGTAGGCGAACAGGGAACCTTCTTCAGAGAGCCGGGCGAGGCGCTCATCCGGCGGGGTGGCGATTTCGCCGACTGCCTGGCGGCCAACCTTCTGGCTGTAGTCTTGTTTCTGTAGCCGGTAGGTTTCGGCGGCATCGCGCTTGAGGCGGTAATCGCTGACGGCCAGGATCGCGTAGCTGGCCAGGAACATGAGCAGGACCATGAGGGCGCTCATGGTGGAAAAGCCCAGCATTTTTCCGAAGAGGAGCTCCAGGCGGGAGAGGGGTTTGCTGGCGGTGGAGATGATGGTTTTGCGCTCGCGCTCGCGCGGAAGGCTTACGCAGGCCATGACCCACATCATGACCAGGAGCAGCATCTGCTGGCCGGAAAGCAACATGTTGATGTAGAGCGGAATGCGCTCCGACTGATCAAACGGGCGGACAGCGGAGATCAGGATGATCGAAGCCAGCAGCCAGAGGATGGGCAAAAGCCAGACGCGACCGGCCCATGCTTCGAGAATGGTGGTGCGGGCGACGCCCCAGGTTCTGGCGAAACCTTGAGAGGCGACGAGTATGTACAGGCCGCACACCAGTGCGACCAACTGCAAAAGGACGATGGGGACGCTGATGGCACTGGCGGGGGACTGTCCTGGTGATAATACAAACTGGCTGTAGACCCAGAAGATCATCGTCGCCAAACCGCCGCCGAGAACCGCCACGATGGCGACGAGTCGGCGAGTGCTGGTGGTTTTGCCGAAAATATCGCGCCAGCCCAGGATAAGGAAGGCGGCGACAATAAGCGCGCGGACGGCAAAAAGGATGATGTCCGTAACGGAATTCTGCATGATCAGCGTCCGGATCCCCCATCGGGCGAACGAGGGGCTTCGCCGCGTTCGCTGGCGCGTTTGTCGAGGACCATGCGTTTGAAGAGGTCTTCGAGGCGGCTGCGCTGGACGCCGGGGCGGATTTCGGAAATGCCGGCCTGTTGGAGGCGGGTAACCATTTCCTGCTGCAATGCTTCGGGGACGTTGCGGCCCTCGATCCGGAAGACATCGCGGACTTCCAGCAGCTGATCGATGGTGCCTTCAATTTCGAGGTTCCCGCGGTAGAGGATGCAGATGCGGTCGCAGACATCCTCCACATCGGCGAGCTGGTGCGAGGAAAGGAGAACTGTTTTGCCAGCGCGTTTGAGTTCCTTGATGAGGTTTTTCATTTCCAGGGTGCCGAGCGGATCCAAACCGGAGGTGGGCTCATCGAGGATGACCAGTTCCGGGTCGTTTAGGAGTGCCTGCGCCAAGCCGACGCGGCGGGCCTGGCCTTTGGAATAGGTGCGCAAGGGACGGCGGCGGACGGCGGGATCGAGGCCGACGAAATCGAGGTAGAAGTCGATGGCTTTGGCCCGCTGGGCGCGGTTCATGTTGAAGAGCCGGCCGTAAAAGTCGAGCGTTTGGCGGGCGTTCAAGAAGCGGTAGAGGTAGGTTTCTTCCGGTAAGTAGCCGATGGAGCGGCGGGAAAGCTGGTCGCCGGCCGGCCGCCCCAACACCGAAGCAGAGCCGCTGGTGGGGTTAATGAGCCCAAGCAGCAGCTTAATGGTGGTGGTTTTGCCGGAGCCGTTGGGGCCCAGGAGGCCGAAGATTTCGCCGCGCTCGACGCGGAGATTGAGGTTTCGCAAGGCGGTGACGGACTGGGATTTCCAGAAGCCGGGATAAACCTTGGTGAGGTTGATGGTTTCCAGGGCGGCGACGCCACGATCCGCAACCCCCCTCCCCAAGGAAGAGGAAGAATTCGATACATGGACCTCTTGGGGCATAGGTAGCTCCGGATGGATTTCGTTCACGCGTCCCCGCGTATGGTATTACCTGATGGGCGTCTGTCCAGCATCATTCACCGGCGGGTCGATCTGGATTTGGGTGCGCTGACCGGGAACGGCATAGAAAATGCGGGTCGAAGCATCGGTGATGACTTTGACGGCTTCGGCGTAGAGATTGAAACGGGCTTGTGCCGGATTGGCGCTGTACTGCTCAAAGATCTGCTGGAAGCGGCTCATCTCGCCCTTGGCGGTCTGAATAGCAGTGGTGGCGTAGGACTGGGCGCCGGCGATCAGGGTACTCTTTTCGCCGGTAGCCCGGGCAATGGCGGCGTCACTTTCAGATTTTGCGTTGTTGACCACGACGGACTGCGTGGAACGGGCCCGTGCGACATCATCAAAAGCGCTTCGCGCCGCATCAGGCGGCCGCAGTTCGGAGATATCCACTTTTTGAATATTAATGCCGAGGCTTATTAGATTGCCGCCACGAACGGTTGTGTCATAGATCTGCAGTTCATTTTGCATGACGTTCTGCAGCTGGCTTATCAGTTCCGCCCGTTGGGTGAACATCACCTGTTCGAGCGTCATGTTGCCGATTTGCTTGACCAGGGCACGCTGAGCGAGCTGGCGGAAGATGCGTTCACGCATGTCGCTGGTCGAACCGGCGGCGGCATCATCGTGCGAAACGGTATTCAGCCATCCCGGTGGATTGTCGATCCGATAGGTGATGCGGACTTCCATGTTGATGATGTTTTTGTCGGCGGTGATCAGGTAGGGATTGGTCAAAGCGTTGAGCGCATCCATGGTCATGTTGCCGCTCTTCATCTGGGCTTCGCGATAGAGTTTGTATTCTTCCGGAATGGTGTTGAATTCGTTGATCACGAGGGTAGGGGTCTGTTGATTGGAAATAATGTGCACGTTATCGATGGGCCACGGGAGATGATAGTGGAGACCCGGGCTCATTTCGATAGGCTGGCCGGTGTCATCCGCAATGTACTGTCCCAATCGCTCGATGATGGCGACCTGATTGGCCTGAATCTGGTAGAAGCCCGTGAGCAACCAGATTACGAACGCCGCGGCGAGCGAGTAAATCAGAATCAGGTGCGCCTTGGCGAACCGATTGACCGGCTCGGGGTTTTCCGCAACAGGCAAATGAATGTCTTGATGTTCGCTCATTTCCGAGTCCTGTTTACTTGCCGGGGTTGGGAGTCTTGACGCCTTCGAGCGGGTTTACCAGCGGTTGGGGAGAACCCGGCCGCGTGGTAGAACCTCCACTACTCAAGGCGGGAGGCTCCATCAGATCCTTGAGAAAGGCGGAATTCGATTCGATCACAAACCAGGTGTTTTTCTTGAACGTTGTTTTGAGGAAATCGAGCCGCTTGTAGAACTGATAAAAATCCTGGGCTGCGGCGGAAGAAATGACGTCGTTGCGGATTTTGAGAGCCTGGGCGTCGGCTTCACCCTGAATCCGCTGTGCTTCGGCGGCGGATTCGGAACGGATTTTGGCAGCGTCGGCGAGGCCTTCGGCGCGGATTCGCGCTGCCTGGGCCTGACCGTCGGACTCAAAGGCTTTGGCCTGGCGATTCAACTCGGCGACCATGCGGTTGTAAACGAAGCTGGCATTTTGCGGGGGGAAGGCCATGCGGGAGAAACCGACCTCGACAATTTCAATGCCCTGATCCTGCAGGCCGGCGATGGTGGTTTTGGTTTCGGGATCGGTGGACCCCTGAGTGGCTTCGATGGCGATTTCGCGTTCAATCTGGGCGGTCTGAACCTTTGCCTGGTCCTGATTGAAAATGTCGTCGAGGGAATGCTTGGAAAGTTTTGCTGCGACGAGACCGCGGATTTTTCCATCCATGATTTCTTCGGCGCGTTTATCGTTTCCGCCCGTAGTCTGATAGAACTTGATGGGGTCTTTGATTCGCCATGCCGCAAATGCGCGGATATTGATGGATTCATTGCCGAGGATAGCCACCTGCTGCAGCGGACCCGGATGAAGGTGGAGGCGCGTGTCGATAGGGACCACCGAGTCGGTGGGCAACTTGAGGTACCAGTTGTACATCAGGTGGACCTGGCTGTCCTGGTCGACCAGGCGGCCAAAACGGTAAAGCAACACCCTTTCATAAGGCCGACGCACGTAGGTGCACAGGACGATAAAGAGTGTCAGCAATACAACTGCCGCGATGGAACCGATGACGAGTCTACGCATGGGATTTCATTCCTCCCGGATATTGTGATGAATCAACCTTCTTGAGCATCATCCACCGCCGCCTGGGGGCCGCACTGCGGCCCCATTGGGAGGCGCCTGGAAGATGTAGAGATCGTTCACCCTCGGGTCGACGATAACTTTGGGGATGGGGTCCAGAACTTCCTTAGCCGTATCAAAGAGAAGCTGCTGTTTAAGCAGATTGATCTGCAGTTGCGTGTCGCCAGATGTAATGTTTCGCAGAATTTCGGAAATGCGGCCGGATTCACCACGGGCTTCGGCGACGGTGTAGGCCAGGTATGCTTTAGCGCGGGCAATCTCTGATTGGCCCTCGCCGCGCGCCCGATTCACGGCTTCGATGCGTTCACCTTCCGCGCGATTGACCAAGGTGTGCATGAATTCGCGGGCGCTGACGACGAATTCAAAGGCGCTGGCCGGACCGCGTGCGACCCTGTATCCGGCAATTTCGGGCGCTGTGTTGTCGCCGAACACATCCGCCCGCCAGTACGGGGGATGCAGATCCTTGATGGTGAGGCTTACAATCTCAATACCGCTGCCTTTGACTTTGGTGCCGCCGAGAGAATCGAGCTTATCCTGAAGTATTTTCTGGCAGTGGTGCTCAACTTCCGTGCGGTCGTTAATCATGACCTGCTCGAGGGAGTGAATGGCGAAAGCGTGCGTGACGGCGAATGAGGTGCAGGCCTGCACAACGGCTTCATAAATTGGGAGGGCCTTGGTCTGATCGCCAGACTTGTCGTAGAACTCGCTATGGGACAGTGCGGTATAGAAGCGAAGCGGATCGATGACGCGCCAGCGGACTTCGACGTACGTTTCGAGAAGTTGCGGCGAAGCACGCTTGGTTTCGGGAGAAAGGTCACCGGTGATGAACTCGTCGGCTTCCTCCTCCGCCTCCGTGGTTTCGCGCCGGCTCCAGAACTGGAAGTCAAAATTGCTGCCCCAGGCCTTGTCGCCATGCAATTCTTTGCCCACCGTTGTGAGTTTGAGCTCCTCGGTGGGGATTACCACCAGCTGATCGATGGGCCATGGGAGCGTGAGATGGAGTCCTGGATAAAGCAGCGAGGATTTATCCAGCAGCCCATTTTCATCGAGCTGCGCGTAGCCTAGGCGTTCGATGACAGCGACGGTGCCGGGTTTCACGACGCGGAAACAACTGGCGATGATGGCGATGACGACGATGGCAATGAGAGCACGGGGCATCATGCGGGCGATGACGCCTCGTTCGCGGCGTTCGCGAGAGGAGAGGCCCATGCTTTGAGCGAACAACATCCGCAGGCCGGTGAGCCAGACGGATTCGAGCATGGGGACGATGGGCGTGGCGTGGAGGTCAATCGCTTCCTGGTCGAGCTCTTCGATGCTGGAGTAGCTTCGGAAGGCGTTAGCAATCAGCTCAAGACCCTGGAGGGCCATGAAGAAAATCATGATGCCCGCCGCCACTTCCGAAGCACCGGCCACGCGCAGGTAACCCAGCACGCAGGCCGCGGCGAAAACGGACATGGCAGTGATGCCCAGGACGAAATTGCTTCGGGTGCCTTCAATTTCGTCCCCATCGCCGGGCTTGGGACGGGAGAGCCAGTACAACGTCGCGTAAATGGCGGCACAGGCCAGGCCGAGAACTAACGCCAGTTCATCCAGAAAAAAAGGTGCTTTAAAGGTGCCGGCGATCGGAAGGGATTGATCGGGGTTGGCTTTGGCCCAGACATAAGAATTGTAGATCAGGAGCCATGCGCCTAGCCCGGCGAGAATTGTAAGAATCAGGCCGGCGGAAAAAACAAAAATGCGCTGCAGACCGACTTCGAGGCTGCGAACTTCACTGCCCTGTGAACCCTCTTCATTCACAATATTTCCGCGGACGCTTTTCCGGCCCGTGTTGGCATGGACATCATCGCCCAGGCTCATGCGGAATCCGGATGGCGCTGGCGCGCCTGGGCGGGTGGCGGGTGTTTCTTCAAGGTCTGCGGTCTGGCGTGCCAGCGAAAGCCCCCACGCGGCGAGGCCCACGATGATGGCCTGCCCACCGGTCAGCATCGCCCCCGCCCAGAAGGCGGTGAAGTTGTACATGATTCCGCCGGTGATCAGGATGCCGGTGATGACGATCAAACCGACCATCGCAGACCAGGCTAATTTTTCCGCACGTTTCATGGGTAAGTCCATTGTGAGGTGGATTTAAACAGGTTGCAGCGGCGTCATCTTGTGCCGCATGAGCGAGTGTTCGAGCGGTGGTTCTTCTTTCTTTTTGAGTGGTTCTTCTGGCGGGGGGGTAGCGGTGGCTTTGCGGCGGGTGCGTGCGCCGGTGAGCCGCACAGAGTTCATGGCAATCATGACCACGCCCAGGATGTGTGCGATGGCAGCTGTGACGGGGGAGAGCCACCCCGCGGCGGCCATGGCTTCGGCGACGCCAGCGAACACGATGGCCACGCCGAGGTTCTGGAAGATGGCGCTGCGGGTGCGCTTGGCGAGATAAATGAGAAGGGGCAGACGCGTGAGATCGTCTTTGAGGAGGACGGCATCGGCGGCTTCAATGGCGACATCAGTGCCGCGCACGCCCATGGCGACGCCAACGGTGGCCATTTTTAGCGAAGGGGCATCATTAATGCCATCTCCGACCATGCAGACGGCTTTGTGCCCGCGCTGCAGCTTGCGGACGATTTCGACTTTGTCGCCGGGGAGCAGTTCGGGAAAGACGTCATCGCAGCCGACGTTGCGGGCGATGAGCTCCGCGGTGCGGCGACGGTCACCGGTGAGCATGACCACGCGTTCGATTCCCAAGTCGCGGAGGCGTTTGATGGTTTTTGCGGCTTCGGGGCGGACTTCATCGGTGAGGTAGACTGCGCCCATCAATTTGCCATCGAGCATGACGTAAACGGGGACGACAGGGAGGGATTCATCGGTGCTGTCGAGCTTGGCGGCTGCGGCGGCGAGTTCGGGCGGGACGACTTTCAGAGAACCTGCGAGAGCCTTTTTGCCATCGACGGTGGCGGAGATGCCAAGGCCCTCGAGGACTTGGACATCCGCGGCGCTGCTGGGATTGATGCCTTGGGATTTGGCGTGGGCGACGAGGCTGCGAGCCAAGGGGTGGCTGCTTCGCTGTTCAATGGTGGCGGCCAATCGAAGCAACTCTGCGACGGTGATGCCCTCCGCAGGCTTCACACTGTTGACGACAAATTTGCCGGTGGTCAGCGTGCCGGTTTTGTCGAAGACGACCGTTTTGAGGTTGGCAGATGCTTCGACGAATGGGCCGGCTTTGACTTGAATGCCGCTACGACTGGCCCGGGCGAGGGAGACGACGATGGCCAGCGGGCTTGCCAGGAGCATGGCACAGGGGCAGCCGACGACCCACATGGTGACCATGCGGACGGGGTCTTTCGTGACCAGCCAAACCAAGAGTGACAGGCCTAGGATTATCGGGGTGTAGAAGGCGAAGAATTTGTCGGCAGCGCGGATGATTTCGGGCTGGAAGCGCTGGGCGCGACGGACGAGTTCGATGGTTTGGCCCAGGGCCGAGTGTTCGCCGACCCGTTCGACCGAGACTTCCGCGGAGCCGGTAAGGTTGATGGTGCCGGCGAGCATTTCAGCACCGATGTTTTTGTCGACGGGTACGGATTCACCGGTGACGCTGCTTTCATCAACAGAGGTGATGCCGGTGAGGAGTTTGCCATCGGCGGCGACGCGTTCGCCGGGCTGGACGACGAGGATGTCGCCGATTTTGAGTTCTTCGACGGGGATGACGCGATCCGCAGTCTCACCTTGCTTGTGTTTGATGCGGGCGTGTTTGGGGGCGAGTTTTTGCAATTCGAGGACGGCTTTCTGGGCGGATTCAGTGGCGACGCCTTCAATGAGGGCGCCGATCTGGAGGATGAGGGCGACGAGGCCTGCTTCGACGTACCAGCCGATGGCGACCGCACCGATGATGCTCATGGCGACTAGCTCGTTGACGTTTGTGCGGCCCTTGGCAAGGCCCTTGATGGCGGTCCAAATGATGGGGCCGCCGGCGATGGCGGTGGCGAGAAGGCCGAGGAAGTTGGCGACCGGGGAGGTTGCGGCTGCTGCCGCGATGGTTGTGGCTGCCCCTTCTGCTGAAGCTGTGGTTATCGCTGCCCCTTCATTGCCTGTGAACCATTTGAAGCCTTCCGCGAGCACGAGGCAGGCGATGGACAGGGGGAGGAGAACTGTAAGCTGAAAGTCCAGGCCGACGCCGGAGTGGGAATGACCTTCCCCCCCCCCTTCGGAGCCGTGATCATGGCCACAGGCACACGCGATGCCGTGTTCGTGTTGATGGCCGGGTTTCACGGGGGCGAAAGTTCCCGGGGCGATGGCAGGTCCGGCAGCCTGAGGGGCAATCGGAGCGAAGCTAAGGGCTCCGGGGGCATTGGGAGATGAGTCGCTCACAGATGTTTCCTCAAACGGCTTTTGGATTCTGAATCGACAGAAGAGCCATTCCTACCATATTTTGCGTGCCGCTGCCAAGCTTGTTCGTAAATGGGGAGGGCAGCCACGTTGCTTTTAGACTCTTGAAAAATCAACACTTACACCAGAAGGGGCAGGGGTTGTATCAAGAGCGCAGGGGTTCAACGATTCTGTACGAGTTAAACGGGGGAAAGTTCGAAACTTTCCAGCACAGTGGGATCCGAAGCTTGGAATTCACGTGACTTGAAGTCGCGGC
>JADMIO010972886.1_pt1 | contig 13064 bp, 13 predicted proteins | sample 8958161 | NCBI WGS metagenome assembly JADMIO01 (sample SAMN16585339, study PRJNA669376) | soil metagenome | isolation source: Crop rotation soil | place: USA: Cullars Rotation, Alabama | collected 2011 | reverse complement strand
GGTTCCGCTTGGGCAGCGTCTAAGAAGCTGGACAACGAACAAGCTGAAGAAGGCTCGAAATCCGAAAATCGGACGGAGGGACGCTAATGACGGCAATCTCACGCCGCGAGGCTCTACAAAAACTCGCCGTGGGTTCGGTGGTGCCTGTCGCAGTGACGGCTGGCCTAACGGTATTGCCTGAAACCGCGCATGCGTCGGAAGTGGTAGCGCCCGTTGGTGCTTTGGGGATGCTCTACGATACGACCAAGTGCGTCGGCTGCAAGGCTTGTGTTTCCGCCTGTGCCCGCGTCAACGATCTCGCTCCCGATACCCGGCTCGACGGGCTGCATCAAGCTCCGCTCGATCTCAACGGTTACACCAAGAACATCATCAAACTCTACCGTCCTGCGGATGGCTCCGCATTTTCTTATGTAAAACAGCAATGCATGCACTGCATAGATCCAGCTTGCGTGTCGGCTTGTATGTTCAGCGGTCTTACAAAGGATAAGGGAACAGGCATCATTAGCTGGAATGGCAGCAAGTGTGTCGGCTGCCGCTACTGCGAAATCGCCTGTCCATACAGCGTGCCGAAATTCCAGTGGGAGAAGTTCAATCCCAAGATTGTGAAATGCGAACTTTGTAAGGATCGCATTGCAACTGGCCTCCAACCTGGTTGCACCACAGTCTGTCCCACTGGCGCCGTCATCTATGGAAAACGTGAAGACCTGCTGAGAGAAGCCAAGCGCCGTCTCGCCGCAAATCCCGGAAAATATTTCGAAAATCGGGTATTTGGCGAGGAAGACGGCGGTGGAACTCAGGTTCTCTACCTCTCTCACGTTGCCTTCGAAAAGATAGGTCTGCCCACACTAGGCACCGAGTCCATCCCCGAACGGCTCAAATGGCAGCACAAACTTTACAAGTACCTGGCGCTTCCGGTTGCTCTTTATGCCGGCATGGTTGGAGTCATGCGCGGCAACTGGAAACACCATATTACTGAGCTCAAGCACGAGCAGGAAAAAACCGGATTGAGGCCGCAATTATGAAGCGCTGGGAGAGAGGTGTTCCTGTCTTCGGAGTTCCAATCCTGACGCCCGCCTTCTTTTGGATGTGCGTTCTGGCCGTCATCGCTGTGGTGCTAACCCTCTACCGAACTGTGGTGGGATTGGCAAAAGTTACAGCAATGACCGACGCATATGCCTGGGGCATCTGGAAGAGCTTCAACGTCATGGTTCTGACTGGCCTCGGTTCCGGCGCATTTGCGGTAGGAATCGCCGCCAACATCTTTAATCGTCATAAATTGCACTCGGTGATGCGTGTCGCATTGCTGACCAGCTTTCTTGCCTATAGTACTGGCCTCCTGATGCTCGGTGTCGACGTGGGCCGTCCCTGGAACTTCTACTGGGCTGCTCTGCCGTGGAAGTGGAACTTGCACTCGCCTCTTCTTGAAGTTGCGATCTGTATCTCCATCTATACCGCTGTGGCGCTATTTCTGGAGAACGTCCCGCCAGTGCTTGAGTATTTGTTCTACGAGAAACCGCAAACCAGGACCTGGGTCACGAAACTAGACTCGTTGTTCGAGCGCTTTTTCCCAATCGTGATGGGCTTGGCTTATATCCTGCCCATGATGCACCAGTCGTCGCTGGGAGCACTGATGCTTCTCGGCGGTAATCGTGTCCATCCTCTATGGCAGTCGTCATGGCTTCCGCTCATTTATGTTTGGGCGGCGGCATATCTCGGATATGCCTGCGTTTCGATTGCAGTAATGCTCTCGAAGCTCGCTTGGAATCGTGGTCTCGACCTCGATGTTCTCGACGAACTCAACAAGATCATGGCGGGACTCATCATCGCCTGGACCGTATTCCGCTTCGGCGACATCATCTACCGTGGCGTTCTTGGCACGGCTTTTCAACCCAACTTCTTTGCTGTGCTTTTCTGGGTTGAAACTGCTCTTACGCTGGGACCGGCCATAGCGATGCTCAGCGCTGAGCGACGTCGCAGTTTGAAAGTGGCTTTCCTGGCAAACGTCTTCGTCGCACTGGGCGGAATGATTTACCGCTTCAGTCCGACAACTCTGGCGTTCCGTCCTAAAGCCGCGGCCTTTTACTTCCCCTCAATCAATGAGCTGCTCATCTCCTTTGGCTATATCGCTCTTGCCATTGCGGTGTTCATGCTCGCGGTGAAGAAGCTGGCCATTCTCCCAGATTCCAACGAAGGTTGGATGAGGATGGCTGAATACGAAAAGAAACAGAACCCCGAAGTTCAACTTACAGGTTATTCAGCGGCAGCAACAGCAGGACACGATTGATTCAACTCTGATGGAAGGTTCGCATGTCTAAACGCATAACAGTAGACCCAATCAGCCGAATCGAAGGCCACCTTCGTATCGACATAGAAGTGGACAACGGTTCAGTCTCCAACGCATGGGCATCGTGCACGATGTGGAGAGGAATCGAACGCATCCTGCAAGGACGCGATCCTCGCGAAGCCTGGCTCTTCACCCAACGTTTCTGCGGCGTTTGTACCACTGTTCACGCCATGGCCAGTGTTCGTTCGGTAGAGGACGCTCTGCAAATGGAGATTCCCGCCAACGCCCAATACATCCGCAATTTGATCCTGATCGGCCATGGCCTGCACGATCACATTGTCCACTTCTACCATCTGTCGGCTCTCGATTGGGTCGACGTTCTGCAGATCCCCAAGGCTGATCCACTGAAGACGGTCGCGCTGGCAGAAACTCTTTCTACATGGCCGGGCAATTCCAAAAACGCGATGCGTGCTGCACAGGACAAAGTGAAAGGCGTCGCCGCCAGCGGTCAGCTCGGCATCTTTGCCAATGGCTACTGGGGGCATCCAGCCATGAAGCTTAGCCCTGAAGTCAACCTCCTTGCCTTCTCGCATTACGTGCAGGCTCTCGATTATCAGCGCAAGGCCAATCAGATGGTCGCAATTCTTGGAGCAAAAACGCCCCACATTCAAAATCTGACTGTCGGCGGCGTTGCTAACGCAATCAATCTAGACAGCGAAGCCGCCATGAACATGGACAGGCTGCAAATGATGAAGCAGCTTCTCGACGAAGTTACCCCGTTCGTACAACAGGTATACCTCGCCGATGCTTGCGCATTCGCTGCCATGTATCCGGAATGGCTACGGTATGGATCCGGCGTCACCAACTACATGGCTGTCCCCGATCTTCCGTTGGACACCAAGCATCAGGCCTACGATTTGCCGGGAGGGTTCATCTCTGGCGGCAATCTCGGCAGCGTGCAGGTCTTCAAGACTGCTTCCGACAAAGTATTTCGCGATGCTGTCACCGAAGATGTCACTCACGCATACTACGAAGGCAAGAAGGCTCTGCATCCTTGGAAAGGCGAAACCGATCCCGACTTTACCGATTGGGACGGTGACAAGAAGTACACCTGGGTTAAAGCGCCTCGCTTCAACGGTAAGCCGGTTCAGGTCGGGCCACTGTCGCAGGTACTCATCGGCTATGCACAGGGACACCCGCTCACTAAGAAGTGGACAGACATCGCTCTGGATAAGATTTCAGCTCTTGCCGGCCGCAAAGTCGGAATCAATGAACTCCAATCTACGATGGGCCGACATGTTGCACGTGCCATTCGTGCTTGTGTCTTAGCTGACCTGGCCGACAAGCACTGGAACTTGCTCGTCAACAACATTGCTAAAGGCGACAACTCCACGCACAACGTCCCAGTCTTCCCAAGTGGAGAGGTCGAGGGCGTTGGAACTCACGAAGCTCCTCGCGGAACTTTGTCTCACTGGGTTGTTGTAGACGATGCCAAGATCAAAAACTACCAGGCGGTCGTTCCCTCGACTTGGAATGCCAGTCCACGGGACGCCAGCGGTGCAGTCGGCCCTTACGAGGCTTCGCTGAAAGGCAATCCGATCGCAAACCCCGAAGCACCCCTGGAGGTTCTGCGTACCGTCCACTCCTTCGATCCTTGCATGGCTTGCGCTTGCCATACTTTTGATCCCGAGGGCAAACCGATCGCAACCGTGAAGGTTCTCTAGAGGAGCATTGTGAGAAACGTCAAGATTGGTGGAGTCGGAAGCGTACTGCTTGGCGACGATGGAGTTGGTCCTTATACCGTCCGCGTACTAGACGCTATGTACGACTTCGCCCCGGGAGTGCTGGTCGAAGACCTTGGCACTCCCGGTCTTGATCTCGTCGTCCATCTCGCCGGAGTTGACCTTCTAATCCTGATTGACTCCGTAGACAATCACACTCCTCCTGGAACCATCACTGTTTACCATCGCGATGACATCATGCGGATCAGGCCTGCGGTTCGCATGGATCCCCACTCGCCCGCGCTGACCGAATCCCTCATGATTGCCGACATGGCAGGGGGCGGTCCCAAAGAGGTCTTTCTGATTGGTATCTCGGGAAATGAATTTGATGAGGCCCATCTTTCGCCAGCGGTTCAAGCTGCAGTTCCGCAGGTAATTAAGGAAATCCTGGGCGAGCTCGATCGCAACGGCATTACGTACCGTAAGAAATTGCATCCTGATGTGCCCGATATCTGGTGGGAAGTTTTGGATGTCACGCCAGTTCTGCGGTCGTCCGTTGCAGCTGAGATAACTGTTTGAACCATGCTGTATGGCAGAAGTTGTCACTACCAGTTGTGACGAAACTCACAACGTTCAGTCTTTAGGCTTGATTATGCTGTCATCCAAGGCGTCTTGAATGGGAACGAATGGTACGCTCGTGACAGAATCCACTCTCTCGACTAGTCCAGCCCTGAGTAAAGAACTTGCCCACATGGGCGAGCATTTTGTGAGTCCGGCCGGTACGTTTCTTTTTCACCAGGCTTGCGATTCAATCGGAGTCTTCTTAATCCATTCAGGACGGCTGGTGCTCTTCCTGGAGAATCCGAACGGAGAAGCGATCTCGGAGCGCCTTATAGGTCCCAATTCGCTTCTGGGGCTTCCCGCGGCCTTTACTTCTCGGCCCTACAGCCTTTCTGCAAAGACTCTTGAAACCTGCAGCTTCACCTTGATTCCAACCGGCGTAGTCCGAAGCTTTGTTGAAACAAGTCCGCTAGGGCCCGAAATCCTCCAGATTCTTAGCAGAGAAGTGTCCGAGCTGCAGCAGATTCTGCGCAAACAGACTGTCTAATCTGACGAACCGACTTTCGCCTTTTAGAAGTGCGCCGGGTTAGTCCGCGGCTTTTGCGCTAATGAAGACTTAAAAGAAAAACTAGCGAATCCCCGGCCTTGACTCCGCGATCACTGCTGCAAGCCTGGGGTGGCGTTGTTTGCGTTCGACATGGCTGGCAATTCCGACGTACAGAGCTTTCGCGATCTTGTCGCGGTAAGCATCGGACTTCAGATCTTGTTCATCTTTGGTCGACGTCACAAATGAAATCTCAGCCAGTACCGCGGGCATTTGAGCCTCTTTCAAAACTACAAACGACGCCGATTTCACTCCGCGGTCGCGGGCTCCGCCTTCGATCCCGGAGAGCAGGGACTTTTGAAGATCGGCCGCCAACAACTTTGCCTCGAGTGACCCACGACGAGGAGAAGTGGGCTTCTTCACAGCAGACTCCGCCAGCGCCTGATTCGAATTGTTGAAGTAAAACGTCTCGACGCCGCGGATACCATTATCGACGCTTCCATTGGCGTGGATGGAAACCAACAAGTCTGCTCGGGAACGATTGGCGATTTCCGCTCGCGACGCCAGAGAAACATATTTATCGCTGTCGCGCGTGAAAATGATTTGCGCGCCTAGATCCTGCTCAAGCCGGTTTGCCAGGCGTTTCGCAACGTCCAATGTGAGCTGTTTTTCAAGCAATCCGTGCTGTCCTATGGTTCCACCATCGTTGCCGCCATGCCCTGGGTCGATCACTATTTTTAACAACCCTGGATGGGAACCCAGCGGGGAAGCGAGCGATACCGTTTTCGCAGTGGACGATGTTGCGCCGCTCTTGTTGTCAGTCTTCGACTCCCGACTAAAAAATTCCAGAATTAAACGGTTCGGGCCTTCAGCAGTTGAAGCAACAAACGTCCCCTGAACCTTCAGATCAAAAACAATTCGCGTCACATCATGCTGATACTTCGCCACTCGCACGCCGCGCAGGACGTCGTCATCGACAGCAAACGACCGTTCCTGATTTTCGCTGAGATCTACTCCCGGAAGATCGACGTAAATTCGTTCCGGATCGTGGAGGCGTGCCGATTCGTATTTCACCGGCTTGCGGAGAATCACTGTAACGCGCGTGTAGCCGTTTGCGGCCCAGTAATTAATGTCCTTCGTGAGTCCCAGAGATTTTGGTACTCGGAGCGCAGACGAAGGCTGCACTGTAGCCGGCACCATGCCTGGATCGACGGCGGGAAGAACTTGCGTCTTGTTAACACTAGATCGTCCACTCTCCAACCACAGTGCTCCACCTACCGCGGCAACTACGAGGCCAATCAGCAACAATCGTACGATTGCGGGATTTCTCTGCGGGAGGGGACCTGGATTGAAGTCCCAAGGAATGTTTTCTTGGCCAATGGGTGCAGCGTGCCGCACCACACAGCTGATGTCCTCGCCCCACTTGAGAACTTCGTTGTGAATAGAATCTTCTTCTTCGGTCGCGTGATACTGCGACCATGTAGCTGGTTCGGCCTCGCAAATCCCCGCAACTTGCGACGCTTCCTGCTGAACTGGAGCTGGATCGAATTCGACTCGCGCTAACATCTCCAGCGGAGTCTCTCCCTGCGCCTCCACACCAGCCACGGGCCGATTAACGAACACGCCAACCGGCTGATTGACTGGAGTGTTCTCGATTGGCACCAATGGTTCCAAATGAGCCGTGGCTTTCGGGAACTCAAGAACGTTGTCGCCGGCATTCGAAGCAGCGCCAGCAAGTGTCCTGAGGTTGATAGTTGGCTCTTTGGTGTGACGAAGGGCTTCGATGATGAGAGTTTCGCTGAAGCGCAGCGAGCGTAGATCCTTGTGTTGGAAGCAATACGGACGCTCGGAAAAAACGCCTAGAATTCCAATCAGCTTTTCCTTCCAATGCAGCGGAAGGTAGATCATCGATCCAATTCCCAGCGCGTGCGAGCTGGCGGCGTCAACTCGGGAATCGGTTTCTACGTTCACGCACAGTCGAGCTTCGCCGGTACGGATGCATTCACCCGACAAACCTTCACGAGAATTAAGCTGTGCGCCGGGTGCAGGCGCGCTCTCGCCACTTCGCGCCACGCAGATCATCTCGCCACCTTTACCGAGTGCGATAGCCGCACCGCTGGCCCCGGTGAGATTCTTTACGCTAGCTGCAATTTGAGTGAGAACTGATGCGAGACTTTGCTTCGAGCCCGGTGCAGGTTGGGGGAGTTCTACCGCGTGATTTCGATTAGCTGTTTTTTGTTGCTCTTGTGCCGTGTAGGCGAAGGCCAGTACCACCTGAAGAGCATCCCAATCAGGTGTGGGGACGTTGCTCCGAGTGCGAATCCGGTGAAGCCCTCTTAATGTATTCGACTTAGTGCTCAATAGCGCAGTACCACCAGGTCCGACCTACGGTTCGGAATTTCACCACCCGCGTGGCAGTTCCTGCATTATTTTTCACAATTCATTTGTTTGCAAGGAATTCCGCTGTGCAAAAAATTGAAACTCTTTACTCTTCGTGCATCATTTTAGGTAGTATTTATTCTTGTAACTGGGGCGCCACTCCCGATATAGTTCGGCCCAAGGGTGAGAGGTACTGATGAAAACACTGTACGACGCGTTACGGGAAGTTCTTCAAAGCAAGGAACAGGAAATTAAGCGGTTGGAGAAAGAGATCGATGCACTACGAGTAGTGCTTCCTATCGTCGCCGAAACCAAACAGTCGGTCCTGGAAGACATCTACGGTTCTGGAGTGGGATCGGTCGGTGAGTCTTCGAAAGCCCAACCTTTCACGCCGGCGGAGCTTAACGCCGTTTTCGCACAGGCAACCAGCGGTTCCGGTCGTTCAAATCAGCCTCAGCCAGAGACCAAACCGAAGGCAAGCTGGCCGTAAAAAATAGCTGCTTTTGTAGGCCAAATTTTTTGTCGCGCGATTCGCCACTCGAGTCGCGCGCTTCCATTTTGAAACGCACCTTACTACCGTTGAGTCACTCCAATTTGCAAATCCTCTTTGCATAAGAGAACATAGTCGGTTTGCGATCATCTTCTGAAGTAATAAGGACGTTCATGGCAGCGCGGTTCTTCTCTGGTTCTGACAGACTTGGTTCTGACAAAAAAACTTCTCAGCCCATCGACATCCAACCAGCCAAAGGGAAGCTCGGCATCATGATTCCCGGAATGGGTGCCGTCGCGACAACCTTCGTCGCCGGCGTGGAGGCCATCCGCAAGAAAATTTCAGCTCCGATTGGCTCCCTGACCCAGATGGGAACCATCCGCCTGGGCAAACGCACCGACGGACGCTCGCCCAAGATTAATGAATTCGTCCCCCTGGCGGGATTGAACGACTTGGTCTTCGCCGGCTGGGACATCTTCGAAGACGATATGTACTCCGCCGCCCGCAACGCTGGCGTGCTTGAACGCGATCTGCTCGACCAGATCAAGCCGTTCATGAAGTCGATCAAGCCGATGAAGGCCGTCTTCGACCACAACTACGTCAAAAATATCGACGGTCCGAATAAGAAGAAGGGCAAGTCCAAGATGGATTTGGCCGAACAGCTGCGCGACGACATCCGCAGCTTTAAAAAGAAGAACAAGCTCGATCGGCAGGTGATGATCTGGTGCGGATCCACCGAAGCCTTCCTCAAGCCAGGAGAGATTCACAGCTCACTGAAGAAGTTCGAGAAGGCTCTTGAGAAGAGCGATCCGAATATCGCGCCTTCAATGATGTACGCCTACGCCGCTCTGAAAGAAGGAGTGCCGTTCGCAAATGGCGCGCCGAATCTCTCCGTCGACATCCCAGCCATGATGGAACTTTCCCGCGAAATGGAGGCTCCCATCTGCGGCAAGGACTACAAGACCGGCCAGACCCTGATGAAGACCATCCTCGCGCCCGGCTTCAAGGCACGTCTGCTTGGCATGAATGGATGGTTTTCCACCAACATTCTTGGCAATCGCGATGGGGAAGTGCTGGAAGATCCAGCTTCGTTCAAGACCAAAGAAGAGTCGAAGCTCTCGGTGCTGGAGTACATTCTTCAGCCTGAACTTTATCCCGAACTCTACGGAAACATCTGCCACAAGGTGAAGATTAATTACTACCCACCTCGTGGCGATAACAAAGAAGGCTGGGATAACATAGACATCTTCGGCTGGCTCGGGTATCCGATGCAGATCAAGGTCGACTTCCTCTGTCGCGATTCGATCCTTGCCGCTCCGATCGTCCTCGACCTGGTCCTCTTTATGGATTTGGCCAAGCGAACCTCAAGCCTGAGGGGTATCGGCATCCAGGAGTGGCTCAGCTTCTATTTCAAGTCTCCGATGACTGCCCCCGGACTTTATCCCGAACACGATCTCTTCATTCAGCTCATGAAGCTGAAAAATACCCTGCGCTTTCTCAAGGGCGAGGAGCTTATCACGCATCTTGGCCTCGAGTACTACGACTAATCTGTAGCACCTGCCTGTTGGATAACGACTACGGGCCCCACATCTGCCTTATTTTGGCAGATGTGGGTCTTTCAACCCGGTTGAGGTTTTGACAGCTGAAAGCCGATAGCCGTCCTCCCGCGTTATACTTACCTCATGCCCTCCGATTCCCAGCCTAAACGCTTCTATCTGGAGACTTTTGGCTGTCAGATGAACGCCCACGACTCGGAAAAGGTCGTCGGCACCCTTATTTCTGAGGGCTACCAGCAGGTAAACACCGTTGACGAGGCTACCCTCGTCCTCTACAACACCTGCTCCATCCGAGACAAAGCCGAACAGAAAGTCTTCCATCGCCTGGACGAATTCAAAAGGCTCCAGGGCCTGGGCAAAACTTTTGGCGTGCTCGGCTGCGTGGCCCAACAAGAAGGAACCAAGATTTTCGAGCGTTCTCCTTATGTCTCTCTCGTCTGCGGCTCAGCTTCTTACCGCAAGCTTCCTGAAATGTTGGTCCAGTTGGAAGCAGGGAACAAGCGCGTCACCGGACTCGACGACCGCCAGACCGAAGAAACCTTCGACACCGAATTCACTGCGCGAACCAATACGCATCGCGGCTACATCACGATCATCGAGGGCTGCGATAAGTTCTGTGCCTACTGCGTCGTGCCCTTTACTCGCGGAAAGGAACGCAGCCGGACCTCCGACTCCGTTCTCGCCGAAGCCCGGCGCATGGCCGATCAGGGATTCACCTCCATCCAGCTTCTCGGCCAAAACGTGAACTCTTACAAAGATCCCTCCGGCCAGAAGTCCTTCGCCGAATTGCTGGCAGCGGTCGGTGAAATAGCGGGCCTTCGCCGCGTCTGGTTCATGACCTCGCACCCGCGCGACTTTACCAAAGACATCGTTGAAGCCATCGACGCCGTGCCAACGCTTTGCAACCACGTGCATCTACCGATTCAGAGTGGCTCGAATCGCGTACTCGATGCCATGCAGCGGCTTTATACGCGAGAACAATATCTCGCACGCATCGATTGGATCAAGGAAGCCAAACGCGACATCAGCTTGACCACCGACATCATCGTTGGCTTTCCTGGGGAGACGCGGGAAGACTTCGAAGAAACTATCTCGCTATTGGGCGAGGTTCGATATGACGGTACATTCTCGTTCAAGTACTCGCCGCGTCCGAACACGCAGGCCATCACCATACCGGATGTGATCGCGGAAGAGGAGAAATCGTTGCGGCTCGCCATTGCTATGGACCGCCAGCGAGAGATTCAAAAGGAAAATAACAAGAGGCATTTAGGTGAGATTTTAGAAGTAATGGTTGAAGGCAAAAATGAGCCACGCCAGCAGTGGAATGGCCGCACGTCGCAGAACAAACCTTTGAACTTCACCGCTCCCGGAGACAGGAATTTAGAGGCGGGAAGTTATGTTTCGGTCGTTGTGACCCAGACGTTTCCTTTCAGTCTGGTTGGGGAATTGGCCGGTTAATGGGAGGTCCAATGGAAGTCGAGATGAAAATTCGTGGTCTGATGATGGACCCCGTTACCAACATGCCAGTCGTGATCCTGAAGGATTCCATAGGAGATTCGATTCTTCCGATTTGGGTGGGCATCTACGAAGCGAATGCGATCGCGCTCGAAATTGAAAAAGTAGCTACGCCTCGGCCCATGACCCACGACCTCCTCAAGAACCTGCTGATCGGCCTCGATGCTCAAGTCCGCAAAGTTGTCGTCAACGATCTCAAAGAAGACACCTTCTTCGCCGTGATCTGGCTGGAGCGCACCGGCGGACAGATGGTCAGCATCGACTCGCGGCCCTCCGATGCGTTAGCGCTCGCACTCCGAGTGGATTGCCCAATCTTTGTTGAAGACGAAGTGCTCAAGACTTCGAAGATGTCCAGCGCCATCAGCGACAAACTCTCCAGCGAAGAACTCCGCAAGTGGCTGGAAAACCTTGGGGAAGAGGATTTGGGAAGATACAAGATGTAAGCAGTCGCCAGTCGCTAGTTTGAAGCGGGGCGTTGGTGCTTTGTCATCCTGAGCGAGAATCGCGCGAACCATCGCGATTCGAGTCGAAGGACCTTGTACTTGTTTTAATTCGCCTCACATGTGCTCTTTTGGCAGATGTGGGAAGCTGCACTGGCGACTGATAACTGCCGACTGACCATGGATCCCGCTGAACAACTCCAACGCCTTTATCTTGCTGGCTTCGAAATCGAAACCTTCGAACGCTATCCCAGAACGGTGGGCGTGGTGAAAAACGGCTGCATCGCGCTGCTCCTTCCCACTCCCGACGGCATGCAGATCATGGGAACTCCCGGCTGGCGCATGGGGGAAGTCATGGGGCTTCTCGTAGAGCTCAACGGACGCCAGGTCTTCCAGTTCAAAGATGAAGTTGTCGAAGCCACTCCCGAGCGCTTGGAAACCTATCGCGCCTTCCAGCAAGAATTGAAATCCACTCTCCGATCAGAGCAGTAATAACACTCCATCCATAGGTGTAGCCCATTCCATTTTTGTCATCCGGAGTGAGGACGCAGCGAACTTTCCGCGTCCGAACGAAGGACCTTGTGTTTTCTACTGGTTGTCATTCTGAGCGAGAATCGCGCGAACGATCGCGATTCGAGTCGAAGGACTTTGTACTTACTTGAATGAGATCGGGTGGGATTTTCAACTGGCGACTAAACTAACAACACGATCCTCCCAGGAGCTTGACTTGCCCATCGACCTCGAAGCTGTCCGCCGCACATTGTTCAAAGTTCCCGTTGCGAACACCTTCAATCTCTCGCTCGACGAACTGGGCGACGGACGCGCCGTTGTCACCATGCCTTACAAAAAAGACTTCGATGGGATCTTCCAATCCTTCCACGGAGGCCTGCTGATGATGCTCGCGGATACCACCGCCTGCGTCTCCATCTTGACTCTGACCGGTGCCGACGAGCCGATGACTACCACCGACATGAATATCCGCTTCCTCGCGCCGTGCCTCACCGACGCCGTTGCTGAAGCCAAGGTCATCAAGTTCGGACGAACCTTGTGTCCGGTCGCGGTGGCGCTGCGGGATAAAAATGGGAAAGAGGTAGCGATCGCACAAGTCACCTATATGCGCCTACAGAAAATGCCCAGCAAACAAGCTTGAGATCTCCGTTCAATAGCAATCCTCCTAGCCTGTCATCCTGAGAGAGGACGCGGTTGAATTTTCCGCGTCCGAGCTAAGGACCTTGTTTCTTGTATTTGCCCACCTGAAGTTGTCGCTCCCACTTTGTCATCCTGAGCGAGAATCGCGCGAACCATCGCGATTCGAGTCGAAGGACCTTGTACTTAGGATGGGCGGTGAATATCACACTAGGAAGCACCTCATAATCGTTATTTCCGGATTTAAGCGCCGTCAGGCGCGATCGATAGTAGCCCGGCGCTTCAGCGCCGGGATCAAACAAGAGCAAAAGCACGTCCCGTAGGGACGGCTGAACCATCTCCGATTAAAAGCCACCTTCTTCCCACTTTGTCATCCTGAGCGAGAATCGCGCGAACCATCGCGATTCGAGTCGAAGGACCTTGTACTT
>JADMIO010879528.1_pt1 | contig 13064 bp, 9 predicted proteins | sample 8958161 | NCBI WGS metagenome assembly JADMIO01 (sample SAMN16585339, study PRJNA669376) | soil metagenome | isolation source: Crop rotation soil | place: USA: Cullars Rotation, Alabama | collected 2011 | reverse complement strand
CCGGTACCGGGAAAGAAACGGTCGGCGCATGAAAGCCATAGTCGATGAGGCGCTTGGCAACGTCGATCACGCTCACGCCCGCGCTGTCCTTGAGCGGCCTCAAGTCGACGATGCATTCGTGCGCGACGAGGCCGTTCGTCCCGCTGTAGAGGATCGGGTAATGCTCTTCGAGCCGGCGGCAAACGTAGTTCGCATTGAGGATGGCGATAGCGGTCGCTCGCGTGAGACCGTCGGCGCCCATCATGCGGATATACGCGTAGCTGATGGGGAGCACGTCGGCGTTGCCCCATTCGGCGGCGGAGATCGGGCCTACGGGTGAAGAAGATAAGTGTTCGCCTTCGTCCTTCGACTTCGCTGCCGCTACGCTCAGGGCGAACGGAAGATCGATATGCGCCGGGAGGAAGGGCGCCAGATGCGACTTCACCGCGATCGGCCCCACGCCGGGCCCGCCGCCCCCGTGCGGGATACAGAACGTCTTGTGAAGGTTGAGGTGCGACACGTCCGCGCCGAGCTCGCCCGGCGCCGCGAGGCCGACCATCGCATTCATGTTGGCGCCGTCAAGATAGACCTGCCCACCGTTCGCATGGACGATTTCGCAGATCTCGCGAATCGCTTCTTCGAAGACGCCGTGGGTCGACGGATACGTGATCATCAGCGCGGCGAGCGTGTCCTTGTGCTGGACTGCTTTCGCGCGCAAATCGTCCACATCGACGTTGCCCTGCTCGTTGCATTTCACGACGACGACCTTGAGTCCCGCCATCTGCGCCGACGCGGGGTTGGTGCCGTGCGCCGAGCTCGGGATAAGGCAGACGTTGCGATGCGTCTCACTGCGGCTCGCGTGCCACGCGCGTATCGCGAGCAGGCCTGCGAGCTCGCCCTGCGATCCGGCGTTCGGCTGCAGCGACACCGCGTCGTAGCCGGTGATGGTGCAAAGATCGCGCTCCAATGCGCTTGCCAGCTCCACGTAGCCCGCGCGCTGGTCACGCGGCGCGTAAGGATGGATCTGCGCGAACTCCGGCCACGTGATCGGGATCATCTCGGTCGTTGCGTTGAGCTTCATCGTGCATGAGCCGAGCGGAATCATCGTGCGATCGAGCGCGAGGTCCTTGTCCGCGAGCGAGCGCATGTAGCGCAGGAGCTCGGTCTCGGAGCAATAGCGGTGAAAGACGGGGTGCGTGAGGAAAGCCGACCGGCGCTCGAGCGCCGCCGGAATCGAAAACCGTGGTCTGTCCCCGGTTTCGGCGCCGAAGAGCGAGGCGACTCGCTGCACGTCATCTTCGGTCGTCGTCTCGTCGAGCGCGATGGCGATCGTCGCGTCGTCGACACGCCGGAAGTTGTAACCGGCGGCGACAGCGGCGTCGAGGAGCGCAGAGGTTTTGTCGCCGGTGCGCACCGTGAACGTGTCGAAGAACGCATTGGCCGGAACGCCGAACCCTGAAGCGGCCACGGCGCTCGCGAGCGCGCACGCCTTGCGGTGGATCTCGCTCGCGATCGCTTTGAGGCCGTCGGGCCCGTGATATACCGCGTAGAGGCTCGCCACGATCGCGGGAAGGACCTGCGCGGTGCAGATGTTGCTCGTCGCTTTCTCGCGGCGGATGTGCTGCTCACGAGTCTGAAGCGCGAGCCGATAGCCGACGCGGCCGTCGACATCGACCGACGCGCCGACGAGCCTTCCGGGAAGCGTCCGCTTGAGCTCGTCGGTCACGGCGATGTACGCCGCGTGGGGACCGCCGCAGCCCATCGGCATGCCGAAGCGCTGCGTCGTGCCGACCGCGATGTCGGCGCCGAGCTCGGCGGGCGGCTTCAGAAGTGTCAGCGACAGTAGATCGGCCGCGATGACGACGCGAACGCCCTGGCTGCGCAGTTTGGCAATCTGCGCCGAAGGATCGACGACCTCGCCGGTCGAATGCGGGTATTGCAGCAGCACGCCGAATGCATTGCTCGCGTCGCCGATCGCATCATCTTCGACCACGCGCACTTCGATGCCGAGCGGTTCGGCCCGCGTGCGCACGACCGCGATCGTCTGCGGGTGGCACGCGCGCGACACGACGAACGCCTGCCGGTCCGCTTTTGCCGCCACGCGGTGACAGATGCCCATCGCCTCAGCAGCGGCAGTCGCTTCGTCGAGGAGCGAAGCATTGGCGACAGGCAGCGCAGTGAGGTCCGAGACGAGCGTCTGGAAATTCATGAGCGCTTCGAGACGGCCCTGCGAGATCTCGGCCTGATACGGCGTATAGGCGGTATACCAGGCGGGGTTCTCGAGGATGTTGCGGAGGATGACCGTCGGCGTGTGGCAGCCGTGATAGCCCATGCCGATCATCGATCGCATTACGCGGTTCTGACGGGCGATGCGTTCGAGCTCCGCAAGCGCTTCAGGCTCGCTGAGCGGCGCATCGAGCGTCATCGGCGTCCGGCGGCGAATTCCCGCGGGCACGGCGGCATCGACGAGCGCGTCGAGTGAATCGTAACCGAGCACCGCGAGCATCTCGCTCACGTCGTGCTCGCGCGGTCCGATATGCCGTTCGGCGAACGCGCTCGACGTCATGCTCTGTGATAGCGATGCGGAACGAAAGGAAGCTTCACCGGTGACATCGCGATCTCGGCGCCGCGCACCGTCGCGTAAAGCTCAGCGCCGCTTTCCAGCGCTTGCGGGTTCACGTAGCCCATCGCGATGGGCGCTTCGAGCGTCGGACTGAACCCGCCGCTCGTGACCACGCCGACCTGTCTCCCCCCGCGCTCGAAAATCTGCGCACGGTCGCGGACCGGCTGCCTGCCTTCGGGGCGCAGGCCCACGCGCTTGCGCGCGGCGCCCCCGGCAAGGTCTCGCGCGATCACGTGCGAGCCGGGGTAGCCTCCCACGCGGGCGCCGCCGGGCCGCCGCGCAGGTGCGATCGTCCATACGAGATCGGCCTCGACCGGCGTCGTGGTCGCGTCGATGTCGTGGCCATAAAGGCACAGCCCCGCTTCGAGACGCAGCGAATCGCGCGCGCCGAGTCCCGCCGGCCGCACTTCAGGCTCGCCGAGAAGACTGCGCGCAAGACGCTCGGCCGCGCTCGAGTCGACCGAGATCTCGAAGCCGTCTTCGCCCGTATAGCCCGAGCGCGTGACGAGGCACTCGACGCCGGCGAGTGAGAGCGTGCGCGCGCTCATGAACGGCCAGTCAGAGACGCTCACGCCGAGTCTCTCCATCACAGCCGCCGCCGCGGGTCCCTGCAACGCGAGGAGACAGAGCTCGGCGCGCTCTTCGATTCGGCAACGCGCCCCGACCGTGCTGAGCAGGTGCTCGAGATCGGCCCGGCGGCGCGATGCATTGACGACCACGTGCAAGCCGGATTCGAGGCGAGTCACGATCAAGTCGTCGAGGATGCCGCCGGCTTCGTTCGTGAGGAGGCAATAGCGCGCGCGGTCCTGCTCGAGATCGATCAGGCCGGCCGGTGTGACCGATTCCATCGCTTCGGCGGCTTCGGTTCCGCTCACCGCGATCTGCCCCATGTGCGAGACGTCGAAGAGCACCGCGGAAGACCGGCACCAGCGGTGCTCCTTCAATATGCCGTCGCGATAGTTGAGCGGCATGGCGTAGCCGGCGAACGGCACCATTTTCGCGCCGAGCTCGACGTGCAACGCGTGCAGGGGAAGCTCGAGGGGGGTTTGCGGCGTATCGGTCATGCGGGTGCGGGGGTCGTCTCGCTTAGCCGCCTACCACTGCCATGCCCAGTACTTCAGCGGCGCGGGTCAACCGGCGATCGAAGCACGCGAAGACGACAGATTCTCCAGATTGCCGCACCAATGTCTGGGCAGCGGACAAATGGATCGCATCGTATGCGCGCAATGCAAAGGAATCGACCAGCTTCACCGCCTGTTCCTGCAGCGGCTGGGAGACTTTGACAACGAGGTAACTGCCCCAATCACGGTTAAAGTCGGCGCGGAGCCGCTCCAGATCAGCGTGCGTGAGACGTCCATCGCGTTCGGCACGCGAAAACGCCGCATGAGCCTCGATATAAGCAAGCTCTTGCGTCGCAACCACGCTTTGAGCTGACAGCGCAGCCGTAACGGCCCCGCGTCCCGGTTCGTCGACATACAGCTTCACGAGAGCCGACGTATCGAGATACAACATCAGCCACGGTCCGCCAGCAGTATTTCCGCGAGTGTCCTGCCCGATCCGCGCAGCTTCACCGGCCGGCGGCGACCTGCGCCGCGTGGTTTCTTTCCATCCCACGTTGCAAGCCCCTGATCGATTAGCCGCTGAACGCCGTTCGCGGACTCGCCTGGAACGGGAGAAAGACGCGCAATGGGTTTCTTGTGGGACGTGACCACGATCGATTGACCGCTCTTCACCATTCGCAAGTGCTCGGAGAGCCGGTCTTTCAATTCACGAACGGAGATTTTCATTCCGGAGGTCACGTGGAAATTTATGGTCACAATTTTACCACCGGACTCGAAATTATGACCACAATGATCCTGACCGAGCCGCTCGCCGCCCTCGATCGGTCATACTTTCTCTTCGCGGCCAGGACCTGAAAGGGAGAAACGCATGGCGCAGGAGTCGCTCCACGAAAAAAAACAGCTCGAGAAGCTCGAGCAGGCGGCGGCGCAAGCGGCCCGTCCCGAACAGCCCGAGCAGATCGTGCAGCAGGCGTCGGAAGCGCACGAGCAGCGCCGCGCCGGGCTTGCGTGGGCGTTGCCTTACTTCGTCGCGGCGCTCGCGGGTGCGATCCTGCTCGGCGTCGTCGAGTGGGCGCCGGAGCTTCTTCCCTTGAGCGCCGTCGCGTCGGAGAAAGCCTACCGCTACGGCGCCGGCGTCCTCGGGGTCGCCATCGTGCTCGCAACCGCCCGAGGCGTCGAGATCTACTGGATCGAGCGCCTGCCGAGCCCGGTGTCGCGCTTCAATCTGAAACGGATACTGCGCCTCGTCATCGTTCTCGCGCTGGTGCTGATCGTCGTGTCGGTGTTGTTCGTCGAGTGGTACGCGGCGGTCGTCTCACTCGGCCTGATCTCTCTCATTCTCGGCTTCGCGCTGCAGACGCCGATCTCGAGCTTCATCGGCTGGATCTACATCCTGACGCGCGCGCCTTACCGCGTCGGCGACCGCATCCAGATCGGAGACGCGCGCGGCGACGTGATCGACGTGAGCTATCTCGATACGACTCTGTGGGAGATCGGCGGCCGGCATCTCTCCACCGACCATCCGAGCGGACGCGTCATCAAATTCCCGAACACCAACGTCTTCAATACGCCGGTGTTCAACTACTCGTGGCCGCTTTTTCCGTATATCTGGAACGAAGTGAAAGTGAACATCGCGTACGAAAGCGATCTCGAGTTCGTCGCCGCGACGATGCAGAAAATCGCTGAGGACGAGCTCGGCGAAGAGATGATGGAGAAGGTCAAGGTGTTCAAGGACCTGCTCGCCCAGACACCCGTCGACCACCTCGAGGTGCGGGAGCGCCCTTCGGTGGTCTTTCGGGTCAGTGAAAACACCTGGCTCGAAGCGATCGTTCGCTATCTCGTGGTGCCGCGGGAGTCGGGCCGCGTGAGGACCCGGCTCACGCTCAACATACTGAAGGCGCTCAACGCCGCGCCGGACCGCGTGCTCTTCCCGAAGAGCAACAACCGCTGACGAGCAGCTCTGTCCTCTTACTGCGGCTTGATCCCCGCCGCCTTCACCACCTTGCCCCACGTGACCGCTTCCTCGCGGATCACTTTGGCAAACTGCTCCGGCGTGCTGACGACCGGCTCGATGCCCATCGCGGCGAAGCGCTCCTTCGTCTCCGGGGTTCGCGCCGCCTTCGCGATCGCCTGGTGAAGGCGCTCGACGATCGCGCGCGGTGTGCGCGCCGGCGCCAGAACGCCGAACCATTGCGAGCTCTCGAAGCCCGGCAGCGTTTCGGCGACCGCCGGGACGTCCGGCAGGCTCGGGAGGCGCTTCGCACTGGTCACGGCGATCGGGCGTATCTTGCCGCTCTTGATGAAAGGCGTCGCTGACGAGACGGCGGAGAACACGACCGACACTTCGCCCGATACGAGCGCGATGAAAGCCGGGCCGACGCCTTTGTAAACGACCTGCTGGAGCTTGATTCCGGCGGCCTGCTGGAAGCGCTCGGAAGTGAGATGCGGATGCGTCCCCTGCCCCGGCGAGCCGTTCGTGAGCCTGCCGTTCTCGGCTTTGGCGAGCGCGATCAGCTCTTTCACGTTTTTCGCCGCCACCGATGGATGAACCGTGATGCTCTGCGGAACGTCGACGACGAGCGAGATCGGTGCGAAGTCGCGAACCGGGTCGTACGGCACCTTCGCGAAAATGTACGGATTGATCGTGAGCGAAGGCTGGATGAGGAGCAGCGTATAACCGTCCGGCGCGGCTTTTGCGACGAGGTCGGTCCCGATGATGCCGCTCGCACCGGCACGGTTGTCGACGACGAACGTCTGGCCGAGCTCCGCGGAAAGCTGCTGCGCGAGAAGCCGCGCGAGAATGTCGCTCGTGCCGCCCGGCGCCGACGCCGCGATGAGCCTCACGGGCCGGGTAGGGTACGATTGGGCCCACACGTTTTCAGAAGCAATCGCGAGCACTGCCGCGGATGCGAGCAGCGCTACGCTTGCACGGACTTTCATGCGCCTCCTCCGGATCGTTGTTTACCGCCGAGGCGAAGTGTACAGGGAGCGAGACCGCACGATGGAAATGCAGCACGACGATTTCGTAAACGCATACCGGCGCGGCGCCGTCGCGGTCGACGTAGACCCGGTGAAGGCTTTCAGGATCGCGAACGCGTGGGAAAAGCTGCCGCACAAATTCCGGGCCGCGCACGTTTTCTGGTCGAGCGCGTGGCTGCTGTCGATTCCGGCCGGGTTCGCCGTGGCGTTCCTGCACGCGTGGTGGTCGGGCGCGCTGGTGCTTTTCCTATTGATGCCGGCGCTGTACGCCGCGACGAAGAAGTCCGCGGCGTTGCACGTCATCGACTACGCGGTCGAGAGCAGCGTGTTCTATTCCTACGCGCTGGAGAACGAGGTCATCCGTATTCGGGAGAAGGCGTAGTCGGGGAGGTTCGTCGTCCCCGCGCAGAGCCTGCCCCCGAGTGACTCTGTCGGAGGCGGGGACCCAGGCGTAACGCCTGGATTCCCGATGGTCCGGCTATCGCCCTCGGGAATGACGAGCTTCTTTCGTCGTCCCCGCGCAGAGCCTGCCCCCGAGTGATTCTGTCGGGGGCGGGGACCCAGGCGTAAGGCCTGGATTCCCGATGGTCCGGCTATCGCCCTCGGGAATGACGATGCTGTACGTTTACGCCTTCCGCTCCTGCTCCGCCTGCGCGGCTTCGATCGCGGTCTTCACGTCGCGCTTCTCTTCCGGCGGCGGAAGGACCGCTTTCATCCCGAGCGACTTCAACCAGAGCTCCCGGCACCAGCCTTTGGTGTGATACAGGTGCTCGTCCTCTTCGTCTTCGACATCCTCGTAGGCTTTCATGAGGGCGGCCTGCGCGTCGCCGGAGAGCGCCTTCGCGCATTCGCCGATCAGCTCCCAGTCGAAGTGGTCCTTGGTCTCGGCAAGCACGACACACTCGCATGCGACGAGCTCGGCGCCCGCGGGATCGGCCGCGGCGAGCGCCATCTTCATCGCGACGACGAGCGACTTGCCGTTGTGCTGGACGATCTTGCGCGCCGGCGTCATCTCGTCAGGGTCGAGGCCGAGCGATTCGCACGCTTCGGTGAGCAGCGCGACGTGGCGCTCGGTCTGTTCCAGGTACTTCTCCCATTCCTCCCCGAGGTCTTCGTTCAAGACGCATTCGAGCGCGGTCTGGTAGATGAGCACGCCGCCGCGCTCGTGCTCGAGGGATTGGAGGAGAAGCTCTTTGATCTGGGGGTTCATTGGCATTTGGAATCTCTCGTAATCGAATCGGACGGCCGCGTGCGCCACAAGATTGCCGCGTCGGCGTTGCTGCGTCATCACGATGACACCACCTCGAGTCATTGCGAGGAGCGCCGCGACGAAGCAATCGCGTGGCGCACGTCAGCGCTAGATGACCGGCGGATCGGTTTCGCGGTCGAACTGGCGGTGCTGGACGATCGCCTGGGCGAACGCTTCGAGCGCCGCATCGACATCGCCGGCCGCGTACTGCAGCAGGCCCGGATCGCGCTCGCCCGAGGGCAGCGTCTCCGGTATGCCGAGCTCGTCCAGCAGCGTCGCCGCAGAGCCCATGAGCAGAATCGGCTTGCAGTGCCGGTACTGGTCCTTGAGAAACTCGATCGCGTGCCCGCTCGTCGAGAACGCCTGGGTCGCACGTTCGCCGTCGGGTATCACGAGCGCATCCCAGAGGACCGAAGGCGCGGCTTCCATCGAGATTTCGACGTCGATCGGATCGCTGCCGGTCGCCTCGACCGTGCCCATCTTGATGCCGACGTAGCGAGGCACCGCTCCCTGATCCGAGAGAAGCTTGTGCAGCGCTGACGCAGCGCTGCCGTCTATGCCGTCGGTGACGAGGATCGCGATCTTGCGCGTCATGATGCCGTCGATTCCGGGCCGCGCGAAAAGCGAAAGCGCCGGAGACTCGCGCACTTCGGGCCTCGGCGCGCGCTCGAGCACCTTCGGCAGCGGGTCGGGAAGCGTCGTCATGCCGAGGCCGTCGGCAACACCCTGTGCGAGCTCTTCGGAGACGTTGCGAAGCTGGGCCACGACGCGCTCGCGCACCGCGACCGTCTGCACCTTCGTCAGCTCGAAGCGAAACGCGCGGATGATGTGCTCTTTCTCGATGTCGCTCTGGCTCTCGTAGAAAAGCGTCGCCTGGTTGTAGTGCTCGGCGAAGCGCTCGGGTTTCCCGCGCACTTTCGATTCTTCCATCGGCTCCGGGAACGACCTGAAGCCTCGCATGCCCGCCTGGTACGGACACCCGCCCGCGAGAGAATTGGGCTCGTACGCGACCCGGCCTCGATTGATCTCCTGCCGGTGAAACCCATCTCGCTGGTTGTTGTGCGCCTGCGCGACGGGCGCGTTGATCGGGATCTCGTGGAAGTTGGGGCCGCCGAGCCGTGTGATCTGGGTATCGACGTAGGAATGGATACGCCCTGCGAGGAGCGGATCGTTCGAGAAGTCGATCCCGGGGACGATGTGGGCGGTGCAGAACGCGACCTGCTCGGTCTCGGCGAAGAAATTGTCCGGATTGCGATTGAGCACCATGCGGCCGATCGGTCGCAGTGGGATCAGCTCTTCCGGGATGATCTTGGTCGCGTCGAGCACGTCGAAGCTGAAGCGCTCCGCATCGTTTTCGTCGAAGACCTGCACCGCGAGCTCCCACTCGGGGTACGCGCCGGCTTCGATCGCTTCCCACAGGTCGCGGCGGTGGAAATCGGGATCGGCGCCGGAAATCTTGACGGCCTCGTCCCAGACAAGCGAATGAGTACCCGCGCGCGGGCTCCAGTGGAACTTCACGAACTTCGATTCGCCCGCCTCGTTCACGAAGCGGAAGGTGTGAACGCCGAAGCCCTGCATCATGCGGTAGCTGCGCGGGATCGCACGGTCGGACATGATCCACATCAGCATGTGAGTGGACTCGGGCATCAGCGAGACAAAGTCCCAGAACGTGTCGTGCGCGGAAGCCGCCTGCGGCATCGCGTGATGCGGCTCGGGTTTGACCGCGTGGACGAGGTCCGGGAACTTCATCGCGTCCTGGATGAAGAACACCGGGATGTTGTTGCCGACGAGGTCCCAGTTGCCTTCATCGGTGTAGAACTTGACCGCGAATCCGCGCACGTCTCGCGCAGTGTCGGTCGAGCCGCGCTCACCGGCCACGGTCGAGAACCGCACGAAAGTCGGCGTGCGCTTGCCGGCTTCCGCGAAAATCGAGGCACGCGTGAGATCGGTGAGCGGTTCGTAGCACTCGAAGAAGCCGTGTGCTGCCGAGCCGCGTGCGTGAACGACGCGCTCCGGAATGCGCTCGTGATCGAAGTGCGTGATCTTTTCGCGCAGGATGAAGTCTTCGAGGAGCGTCGGCCCGCGCAGCCCCGCCTTGAGCGAGTTCTGGTTGTCCGCGACCGGCACGCCTTGGTTCGTGGTGAGCACGCGACCGCCCGAATCGACGCGAACGCGATCGAGCGGCCCGTTCGTCGGGTTGAAGCTGACCTGCGGATTGCCCTTGCCGACTTTTTCCGATGCGTTCGTTTCGGTGAGCGTGCTTCCGGCGACCATCGGATGCGGCGGTTCCACGGCCTGACCGGTCGCGGGCTCGACGCGCTCGGCGCTCGACGCGAACTCGGAAGGCTTCGCCGCATTGAACGGGAACGAAGACGCGACCGCATCGGTGCCGGCAAACTTTGCCGTTGCGGCGTCGCGGATGCCCGCCGCAGGATCGCGCCGGGTCGGTCCGCTCACCGTCGAGCGGGCGCTGGTCTTCTTCGCGGATGCGCCGCCTCGTGCGGGCGCCGGCGCGCTGCGTGGTGCGGGAGCGGCTTTCGGGGACGGTGTATTACGAATGACGGACTTCTTCTTTGCGGCCATCGTCTACCTGTTTTTCAAAGTTGAAAAAATCTCCACGCGAGCGCACGCGAACGACGCACGGCGACCTGCATCGGTCGCTGCGTAAAGATCGTTAAAAGGAGGGTCCGTGCTGCGATGGACCCCGTCTCGGGCGCGATGCCCGGCCAGATCAAAGGGAAATGAAGCGTGTGAAACTTACACGGACGCGCGTTTCGCGAGTGGCGCCGTCGTGGTTCGGAAGTCTGGAAGCAATGCAGGGACCCGGCTGACTCAGTCGAGCTTCGCGCCGGACGCTTTCACGAGCTTGCCCCACTTCTCGTACTCGGAGCGAATGAACCGGGCGAGCTCGTCGGGACCTGCGATGGAGATGTTGAAGCCCTGGGCGACGATCTTCTCGCGCGGCCCGGGCTCGTTGAGGATCTTCGTGATCTCGGTATTGAGGCGCGTGACGATTTCTTTCGGCATGTTCGCCGGCCCGACGATCGCGAGCCAGTTGGAGAGCTCGAAACCGGCGAACCCCGATTCGATCATGGTGGGCGTGGAAGGGAGCACCGGATCGCGTTTCGCGCCGAGCACCGCGACCGCGTGGATCTTGCCGGCCTTGATGTAGGGCACGAGGTCCGGCATGTTCTGGAAAAGGAGGTCGATCTGTCCCGCCATGAGATCGACTCCGGCCGGTCCGCCGCCTTTGTACGGCACGTGCGTGAGCTGTTTCGCTCCGTAGCCGCGCAGCATCTCGGCGGCCAGGTGACCGGGCGTTCCGACGCCGGCGGAGCCGTACGTGAGCGGCCTGACGCGCGCAAGCGCAACGACGTCCTTCGGCGTTTTCACCGGCAGGACCGGATGCGCGGCGAGGAGCACCGTCACTTCGGCGACCTTCGCGATCGGCGTGAAATCCTTCAGCACGTCGTAACCGAGCTTCGGGAAAAGGGTCGCGTTGATCGCGTGCGGCGCGCTGATGTTGCCGATGGTATAGCCGTCAGGCGCCGCGCGAGCGAGCGCCTCGGCGCCGATGTTCGCCGCGCCGCCGGGGCGGTTCTCGATGAGCACCGAAACGCCCATCACTTCGCTCAGCCGCGCGCCCATGACGCGCGCGAACAGGTCGTTCGAACCGCCGGGCGGGAAAGCGAGGATGTAGCGGATGGGTTTTGCGGGATAGGTCTGCGCGAGAGTGGGTGCTGCGCAGAGCGTGAGTGCGATCAGCAGTGATCGTGTAATCCACCCGCCCTTCGACTTCGCTACCGCTACGCTCAGGGCGAACGCAGATGAGTGGTCGCGCGGCGTTGGCTCGTCCCGGGCCCTTCGGCTCTGCCGTTCGTGCTGAGCGTAACAGTGTGAAGTCGAAGCACGAATGCACATGCCCCGCACCTCAAGCCGCTTCTTTCTGCAACATCCCGACCTTCTGCAGCGCCGCCGCGATCTGCCGGCGCGTGGCATCGTCGGGCTCGTGCGTCGGCGGGCGCCCCGCCATCACCATCGCGAGCTTCATGCGCGCGTGCGCGTCACCCGTCGGCTCGCCCATGCCGTAGACCGCGTCCTTGATCGGATTGATTCGCCACTGCACGGCCATCGCGCGCTTGAGGTCGCCCGCGCGCACCGCTTCGGTGAGCTCGAGGATGAGCTCCGGAATGAACGAAGCGAAGCCGAGAAGACCGCCGTCCACACCCTGCACCATCGACGCGAGCAGGTACTCGTCGTGGCACGTGAGCACCGCGGTCTCCGGCGCGGCTTCGCGGATCGCTTCGATGTCGCGCGCGTATTTGTTCATTTCGCGCGTGCCGACCTTGAAGAGCTTCACCCACGGCAGACGCGCCAGCCCGGCCAGCGTCTCGCACGTATACGACGCGCGAGTCCACGACGGATAGACGTGAACCGCGAGGTCGAGACGAACCGCCTCGCCGATCGCGGCGAAGTACTCGACGACGTGGTCCGGACGCATGCCGAAGCGGCACCAGTGATGCGGCGGCATGATGTCGAGCGCATCGGCGCCGGCTTCCTTCTGGAGCTTCGCCTGCTCGATTCCTTCGGGTATGCCTTCCGCGGTGATCGCCGAGATGACCGGAAGCTTCCCTTTGACTTCGCTCGCCACGATGCGAGTCACTTCCGCGCGCTCGGCCATCGTGAGACTGAAGACTTCTCCCGTGTGGCCATTGGTCATGAGCGCGGAGATGCCCTTGTGTGTCGCGAGCCAGCTCGAAAGGCGCCGCAGCTCGGGCTCGTCGATCGAAAGGTCGGGTTTGAGCGGCAGCGTGAGCGCCGGGATGATGCCTTTGTAGTTCCATTGCTGGGTCACGGTGTCCTCCTTCGTCGCGCGGCGGCGCGAATGATTGCAATGCTAGCGCAGGCCGGCGTTACTCCGGGCGGATGTTCGCGAGCTTCACCACCTTGAGCGCGCGGGCGTGGTCGCTGCGTATGAGGTTCCCGAACTGCTCAGGCGTGCCGCCGGACGCGCCGAGACCCTGCGCGTCGATCGTCTTCTTCGTTGCCGGATCGGCGAGCATCCGGTTCACGGCGTCGTTCAGGCGCGCGACGATGGCCGCCGGCGTTCGCTTCGGCGCCACGAGGCCGAACCACGATTCGACTTCGAAGCCGGGCATGGTCTCGGCGAGTG
>JADMIO011432851.1_pt1 | contig 13065 bp, 10 predicted proteins | sample 8958161 | NCBI WGS metagenome assembly JADMIO01 (sample SAMN16585339, study PRJNA669376) | soil metagenome | isolation source: Crop rotation soil | place: USA: Cullars Rotation, Alabama | collected 2011 | reverse complement strand
AAGGCACGCGCGATGAACCCGCCGCCATCCGCGCCCGCATGGAGGAACTGTCCGCCAATCGCGAGGCCAGCCAGCCGATCAAGTCCAAGACCGGCGGCTCGACCTTCAAGAATCCACCCGGCCACAAGGCCTGGCAGTTGATCGATGAAGCCGGCTGCCGGGGGCTGAAGATCGGCGCCGCCCAGGTCAGCGAGAAGCACACCAATTTCCTGATCAATACCGGCGAGGCCAGCGCCGCCGAACTGGAGGCGCTGGGCGAGGAAGTGCGCAAGCGCGTCAAGGAAAAGTCCGGCATCACGCTGGAATGGGAAATCAAGCGGGTGGGCGTGGCATGACGTCTTTCCGCAAGATCGCGGTGCTGATGGGCGGCCGGTCCGCCGAACGGGAGGTCTCGCTGTCGTCCGGCCGCGGCGTGGTCAAGGCGCTGCGGGAAGAAGGCTTTGACGCCAGCCCGCTCGATCCGGGCGACAATCCCGGCCAGCAACTGTTCGAAGCCAAGCCCGATGCGGTGTTCAACGCCCTGCACGGCCGCTTCGGCGAGGACGGCACGGTGCAGGGTCTCTTGGAGCTGATGCGCATTCCCTACACCCATTCCGGCGTCCTTTCCTCGGCTTTGGCCATGCACAAGGAGCGCACCAAGGACGTCTATCGCGCCGCCGGCCTGCCGGTGGTCCGTTCCATCGTCGCCGACCGGCGCAAGGTGGCCAATGCCCATCTGATGGAGCCGCCCTATGTCATCAAGCCGGTGAATGAGGGCTCGTCCGTCGGCATCTACATCATCCGCAAGGGCGACAACCGCCCGCCGTCCGAACTGGGCAGCGAGACCTGGACCCTCTCCAGCGAGATGATGGTGGAAGAGTTCGTGCCCGGCCGCGAGTTGACCGTTTCGGTGATGGGCGACCGCGCCCTGGGTGTGACCGAAATCACCACCGATTTCGAGTTCTATGACTATGAAGCCAAGTACGCCCCGGGCGGCTCCCGGCACGTCGTGCCCGCCCTGATCCCCCCGAAGGCGGCGGAAGAGGCTATGGAGCTGGCGGTGGCGGCGCATAAGGCGCTGGGCTGCCGGGGAGTCACGCGCACCGATTTCCGCTATGACGATACGGGGGCGAAGCACCGGATGATTCTGCTGGAGACCAACACCCAGCCCGGCATGACGCCCACCTCGCTGGTGCCGGAACAGGCGGCCCATGTCGGAATGAGTTACGCCAAGCTGTGTCGCTGGATTGTGGAGGACGCCTCATGCGATCGGTGAATGTGGAGCGCAAGCCCCGGGCCAAGGCGCGCAGCCAGACCGTGCGGTCCTCCAGCCGCCGCGAACTGCCGGCGGTCCAGCCGGGCAGCGCGCGCCGCCAGAAGGGTCCCGGTGCGCTGACGCGCTGGGCGGGCCGGCTCGCCATTTTCGTCCAGCGCCCCATGCTCGCCTTGTGCGGGACCCTGATGGCACTGGTGCTGCTGGGCGCGCTCTTTGCCAGCGGCGTGATCGGCCGCGGCTTTCACGCCATCGGCCGCGCCATCGATACGGTGAGCGCGGACGCCGGCTTCGGCATCTCGGAGATCCATATCACCGGCAACCGCCGCACCCCCTACAGCCAGATTCTGGAGGTCCTGGGGATGCAGCCGGGCCAGAGCATCTTTTCCGCCGACCTGTGGAGCGCCCAGCAGAAGCTCAGCGCCCTGGAATGGATCGCCAGCGCGGAAATCCACCGCCGTTATCCCGACGCCATCTTCGTCACCCTGGTCGAAAAGCGGCCCTTCGCGCTGTGGCAGGCGCCTCCGGACGCGCATGGCGAAGCGCCGATCTGGGTGGTGGAGCGCAACGGCAAGCTGATCACCAGCCGCGACCTGGAAAAGTTCCGGCGCCTGCCCAAACTCATCGGCGATGGCGCGCCCGAGACGGCCGCCGACCTGGTCGATCAAGTCACCGCCCATCGCGCCATTGCCGCGCGCATCGCCGCCTATTCGCGCATTTCGCGGCGGCGCTGGAACTTGATCCTGGATGATGGCGTAACCGTTGAACTGCCGGAGACGGGCTGGCAGAAGCAGCTCGATGCGTTGGAGCATCTGATCATCGACAAGGGCATTCTGGAACGGGACGTGACGCAGATCGATCTGCGCTCGCCGACGCACTATTTCCTGTTGCTGAAGAGCGGCGACAAGAAGGACGTTGAGAGGGGCAAGGAGACATGAATCAGACGGTCCGCCTTCGCGTGAATAACGAGATCCCCGCTTACCGCACCGGCCTGGTTTCCGCGCTCGATGTGGGGACCTCCAAGATCGTCTGCGTCATCGGCCAGGCGGAATCGGGATCGCTGAAGGTGCTGGGCAGCGCCCTGCGCGAATCCGCTGGTCTGAAGGCCGGCACGGTCACCAGCCTGGAGTTGGCGGAGGAATCCATCCGCGAATGCGTCGCCGCGGCCGAGAATATGGCCGATGCCCGCATCCAGAATGTGCTGATCAGCGTCAATTGCGGCCAGCCGGTCTCGGTCACCAGCCGCACCGTGATGGCGCTCGAAGGCGCGCTGGTCTCGGATGAGCATTTGCGCCTGCTTCTGGCCGACGGCCGGGCCCGCGCCAAGCTGGATGGCCATGAGGTCATCCATTCCGCGCCCACCGCCTATGTGGTCGACGAGGCCCGGGGGGTGAAAAACCCCCTTGGCATGTTCTGCCAGCGCATCGGCGTTTCCATGCATGCCGTGGCGGTCAAGCCCAGCCCCTTGCAGAATCTCAAGCTGGCGGTCGAGCGCTGCCACCTGCACGTGGCCGGGAACCTGTTCGGCGCCTATGCCTCGGGCCTGTCCACCCTGACCGAGGATGAAAAACAGATCGGCGCCACCGTCATCGACATGGGCGGCGGCACCACCTCCATCGCCGTTTTCCTGGAAGGTCATCTGGTCCATGCCGATGTCGTGCCGGTGGGCGGAGCCGCCGTCACCCATGATATCGCCCGCATGCTGGCCGCGCCGCTGGCGGCCGCGGAACGGACCAAGACGCTTTATGGCGCGGCCATGGGCGACATGGATGGGGGCGCTGACGTCGTGGCCGTGGCCCAGATGGGCGAGGAGAGCGATGACGCCGCGCTCCGGCTGCCTCGCTCCATGCTCACCCGCATCATTCAGGCCCGGCTGGAAGAGATTTTCGGCGAAGTCCAGACCCGGCTCAGGGCGTCCGGCTTCGATGTGGCCGCGGGCCGGCGGGCCGTGCTCACCGGCGGCGCCTGTCAGCTTGCCGGCACCCGTGAGCTTGCGGCCCGCATCCTGAACAAGCAGGTCCGCATCGGCCGCCCCGCCACCTTCCACGGTCTGGCCGCCGCGTCGGCGGGCCCCGACTATGCCACCGCCATCGGCCTCTTGATGGCCGGCGCCACCATGCCGCCGGAGCTACTCAATCCGGAAATCGCGATCAGAGGCAGCAATTCCAAGCAGGAAAGCTGGCTCAACCGGTTGACGCGTAGATGGCTCTAATGATTCAACAAAATACAACAGCGAATCAGTTGGGAATTCTGGTGTGCCGCAAGGTGATCCAAACATGGGAGCACCGGCCTAGCCGGGACTCCCTCTATCTGAGGAGAATGTCATGGCGATCAACCTGAAAGCCCCCGAAATGAAAGAACTGCGCCCCCGTATCACCGTGCTGGGTGTGGGTGGGGCCGGCGGCAATGCCGTCAACAACATGATCGAGGCCGGGCTGGAAGGCGTCGATTTCGTGGTCGCCAATACCGACGCCCAGGCCTTGGCCCAATCCAAGTGCAGCCGCCGCATCCAGTTGGGGGCGGGCACCACCGAGGGTCTTGGCGCGGGCGCCCAGCCTGAAGTCGGCCGGGCCGGCGCCGAAGAATCCCTGAACGAGATCATGGAGCAGCTCAGCGGCTCGCACATGGTGTTCATCGCCGCCGGCATGGGCGGCGGCACCGGCACGGGCGCCGCCCCCGTCATCGCCCGCGCGGTGCGCGAGGCGGGCATCCTGACCGTGGGCGTGGTCACCAAGCCCTTCGCGCTGGAAGGCGACCGGCGCATGCGGGTGGCCGAGCGGGGCATCGCCGAGCTGCAGCAGTTCGTCCATACCCTGATCGTCATTCCGAACCAGAATCTGTTCCGGGTCGCCAATGACCGCACCACCATGGCCCAGGCCTTCGCCATGGCCGATGAGGTGCTGCATGCCGGCGTGCGCGGGGTGACCGACCTGATCGTGCAGCCCGGCCTGATCAATCTGGACTTCGCCGACATCAAGGCGGTGATCAGCGAGATGGGCAAGGCGATGATGGGCACGGGCGAGGCCGAGGGCGAGGACCGCGCCCAGCGCGCCGCCGACATGGCCATCTCCAACCCGCTGCTGGACGATGTCACCATGAAGGGCGCCAAGGGTGTCCTCATCAACATCACCGGCGGTCCCGACCTGATGCTGTTCGAAGTGGAACAGGCTGCCAACCGCATCCGCGCGGAAGTCGACCCCGACGCGAACATCATCTTCGGCAATACCATCCTGCCGGAGATGGAAGGCCGCATCCGTGTTTCGGTGGTGGCCACCGGCATCGATGCCGAACTGACCAAGATGCCCTTGCCGACCGAGAAGGTGCGCACCCTGCATCCGCATTTGAATCTGCGCAATCGCATCGCCGAGACGCCGCGGCCCGCTCCGGCGCCGCAACCTGTGCCGCAGCCGCAATATCATCCCGCGGCCAATCCGGTGCATGCCACCATGGACGTCCTGGCCAACCAGATCGGCGCGGAGAAGAGCCCGGCCGAGGACTACATCCTGGGCGGCGCCGACGCGCCCCAGGTGTCGCCGCAGCATGAGGCGCCGGCGACGGTCCGATATCCGGCCGTCGAAACCCGCCGGCCGTTGGAGCACCAGCCGCTGGCGGCGGGCCATGTCGAGCCGCCGAAGAAGGGTTGGAGCATCTTCGGCCGCAAGAAGACCGCCGCCGACATCCGTGCGGAGCCTCTGCCGGAAGCCCCGCGCATGCCCGCGCCCCGCGCCACGGCCCAGGTCATGCCGGCGCAGCCGGCGCCGCAGTCCCAGCCTCAGGAACTGCCGCGCAACAATGCCGATGACCTGTTCCCCGACCACAAACGCGACGAACAGTTCGAAATACCGGCATTTTTGCGCCGTCAATCCAACTGATGGAACGAGTGAGTTAAAGAAAGAAGGGCGGCTCCGGCCGCCCTTTTCGTTTCCCCAAATCAGCAGTGAAAAAACCGTGCCGCGCAGGACGCGCTGGCGTTGGCTGCACGGGCCGGCAAATCGTCCTTCGGGTCGGGGACGTAGACGCTGGCCGGCCTTTCGATCGTCTCCGGGGGCTCCCGCTCATGGATCGTCGGCCCGACATAGAGCCGCTGGCCTGCGAAATCGATCGCCAGCGAGGTGTCACGCAGCAGGCCCGGCCCGGCGATGGCGGCGGCCTGGTCTTCCAGGTCGAAATAGTTGAACACGGGCGCATCCGCCACGATCACCAACTGCCTGTCCCAGGTCTTTCCGGGCAGCCGCACCTCGACATTCTCGATCCGCAGCGCCGGCGAGACCTTGCCCAGCACGTCCTGCAGCTCTTCCGGCGGCGGGCCGAAATGGGTGAAATCATGCTTGTGCACCCCCAGCCGCTCGGCCGCATACCAGTTCATCATGGTGGTGCCCGCGCCCAGGTCGAACAGGGTGTTGATGGCGTGGTCGTTGAAGCGGGCCGACAGATACCAGAAGCGGATGGGGAATTTCTTCAGCAGCCGGGGGGTCAGCCGGGTGTCCGCCCAATGCTGATAAGCGCGCGCGCTGTCCTCACCGGGCGGCAGCAATTTCAGTTGCATGGTCTGGCGGTCCAGCACCACGAAATAGTGCGACAGGAAATCCACGCCCAGGATGCCGTCGGGATCGGCCGGGGACGTCTCGGGCAGGACGCCGATGGTCAGGCCTCGGACCTCTTCGCCGGCGACCGCGATTCGATCCGGTTTGACCGGCAGGGCCTCGGCCACATCGTTGATGCCATAGACCAGCAGATGCTCGGGCTGGGAGCGGGTAAGACCGAGCTTCTGGCGCACATGCTCGAAGATCAGCGAGCGGCTGGAGGCCGTGTCGATCAGGAAGGTGAAAGGCCCCTGGCCGTTGACATAGACATCCGTGATCAGCCGGCCGTAGCTGCCGATGCGATAGGGCTGTTCACCCGGCAAGGTCGCCCGCGCCGGACAGCAGAACAACAGCAGTGCCAAAATGCTCCAGATACGTCGCACACGGCTCTCCACAGCCGAGCCGGAAGAGTATCGGCCTGCCGCCGCATTGCCGCAACGGCTTTCGGTCAGACGTTCCAGTGTCGTGGTTCGAAGTTCGCTATAGGATTGATATCAAACTCAAGGCGAACTTCGAAACCAAACGACACTAGGAATCAATGACTTGCTAGTGTCCTTCGATTCCGAAACTCGCACAAAACCCGATATAGAGCTCACGCGAATTTCGGAATCGGGACACTAGCGGGCTAAAATCTCATCATGACACGCCGCCGAACCATCGCCCATGAAGTCCGCGCCACCGGCATCGCCCTGCATGCCGGGACGCCGGTGACCATGATCCTGTCGCCGGCGCAAAGCGGCCAGGGCGTCGTTTTCCGCCGCACCGACCTGGATGTCTCGATTCCGGCCCGCTACGACCGGGTCAGCGAAACACGGCTGGGCACAGTGATCGGGGAAGGCAGCGCCAAGGTCGGGGTGGTTGAGCATCTGATGGCGGCGGCGGCGGGGCTGGAAATCGACGACCTGACCGTCTCCCTGGATGGCTCGGAGCCGCCGATCCTCGATGGGGACGCCTTATGTTATCTCGAACTGCTGGAAACCGCCGGCGCGGCCGAACAGGTGGCGCGCCGCAAGGCGGTGAAGGTCCTGAGGCCCGTCACGGTGGAAAGCGGCGATGCCAGGGCGTCCTTGCTGCCGGCCGAGGACTTGTCCTTCGCCTATGAGCTGAATTTTCCGGTGATCGGCGAGCAATATTTCGAGTTCGCCTTCAGCCGGGCCGGTTTCAAGGCCCAGATCGCACCCGCGCGCACTTTTGGTTTCCTGAAGGAACTGGAGACGCTGAATCAGATGAACATGGCGCTGGGCGCGTCCCTGGCCAACACCCTGGCGCTGGATGACGGCGGGGTGGTCAACCCCGAAATCCAGCGCTTTGCCGATGAGTTCGTCCGCCACAAGATCCTGGACGCCATCGGCGACATGGCGCTGGCGGCAAGCCCCTTGATCGCCCGCTTCGAGGGCAGAAAGTCCGGCCACACCACCAACAATGCGCTGTTAAGGGCACTGTTCTCCGACCCTGCCAACTATGCGGTCCTGGAACTCTGAAGCTTTAAAAACTGATACTTCCTGACCCGCGCGTCACACGGTATATAGATTTTCGAAAAGCGCGCCCGGTCTGGGCCGGGATAAGTGATTGATATTGCTTGTCTTTGCGCGCGAACCAAGGATCGCCATGGCACCCATCCTGCGCCTGAAACCTGTTTTGCGTGGCCTGTTGCTGGGTGCGGCCCTTTTGGGTGTGGCCGGCTGCTCCATCTTTGGCGGCAAGGACGACGAGACCAACGACGCCAACAAGGATGCCGCCAACTACCGCGAGCGCACGGTCGAGCAGATCTATGCCGATGGCTGGCGCGCCATCAATGCGGGCGCCTGGGACATCTGTGCCGCCCAGTTCAACGAAGTGGACCGCCAGCATCCCTATTCGGTGTGGGCGCGGCGGGCCATGCTGATCAGCGCCTTCTGTTCCTACCAGGCCAACAGCTACAGCGCCGCGATCTCCACCGCCGACCAGTATATCTCGCTGCATCCCGGCAGTCCGGAAGTGGCCTATGCCTTCTATATCAAGGCCATTTCGCTCTATGAGCAGATCGTCGATATCAGCCGCGACCAGTCCAATACCGAAGGCGCGCTGGTGGCGCTGCAGGACGTGGTCCAGCGCTTCCCCGATACCGAATATGCCCGCGACGCCACTCTCAAGATCGACCTGACCAACGATCACCTGGCCGGCAAGGAAATGGCGGTGGGCCGCTATTACCTGAAGCGCGGCGACTATATCGGCGCCATCAACCGCTTCCGCACCGTGGTGGAGCAGTATCAGACCACACCCCAGATCGCCGAGGCGCTGGAGCGGCTGACCGAGTCCTATTACAGCCTGGGCCTGGACCGGGAGGCCCAGACCGCCGCCGCCGTGCTGGGGCGCAATTATCCCGGCTCCGGCTGGTACAAGGATGCCTATAACATTCTGAAGGGGCGCAACTTGAGGCCCGAGGAAGACAAGGGCTCCTGGATCAGTCAGGCTGTCCGCCGCATCTTCTGACGAGTCGGCACGTGCTGGCGGCGCTCACTATCCGTGACATCGTTCTGATCGAGCAGGCCGCGCTGGAATTCGCCCCCGGCCTGAATGTGCTGACCGGCGAGACCGGGGCGGGCAAATCCATTCTGCTGGATTCGCTGGGTCTGGCGGTCGGCGGCCGCGGCCGCGCCGGGGTTCGCCCGGGCGCGGCACAGGGCTCGGCAACCGCGGTATTCGAACCCGAGAAAGCCCATGCCGTCTGGGCCTTGCTGGCCGACCAGGCGATGGAAGGCCCGGAAAACAACAATGAGATCGTGCTGCGCCGGACTTTGGCCGGCGACGGGCGCAGCCGCGCCTTCGTCAATGACCAGGCGGTGGGCGTGGGCCTGTTGAAAGACGTGGGCAGCCTGCTCCTGGAAGTGCATGGCCAGCAGGACGATCGGGGCCTGTTCGACACCGCCACCCATCGCGGCCTGCTTGACGGATTCGGCGGCCTGAACGGTGATGCCCAGACCGTGGCGCTGCTGCATGGGGAATGGGCGGCGGCGCGTGCCGCGCTGGAAGAGTTGAAGGCGCTGGCCGAGCGCGCCCAGGCCGAGGCCGATTTCGTTCGCGCCGCGGCCAATGAATTGTCGGACTTCGCGCCGGAGGAAGGCGAGGAGCAGCGGCTCGCCGGCGAGCGGGCGCTGATGATGAATGCCGCCCGCATCGCCGAGGATGTCTCGGCCGCGCTGGAAGCGCTGTCCGGCGAACGCGGCGCGGAAACCGGCCTTGCCCAGGCGCTGAAGAAGCTGTCGCGCATGAACGAAGAGGCGCGCAAGGCGGCGGCCGCTGCCGAGACGGCGCTGGAACAGTCCTATGCGCTGGCGGAGGAGGCGCGACGGGAGCTGGATTCCCTGTTGTCGCGGCTCGATACCGATACCGGCGCGCTGGAGCGGAAGGAAGAACGGCTGTTCGCGCTCAGGGCCCTGGCGCGCAAATATGGCGTGACGCCCGACCAGTTGCCGGCGGTGCGTGACGACTATGTGGCCAGGCAGCAGGCGCTGACCGAGGGGGGCAGCCAGATCAAAAAGGCGCAAGCACGGGTCGCGGCCACGCGCGAAGCCTATCTAACCGCGGCGCGCAAGCTGTCCAAGGCGCGCGAAGGCGCCGCCCGCAAGCTGGAAGCGGCGGTGGCGGCGGAACTGGCGCCGCTGAAGCTGGGTCATGCCAAATTCCGCGTGGCGCTGGAAAAGCTGGAGGACGACAAGGGCGCCGTCACGGGCCTGGAAAAAATCGCCTTCGAGGTGGCCACGGTGGAAGGCGCGGCTTTCGGCGGCCTGGCCAAGATCGCCTCCGGCGGCGAATTGGCGCGCTTCTCCCTGGCGCTGAAGGTGGCGCTGGCCCAGGTCTCCTCGCCGGCCGCCATGGTGTTTGACGAGGTGGACCGCGGCGTGGGCGGAGCAGTGGCCGATGCGGTGGGCGAGCGGCTGCAGCGCCTGGCCGAAACCACCCAGGTGCTGCTGGTCACCCATTCGCCGCAGGTCGCGGCCCGGGCGGCGCGGCATTTCCGCATTTCGCGCCTGAAGGACAAGACCCGCATCGAGCTTTTGGACGATGAGGCACGTCTGGAAGAAATCGCCCGCATGCTGTCGGGCGCCAATGTCACCAGCGAAGCCCGCGCCGCCGCCAAGCGCCTGATGGCGGAAGCGGCAACGCCTGCGAAAAAGGCCCGTAAACGGGCATGAGTGCGAAGTCTGTCGAGAAGCTCACCTCCGCCGAAGCCGAAAAAGAACTCGACCGTCTGGCGAAAGAGATCGCCGAGCACGACCGGCACTATTACCTGCAAGACGCCCCGGTCGTTTCGGATGCCGAGTATGACGCGCTGCGCCGGCGCAATGCCGAGATCGAGGCGCGTTTCCCGCTGCTGGTGCGGCCCGACAGCCCCAGCCACCGAATTGGCGCCAAGGTCAGTGAAAAATTCGCCAAGGTGCGCCATCGCGTCCCGATGCTGTCGCTGGACAATGCTTTCAGCGACGAGGACGTGGCGGAGTGGCTGGCGCGCGTGCGCCGTTTCCTGGGCCTGAAGGATGACGACGAAGTTGCGGTAACGGCCGAACCCAAGATCGACGGCTTGTCCGCTTCGCTGCGCTATGAGCATGGCGTGCTGGTGCAAGGCGCCACCCGCGGCGACGGCATGGAGGGCGAGGACATCACCGCCAATCTGCGCACCATTGGCGATGTTCCGCTCAGGCTGAAAGGCAAGGCGCCTGCCGTGCTGGAAGTGCGGGGCGAAGTCTATATGACGCACAAGGCCTTCGAGGCCTTGAACAAGCGCCAGGAAAAGGATGGCAGGCAGACCTACGCCAATCCGCGCAATTCCGCCGCCGGTTCGGTGCGCCAGCTCGATCCCAGCATCACCGCGTCGCGGGCGCTGAATTTCTTCGCCTATACCTGGGGCGAGATTTCCGAGCTTCCCGCCAAGACCCAGAGCAGCATGCTGGAGAAGTTCGAAAGCTATGGCCTGAAGGTCAATCCGCTGGTCCGGCGCTGCGACACGCTGGACGGGATTCTGAAATTCTACCGCGACATCGAAAGCCAGCGCGCCAAGCTGGGCTATGACATCGATGGGGTGGTCTACAAGGTGGACCGGCTGGACCTGCAGGAGCGTTTGGGCTTTGTCTCCCGCTCGCCGCGCTGGGCTATCGCTCACAAATTCCCCGCCGAACAGGCCGAGACGGTACTGGAAGGCATCGAGATTCAGGTCGGACGCACCGGCAAGCTGGCGCCGGTGGCGCGGCTGAAGCCCGTCACGGTGGGTGGCGTGGTGGTGAAGAACGCCACCCTGCACAATGAAGACGAGATCGAGCGGCTGGGCGTGCGCATCGGCGACACGGTGGTGATCCAGCGCGCCGGCGATGTGATTCCGCAGATCTTGCGGGTGATCCTGGAAAAGCGGCCGAAGAACGCCAAGCCCTACAAATTCCCCGAAAAGTGTCCTGTGTGCGGCAGCCACGCCGTGCGGGAAGTGGACCAGAAGACCGGCAAGATGGATGTGGACCGGCGCTGCACCGGCGGGCTGATCTGCGATGCCCAGACGGTGGAGCGGCTTCGCTATTTCGTCGGCCGCGACCAGTTCGACATCGAGGGCCTGGGCGGCACCATGATCGAGCTGTTCCACGACAAGGGTCTGCTGAAAGAACCCGCCGATATTTTCGCCCTGACCGAAAAGCCCGAGAAAGTCAGCAAGGTGCTGGCCGAGCATCGCGCCGCCTTAAGCGAAGAACGCCGCGCCGCGGAAGGCAAAGAACCGGTCAAGACCAAGGCGAAAAAGGAGGACCGCGAAGACAAGGTGGTCGAAAACCTGATGGCGGCGATCGAGCGCCGTCGCACCATCGGCCTGGACCGCTTCATCAACGCCCTGGGCATCCGCCATGTCGGTGAGACCACGGCGCGGCTATTGGCACGGCACTATCGTTCGATTGACGCCTTCCTGGACGGGATGAAGGCCGACGATGCGCTGGAGGAATTGCAGCATATCGAAGGCATCGGCGGGGTGGTGGCGGAAGCCATCCATGATTTCTTCGATGAGCCGCACAATGTGAAGGCGGTGAAGCGGCTGCTGGAATGGCTGACCGTGACCGACATGGCCGCGCCGGCCAGGTCATCGCCCGTGTCGGGCAAGACGGTGGTCTTCACCGGCACCCTGGAGAAGATGACGCGGCAAGAAGCCAAGGCGCGGGCGGAAAGCCTGGGCGCCAAGGTCTCCGGCTCGGTCTCGGCCAAGACCGATATCGTGGTGGCGGGCCCGGGCGCGGGCAGCAAGCTGAAAGACGCCCAGAAGCACAATGTCCAGGTGCTGGACGAGGATGCGTGGCTGAAGTTGATCTCTTAGTGTCATGGCCCACCGGAGTGTGGGCCATCCAGTTGGGCTGGAGATTGTTCTGAAATTGAAGTGGCGGCGTCACCTGGGTGGCCCGCATTCGCGGGCCATGACAAGAGAGCTAGATGGTCCGCGTCGCCCGATCCAGCCATTTGCGCGTATCATCGTCCACCAGCGGGCCGATCACATCGCGCACGCGCGCGTGATACAGGTTCAGCCAGCCACGCTCGGTATCGGTCAGCAATGATGACTCCACCAGATTCAGATCGATCGGCACCAGGGTGATGGTCTCAAAGCCCATCATCGGCCGCTCGCCGCCCAAATCTTCCGGCTCCGTCACCACGATCAGATTCTCGATGCGGATACCAAAGGCGCCGGCCTTATAGAAGCCGGGCTCGTTGGAACAGACCATCCCGGGTTTCAGCGCCTGCATCACCGGCCGCTTGGAGATGTTCTGCGGTCCTTCATGCACCGAGAGATACGATCCGACGCCATGGCCGGTGCCGTGGTCGTAATCCAGTCCTGCTTCCCACAGCGGCCGGCGCGCGAAACTGTCCAACTGCATGCCGATGGTGCCCTCGGGAAATCGCACGGTGGCCAGCGCAATATGGCCCTTCAGCACCCGGGTGAAGCGGTCGCGCATCTCGGGCGTTGCCTCACCCACCATGATGGTGCGGGTCACGTCGGTGGTGCCATCGGGATATTGCGCGCCCGAATCCAGCAGGAACATCTCGTTCGGCCGGATGGTGCGGTTGGTGGAGCGCGTCACCCGGTAATGCACAATGGCGCCGTTGCTGCCCGCGCCCGAGATCGTGTCGAAGGAGACATCGCTGAGCACGCCGGTGGCGCGGCGAAAACCTTCCAGGCTTTCCAGCACATTGGGATCCTAAGCTTAGAATTCCACGTGGACAAGTTGTCGC
>JADMIO010800070.1_pt1 | contig 13065 bp, 11 predicted proteins | sample 8958161 | NCBI WGS metagenome assembly JADMIO01 (sample SAMN16585339, study PRJNA669376) | soil metagenome | isolation source: Crop rotation soil | place: USA: Cullars Rotation, Alabama | collected 2011 | reverse complement strand
GCCGCGACTTCAAGTCACGTGAATTCCAAGCTTCGGATCCCACTGTGCTGGAAAGGGCGCTCGCCCATGCCGACGTCGAGGGCTGCCGCGCGGTGATCATCGCGATCCCGGAGCTGCAGGTGGCGCTCGACGTCATCGCCGCGGTGCGCGCGAAGGCGGGGCACGTGCCGGTGATCGCGCGCGCGCGCCATCACGTGCACGCGCTGCATCTCCTCGCGGCGGGTGCGGCCCACGCGGTGGACGAGGAGTGGGAGATGGGCGGCAAGCTGGGCGGCGCGACGCGCCTCGTGCTCTCGGAGGCGGAGACGCTCCCGGCGATACCGCGCTCCTCCCTGACGTTGTAGCCTGCGCGCATGAGCGTTCACGTAGACATCGAGTACCTGGGTGGATTGAAGACGCGCGCCGTGCACGAGCCGAGCGGGACCGAGATCCTGACCGCGGCACCCAAGGACAACATGGGCGACGGCAGCGCCTTCTCGCCGACGGACCTCGCGGCGACCGCCCTCGGGACGTGCATCATCACGACGATGGCCATCGCGGGGATGAAGCACGGCATCGAGCTGAAGGGCGCGCGCGTCAGCCTCGACAAGCACATGACGACGGAGGGGCCTCGCCGCCTGGCGCGCGTGCCCGTCGTGGTGACGCTGCCGGCGTCCGTGCCTGAGGAGTTCCGCGCGCGACTCGAGGCGGCGGGCAATGCGTGTCCCGTCTCGCGGACCTATCGCGACGACGTCGAGATGACGGTCACCTACCGGTGGGAGGGCTGAGCCTCCGGTAGAGCCGCCACGTGAAGCCGGAGAGTCCGTAGGCGGGATACTCGTCGACGAGCAGGTAGTCGCTGTCGCCGAGGTGGACCTTCGGACGCGCCTCCGTGCGATCCCACGTCGGTACGTGCTCGAGCCAGAAGTCGGGCGCGTGCGTGAGGGCTTCGTCGGCCTCGACGTAGCGCACCTCGGGTCCGGGCGGGAGCCGCGGGACGAGGAAGGCGAGCATTGCCTTCGTGCGGAAATCGTTATTGCCGGCGAGCGTGAGTGCGCCGCGCCCCTGCTCTCGCGCACGCACCACTGCAGACCGGAGATCGCCGCGTCCGGTGCGGCACAGCAGCAGGGATTGACCAAGGGCCATTGCGACGACGAAGACGACGAATGTCGGCGACAGCAAGCGCAGGGCCCGAGGCTCAGTTGGGTCATGCGTTACGTGCAGGGGAAACCCGATGACAATTCCAAGGAGGATCGTCAGCGCCGTGACGGACACGAACAGGTAGCGCTCGTGAATGAACTCCGGCGGGTGGATCAGCACGAGTAGTACGGGCAACACGACGATTGCGGAGAGACCAGCCGTCATCGCACGCATGCGTCCTATCCCCGACAGGAGCAATGCGGTGTACCGGAGCGCCGAGGTGAGAGTCCAGGCTGCCAGGGGCAGGATCACGGCGAGCATGAGTCCCCAGCCGTGTCCAGGAGCGCCTAGTCCAAGCGCTCCCTCCACCGCGTCCATGGCGGGGCGACTCGGTCCCCCGGCGATCGTCATTCCGCGCACCGCCCACGCCGCGAACGCCGCTCCGAGGATCGCCGCTGGGCCGACGTTGCGCAGTCCGGCACCGAGCGCGCCTCTCTTGCCTACATGATGCCAGGCCCCGGTGCACGCAGCGACGAAGAGCCCTGGCAGCACGAACATGAACGTCAGGTGCGATGCGACGCCGGCCAACACGACCGCTGCGAGCAGGCTGCGGAGGGGCCATGAAGGTCGGTCGACGAGGCGAGCGACGAGCTCGAGGCAGAGCACCATGCACGCACCCGCGAGGGCGTACCCACGAGCCTCTGAGCCGTATTGAACCTGCATCAGCAGCACCGCGAGCAGCCAAGCGGCCGCGATGGCGATGCCGTTGCCGATTCGCCGCACGTACCATGCCGCGAGCCCGATCGTCGCCGTCGATGCCACGATCGACGGCAGCCGGCACAGCATCGCGGGCGCGTCCGGTCCGACGAGGCGCAGCCAGAGCGCGGTCAGCAGGTGGACGTTGTCATGGTGGACGTTGAGGAGCGCCCACCAGCTCGGCGTCTTCGTCGCGACGAAGAGCGTGAGGATCTCGTCGAGCCAGAGATCGCCGCGCGCAGCGAGGACGCGCAGTACGAGCCCGACCAGCATCCCGGCGCCCACCCACAGCCTGAACGCGCGCTCGCTCAAGCGCTAGGCGATCCCCGCCTCGCGGTGAAGCCGCTCCGACACCTCGCGGCCGGTCGCCGCGGTGGGATCGTCGTTGTCGCCCTCGGCAAGGGCGCGGCGCAGGCGCAGCACGTCCTGATCCATGGCGTCGAGCCGGCGGGCCAGGTCCCTCGCGATGGCTATGGCGCGGCTCGGATCCTGGAGCATGAAGGCCTCGAGATCGGTGACGACCATGACCTTCGTGTCGGCGCTCGCGATGACGTCGGCGACGCGCGGCTTGTTGAGCAGGAACGAGATCTCGCCGACGAAGCTCCCGAACTCGTTCACCGTCGCGAGCGTCACGCCGTCCACGACGATGGACAGCGCGCCCTCGAGCAGGATGTACATCGCCCCGGGCGCATCGCCCTGGCGGAAAATGAAGTCGCCCCGACCGAACCGCTTCGCGATGCTCACGGGAACCTCCCCAACGATGATGGCAGTCCGCAGCCTACCCCGAAAGCCGCGGAAATTGGGGTCAGGCACGATTACAGAAAAATGCCCCCAGTTGCGGACGTCGGCGCAGCACGCCAGGCGCAGGCGGGGAGCGCCCCCTGACCTCACGGGCCTGGAGCGAGCATTTTCTGAAATTGGGCCTGACCCAATTACAGAAAACTCACGCGCAGAGGGCGAGCTTTTTCTGAAGGGGGGAGCGTGAAAACTCGCGCAGCAGCTCGGGCCGGCCGGAGGGGAGGGTGCGCTCGATGCGGTCGAGGAAGCGAAGGGCATGGCGCCGGGCCTCGAGGTATCGCTCGCGCAGGTCCGGGGGCTCCGACGCGTAGTCGCCGCGCAGCAGCAGCTCGTGGCGGAGCAGCGCGCGCTGCTCGTCCGTCAGCCTCGGGATCCCCAGCGTGCGCGCCAGGAAAAGCGCCGCGATGAGCACCTTCGTGACGTTCGCGTGAAGCTCCAGCTCGAGGGCAGGCACCTCCTGCCCGTGAGCGATGCGCGAGGCGAGCAGCACGAAGTGATCGAGCTCCTCCGTGAAGGTCGCGAAGTCGCGGAGGTTGGCCTCCGAGAGCCCGCATCGCGGATCATGCGCCTCGAGATTCGCGATGAGAGCGTCGGGGTAGTAGACGCGCAGGTGATGCCGTCCTTCGTGGCAGCGCACGAGCACCATCGGGCGCCGTGCCGCCGGTCCGACCTCGTAGAGGCAGTCGAGGCCCTGATCCCCGATGACGAACGGCGCGGCGTCGGGCGCATCCTCGACGCCGTAGGTTCTCGCGATCAGCGATTGGACCGCCGCGAGCAGGTCGCGCCGGACGTCATCCACGATGGAAGACGAACTCGCCGTCCTTCACGTCGATGGTGACGACGCCGTAGGGGATGCGCGCCTTCGAGCAGTCCCGCACGATCTCGTCCACCTGCGTCTTGTCGAACGGCCGCTTGCCCTCGCGCATCTCGCGCAGCAGCGCGAGCGCCGGCACGCCGTCGTTCTCGTGGCGCGTCTCGTCGCGCTTCAGGATCTTCGACACCTCGATGTTGACCCAGCGGTTCAGTACCTTCGCGAGGTTGCGCGCGCCGTAGTCGGCGTGGAAGCCGCGGAGCAGCAGCTCCTGCCGGGCGCCGGGCGTCACCCTCAGCTCGATCTCCTGCACCTGCGCGTAGCGCCTCCGGATCTTCTCCATCTCGAGATCGAAGATGTCGTCGATCGCCGCTCGCGTCAGCGCCTGGAAGTGGACGACGTGCACGCGATTGACGAACTCGGGCGACAGCGTCTTCTTCATCTTCGAGTCGATGATGTTCGCCACTTGGCGCTGCTTCTGCCCCGGATCGCCGAAGCCGATGGGCGACGTGGACTGCTGCGCGTCCGAGTACCCGATGTTGCTCGTGAAGAAGATCGTCGTGTTGTTGAAGTGCAGGACCTTCCCGCGATTGTCCGTCATGACGCCGCGGTCCATGATCGGCAGGAAGAAGCGGCGGAGCTGCGGATGCGACTTCTCGACCTCGTCCACGAGGATCACCGAGAAGGGCTTGTCGTGCGCGCGCTTCCAGAACTGCGTCATGATCCCCTCCTCGTCCGAGCGGATGAAGCCGCGAGCGGCGCCCTTCAGCTCGTTGATGTCGGAGGGATAGGTGAACTCCGGACCTTCCAGCTCGAGGTACGGCACCTCGATGCCCCAGAGCCGCTCGAACAGCTTGAGCAGCGACTCGACGAGGTAGTTCTTCCCGACGCCCGTCGGACCCATTAGGAAGTACGACGCGGGCTTGCGGGGATCCTGCGTGCCCGTGGCGTAGAGGCAGATCTCGTCGCAGAGCTGATCGATGGCGGGCTCCTGGTGGATGACCACCTTCTTGAGCTCGGCGCGGAGCAGCTCGGGATCGAGCATCGAGAAGAGCACAGTCTTCTCGGCGGCCACGAGATCGCGGAAGCGCTCCTCGGCGGCCTCCTCCTCGGTTCGCGAGACGAGATGCAGGTTCGCGATGCGGTTCGGCGTCTCGTCCTCTTCCTCGCCAGGCGCGGGCGCCGGCAACGTGCGGGCGAGGGCCGTCTCCGTCACGCGCGGTACCGTCGCTGAACGCGGCTCCTCGATGCGCCGCCGCGCCGGCAGGGAGGATGTCGACGCGACCAGCGCCGAGCGCGAGGCCTCGACGTGCACGAGCTGCGTCAACACGCGGGCGTGCATCGAGAACATCTCCGAGCAGCGCTCGAGAAAGGTCACCTCTTCGTCGAGCGTCATGCGCGCCATCGCGTTGTCGTCGTAGAAGCGGCGCAGCCGGCGATCCTCCCCGAGGATGGCGAGGATGCGCGACGCGCGCTCGTAGGATCGACGGCCGAGATCTTCCAGGTCGAGACCCTTCGGGCCGCGCCGCCGTGCAACGCCCGTCTCGAAGAGGCACTTGTCGCCCAGCGTGCGGACATGGGCAGGCACCGCGAGCACGCGCGTCATGACCTCGGCGTCGGGCGCCGCGGACGCGAGCAGCGTCAGCACGTGCGGGATCTGTCCGTCGAGAGGCTCCGTCGCGCGCACCAGATCGATGAGGGACGCCACCACGAGAGGCTGGCTCGTCACGACCTGGATGATGTGCTGCACGTCGTCGGGGAGCATCGGTCCCACGCCCGCCTGTGCCGCCGTCCTCTGGATCTCTTCCTCGAGCTTCTCGGCCCCCATGGATCGGAACAGCTCGATGACACGCTCGCTCATGGCTCTTTTCTCGCTTGAGGCACCCCGCGCCGCGGAACGGCACGTCCCTCGAAGAGCTATCGGCAGCAAGTCTCGGGCCAACAATCCCGAGTCTCGCGGAATGGCCCGGCAAGGGCTGTTTCGGGCGCCCTGGCGCGTCACTCGCGCCTCGGCGAGACCTGGCCTAGTCCGCGATGCGGCGGTTGGAAGAGCCGCCGGCAAGCCCTTGATTCCAGGACGGCGAAGCCTTCCCGACTGCCCGAGTCGGACACCTGCCCGGCTCCCGGTGACGCGATGCGGCAGGCCGGTTCTTCGCCAACGGGGCTTGCCTCGAGTGTTCGCCCGCGCTGTCGGAACCGCGGCGATCGGCTTCCGGCAAGTCGGGCTAACGTGAGGGCAGCGCGGTCTCGACGAGGTACCGCCGCACGACCTCGGCGCGCTCGGGAATCCACTCGTCCGAGATGCAGCGTCCACCGTGCCGGAGGATGACGCCGATGGACGCCTCGTTGTCCTCCGCGCACGTGAGCAGCGCCTGCGTGATGCCGAGAGTCCGCGCCTCAGCGAGTGTCCTCCCGAGCAGCTCGGTGGCGAAGCCTCGTCGTCGCGCGCTCGGCCGCACGCCGTAGCCGATGTGGCCGCCCTCGCGGCGCAGCGCATCCGTCAGCCCATGACGCAGGTTCGACACGCCGACGACCTCGACGTCGTCGCGCACGAGCCAGAACGTAGTGTTCGCGACGAAGCCCTCGACGTCCTCGCCGCGCGAGTGCGCCTGGATGCGCGCGAGGAAGGCGTCGAAGTCGTCATTGGGAAACGAAAGCGGGAAGGGGATCGGCTTCTCGCCGCGGTCGAGGAACTCGCGCACGAGCCCTCGATAGGAGTCCGCGAGGGCGGCATGCGGCTGCTCGAAGCGAAGGGCGGGATGGGGCGCATCATCGCGCGGCATCTCATCGCTCGACATGCGCGATGGTGCCACGGGAAGGCTCGCCCGAGGCGCCCGAGCGGCTGGGCGGACAGCGAGGTAGCATCGACGCGGTTCCGCATCGCGAGAGGAGGCGTCATGTTGCGCACGCTGACCATTGCTCTCTGGGTGTTCATCGTCCCGTCGGTGATCGCTGCCGACACCGGCGACTGCGATCGATACTCGTTGGCCGGCGTCCGCCTGGGGATGACGCTCGACGAGGTGCGTGCGGCGCTGCCGAAGGCGACGTTGACGGCGCCAGGAGGCGGGGATGATGGGGAGTGGAGGCTCGCGCGCGCGAAGGACAAGAAGGCGAACCTGGCCAGGCTCGATGGGAGCGTGACGCTCGCCGCTGGGAAGGTCGCGAGGGTCGATCTCGACCTGGCGCCGAAGCCCGGTCCCTTGCGGCTGTCGACCGAGTCGCTCGTCGCCGAGCTGACATCGCGGCTCGGTCCGGGCGCCTCGACGTCCATCGATCCGAAGGGCAGCTACGCGTCGCTCGAGCAGAAGACGACGACGTGGACCAGCAGCGAGTGCGCCGCCAAGCTCGTGATCGACCAGATCACGGAGACGTCGTACCACGCAGGCGCGCCGCTCGTCTTCCCGAAGGACGCCGCCCACTTGATGCGTCTCGGCGACGCGCCCTGACGCGCGGTCATGGAGCCGCCTCCGCGGCGGCCTTGATGGCGCGATTGCGCCGCTCGAGCAGGCCGCGCAAGTAGCGCCTGAGGATCAGCGCATCCACGAGCCCCCCGATCGGCCCGCAGGGCGAGCGGAACTCGAGCTCGTCGCGCATGAGCGTCCCGCCGGCCTGCGCCTCGAAGCGATGATCGTGCGCGAACGACGCGAACCGCCCGTCCACCATCACGTCGCGAAAGCGATGCGGCGGCTCGAACACGTCGATCAGCGACTCGTGCTCGTGCCAGACTCCGAAGTGCCGCCCTCGCCATCGCACGCGCTCGCCCGCGCGGATGCGCCCCGACGTCACGCCCGCGACGGCGCGCTCGCCGGTCGCCGTCATCGAGCGCAGGTGCAGGTCGAGATCGCGCGCCAGGTCGAAGCACGTCTCGACGGGCGCGTGGATGAGCGTCTCGAGCCGGATGACCGCCACGCGCCTACTTCCTGACAGGCACCGTCGTGACGACGATCGTGTCGCGCGGCACCAGCGCGCCGTCGGCGATGCGAGGAATGGTGCGGGCGTGGATGGCCGGGCCCCGGGCCACGAGGCCGATGACGGCATCGGGCTCGAACCCGCGGACGCGGCAGTCCGGCAGCACGTCGATCCACATGTCATCCGTCGCCAACTGGGCAGGCAGGTTGTTCGCGTAGGCCTCCCGGATGGCGGTGAGCTCGGTCGCGTCCAGCGGTCGCCAGCTCATGGCGCGCATCTCCCTCTCGGCGACCGCTGCGAGCTCGTGGCGGCGCGAGGGCTCGCAGTAGAAGCTCGCGACGAGATAGCGCACGCCGCCGTCGTCCGGCACGTCGCGGCCATTCACGTCGACCTCGTAGATCGCTGAGCGTTCCTCGCGCAGGGAATTCACCAGCCGGAGGCTGAGGATCGCGGAAGCGTCGAGCAGGTCCAGGTCCGCGTCGAGCCCGGGCTCACGCGCCCATCGCGTGCCGATGACGACCTGGCTGCGCTCCTCGTCGCCGTTCGCTATCTCGAGGGTGCGCCTACCCATGACCGGGCGAAGCGTCGACGTCACCTGACCTCGCACCTCCGGCCGCGGGATGCTGGCAAGCCACGTCGCGGCCAGCTTCGCGGCTTCGTCCATGTCGACGGAGCCGACGAAGGCGAGGGTCCACTCGGAGGGATCCGAGAGTAGCGCGTCGTGTGCCCTACGTAGGTCGTCGAGCTCCACGGCGAGCGACGCGTCTGACGACGGCGGCCGCAGGCTCACGTGCGTTCCAAGCGCGATCTCGTCGAACGCGCGCATGGCCGCATCGTCGGAGGCCGCCGCTAGCGCCCGAGCCTGCTGACTCTCGCGAGCCGCCGCGAGCGCCTCGCCCAGGTAGGCGGGCCGGACGAATGCTGCGTGGATCACCTGCATCATCGCCCCGAGGTGCTGGCTCGGGCATCCTGACGTCATCCGCCGCCGCAGCACGCCCATCTCGAGGGTGAGCTTCATCCAGTCGCTGTTGAACGCCGGTGAGTGATCGGCCGTGCCGCTCTCGGCAAGCACGAGGCCGAGCATGTCCGCCGCCGCGCGCGTGCGCCCGTCCAGGCCGAGCGTCCCCCCGGCAGCCGTTCCGGCGAGGCGCATGCGGCCGATGTCGCTCACCGCGTCCCGGAACAGCAGCGTCATCCCGTTCGAGAGGCGCATCTCCTCGACGCGTGCCGCCTCGAAGCGACGGCGCTTCACGACGGCTCCGGGCGGAGGCGGATTCGGGATGAAGTCGGCCGGCTCCGTACTTGTCGCTGCCAGCATCGCGGCGCCGGGCGTCGCGTTCGGGGAGCTCCACGCTGCTTCGAGCTCGTCGCGGGTGGGGCACGACGCGGCCTCGGGGCACGCGATCATCACGACGATTCGCGAACGATCGACGAGATCGCGCCACGTGTTCGTCAGATCGTCGGGCGACAACGCGTCGAGGATCCCCGGTAGGAGCATTGCCTCCTCCGCGGCAGCAGTCTTCGGCTCCCCTTCCAACCAGGCCTCGACGATCGCGTCCGCCTCTTGCGCACTGGTCTGAACGGAGGCACGCCCTTCCGCTCCGGCAAGCCAGGAGCGGGCGTCGCCGCGCTGCGCGTCGAGGTCGGCCTGCGTGAAGCCGGCATCGCGCGTGGCCTCGAGGATCGAGGCGATCGCCGCGGCGGCCTCGGTCGTGCGTCCCGCCCGTGCGAGGGCCGACAGCGTGAGGGTCCGCATGCCGCGCACCTGATCGGCGGCGTCCCAGCGCTGCAGGTCGCCTTGGAGGACAGGGGAGCCGGTGAAGTCGCCGAGGGCTCGCAGTCGCTTGGCGACGATCTCCTCGGTCAGCGAGAGAGCCAGGTCCTTTCGGATCTCGCTCGGCGAGAGAGGCTCGCTCCCCTCGCGTGCCTGCGAGCTGAGCAGCGCCACGAACACGGTCGGCGCCGAGGCCGCTCGCGTCGCGACGACGAACCGACGATCGGCTGCGATCGCATCGCGAGGCTGGCCCATCGAGTCGGACGGGCGATGCAATCTGCCGAGCCGTTGCGTCAGCGCCGACACCAGGCCGTCAGGCTCGATGTCGCCCACGACGGCGACCGTCATCAGATCCGGTCGGTACCAGCGCCGATAGGCGTCCCGTATCGTCGTCACGGGCGCCTTCGCGATCACCTCCGGCAACCCGATGGGATCGCGCGTGGCGAACGCGGCGCCGGCGAATGCCTGCGTCCTCCAGGCGTCCCAGAACCGGGTCTCCGGGCCGAGCCCGTTGCGCCACTCCGCCAGGACGACACCTCGCTCAGCCTCGATCTCGCGATCGCTCAGCGTTGCGCCCCCGGCGAAGTCGGCGAGGATGTCGAGCGCCTGCGCGATCTCGGCAGCCGTCGTCGACGGATGCGCGAACGTGAAGTACACGCGGTCTTCCGAAGTGAGGGCGTTGATGTCCTTTCGTCCTGGAAGGCCGAGCTTCGCGAAGTGAGCGTCGAGCTCCCCCGGCGCGAAGTGCTGCGATCCGTTGAACGCCATGTGCTCCAGGAGGTGCGCCAGTCCGCGCTCGTCGTCGCGCTCGAGAGAGGAGCCGCCGGCGACGATGAGGCGCACCTCGATCCGGCCGGGAGGAATCGTGACGCGCTCGACGAGGTAGCTCAGGCCGTTGTCGAGCGTGCCGCGGCGGATCGCCGGATCCCAGCCGAGGGAGTCCGGCGGCTCGACGGCGTGGGCGCGGACCGAGACCAGAGCCAGCAACAGGGCGAGGGGGGCGCGTCGCATGGCCCCAGGCTATCGCCGGACGCCGCCGCCAGGGGGGCCTTGCTGCCAGGCCATGAGTCGTTGCGGCTCAGCGACTTGACGCCGCCCACGGCTGCCGGCCCCCTGCCTTGACAGCGGGGCGACCCTCTCCCAGAATGTTGGCACTCCTCGTCGAGGAGTGCTGACAGACATTCCACTGAAGTCGGGACTGCCGGAACTCAGGACGCATTCGCGCCGGGCCGGGGTCTCGAGAGCATCGACGCGGGCCATCTCGGTCGCGCGTCCTACCTCACCAGGAGAGGCCTTTGACCATGAAGATCACCCCGCTGAACGATCGCGTTCTCGTGAAGCGGATCGAAGCCAAGGAGTCCCAGAAGGGCGGGATCATCATCCCCGACACCGCCAAGGAGAAGCCCCAGGAAGGCGAGATCATCGCCGTCGGCGAGGGCAAGCTCGACGAGAAGGGGAACCGCCACAAGCTGCAGGTCAAGAAGGGCGATCGTGTCCTCTTCGCCAAGTACGCCGGCTCGGACGTGAAGCTCAACGACGAAGAGTGCCTGATCCTCCGCGAGGATGACATCCTCGGGATCATCAGCTAGGAGAAGTGAGAGAACATGGCAGCCAAGGACATTGCATACGGTGAGGCGTCGCGTCAGGCGATCCTCCGCGGCGTCAACAAGCTCGCGGACGCGGTCGTCGTCACCCTCGGCCCGCGCGGCCGCAACGTCGTCATCGACAAGAAGTTCGGCTCGCCGCTGATCACCAAGGACGGCGTCACCGTCGCCAAGGAGATCGAGCTGGCGGATCCGCAGGAGAACATGGGCGCCCAGATGGTGCGCGAGGTCGCCTCCAAGACCTCCGACGCCGCGGGCGACGGCACGACGACCGCCACGGTTCTCGCGCGCGCGATCTTCCGCGAGGGCATCAAGAACGTCACGGCCGGCGCCAACCCGATGGACCTCAAGAGGGGCATCGACGCGGCGGTCGAGGCGGCGACCGAGCAGATCAAGAAGCAGTCCAAGCCCGTGCAGGGCGACGACATCTCCAAGGTCGGCACCGTCTCCGCGAACAACGACAAGCACATCGGCACGATCATCGCCGAGGCGATGGACAAGGTCGGCAAGGACGGCGTCATCACGGTCGAGGAGGCCAAGACCTTCGAGACCTCGCTCGACGTCGTCGAGGGGATGCAGTTCGATCGCGGCTACCTCTCGCCGTACTTCATCACGGATGCCGAGCGCATGGAGGCGGTCCTCGAGAACGCCTACATCCTCATCCACGAGAAGAAGATCTCGAACATGAAGGACCTGCTCCCGCTGCTGGAGCAGATCGCCAAGGCGAACCGCCCGCTGCTGATCGTGGCGGAGGACGTCGACGGCGAGGCGCTCGCGACGCTGGTCGTGAACAAGCTGCGCGGCACGCTCCACTGCTGCGCGGTGAAGGCGCCGGGCTTCGGCGATCGCCGCAAGGCGATGCTGCAGGACATCGCGGTGCTCACGGGCGGCCAGTGCGTCAGCGAGGATCTCGGGCAGAAGCTCGAGAACATCGACCTGAAGTCGCTCGGCCAGGCCAAGCGCGTCGTCATCGACAAGGACAACACCACCCTCATCGAGGGCAAGGGCAAGGCGGCCGACATCCAGGGCCGGGTCAAGCAGATCCGCACCCAGATCGACGACACGACCTCCGACTACGACCGCGAGAAGCTCCAGGAGCGTCTCGCCAAGCTCGTCGGCGGCGTCGCGATCATCCGCGTCGGTGCCGCGACCGAGACCGAGATGAAGGAGAAGAAGGCGCGCGTCGAGGACGCCATGCACGCCACCAAGGCGGCCGTCGAGGGCGGCATCGTCCCCGGCGGCGGCACGGCGCTCATCAACGCCATCCCCGCGGTGAAGAAGCTCCAGGACTCTCTCGAAGGTGACCTGCGCGTCGGCGCCGGCATCGTCGTGCGGGCGCTCGAGGAGCCCCTTCGCCAGATCGCGAACAACGCGGGCGAGGAAGGCACCGTCGTGGTCCGGACGATCATGGACGACGCCAAGTCGGGCAAGGTCACGCGCGGCTTCAACGCGGCCACGCGCGAGTACGAGGACCTCACCAAGGCGGGCATCATCGATCCCGCCAAGGTCGTCCTCACCGCTCTCCAGAACGCCTCCTCGATCGCCGGCCTGCTGCTGACGACCGAGGCCATGGTGTGGGAGCTGCCCGAGGAGAAGAAGGCGCCTGCCATGCCCGCCGGCGGCGGCATGGGCGACTACTAATCCCTCCGCGGCGGCGGGTCATCCGCGTTGTCGCTGCGTCGGCTCGGCTCCTCACGTACCAAAGCGTACGCTCCGGGGCCGAGCCTCCTGGCTCCTAGCGGCTGACCCACCGGCGCTGTCGGGATTCATCGCCCCTTCAAGGGGGCGATGGTTCGAGCGGTCCTCATCCTTCGGGGTGGGGGCCGCTTTTTCGCTTGGAGTGAAGGGGGGAGGGGGTTCAGGCGTCTGTTGCGCGTGGGTCGCCTGCGCGAAGAGAATCAGTCCATGTCAGCCCTGCGTCTCGTGGCGCCGATCGTCGTGGCCGCTGTCCTGACTGCCGGCGTCGTCGGCGACGTGCGGGCGGCGGATGACGTGGGGTACTGGTCGCAGCAGCTCTCGAGCGAGGATGCCGAGGGGAGGGCGGCGGCGGCGCGGGGGCTCGCCCTCTCTGGCAACGAGGCTGCCGTCGCCGTGCCGCAGCTCGTCGATGCGTTGCGCGACGAGAACGCAGAGGTGCGGCGCGCGGTCATCGAGGCGCTGATGTCGATCGGCCGGCCGGCGGACGTCGCGGCGAAGCCTCTCGCGCAGGCGCTCGGCCACGACGCGTACCCCGACGTGCGGCGCGCCGCGCAGCGCGCGCTCGAGCGGATGGGCTCGCGTGCGTCGGGGGAAAG
>JADMIO011302035.1_pt1 | contig 13067 bp, 12 predicted proteins | sample 8958161 | NCBI WGS metagenome assembly JADMIO01 (sample SAMN16585339, study PRJNA669376) | soil metagenome | isolation source: Crop rotation soil | place: USA: Cullars Rotation, Alabama | collected 2011 | reverse complement strand
CGGGTCCCGCTGTCCGCTCGAACAGCGCAAAAATCGTCTCATCACCTTTCAACAACCTATAGCCGTGAGATGCCACCAGCCTTTCGAGCGTATGCAGGCAAAAATGGCTCATATGCGCGTAATCCAGGTAAACCAGAAAGTTGGAATCATAGTGTGCAGTCGATTCCAGGATGCCCGGAACGCCGACAGCCAACAGGCTGCCAGGCTCTTGCGTGGCTGCGACCATGGCAAGAAAAGTTGCCGGATTGTGAAGGTGCTCAAGCACCTGTTCCAGTATGATAACGTGGAATGAACCACTTTCGCGCGTGAAATGGGTGGACCTTATGTCCAGATTTTTTGCCCGGCCATATGCGCTGGCGCCCAGGTTCAATTCAAATCCTGTAACATCTGCGGATGCATTGTCCTTGATCCAGGACAGAAGGCCTCCTTCACCGCATCCGATCTCTGCAACACGTGGTTGCATGATGCCGCGTGCCCCGAGCTGTTGCGCGATTGCTGGCCACAATATTGGCCCTTTGTCGGCCTGAAGGCCAAACATGAATGCGTGTAAGTCGGGAATGGTGCCGCGCTCGATGTCCCGATAGTCGCGCCGATAATGATCAGAAAGAGATGCTTCATCCCATCGCGGCGACGTGAACATGAAGGCGCAGGTCTCGCACAGCATCACCGAAATCGGCAGTCCATGCCGCTCCTGGTTGGCGATAAACAGAAATTCGGATCCACCGCACCATGAGCAGTTTAACACTTCTTCTTGTTTGTACAGGCGCTTGGCTTTTCGGCGAAATCTATACTTGCCGGCAAAGTGTCCCACATTGCAAAACCAATCCGGCACCTGAGGCAGGAAATCATAAAGTGCGCTGCGACGGATAAGAGGCTGGGTCACCGTGCCGCCTTATTTGCCAAAAAAAGTGGGAATAGGACGGGTGAATGGCTTTGCCGCGTTGCGCCACGCTGCACACATGATAACCGCATCGTTGGGAAGCATTGGGGGTGATGCTCCCACAGGGCGATCGGCAAATCTAAACATAAACGCGTTGGCCATTTCGATCGTCATTGCGCTGGAACCCACCGATTGTACCGGGGTTACAGGCATGCCCAGGAGCCGCCTGATCTTTCTTATCACACGAAAGCGCAAACCTTGCGCGCTGCCCGCCTTGACCCAGATATCGACATCGCCAAATCCGTTCTGACCATAGAAATCGTGAAACAAGTATGGATCTATCTTGTAGTAACAGCGCCCGGTAAAGCCCACGAATGCTGAAACGTGCAGGACAGCCGCGCGATTCTTTGCCAAGAGAAGAATGTTTTCAAGAACCCGCGCGACGTCAAAGCAACAATGCATCGTGCCTGCATCGATCACCATATCGAACTGCCCACGCAACGAATCTGGCAGCGGTGCATGCAAATCAATTGTGATACTGGGGTTGCCGCCAATATCCAGCGTTTCGACACGCGCCAAGCCATAACGGCGTTGAAACTCCGTGAGATCTGTCCGATTGTCACCGCAGGCCCAGGCTGTGATGAAGCGGCAGTCCCCTAAGATAGCGACGCTGCCACCGGGAAAGATGCTATATTTCGCAGCAAACGTTGAAATACGCTCCAGAAAGGTATCGTCGATAGCCATGGGGTAAAATGTTCGTCTGCTCAGTCTATGGGGAGGACTATCAGAAATAGTGAGTGACGACTACAAGGTGTTTTTGGCGAGTCTGATTGAATGCGCGCGCTTATCACCGGGGGTATGGGGCATGTCGGCCGTCTGTTGACGGCCGCCCTTACAGCGCGAGAGCACCAGGCTCTGATTTTGGATAAGGGGGTGCCAGACCATGCCGGCGTCTCGATGGATATCACCGATTCCATCTCACTAGCGGCACTCCTGCGGCAGGAACGATTCGACGCGGTATTTCATCTCGCGGGGTTGGGTGCGGCAGCACCGCGCGCCGAAATGGAAAGGGTGAATATCGAGGGAACGCGCGTGATTTTGGAGGCTGCCGAGGGTACCGGCGCGCGCGTATTGGTGATGAGTTCCAGCGCCGTCTACGGCGCCTGCACAGACGATCCTATTACCGAGGAATCACCGCTTGTGCCGGTCATGCCCTACGGTGTCAGCAAAGCGGCGTGCGAGGACTTGGCGCGTTCTGCGGCAGCCAGGGGCTGGGTGGTGATTGCCCGGCCCTTCAACATCATCGGCCCAGGCCAGCGCGCGCCCATGCTGCAGACGGCGGTGCTTACACAGCTTGTTGCCATCGAACGCGGCTTGGTCGAACCCTTGCTAAAGCTGGGATGGTTAGGCAATAGCCGCGACTTCATTGATGTGCGCGATGTCGCCGACGGGCTGATCGCAATCGTGGAAAAAGGCAGATCCGGCCAAGCCTATAATTTGTGCTCGGGAGAGGCTACAAAGGTGCGTGTGCTGGTTGAAAAATTGGTTCGGCTAAGCAGCAGAGACATTGCGATTCAAGATGTTAAAGACAAGCCTTCAGGGGCGGATGTGCCATATCAGCGCGGCAGTGCAAGCAAGCTTCAACAAGCGAGTGGTTGGAGTGCGCGCATATCGCTGGACCAGTCACTGCGCGACAGTTTTGAATGGCAGCACCAGCATGGCTGATGGAGCGTATACGGCATGAAAGCGGTACTTCTGGCTGGCGGTAAGGGCACGCGGCTTGCTCCTTACACCACCATCCTGCCCAAACCCCTAATGCCCATCGGCGAAATGCCGATTCTAGAGATCATCATCCGTCAGCTTACCGCGCATGGCGTAACCGAAATCATTGTCTGCGTCGGCCATATGGCCGCGATTCTGGAAAGCTTCTTCGGCAAGGGCGACAAATTCGGCGTCAAGATTTCCTATTCGCTCGAAGATCAGCCATTGGGCACCGCCGGTCCGCTTGGATTGCTCGAAGGATTGGACGACACTTTTTTCGTCGCGAACGGTGATTTGCTGACGACCATAAGTTTTTCTGAAATGCTGTCCTTTCATCGCAGCCACGGCAAAATCGCCACGGTGGGATTGGCTTCCAAGGATGTGAAAATCGACCTGGGTGTGATCGAGGTGGAGCCCGACAATGCCATCAAGGCTTATATTGAAAAGCCTACGCTGAACTACAAGGTCAGTATGGGTATCTACGTCTTTGAGCCGGGTGTCCTAAAGTATATTCGGGGTAGAGGGCGCCTGGACTTGCCCGATCTCGTGCTGGAGTTGAAGCATCGCGGCGAAAAACCGATGGCCTATGATGCGCAGTGCCGTTGGCTGGACATCGGCCGGGTCGACGATTATGCCACCGCTGTCGAAACGTTCGAACGTGATCGCGAGCTCTACTTGCCAAAAAAGAGACAGCCATGAACTGGAGCGGAAAGAAAGTTCTGGTGACTGGAGCCGGTGGTTTCATCGGCAGCCGCTTGACCGAGATGCTGGTGAAGGAAGGCGCCGATGTCCGCGCCCTTGTGCGCTACAACAGCCGGGGCACCTTTGGCTGGCTTGACGAGTCCGATAGCCACATCCGCAAATCCGTCGAGGTTGTGCAAGGTGATATTCGCGATCTCGATCGGGTGATCGGTGTCGTAAAAGGCCGTACGCATGTTTTCCATCTCGCGGCGATGATCGCCATTCCGTACTCCTATATTTCGGCGAGCGAGGTGGTGGCGGTCAATGTCAATGGTACGCTTAACGTGCTTACGGCCTGCCGTATGCACGCCGTTGAGAGGATGCTGCATACATCCACAAGCGAGACATACGGCACGGCACGTTACGTGCCGATCGACGAATTACATCCGATGCAGGGTCAATCGCCCTATTCGGCGAGCAAGATCGGTGCCGACAAGCTGGCCGAGAGCTTCCATTTGTCTTTTGATCTGCCTGTGGCCACCGTGCGGCCCTTCAACACCTATGGTCCTCGCCAGTCAGCCCGTGCCGTCATCCCCAGCACCATCGTACAGTTGCTTACCGGTCAGGAGGTAAAATTGGGCTCGCTGACGCCGACGCGTGATTTCACCTTTGTGGACGATACCGCGCGCGGCATGATGAAGATCGCTGAGACTCAAGCCGCGATTGGAAAGGTTACAAACCTGGGCAACATGAAAGAAATCTCCATTGGGGATCTTTTGGCGCTGCTGTGCAAGCTGACGGGCAAGAATTTGCCGGTGTGGGAAGACAGCCAGCGCATCCGGCCTGAAAATAGCGAGGTTCAGCGTTTGTTGGCGGACACGACTCAGGCCCAGCAGATGTTGGGTTGGACACCCGAGGTGACGCTGGAGGAGGGATTAAGGCGCACTATCACTTGGCTCGAGGCGCATCTCGACGCGTATCGCCGCGCGCAGAGCGAGTATATCATCTGACGATGCCTGCCGCCTTCGACATCGTCTTCGCCGTCTGCCATCCGGACGACGAGGCCTTGTGGGTTGGGGGATTACTGCATGAACTTTCACGTTTTGATTTTCTCAAGGTGCATGTCGTTTGTCTATCCGGGCATGATCCATCGTCACCGCGCATGGCGGAGTTCGAAACTGCGCGGCGGGAAGCGGGCTATGCCTCCGGCGTCATTTTGGGCGGTCCGTTGCGCGACGCCAATCAGAAGCTGCCGCCATTGGCGCCGACCTTGGAGAAAGGATTGAAGCTGTTGGGTGTAGCCACGCCGGCATTGGTGATAACCCATTCGCCATTTGGCGACGAACATCGCAATCCGCATCATTGCCAGGCTTTCGACGAACTGTTGGCCTGGTCACATGCCTCCAATATTCCATTTGGTTTCTTCGCCTGCGTGGCCATACCGCACTATCACCATGTTCCGGCGCTGGAAGCTTTGCGTCGCAAAGACGCGCTACATCTCGTCAACATGTTTCGCTGCGAAAACCGGTCTTCTTTGTGGCACAGGTTCGATCCTGGCTTTCGCCGGTACCGGCAAACGCCGCGTTGGCTGCTTCAGTTTCAGGTTAACGGCGCCGTAAAGGCGCAAATCTTGAATGCCTATTCCTCCATTGGGCTGGATGCGCATCGGAATGGTTATGCGTTCTTTACCACCATTCTTGAGCAGCTTTATCTTTTTGGCGAACTGCCGCCTGCAATTCGGGCACTGCTGGATGCGATGCCGGCGCCTTCGGTGGGAAACTTATTCGCGAAAAAGCCTTTTCTGTCGCGGCTTTTTGACAAACTCGGGATTGGCTGATGCCCTGCCTCGTCAAGGAACGTACTGCCACAAGTCCCGGCATCATCACCGTTACGCATGCTGAGGCGCTTTCACCCCTGCTGCGTGTTCGCCGCGTGCGCGATTTTTTGGACGATGCTGTGCAACAAGGCAGATGGTTGTTCGGCGTGCATGTGCAAGGCGATTGTTCCTGGATGGAGCGCTGGCCATTGAAGGACTGGCAGTCCTTTATTCTGTGGCCAGATAAGAAGGCGCCATGGCTGGCAAACGTGCCCGAAGAAAGGCGCATCGCGCTGAACTGCGTCAACCTGATGCCTGTGCAGCCGGCACGTCCATCGGATCTGGCGCGCGACGTCGATCTGTGCGTAATTTCCCGCGCTTCCACCGTAAAGCGCATCCGCGAAACTTTGCTCACCCTGCGCGCTTTAATGGACATGCGTCCCGGCCTCACCGCGGTCATCATAGTACCTGATAACCGTCACCAGTCTCTGGGCGAGCGTACTTACGGCCTGCAACGCATTGATCGTAGCTTTTTCGAGTTGCCCCTTAAACTGTTCAAAGCGCGGGAGTTGAAGCAGTTATCGTTTATTTCCAGCTCAAACGATTCTTTCGGACGCTTCCCTGTATCCGACCTGTTGATGACCGCGTTTCTCGAAAGGGCCAAATTCATGTTCCTGCCTTCGCACTCCGAAGGCACGCCGCGCGTCATTGCGGAAAGTTTTATGGCTGGTACCCCCGTTATATTATCCGAAAAATTGCAGAGCGGCATGCGCGGCGATCTGTCGGTAGACGATACGCTATTCGTGAACGATGACCCCGTTATCGCGGCCGCCCAAATCGCGGAGGCGCTGAAAAGCTATGACCGCTTTCGCGTCAACATTGGCAAATTCCGCCGTCTGTATGGCCGGGATGAAAATTTGCCGTTGTTTCGGGTTGCGCTGGAGAAGCGCATAACCGCGTGCGGTTTGCCTTTAGACGGACGCTGGTTCTTGGAAGACCTGCACCTGCGTCTGGCGTGCCACGGGCAGATAGAAAATTTCGGTTTCTTCAACAACGCATCGCTATTCTTCGACTGGATGAGCAAAGTCGATGTGCCTGGTGGTATGACTGTCGACCCCTATGACGAGGCCGTTTTCTACGGCGGGAGCATTGAAGCGCGCGACCAGCCCAATATTGCGCAATATTTTTCCAACTATTTTCGGCGGCAGGCGCATCCCAAGCTGATCCGTGCGCTCAAAAGCTTAATGGGCGGGTGACAGTCATCAATAGCAAATGCGCATGCGAAGGCTTACGCCGAACGTGCCAGCCAGCGGCACGCAATGTTGAGATTCGGCCACTTGGCGCTCAACTATCAAAATGCTCCACCCAATGGACCAGATAAGGCGCAATCATTTTCGAGCCTTGAATGCTCAGATGGCCCGGATCGCGGTACAGAAGCGCACCGGTTTTGGACACATCCGAGCAGCGCTTGTCAGAACAAAAAGGCTGAGTGAGATCCAGAAGATCGGAATGCGTGGCTTGTGCAGCGGAAGCCAAACCCTGACGCGCCCATATTTGTTCGCGCTCCACGGTCGCGAGCGGGAGTGAGGCAGGTGCGGGGCAACGTCCCAGCCAAATACGAAATGTGCTGCATCTGGTGAAATCGAACAATTCCGTTCCGTTTTGTAACAAGTATTTCGGCACCGGCTGTACCAACAGAACCTGATGGCCCCCATGCTGTATTCGGCGCACCGAAGCGATGAGATCCTGTTCCAGAACTGTGTTCTTCTTTTCACGGTCGTTGGTTTGACTTGCTTGATCTTCTCCCACGGCGCCGCCATTCCATGTCGAATCCGATATGCCGATGACCACCAATCCGGGTTTGGCATTGTCCAGGAATGAAAGTGCACCATCGACATATTTGCGGCATTCCCGCTGTTCACCCTCGGATAGCCCGGCCCAAAATTTTCCGATAAACGAGCAGCCGCCTTTCGTGAAAATCTGGACGGGGCGATGGGTTTGCTCCCCCGCTGAAATTGCGGCTTCACTCAAATGGTCGGCATTGGAATCACCAACCACGTAGATCGGACCGGCAGAACTTTCAGGGCCAAAGCTGCAAGATTGATCGTTTGGCCGGGGCACATATCCGTAGCCGCACCCATGTCGGACCCCAGCATGCTCAGGATCGACCGCGGCCTGGAAATTCCGTATCTGCGGCGTCCAAAACCCATTCTGATAAGCTGTGGCCAGGATGCCGCATGCGAGGAGTGTCGGTACTGACCATCTCACGATAAGTGAAAACTTTCGTATACGCGATTTGGGCTCATAAACGCGCAGCGGCGTTTCCACAAAACGGTAGGACAGAGTCGCGGGAATGAAGGACAATATTGCTGCCGCAGTCAGGATTTGCGGGGTTTTGCCGTAAAGGATTGCGGCGAACACAATCGCGGGCCAATGCCAGAGATAGAGCGAGTAGGAGGCGTCGCCCACGGCCACAATTGGCTTGATGGAGAGCATCCTTGGTATCAGGGTGCCTTGAACGGAGCCGGCGGCAATCAAGGCCGATGCCCCCAGGACGGGCATCAATGTGGCGATGCCAGGAAAGACTGTGGCGGACGAGATCAGCCAGAAGGAAGCTGCGAGCAGAAGTAAGCCGCAAGCAGCGAGAATTTGCGCCCAACGCCGGTTGGGAGGTTTTACAAAAGACAATATGGCGCCGGCGGCAAACTCCCAGGCGCGGGCCAGGGGGCTAAAAAACCCGATGGCCAAATCGATCTTGGTCGGCAGGCTCGCGTATACATGAAGTCCCAGAATGGCAATTGAGACCAGACCCAAGGCGCCGATGATGGTCAATGGTGTTTTGGACCACTTGATGCGGCGGCCTAGTATGAGCCCCGCAACGAGCAGCGCCGGAAACACGATATAGAATTGCTCTTCGACCGATAGCGACCAGGTATGCAGAAACGGGTTTTCGGTCGCTGCGGCCTGAAAATACCCGCCGGTTTCGACTGCGATGACCGCGTTGGCGGCAAGCAGAACGGCGCCGGCGCCGGTCATGGCTGTTACCAGGATATGGGAGCGCAGAGGCGGCTGCAGAAACGCTGCAAAGAAGACGGTCGTTACGATCACCAGCGAGAGCGCCGGCGCCAGCCTTTTGAATCGCCGAAAATAAAACCTCGCCAGATGAATCGCGCCGTTGCGCGTCCATTCGCGGACCAGTGCAGATGTAATGACATAGCCCGAAATCACGAAAAATAAATCGACACCTGTAAATCCGCCGGGCACGGGAAGGCCGCAATGAAACGCGATTACGCCAGCAACGGCTATCGCGCGCAGCGCCTGAATATCCAGTCTTTTATGCGTCATAGCGCCAGCCCCCGGCGGTTTTAGCGTGGAATGACGCAAAGTGCTTGATGCCGGATTGGATCGGTCTGCTTCCATCAAGCTTTCGCGAAGGGCGCGAAGGCTTGTTCAAGTTCCGGGTTGATGCTCTCGGGCTGAAAATAATAGTTGGTCAGCGCATACCGCGTGCCGGCCTGGATCGGCATGCCGCGATGGATGGTGCTGCTATCGAACAGGATCAGTGTGCCAGCGCTTGCGGGCAGGGGGGTGGCGCGGTGAGGATTGTGCGCCAAAAGTCTTTCGATCTGTAGCGCCGTGATGCGGCTGGCTGGCGGCGGATTCAGGCGGGCAACCAGGGTGTCGCGCGCAACATCTAGCGCATGATGCGAACGCGGCAAAATCTGGAAGGGTCCGTTTGCCAGCGTGACGTCGCTCAAATAGACCATGGATTTATATTGAAAATTGAAAGCGTCGCGATGCCAGCCCTGGCCCGAGCCTAGATTGCCAGACATTGCAGTTAGCCGTGCTGCCAAGGTGCTGAAATTTCGCAGTGGTCCACGGCTATAGGCTTCACCTGCGCTTTGGCAAAAGGCGTCGTCATGAAAGGCGCGGATCGCGAGCGAGGCCCGCTCACTGCCGAAGATGCGGCAATCCGCGCCCAACTTGTCTTTCTGCAGCGCTTCGGGTTGTTCCTGAATGATACGGTCGATCTCGGCGCGTAAAGCAGCGCACTGTCCGGCGCTGTAGAAATCCGGCAACACCACATAACCATCTTGCTGCAAGCGGCGCACAGCTTGCGCGATCTCATCGGATGCGATCATGCCCGGCCGCAGCGCGATCTTCACCTGGTGCTTGAAATGACCATATAGCGCTGCGGCGGCGGCGAGAAAGCCACGCCCAACTCCCGGATCGGCCTGGGCATCAGTCAACATAGTAACCGTTGTGGCGCGGACCGTGTTGAAAGCAAAGCGCCAGATAAATGTGGGAATTTCCCATCACCATGCTGTGCGTCCGCCGTCCACAGACAGCATGGCGCCCGTCATATAGGAGGATGCATCTGATACCAGGAATAGCACGGCAGCTTTGTATTCGTCGGGTTGGGCCATGCGGCCCATTGGAATCAAGTTGGTCAACTTGGCTATGAAGGCAGGGTCCTGGCTGTTCTCGACTCCGCCGGGCAGCAGCGCATTGGCGCGCACGCCTTTGTCGGCCCAATAGGTCGCTAGGTAACGGGTAAGGCCGATCAGTCCGGACTTTACGACGGAATAGGTAACCGGTTTTACGGGCTGCGCGTCATCTGCAAGGCCATCCCTGCGATAGAGGCGTTGGTCTGGTCCGATCGCGCCCAGGTCTGAAGCGATATTGAGAATCACGCCGCGGCCAGCTTTCGCCATCTCCGTGCCGAAGATCTGGGAACATAGCATCGCGCCGGTCAATCCCACAGCGATGTCGCCATTCCAGACCTGAAGCGGGAAATTCTCCAACCGGGTCCATTCGCCGGCCAGGCCGCCATCTTCCATTTTGGGATTGTTGGCCGCGTTGTTGATCAGCACGTCTATCCGGCCGAATTCCTTGAGCACCCGCGCTTTTACGCCGGCGAGCGCTTCTGCATCCGTGATGTCTGTGCCCAGGCCAAGCGCATTCACGCCGTAGCCGTCAGTGATCTTCTGGGCGGCGGCTTTGACGCGCGCGGTATCGATGTCGAGCAACACCGGAATGGCGCCGAATTCCGCGAGCGCGGCGGCGTGGCGTGTGCCCAAAAGGCCGCCGCCCCCCGTGATGATGGCGACGCGGCCTTTGATGTTCAGCAAGTCCTTAATGGGACGGTCAGACACGGGTAATGGCGCCCCGGTCGAGCAGGCCGTCCTCGATCAATTCCATCAAAGCATGGCCCATGGCGATGTGGCCTTCCTGGATGCGGCCGGTTTCGGTATCGGGCACAATCAGCGCATCGTCGCATTCCTGGAGCGCCAGGCCGCCGCTGCCGCCTAGGAACCCCAGTGCAACAATGCCGCGTTCGCGCGCCGCCTTCAGGGCCCGGATCACATTGGGCGATTTACCGGAAGTCGTGATGGCGATCAGCACATCGCCCCGGCGGCCCAGTGCTTTGACCATGCGCTCGTAGAAAATTTCGTAGGAATAATCGTTGCCGCACGCCGTCATGGCGGAGGAATCCATTGCCAGCGCGATGGCGGGCAAGCCGTCGCGATCGACATGGGGCCGTAGGCGCACCAGCAGTTCGGCGGCCAGGTGCTGGGCATCGGCGGCCGAACCGCCATTGCCGCAGAACATCAGCTTGCCCCCACTGGTGATCGCGGCGATGCAAATGTCGGCGAGCCGCACAAGCGTCTCGCAATGACCCGCTATCAGTTTTTCCTTCACCGCAATGGAGCGGCGAAGCATGTCGCGCACATATTCGGCGCGCGCCGTTGCATCAGAAGCCGCGGGTTTGTCCACCATCCACCACCATCGTTGCTCCGGTCACGAACAAGGCTCGTTCGGACGCCAGGAACACCACCATATCGGCGATTTCCGCGGGGTAGGCAAATCGAGCGAGAGGGACCTGGGTGCGGATCATGGACTCCACGCTATCCCTTTGTTCAGAAATCTTTTTCTCCCAACTTCCGCCCGGGAACAGCACGTTGCCGGGCGCAACGGCATTAACCCGGACCCCGGCCGGCCCCACCAGCCGGGCATAATACCGCATCGATGCATCCAGGCCCGCCTTTGCGGCGGCATACGGGATCGGCGCGTCCAGCGCTTCCAACCCCGCGATGGAGGTAATGAAGGTCAAATTGCCGGCCTTGCGGGCGGCCAGCCGCGGCAGAACCGCCGAAGCCAGCAAGACGCCGGTCATCAAGTTTGATTCCAAGCTGCTGCTCCAATCCGTGCGGGCAAGGGCGTAGCCCGGTACGGACTTGCCCGTGCCGGCGTTGGCGACCGCTCCATGAATCGGGCCGAGTTCTTTTTCGGTCTGGTCCAGGGCGCGGGCAATCGCCTTTTCGTCCGTCATATCGGCGGCGATCGCAGCGATTTTCGCGTTGGGAAAATCGCGCGAAAGCTCCCGGCGTGCCGTTTCCAGTCCTGCGGCGTCACGCCCCGTAATGGCCGTAAAAGCACCCTCGGCGAGAAAGGCGCGGGCAATGGCCAGCCCAATACCTCGGCTGGCGCCTGCGATGAATATCGTTTTTGTTTCCAGCCCCAGATTCATGCCGCTTCGATCCAGCCCCTAGCCATGTCGCGATATCTTGCCAGCACCCCGGCATGGTCGCCGTCGGCGGCGCGCGCCGTCTGCAGGATATAAGAACCCCGATAACCGCGCTTGACCAGGTCGGCCATAGTGGCGGCCAGTTTGGCATTGCCGGTGCCAAGCGGTACCGTCGTGCCGCCAAGCATGCGATCCTTGATGTGAACATTCAATATGCGCGGGAAATAGGCGGCGATCTCCTCGGTGCTGTCAAAACCCAACGCGGCGCTGTTCCCGATATCATAATTCACGCCAAACTGGTCTTCCGGAAATCTTGCGATGAAATTCGCCAGTTTCTGCGCCGGGTAATCGCACTCAAAGACCACGGCCAGGCCAAGACTCTTCAGCCAGTCCGACCTTTTGCAAAATTCGTTGATGACTGTATTTTCTTCTTCCGGCGTCCGCATCGCGCCATTGTCGACCAGCGGCACGACAATGAATTTTATGCCGACCTGGGCACAAGCTTGGGCGACTGCCTCGAACTCCATCAAGCGTTGGTCCCGCTCTGCGTCAGTCACGCGCCAGAAAGGCATCTGCATGAAAATGTCGCCGGTCAGCGAGCCGATCTTCACCTGATGCTTTGCTGACAGCGCTCGGATCTCGATCTGGCCAGGCCTCGTCATCAATGGGTTCTCCGCCAGCCGATCATGGTCCAAGGTCCATTCCATCAGGCGAAGGCCAATATTTTCGGCCGCAAGAAATTCGTCGCGCCAAGTGTCCCAGGGAAATGCCTGGATCTTGCCATCCACCTGTGTCGACAGGCGGCCCTGCATGAAGCCGATTTCGGCCGTCATTTCTTCGCCTTGAAGCGGTAGGGAGTCGGCGCATCGCCATGCGTATTGGCACCGGCGGCGTTCCAGGCCTTGATCTGGCCGGGAATATCGACCCCGGTATTGGCACTCCACTTGTCCAGCACTTTCTGGAACAGCGGACCAACCTTGCCCGTACCGATATTGGCGCCGTTGATGCGGGTGACAGGAAGCATGCAGAATGGCGTGCCGGTCATGAAGGCCTCGTCGGCGGTATATATGTCATAGGGATCGAGATTCTTCTCGACTACCGGGATGCCAAGCTGCGGCGCCAGTTCCTTCATGACATACTCGCGGGAGATGCCGCGCAGGATGTTTCGCCCTTCCGGGGAATAGATCACGCCATTCTTGATGGTGAAGAAATTGTCGCCGGTGCCTTCGGCCACGAAACCGTCCGGATCCAGCAGCAGGGCCCAATTGTCCTCGCCTTCGACCTGCGAAGCCTCGATGTTCGCCATCAGATAGTGGATGCGGCTTCGGTTCTTTATCTTTGGGTCGAGCAATGAGGCCGGAATGGCGCGCTGGCTGGTTATCACCGCATTGATGCCCTTG
>JADMIO010549131.1_pt1 | contig 13067 bp, 10 predicted proteins | sample 8958161 | NCBI WGS metagenome assembly JADMIO01 (sample SAMN16585339, study PRJNA669376) | soil metagenome | isolation source: Crop rotation soil | place: USA: Cullars Rotation, Alabama | collected 2011 | reverse complement strand
GCCGCGACTTCAAGTCACGTGAATTCCAAGCTTCGGATCCCACTGTGCTGGAAAGGCTGCCGAGCCCTTCGCCTTCGATCAGCGGGCGTCGTTCAGCAGGCGGCGCCGCAGTCTTCGACCGCTTCCTGCGCGCAGAGGTCGTCCCAGGTGTCGGTGCAACAGAAGTCGTCGAAGGCGCAGACGCAATCCTGCACCGTCATGTCGTCGCACCCAGCGCTGTTCTGCGCGGAGCAGCAGGTCGATCCGCCACCGCCACCGCCGTCGCACATCGCATCGCAGGAGTCGTTGGCTTCCTGCACGCAGAGGTCGTCCCAAGTGTCGGTGCAGCAGAAGTCGTCGAAGGCGCAGACGCAGTCTTCGATCGTCGCATCACCGCAACCGGGGCCCATCTGCGGATCGCAGCAGGCACCGCCGCCACCGCCACCGCCGTCGCACATCGCGTCGCAGGAGTCGTTGGCTTCCTGCACGCAGAGGTCGTCCCAAGTGTCGGTGCAGCAGAAGTCGTCGAAGGCGCAGACGCAGTCTTCGATCGTCGCATCACCGCAACCGGGGCCCATCTGCGGATCGCAGCAGGCACCGCCGCCACCGCCACCGCCGTCGCACATCGCGTCGCAGGAGTCGTTGGCTTCCTGCACGCAGAGGTCGTCCCAAGTGTCGGTGCAGCAGAAGTCGTCGAAGGCGCAGACGCAATCCTGCACGGCCATGTCGTCGCAGCCGGGGCCCATCTGCGGATCGCAGCAAGCTCCGCCGCCGCCACCACCATCGGTGCCGCCGGTGCCTCCGTCGCACATCGCATCGCAGGAGTCGTTGGCTTCCTGCACGCAGAGCTCGTCCCAAGTGTCGGTGCAGCAGAAGTCGTCGAAGGCACAGACGCAATCCTGCACGGTCATGTCGTCGCAGCCGGGGCCCATCTGCGGATCGCAGCAAGCTCCGCCGCCGCCACCACCATCGGTGCCACCGCTGGTTCCGCCGCCATCGCACATCGCACCGCAGGAGTCGTTGGCTTCCTGCACGCAGAGGTCGTCCCACTGCGTCATGCAGCAGAAGTCGTCGAAGGCACAGACGCACGCTTCGATCGTCGCATCACCGCAGTTCGGGCCCGGCTGCACGTCGCAGCACGCTCCGCCGCCACCACCATCGCCACCATCGCTCGTCGGTCCGCCGCCGCCATCGCTGCTGCTGCTACCGGCATCGCTCGCACCACCGCTCGACGACTCTTCGACCGCGCCGCTCGAGCTCTCCTGACCACCATCGGTCGGTCCACCATCGGTCGGTCCGCCATCGGTCGGTCCACCGTCGGTCGGTCCACCGTCGGTCGGTCCACCGTCGGTCGGTCCGCCATCGGTCGGTCCGCCGTCGCTCGATCCATCGGCGCTCGCTTGCGTCGCAGATCCGCCGCTGCTCTCGTCGTTGTTGCCGGTCTCCTCGTCGTTGCCACCGGTGTCGGTGAACGAGAGGCTGTCGAGTGAAGTCGTGATTTCTTGGGCATCGCCGGGACAGCCGCAGAGGCCGAGCGCGACGAGCCAACCGATCTTGTCGATGGTCTTCCGCATGGTGGTCTTTCGTTGTGGAGGTGCTCGCGATAGGGGCCGCGAGGCCTCCGGAGTTACCAGCTCGGCGCGCGGCCGAACACCGGTGCGCTCATGCGTCGCGCCCCTCGCAGATCGGCGTGAACCGATCGCGAGCGAGCATCACTGCGATCAACGGGGCCTCGCGATCTCTGCGCGGCTCGAAACCGCCCCGCCTCCGTGCGTGAGGGCCCGCGGTTGCTAGATTGGGCGCGAGTGCCTGCGGGTCTCGAGTCCACCTCTGCGCTGCGATGGCTGGCGCTGATTCTCTGCGCCGCAGCGCTGCTGCTGTGCTGGCCGCTGTGGCCTGCGCTCGTGCTCGCGGCCTGGACGGCCTCGCTGCTTCGCCCGCTCACGGTCCGGCTCGCGGCGCGATTGCACGGGCGCCGGCGCGCGGCCGCGGTGCTCGTCACCGTCCTGGCGGTCGTCGTCGCGGCACCGATCGTGGTCGCGGTGGTCGGCATCATCGGAGGCGCGCGCGATCTCGTCGAGACGTTGTCCGAGGCCGGTACCGCGGAGGGCATGCTCGAGCGCATCGCGGTCGGTGGTGACGGCACGCCCGCGGTCCAGTTGCCGCGCACGCTCGGCGACGTGGTCGCGCTCGGACAGAGCTACGGCTCGGAGGCCTTCGGGCTGCTCACGCAGCTCGCGGGTGCGGCTGCCGAAGCGCTGCTCTTGGTCGTCGTCTACTTCGCGGCCGTCTTCGCGTTCATGCGCGACGGCGAGCACGAGTGGGAGTGGGTGCTGCAACACTCGCCGTTGCGCCGCGAGCAGCTGCGCCGACTCGCGGCCGCGTTCGACGAGACCGGTCGCGGCTTGCTCATCGGCGTCGGGCTCACCTGCGCAGCGCAGGGGTTGCTCGCGATGCTCGTCTACCTCGTGCTCGGCGTGCCGGCGGCGTGGGTGCTCGGGCCGCTCACCGGGCTCGCATCGGTCATTCCGGTGATCGGCGTCGCGGCGATCTGGGCTCCGGTCGCGATCGGGCTCCTGCTCAGCGGGCATCCGATCAAGGCGGCGATCCTCGCGGTCGTCGGGCTCGCGGTGATCGGCACCCTCGACAACCTGCTGCGCCCGCTCTTCTCGCGCATGGGTGCGCTGCAGCTGCCCGTGCTCGTGTTGTTCGTGTCCGCGTTCGGCGGTCTGCTCGTGCTCGGCGCGTGGGGAGCGATCCTCGGTCCGCTGCTCGTGCGCCTGTCGCTCGAAGCGTTGCGGATGCTGCGGAGCGACGACGGCGAGCCGACCGAGTAGTCGCTCAGCACTCTGCGTCTGCACAACCGCCGCAGCTCTCGAAGCACGCCTGCGGATCGACGCAGCTCACCGCGGTGCCGCCACACGTGCCGGCGGTGCACGCATCGGAGGTCGTGCAGTCGAGCCCGTCGTCGCACGCGCTGCCCGCGGGATCGCTCCCGCTGCAGTCATCCGCGGCTTCGTCGCACGACTCGCTGCAGTCGGCGTCGCCGTCCGCACCGGTGCACGGGTTGCCGCTGCCGACGCACGCGCCGTTGGCGTTGCACGCATCCGTCTGCGTGCAGTACATGCCGTCGTTGCACGGCGAGCCCGAGGGATCGTTGCCGGTGCACGCGTTCGCCGTCTCGTCGCAGGACTCGCTGCAGTCGGCGTCGCCGTCCGCACCGGTACACGGATTCACGCTACCGATGCACGCGCCCACGGCGTTGCACGTGTCGGTCGCGGTGCAGAACAAGCCATCGGAGCACGGTGTGCCCGCATCCGCCGGCTCGACGCCGCACTGGTTGTCCTCGCACACCGCGATGTGGCACTGCCCCGCGGGTGCACAGTCGCCCGCATCGATGCACTCGACGCACGCGCCCATGCCGTCGCAGTACGCCCCGTCGCCGCACGGCGTGCCGGCCGGCGAGTCGGGATGTTGCGGCAGTCCGCCGTTGCACACCTCGTCGGTGCAATCGTTGCCGTCATCGTCGGGCACATCGTCTTCGTCTTCGTACGACGCTTGCGCGCCGGCACCGTCGCAGCGCAGCTCTTGGCAGTCGCCGTCGTCCTGCATCGCGAACGGCAGCGGCGTGCCTTCGGAGGTGTTCGCGACCCCGCACACGCCCGAGCCGTTGCAGGTCGGCGCCTGACAGCTGGTCGCGTCGCCGCAATCCTCGGGCTCGTTGCAGCCGGTGCACTGTCCGAACGCGTTGCATTCGCCCGCTGCGCACGGCGTGCCGGACGGCAGCGCCGGATTCTCGGGCACGCCGTCGCTGCAGAAATCCTGCGTGCACTCGAACCCGTCCATGTACGGATCCGTGTTGTTGGGCTCGCTGATCGTGCCGCCTTCGCCGTCGCACACGACGCGTTGGCAGTCGCCGGCCATCTGCAGCGTCGCGTTCACGAGCGTGCCCGCGGGCGCGAAGACCTGTCCGCACACGCCGGCTTCGCACGTGCGCATCGCACAGTCGTCGTCGACCGGGAGCATGTCGCAGTCGTCGGGGCTCAAGCACTCGAGGCAGCCGCCCATGCCGTCGCACGTGCCGCTCGTGCTGCACTGCGTCCCGAGTGGCTCGGGCATGTGCTCGACCTCGCCGTCGCTGCATGCGTCGGCGGTGCAGTCGTTGTCGTCGTTCGGGCGATCGTCGTTCTGCGCGACCGGCTGCGGCGCACCGGCGACGCACATCATTCGCTGGCAATCACCGGTCGTCTGCTCCGCGGTCGGCACGCCGTCGAGCGGCACGTGATCGCAGACATGGTCGTCGCAGACGTCGAGCGAACAGGGATCGTCGTCGGTGCACTCCGAGTCGAGCATGCACGCGCCCTGACCGGTGCCGGTGCCGTCGGTGGGATCGCTGGTGTCGGTGCCGATGCCGCTGACCTCCGTGCCGTCGAGTGCGCCACCACTGTCCGATTCCGAGCCCGACTCGCCCTCGAGCTCCGACTCCGAGAAGCACGCGACGCTCGCCGTGGGAACGACGAGCGCCAACAATAGAAGCGAACCCTTATGCACGCACCGCTGTATGGCAAGCGCCGTGCCGTCGGCGATCGCAGCGGCGCGCGCCGATCATGCGTGCGCGCGTGCTCGGTGCGAGCGTCCGCGCCTCACCCCTTGCGCTCGCTGAGCGCCTGCGCTCGCCGCATCAGCTCGACGAGCTCTTTGCGATAGCCGCCGTCGTCCTTGCCGATCGCGTGCTCGGCGAGCTCGATCGCGCCCGCCCACGTGCTCGCACCCTTGTGCTTGCTGTCGCGCAAGAGCATGCCCCACTCGGCGACGGCTGCGGAGAAGCGGAAGCTCTCCGACGCCGCAGCTGCGGTGCGATCGGCGTCGTCGATCGCGAACGCGAGCAGCTTGCTCTCCTCGCCGTCGGGCTGCTTGTAGCGGATCTTCACGTTCATCAGCTCGCCCACCGAGCCCGTGGTCGCGCCGACTTTCTGGTACTCGAGCGCGTCGATCTTCGCCGCCGGTGCATCCTTGGCGCCGACCGGGATCACTTCGTACAGCGCGGTCACCGAGTGACCCGCACCGATCTCGCCGGCGTCCTTGCTGTCGTCGTTGAAGTCGGTGTGTGCGAGCGCGCGGTTCTCGTAGCCGATCAAGCGGAACGCCGCGACCTCTTTCGGATTCATCTCGACCTGGATCTTCACGTCCTTCGCGATCGTCACCAGCGTCGCGCCCGCTTCGGTCACCAGCACCTTGCGCGCCTCGGCGATCGAGTCGATGTACGCGTAGTTGCCGTTGCCCTTGTCGGCCAACAGCTCCATCGTCGAGTCCTTGAGGTTGCCGTCGCCGAAGCCGAGCACCGACAGGAACACGCCCGACGCACGCTTCTCGGTGATGAGCTCTTCGAGCGCGCCCTGACCGGTCGTGCCGACGTTGAAGTCGCCGTCGGTCGCCAGGATCACGCGGTTGATGCCGCCTTGCACGAAGCTCTTCTCCGCGAGGCGATACGCGAGCTCGATGCCCGCGCCGCCGTTGGTCGAGCCACCGGCTTCGAGGCGATCGAGCGCGGCGAGGATCTCGGCCTTGTCGGAGGTGGGCTCGAGCACCACGCCCGACGCACCCGCGTACACGACGATCGACACCTTGTCCTGCGCGCGCAGCGTGTCGACCAGCATGCCGAGGCCGCGCATGAGCAGCGGCAGTTTGTCGGGGCTGTTCATCGAGCCCGACACGTCGAGCAGGAACACCAGGTTGCGCGCCGGCACTGCGCTCTCGTCGATGCGCGCGCCCTGCAGGCCGATGTGCACGAGCTGGTGCTCGGCGTTCCACGGGCAGCTCGCGACCTCGCTGGTCATCGAGAACGGCGCATCGGCAGACGGCGCGGGATAATCGTAGTCGAAGTAGTTGACGAGCTCTTCGATGCGCACCGCATCGGCGGGCGGGACCGTGCCGTCGTTGATCATGCGGCGCACGTTGCTGTACGACGCGGTGTCGACGTCGATCGAGAACGTCGAGCGCGGATCGTCGGCGACGGCGACGAACTCGTGCTCGGCGACGTGCGCGTAGTCTTCGCCGCCCTCGGGCGCGGCCGCGATCTTCTCGTGCTCGGCCCGGCGCTCCTCGGACTTCGCTTCGAGGCGCATGCCTGCGCGACGATCATCGCGTGCAGTGGTCGGCGCGGCGCCGTCCATCTTGCTGTTGCAGCCCGGCACGAGGGCGGTGAGGGTGAGCGCGAGCTGGAAGGCGGCGACGATACGGCGTTGCATTTGGCGTTGGGGACGCCCGCCGGCGCGAAGCGGTTCGTCATGGTTCGGCGGACGAACGGTCGCGCGGTGGTAGACTGGCCGCCGTGCAGCGTTCGCCCCACCTGCTCGTGCTCGCGCTGTTCGCGTGCAGTCGACCGTCGACCCCCGACGAAGCCGCGAAGACCGAAGCGAAGGCCCCGCTGAAGGACCCGGTCTCCGAGGCGACGCTGCAGAAGCGCGCGGAGGCGCGCAAGGCCGCGGAGACGAAGGCCGAAGCCGAAGCGAAGCAGAAAGAGGACGCGCTCGAGCAGCTCGCACAACTGCCCGCGACGCAGCCCAAGACGCTGCCGAAGGCGTGCAAGGCAATGGTGTCCACCTACGACCAGTACATGCGACGCGTGCTCACCGACGACATGCTCACGAAGTGGACCACCGGCGGCAACGAGATGCAGGTGAAGGTGTTCGAGAAGGAATGCCTGAGTCGATCGATCCCGGTGGCCGCGTGCCAAGCTGCTGCGCTCGGCAAGATGACGCGCGAGCAGTATCCGATGCTCGCCGACATGATGGGGCGTTGCTTGTCGAAGTTCGGCGGGAGCAACTAGCGTGGACACGATCCGTGATCTCGCGGCGTTCGTGCCCCCGCGGCCCGGCACGATCATCTCGGCCAACAACGCGGTCTACTTCATGGGCGAGTACCTGGGCTCGGGCGCGTACGGCCACGTGTTCGAGTGCACCGACGAGTGGAACAACCAACTCGTCGCGAAGGTGCTGCGCCCGTCCGAGTCGTTCGAGCAGATGCATCAGCAGTGGCAGGCGGAGGTCGCGAACCTCTCGCTCCTGCGCCACCCCAACATCACGTACATCCACGATGCGTTCGTGCACGAGGGCTCGTTCTATCTGATCATCGAGAAGTGCATGTACAGCCTCGATCGCGTGCTCGACCGCACCGATCCGAGCTGGGTGCCGCACATCGCCCGCGATCTGTTGCAGGCGCTCGGGTTCATCCATCGCAACGGTCACGTGCACAAGGACGTGCATCCCGGCAACGTGTTCGTCAGCTCGATGACCGATCGCATGGACCCGAGCAAGCCCGCGGTCACCAGCTTCAAGCTCGGCGATCTCGGCATCGCGCGCTTCGAGGGCGACATCCGCAAGTACGGCACCATCATGGCGCTGTGGATGACGCCGCCCGAGGCGATCGATCCCGATCGCTTCGGCAGCGTCGGCAAGGCCACGGACATCTATCACGCCGCGCTGTTGCTGGTCGGCGTGATGCGCCGCGAGATGTATCCGTTCACGCAGTTCGAGATCGTGAGCGGCGTGCCGCAGCAGATGGCGCTGTCGCTGCACTCGCCGTTCCGCGAGGCGATCGGCAACGCGCTGCATCCGGTGGTGGGGCGGCGCACGCAGACGGCGCTGGAGTTCTGGCGCGAGCTCCACAACGCGGATCAGTACGCGCTCAAGCCCATCGAGCCGCTGGTGCTGTGATGCGACGCAGCTTGTCGTGTCATCCGTCCACGCGCTGCGACGCGGTCGCGGAGGTCACGACAGACGTCGAGCTCGACGGCGACGTGCTGATCGTCGTGTTCCGAATCGTCGGAGCGCAGCTGCGGATCCCCAGCGCACCGCTCGATCCGGAGCGCTTGTGGGCGCACACGTGTGGCGAGCTCTTCGTCATGCCCGACGGCGGCGATGCGTACGTCGAGCACAACTTCTCGCCCACCGGGCAGGTCGCGTGCTTCGAGTTCTCCGCGTATCGCGAGCGCGTGCCGTCGTCGCACGCGGCCGGATCCGTGGCGACGACGCGCGACGATCGCTTGCTCGTGCTCGCCGCTCGCGCTCCGCTGGCGCCGGGCCTCGCGGCGGCCCGCATCGCGCTGACGACGGTCGTCGAGGACGAGCACGGCGCGCTGTCGTACTGGGCGCTGCGTCACCCGATCGACCGTCCCGACTTCCACCACCCCGGCGGGTTCGCGCTTTCGTTGACCCTCGGCGCCGCGCCGGCCATCGTCGACGTCGCATGAAGCTCGGCCTCGAACGATTGCTGGCGGAGCGCGACCTGCAACGCAGGCTCGCGGGTCGACGCGTCGCGTTGCTCGCCCATCCTGCGTCGGTCACCGCCGAGCTCGAGCACGCGATCGATGCGGTCGCGCGGATCCCCGGCGTGCAGCTGTCCGCTGCGTTCGGTCCGCAGCACGGCCTGCGCGGCGACAAGCAGGACAACATGATCGAGTCGCCGGATTTCACCGATCCGACGCACCGCATCCCCGTGTTCAGCCTCTACGGTGGAGTGCGTCGACCCACCGACGCGATGATGGACACGTTCGACGTGCTCCTCGTCGACTTGCAAGATCTCGGCTGCCGCATCTACACGTTCATCACGACGCTGCGCTACGTGCTCGAAGCGGCGGCGCGTCATCGCAAGGCGGTGTGGATCCTCGATCGACCGAATCCCGCGGGGCGACCGATCGAAGGGCTGTGCCTGCGATCCGGATGGGAGAGCTTCGTCGGTGCGGGGCCGCTGCCGATGCGGCATGGCCTGACGATGGCCGAGCTCGCGCAGTGGTTCGTCGCGACGTTGCAGCTCGACGTCGAGCTCGAGCTCGTCACGATGCACGGCTGGGATTCCGATGCGGCGCCCGGTCACGGGTGGCCGCTGCTCGAGCGCACGTGGGTGAACCCGAGCCCGAACGCCGCGAGCCTCGCGATGGCGCGCTGCTACGCCGGCACCGTGATGCTCGAAGGCACCACACTGTCGGAGGGGCGCGGCACCACGCGACCGCTCGAGCTCTTCGGTGCGCCGGATCTCGACGCCGCCGCGCTGCTCCAAGAGATGCAGCGGCTCGCGCCGCAGTGGCTCGTCGGCTGTCGACTGCGCGAGTGCTTCTTCGAGCCCACGTTCCACAAGCACGTCGGCAAGCTCGTGCGCGGCGTGCAGATCCACGTCGACGCGACGCACTACGATCACGACGCGTTCAAGCCGTGGCGCGTGATGGCGCTCGCGTTCAAGGCGCTGCGCCGCCTGCAACCCGACTATCCGCTTTGGCGCGACTTCCCCTACGAGTACGAGCGCGATCGCCTCGCGATCGATCTGATCAACGGCAGCGAGCTGCTGCGCGAGTGGGTCGACGACGCTGCGGCAGCGCCTGCCGATCTCGACGCGCTCGCGCTTGCCGACGAACGATCGTGGTCCGAACACCGCATGCCGTCGCTGCTATACCCCGCTGCGAACGCGGTCTGATCGCCTTGGCGCGATCTCGCGCATCGACGGGCGATGGTGCCGTGCGAGCGCGGGAACGAGGATTGCGCCGATCTGGTGGGAGGGTGGAGGCAAAGTGTTAGGCTGCCGATTCGATGCGGGACTACTTGCGTTGCAGCCTTGGACTGAGCTTGCTTGCGCTGGGCTGCGCAGGCGGCAGCGATCTCGCGACGACGTCGTTCGGCAACGACGACACCGGCACGGACAGTCTCGTCAGCGTCACACCGGAGTCCGGCGGTAGCAGTGGCAGCGTCACCGCGGACACGAGCAGCGCTGGATCGCTCGACGGCACCACCGACACCACGGCGCCCGCCGACAGCAGCAGCGACGGCGGCAACGACAGCTCGACCGGCGATCAGTGTCTGCCCGAAGAAGAGTGCAACGGCGTCGACGACGACTGCGACGACGAGGTCGACGAAGGTTGCGACTGCCAACCCGACGACACGCAGAGCTGTTACAGCGGTGACAAGGGTACCGCCGGCGTCGGCTTGTGCGTCGAAGGCACGCAGTCGTGCGGCTCCGCGGGCACGTGGGATCCGTGCGAAGGCGAGATCACGCCGGTCGAAGAGGTCTGCAACGGCGAGGACGACAACTGCGACGGTGCGGTCGACGAAGGCCTCAACGTGCAAGACAGCTGCGGCGACGGCATCTGTGCGGTGACCGTCGATCTGTGCGTCGACGGTGTGCCCGCGACGTGCGAGCCCGGCACGCCCGATCCCCAAGAGACCTGCAACGGTCTCGACGACACGTGTGACGGACAGATCGACGAAGGCTGCGACTGCAGCGATGGCGATGTGCAGCCGTGTTACGGCGGACCGATGGGCACGCAGGGCATCGGCCAGTGCGTCGGCGGCACGCAGACGTGTGTCGGTGGTGCGTGGCCGGCCGGTTGCGACGGCGACGTCTTGCCGAGCGCCGAGACGTGCGATGGCCTCGACAACGATTGCGACAACGGGGCCGACGAGAACAACGCGGGCGGCGGAGCCGGTTGCAACACCGGAGCGGCGGGCGTGTGCGGTCCGGGCACGCAGCAGTGCCAGAACGCGTCGCTCACCTGCGTGTCGAACCAAGCCGCAGCGCCCGAGGTGTGCGACGGGCTCGACAACGATTGCGACACCGGTGTCGACGAAGGCAATCCCGGGGGCGGTGGTGCGTGCGTGACCGGCATGGCCGGCGTGTGCAGTGCGGGCACCAACCAGTGCCAAGGCGGCGCGATCAACTGCGTGCAGAACCAGATGGCGGGCGCCGAGGTCTGCGACGCGAACGACAACGATTGCGACGGCATGAACAACGAAGGCAATCCCGGAGGCGGCGTCGGCTGCAATACCGGGCTCGCCGGCGTGTGCGGGCCGGGCACGACGCAGTGCTCGGGCAACTCGATCGTGTGCAATCAGAACGTCGGCAGCTCGGCCGAGGTGTGCGACGGGCTCGACAACGATTGCGACACCGGTGTCGACGAGGGCAACCCCGGCGGCGGCGGTGCGTGCTTCACCGGCATCCCCGGGCCGTGCTCGGTCGGCGTGAACACGTGCAGCGGCGGTGCGCTCGGCTGTGCGCAGACCGTGTTCCCGGTCGCCGATGCGTGCAACGACGGCGTCGACAACGATTGCGACGGCACCGTCGACGATGGTTGCTGCGCGCACAGCATCTGCGCGCAAGGTGGCGCGCTCGCGAACGGCTGCGATCCGTGCGTCACCACGGTGTGCACCAACGATCCGTTCTGCTGCGCGAGCGGCTGGGACGGCATCTGCGTGTCCGAGGTGATGACCGAGTGCGGCTCGCTCGCGTGCTCGACCTGCGCGCACTCGATGTGCGTCACCGGTGGCCCGCTGGTGAACAACTGCGATGGCGGCGCGTGCGTGGCAGCGGTCTGCGCGAACGATCCGTTCTGCTGCGCGTCCGGCTGGGACGGCATCTGCGTCGGCGAAGTCGCGACGTACTGCGCGCCCGCCGGGTGCTGACCTAACGCGCGGCGACCGGATGCTGATCCCGCGGATCGGCATCGTCCGAATCGGCCCACTCGTAGCGGGTGCGGCCGAGGATCGTCATGGGGATTCCGGCCACGAGGCTGGGCGCGCCGATTCCGAGGAACACATAGCCGATGTTTCGCGTGGACTTCGGTACCGCGAGCACGGCGCCTCCGACGAGGCAGCCGATGCCGATGCCGAGCAGGATTGCGCCGACGATGCGCAGCCCACCGCTGCCCGGTTTGACGCGCAGCGTCACGTCGCCTTGCTTGCCATCGAGCGAGAAGCGGCGTGACCCCGTCATCATCGCGGACTGTCCACTCGCGAGGAAGAAGTCTTGCCCGCGCGTTCCATCGATCACCTTGTCGCACGGCGCACTGCATACGGTGCGAAACTGCATGCCGTACATCGAGGTGTAGTAACCGGACGCGACGATCTCGCTGCTGACCTCGTACAGCTTCACGTCGCGCGGGCGCGTGAGCTCGAGGTGCACGCGCGGCTTGCCGAGCCCCGACTCGTCGGTCTTCGGCGCGGGCGGAGGCGGCTCTTCCTTCGGCCACTCGTTGGTGCTGCCGCCGGCATGCTTGCCACGCGCGACGTCGGCGACCTGATCCCAGGGGATCTCGCGGCGCTCGGTGGTGCCGTCGGGAATGATGACGACGCGCTGCTTCGGCGTGACCTCGACGATCGTGCCGCGCACGAAGCCGCCGTCGACGAGCTCGACCTCGTCGGGGCCGAGCGTCGTCGGAGCCGCGGTCGTCGGAGCTGCGGCGGCCGGAGTGGTCGCAACCGGCTCCTCCGCCCTCGCGACGGGCGTCCAGCCGGCCGGCGCGATCAGGCCGGCCGCGACGAGACACGACAGGAAGGCAGGCGGTGAGCGATGCATCGGCGGAATCATAGTCGGCGTGTGCTGGTGTTGGTGGGCCTGTTGCTCGCGGGCTGTCGCGGCCTGCAGCCGTCGCTCGCGCCCGAGCAGCCGGCGCGTGCACCCGAGGTTGCGCGCGCGGGTTGGGGCGTCGCGGTGCATCGTGTCGGCGAGGAGGGCCAACACGACGAGGTGTTCCGCGTCGTCGCGGGCGATCGCGTCGAGCCGCTCGCGATCCCGGCCGGCGAGGTGTGGTACGCGACGCCGACGCGCGCGCCCGCAAGCGTCGCGGATGCCGATGCGTTGATGACGACGATCGCGATGCTCGGTGCAAACGGGCTGTCGCTGCGCGGGTGTGATCGCTGCGGCGCCGCGGTGTTGCAGCGCGTGATCGAACGCGGCGAGAAGATGGAGCTGCTCGATCTCGGGGGCACGGCGCTCACGGACCGGCGGGCGGTCGCGCTCGGAGCGTTGCGCGAGCTCGCAGTGCTGCACCTCGACGACACCGCGATCGGCGATCGCACGGTGGCTGCGCTGGCCGCGTTGCCGCAGCTCGCGACATTGCGGCTCGACGGCACGAAGGTGACGAGCGCAGGGTTGGCCCCGCTCGCGCAACGCGGTGGCCTGCGCGAGCTCGGGATCTCGCGCACCGCGATCGACGATGGCGCCGCTGCAGCGATCCTCGCGCATCGTGGGCTCGAAGGCCTCGCCGCGGCTTTCCAGCACATTGGGATCCTAAGCTTAGAATTCCACGTGGACAAGTTGTCGCG
>JADMIO012534205.1_pt1 | contig 13069 bp, 13 predicted proteins | sample 8958161 | NCBI WGS metagenome assembly JADMIO01 (sample SAMN16585339, study PRJNA669376) | soil metagenome | isolation source: Crop rotation soil | place: USA: Cullars Rotation, Alabama | collected 2011 | reverse complement strand
GACTTTATGAAGAAGGTGATCCCTTTTATGTTTAGCATACTGCTTGCCGGAAGCATGGATTATATCAACAGCTACGTGGTGGAGATCTATTACAACGAAGTTGAATTTGCTGTATTCAGGTACGCCGCCAAAGAGTTGCCCATATTTCTCATACTGGCCAATTCGCTCAGTAATATTTATAGTGGCGAGATAGCCAACTTTAACCGTGAAGGCAATCTCGATGAGGGCCTTGCACGACTTAAAGCATCGTCGCGCAAGCTTATGCGCTGGCTGTTCCCGGCAACTATCATTTTTATTTTCGTAAGTAAATATTTCTTCCAACTGGCTTATAACCAGGACCTGGCAGGCGGGTATCGCATCTTCAATATTTACCTTTTACTTATAATCAGCCGCATGGTATACCCGCAAACGGTGATCATGGGCCTTATGAAGAACCGCATCTTTTACCTGGTTTCAACCAACTACCTCATCATAAACTGCATTCTCATGTTCTGGTTTATGGATCGTTGGGGTGTAGAAGGCATTGCGTATGCATTTGTAGTATCTTACAGCGTAGAGAAGATTTTACTGATCATCTACTGCAAAATGGAAGGCATCGATATCAGGAAATACACGGCTGTTGGCGAGTACCTGTTCTTTTCGGCGCTTACCATAATTGCCTATTTTGTGAGCCTTAAATTTGATATGCCCGAGATTAGCGGGCTGTTTCAATAGTTGTTTATTTTAGTTTCCCTTTATTTTGAAGTTCATCAAACGCCGCATTAAACATTGAATTCGCAGGTAACAAAACTCATCCGGAAAGAACTTACAACCGAATGGCGCCAGCGCTATGCCCTCAATGGTATAGTACTGCAGGTATTGTCTTCGGTTTTCGTCGTTTATCTTTCGGTGAGGATCATGAACGCTCCTACCTGGAATGGGGTGTTTTGGATCGTGATGCTCTTTGTTTCCGTGAGCTCGGTGGCGCGTAGCTTTATTGGCGAGGGCAGGGGAAGAAACCTGTATTACCACGGCATTGTTAAGCCCCAAAACCTGCTGCTCGCGAAGTTCATTTATAATGCCATACTGAATATTTTCTTGGCTGCACTCTGCCTGGCAGCTTATACCATGTTGTTGGGCATGCCAGTAATTAACTTCCCACTTTATGCTGCCGCTACATTGCTGGGCTGCATGGGCTTTGCGGGAACATTCACCATGTTATCGGCAATTGCATCGCGTGCCGGCAACAGCAATTTATTGATGCCCGTATTAAGCCTGCCGGTGATAATCCCCATGTTGCTTATACTTATGAAAGCGTGTAAAAGGGCCATGGATGGCATAGACCCGACATTGATTTATGCCGACCTGGGCGTGCTTTTGTTACTCAATTTTATGATTGTCGCGCTCGCCGTTTTGCTTTTCCCCAGCGTGTGGAAGGAGTAATTGCAGGATAATTCTGGCGGATATAAAAAAAGCATCACGTGTAATCACATGATGCTTTTTTTTTGACGTTCCCATTAAAAAATTATGGGTGCATAGCGTTCTTCTTTTCCATCAGCTGCTCTTCGGTTTCAACATGATCAGGGTCTGGAATGCAGCAATCTACCGGGCAAACTGCAGCGCATTGTGGCTCTTCGTGAAAGCCAACACATTCGGTGCATTTGCCTGTAACTATATAATAAATATCGTCTGATTTTGGTGGGAAGCGCTTGGTAACGTCGACGGTTTCGCCATTCACCGTAATGGTACCGCTGAGATTATTCCCGTCGGCCCATGCCCATTCGGCCCCCGCTTCATAGATTGCATTGTTCGGACATTCGGGTTCGCATGCACCGCAATTGATGCATTCGTCGGTGATCATTATTGCCATACGCGGTTATTTTTATTTAGGATGATTAGTGGTGCAAGTTTAGTTTTGTTGGCACAATCAAAAAAATAGAATTAGTCTAAATTACATGAATTATTCACAGCGCACAAGGGCTTTATCGCAATTGGGAGACATCCTTAAACAGGTTGATGAAAGCCAGCCTGTTCTGCAAAAAGCTTATGTGCTCAATAACTGGTTTACCATCGATATGCAGCTCAGGTCTGTCAGGTCGTGGGCTGCACTACTCACAGAAAAAAACATAAAGGCATGGCTCGATCGTTATAAGCTCCCGGATCGGTCCGAACCCAAAAAAGTGCTGATCATTATGGCAGGTAATATACCGTTGGTGGGCCTTCACGACTTAATTTCGGTTGTAGCGGCCGGCCACATAGCGCTGGTTAAACCTGCTTCAGACGATACCGAACTGGTGAAGTGGTTAATCGAAAGCTGGAAAGGTGCATGCCCGTGGCTTGGAGATTATATCACGCTTGTTGAAGAGCGGCAGGGAAAGAATTTCGATGCCGTAATTGCTACTGGCAGCAATAACAGTAACCGCTATTTCGAATATTATTTCAGCGATAAAAAGCGCTTACTGCGTAAAAACCGGAATAGCATTGCGGTTATCGATGGCAGCGAAACCCCCGACGAGCTCGATGGCCTGGCCGACGATGTATTTATGTATTTCGGTATGGGGTGCCGCAATGTTTCGAAGTTGCTCCTGCCACAGGGTTATAATATTGAATCTATGATGCTGGCGTTCGAACGTTACAAAGACATTATTCACCATAATAAGTACGCCAATAATTATACCTACCACAAGGCTATATTCCTGATGAATGGCACCCAGCACCTCGACAATAACTTCTTACTTCTCAAGATCGACGATGGAATTGCCTCGCCCCTGAGTGTGCTGTTGTTCCAGTTTTATGATAACCCTGCGGATGTGGATGTGTATATCGAAGCGCATAAAAACGAGCTTCAGTGCGTGGTAGGCTCAGCGCCTGCATACGTACCTTTTGGAAAGTCGCAATCGCCGCAACTCAGCGACTATGCTGATGGTGTAGACACGATAAACTTCCTGGAGGGCCTTTGATCAAACCTGGTTTGCAGCGCCGGTAAGCGTTGGCATGATCTGCTCAACTATGCTGGCAGCAACTTCTTCCATAGGATGATTGCGATCGAAAATGGGGTTAATTTCGGTAATCTCTAACAGCCTGAGTTTCGGATGACCCACAAAACCTAATAATAAGTTTACAGCTTCTTCTTTACTCAGCCCGCCCGGAACCGGGGTACCCGTGCCATACGAAACTGTAGGATCGAGGCTATCTACATCAAACGAAACAAGCAGGTGATCGCAATGCGCCAGGTATTCGCAGGTCTGCGCAATAATGGTTTCAATTCCCAGTGATTCTTTATAGGCAGGAGTAAAACACTTTATGTTCTGCTCAGTGATATAATTACGTTCTTCTTCTTCAAGGTCGCGCGTGTCGATGAGCACAAGGTCTGCCGGCTTCAGCTTCGGATTCACTTTTTTGTCGCCAAGTGTAAGCAGGGCGTTCCATCGTTCGGCAATATAGTCGCTCACCTTGTTTTTATTTTTTCGGTTCGAACCAAGACCAAGAGCAGCAGCAAGCGGCATACCGTGCAGGTTGCCACTGGGCGATGTGTAAGGCGTATGCATATCGGCATGGGCATCTATCCAGATCACGCCGATGCAATCATTGGGATAGCGGTTCTTCAGGGCGCTAATTCCGGCAAGTCCATTGCTATGGTCGCCGGTAAATACAAAGGGCAGGTGGCCTGCCTCAAATACTTCATGTATGGCCTGCATCGCCCGTAGTTGCACATCAGTTACCGTTTCGATGTTCTTTGCATTATCATCGATATCAAAACCCTCGGGCTCGGGGGTAATAATTTGCTTAACAGGGTAGCTGCTTCCGAAAGCCGGATCATTTTTTTTGAGTGTTTTAACAAGTGCCTGGGGGCCAAGTTTTGCGCCCCTGGTACCGGCGCCGAAATCAGATTCTACGGTAATAATTTTGACATTTTTCACGAAACCTCCATAGGTGGTTGGCTCGCAAATATAGTAAAAATAGGCCAATACAGCCTATCCGGGCTCCGTATGTAATGCACAATATGTGCGTATTTTCGAAATTTACAGTTTGCAATTTATTTACGCGTTTAAAGTTCACGTTTCGCTAAAATTGCACAAAGATTTTAATCATTGAGCACGCTAAATATTAAGAACAGGTACACCGACCTTATTCACCAGACGTTTTTTTTTCCCCGCCATGGCTTCGAGGTTGCCGAAGGTAAATTGCATTTTCATGGCGTTGATCTGACGCGCTTAATAGAAGAATTTGGTACGCCACTCAAATTTTCATACCTGCCAAAAATCGGCTCCCAAATCAGAACAGCACGCGAGCTTTTTGCCAAAGCATTTGATAAATACAGCTACCAGGGCAACTATAATTATTGTTATTGCACGAAGAGCTCGCATTTTAGCTTCGTGCTTAACGAGGTGCTCAAAAATGGCGTTGACCTCGAAACTTCCTCCGCCTTCGATCTCGACATTATAAGGCGGCTTAATAAAAATGGCAAGTTCAGGAAGAACCAATTCGTGATCTGCAATGGATATAAGACCCAACAATACGCAAAAAACATCGCGGAGCTTGTAAACTCGGGCTTCGAGAATGTAGTGTGTGTGCTCGATAATCCCGAAGAATTCGACCTCATCAACCAGCATACCGAAAGGCCCACCAAGCTCGGGATCAGGATTGCTACCGAAGAAGAGCCTAATTTCCTTGTTTACACTTCGCGGCTGGGAATGAGTTATAAGAAGATCAAAAACCTATACGAATCGCGCATTAAAGATCATCCTAACTTCAGCCTCAGGATGCTCCATTTTTTTGTGAACTCAGGCATAAAGGATACCACCTATTTCTGGAGCGAGCTTACCCGGCTGGTAAATGTATATGCCGATGTGCGCGAATTTTGCGAGGAGCTGGATACGCTCGACATTGGCGGCGGAATGCCTATCTATACCTCGCTTGGTGTTGAATACGATTATGATTACATGATCGACCAGATCGTGTATTATATCAAGGCCATTTGCGAAAACCGGGGGGTGCCGGTACCCAACCTCGTAACCGAGTTTGGTTCGTTTACCGTTGGAGAAAGCGGCGGAGCGCTTTACACCATTATCGGCCAGAAAGAGCAGAACGACAAGGAACTCTGGTACATGATCAACAGCTCGTTCATTACCACCCTGCCCGACACCTGGGGAATAGGGCAGAAGTTTATCATGCTCGCCGTAAACAATTGGGACAACGAATTTCAACGCATTAACCTGGGCGGACTTACCTGCGACAGCCAGGACTTTTATAATTCAGATACCAATACCAACCAGGTATTTATGCCTAAGCTCAAAGAAGGGCAAACCCTGCACATGGGCTTTTTCCACACGGGAGCGTACCAGGAAAGCCTGGGTGGCTACGGGGGGATCCAGCATTGCCTTATCCCGGCGCCGCGCCATATTATTATTGATCGCAAAGCCGATGGCGCGCTCGAATTCGAGGTATTTGCGCCCGAGCAGGATTCGGAAAGCATGCTAAATATTTTAGGATATTAATTGTAAACCGGATTTTTGGCTATATTTGCAAAAAATAATTTTTATGGCAGTTACCAGGTTAAAAAGAAAAGACAGAAGAAATAAGACTACGTCGGTTTTGCGTAAGTCGGCTATCAAGGTGAATACGAAGCTCGTAAAGATCAAATCGCCTAACGCAGAACGTACAGTTATCCTCGACTAAGAGTCACCAGCCGTGGTGATGAAACTGGTAGACATGCCATCTTGAGGGGGTGGTGCCCGTAAGGGTGTATGAGTTCGAATCTCATCCACGGCACAAAATAATCCCGTTGACGGTTAAATATTTTAAGGTTCGCATGTTGAACCGAACCTATTTAACCGTTGACGGGATTTTCTTATTTTATCAGGACCTTTAATGGCGAAAGCACGTCGGATACGGTATCTACCAGCGATGAAAATGCGTCGACCACTGCCTGGAAATCGACTACGAAGATGGTAATGATAAAAGTTACCACGGCAATAAAAAACCAGCGAACTACGTGTATCATATCGTATTTCAAATATAGCGCCTAAGGCCTGTTCATCAAAAGCTTCATAAAATTACTTGTGCGCAATTGTGGTAATTATCTATTTTAGTAAACACTTATGATAAAATCGGAATTTCACCAGGTGGCCACTTCCAGGTTGGTTATCAAGATCTGCTCGATGGGTGCCGAATTATGCTCGGTTCGCGATAAAAAAACAGGGTTCGAATTTATGTGGCAGGCCCATGAAGAGATCTGGCCGAGGCATGCGCCGGTTTTGTTCCCCGTAGTTGGAAAACTCAGGCATGGCAAAATTATGATCAATGGCCAGGAGTACGAAATGGGGCAGCATGGCTTTGCCCGCGACCTGGAGTTCGAAATGGTTGAACTGTATACCGACCTCATGCGCTTTAAACTGGTGTCGACGCCCGAAACGCGGAAGATGTTCCCTTACGATTTCCAGTTTTTTATTACTTACGAGGCGGCCGACGAAAATATCAAAATCACGTATAATATAGTAAACACCGGCGATGAGCGCATGTATTATTCGGTTGGCGCACATCCGGCTTTTAACCTGCCAGGCAAAGACCTCAGTTCATTTCGCATCGAATTCGAAAGAGACGAAGACCTGGACAGGCACCTGCTAACGGCCGGCCTTTTCAATGGCGATATGGTTAACATAGGTTCGAACACCAGAAAACTGCAGCTGGGCAGCGAGCTTTTTGCCAACGACGCCATCGTACTCAAAAATCTCCGCTCAACTTACCTGGCCTTGGTTCAACCTTCATCAAACTTTAAGATCGGGCTCCTGTACAGGGGGTTCAGCTATATGGGAATCTGGACAAAACACCCGTATGAAGAATTTCTATGCCTGGAGCCCTGGAACGGACTTGCCGACTACGAATGGTTTGGCGAAGATATTTCGTTAAAAGAAGGGATTCTGACCCTGGCTCCTCATAAGGAAGCCAGCTTCAGCTACACCCTGAGCTTTACTGCACCTTAAAAACGGTCGTTACCGGCCGATCTTTTCAGCGGCCTGTTCATAAACAAACCAAAACAGGCGGCGCCGGCAAAATAAGCAACAGCGTCGCGCCAGTCGGCTGTGTAAGCCGTATTGAACCGTGGAATTACCCATTCGAAAAACAGGGTAAAATAAAGCCACACGGCCAGGATCGATAATTTCGGGTACACATGCGCCGGGTTAACGAACTGCCTTTGCAGGAGGAGCGCCGTACCCATAAGCAAGGGCAACACCAGCAGGTCGTCGGCATAAGAAGTTAGCAGGGTGGGAGCCTTACACTTATTAAACCAAATTTTGAGCGCAAGCCATGTCAGGCCCAACACGAGTAATTGAATACGTAATGGGTTTTTCATCCTGGCATGATCACCAGGATAAACGTTACGAAGGCAATAATGCCAATGAGAATAGCCTGCCCGCCCTGCACAAGTTTCTCAATGGCCCGAAGCATAGGATTCGACGAACTGTTACGGATGGTAAACCGCGTCATGAGCGGGCCCTGCTGTTGCTGGCTTTGTTCCCATTCATGCCGCTCCTTGCGGTATTGCATATCGAGCATTTCGCCACAATGGGAACAGAAGGCCTTTGTACCGTCGGTCCAACGGCCACAATGCTCGCATTTTTTAGTGGAGCTGGTTACGCCAGGTGTTTCTATCGGGTTGTCCAAGGCTCCAAATATCGGCATTCCGCTTTTATCTCGCAAGGAGAAGGGAGGTACCCTGAACAGGGGTCGACTTATCCGCCCAAACGTACAATTAAACTCTCCCAATTTACTTATTTAACTCTTGGAAATCATGGTTTACATTTGTTTTTACACCACAATTAAGTGACATAAATAATTATTAATCAATTAATTACATAATTAAATATAAAGTTTTTGGTTAACACCGGTTCATAACAAATGTAAATAGCACTATTAACAAATGTATTTGTTGTTTACATTTGTATCGAACCTTGTTTACCTTTGTTAATAACCACTACTAACCAAGCATTTATATGGACGAACTTAATAAACGGGTGTTAAGTGTAATGGAATTCAAAAATCTGAGCCGTACGGCCTTTACACAATTGCTGGGCATATCTTTGCCCGTACTTACCCACATCAGCTCAGGGAGAAATAAGCCCGGTTTAGAGCTCATTCAGAAGATCTTATCGCATTTTGACGACGTAGACCCCGACTGGCTTCTCCTGGGCAAGGGAAATATGCACCGTAAAAAGCCTGATAAGGTGAATCTTAGTGCCGAATTGCGGGAAATAGAGCTACTCGCCGCCGATCTCGATGTTTTAGTGTCGAATTCTAAACAAGTGACTGAATATAACCGTATTTTGCTGAAAGAAATTGGGTACCTGCATGAGCTAAACCAGTATATGACGGATAACGAATCGCGGGTGGAAATTTTGAAAAGATCGCTTACCGAAATAAACCAGCGACTCTCGGCTAAAGTGAAACACGAAATTTGACAGTACTATAATTTGAGTTTCAAATTTTAAGGTATTTGAATGCGCCAGGAATGGCATGGCAGGTCGGGCAGGTGCCGATTCTATTGACCTGGCGCCTACATTTGCTAAATTTACATATTTACCCGGGCGGCTTGCTTGCAATAAATATTTTTTTGAATTTTGTATAGCCATGAAAAAGTTACAGGCAAATCATACCGGGAAAGGGCAGCTATTTAACGCCGGCTGGCTCGAGGTATTAACCCGTACTTCGGTGCCGCTTACCATCGTATTTTATGGTGCCATCTGGCTGGCTTTTCTGTCGCTCAATTACTTTAATACTAACCTCAGTTTCTTTGATTCGGCCATATTCTACATACTGGCGCTTTTTGGGTGGACGCTCTTCGAATACCTCATGCACCGGTACGTATTTCACTTTATCAACGAAAGGCCGTGGACCCATCGCTTTCATTACCTGATTCATGGCGTTCATCACGAATATCCACGCGACGAGGAAAGGCTTTTTATGCCACCATTGCCTGGCCTTCTCATTATTTGCGTATTAACCGGCCTGTTTAGTTTTATGGGAAACCACACCTGGATCTGGATGGCAGGTTTCTTAAACGGCTGGGCTATTTACGTGGGTATCCACTATATAGTTCATACATATCAGCCGCGCAGGCCCTTCAAGATCCTTTGGACGCATCATGCCAAACACCACTATAAACAGGGAAATAAAGCCTTTGGGGTGTCGACGCCCTTTTGGGACCTGGTTTTTGGCACTATGCCCGATTAAGCCGGCGGCTTTTCTGGCTAAGGCAACGTTGATTTCATTTTGCGGTATTCCCCTTCAAATCTTTCACCTTCTTTACCGCCAAGTTCTTTCCATTTCTCCAGGATATGTTTTACGCGATGCTCGGGGTTGGGATGGGTGCTGATAAACTCAATCACCCCGGGATCTTTGTGATCGGCCTGCAATTGCTCGAAAAAACGCGCCACACCGCGCGCATCCAGGTCGGTCTGGTACAGGTATTCAACCGATCGCAGGTCGGCATCGGCCTCATCAGACCGGCTAAATGAAAGGCTGAGGAGGTTTGCCCCAAGCGAAACCAGCATCGAATTATCAACGCCAAATATTAGCTGTATGGCCAGGCCAAGGCCGGCATTTTTTACCAATTGCCCGGTACTATGCCTGAGATCGGCATGCGCCATTTCGTGGCCCAATACACCGGCAAGTGCATCTTCGCTGTTCAGGTATTTGATCAGCCCTGTGTATACATAGATGCGGCCCCCGGGCAGGCAAAAGGCATTCAGCACGCTATCGTCGTGAACTATTTTTAGGTCCCATTCAAAATCCCGACCATGTTCAACGGCGCCGGAATTCAGGATCTTATCCTTGATCCGCTCCACCACGGTGTAGGGTTCGGGGAACTCGGCCCGCTCGAGGATGTCGAAAGCAGCCGGGTTGGCCTCGATTTCGGCGGCACTTTGCTCTCCCAGTTGCTGGTCGATGCTAAGCGGCACTATATCAACAAAGCCGCTCCCGCATGATGAAAGCAAAAGCCAGGAAGCGGGAAGCAGTATTCTTAAATAACCGTTCATTACCAGATCACGGCCCTGTCTGAAGGTTTCCGGTACATGCGGTTGCCTTCTTTAACTTCGAATGCCGCATAAAACTCCGGCATATTGCTCAGGGGACCAAACACCCTGAATTTACCCGGCGAATGCGGGTCGGTAAGTATGAGTTGGCGGGCTGCCTCGGGCCTTGCGTTGTTTTTCCAGACCTGGGCAAAACCTATGAAGAAACGTTGCTCCGGCGTATACCCGTTTAATACCTTACCCGGGTGCTTCTTAAGATGTTCCTGGTACGCGTAATAGGCAATGGTTAAGCCGCCCAGGTCGGCAATATTTTCGCCGAGGGTGAGTTCGCCATTCACATGGAGGCTATCGCTAACAAAATACTTGTTGTACTGTTCTGCAAGCACTTTTGTTTTGGCTTCAAACAGCTTTTTATCCTCATCGGTCCACCAGCTTTTGAGGTTGCCATCGGGCCCATATTTTGCGCCCTGGTCGTCGAACCCATGGGTAAGCTCGTGGCCTATTACAGCGCCTATGCTACCGTAATTTACGGCATCGTCGGCATGCGCATCGAAGAAGGGAGGCTGCATAATGGCTGCGGGGAATACTATTTCGTTGAGGGTTGGACTATAATACGCATTCACCGTTTGCGGCAACATATTCCATTTAAGCCGGTCGATGGGCTTTCCCAGGTTGCTGATCATATCATTAAAAGCCCATTCACTCGCGCGGTAGTTATTGTCGAGGTACGAATCTTCTTTTATTTCCAGGGTGCGGTAGTCTTTCCATTTGTCGGGGTAGCCGAATTTGCGGTTAAACGATTCGAGCTTTACCAGTGCTTTTTCGCGCGTTTCGCCACTCATCCAGTCGAGTTGGTTCAACCTTACCCTGAAAGCTGCAACTATATCATCAACCATGGCATTAACCTGCTTTTTAGAGTCGGCGCTGAACGTTTTTTCAACAAAAAGCTGACCCAACAGCTCGCCCACAATGCTGTTGGCGGCTCCAATGCCTCTTTTCCATGCCGGGCGCTGAACCTTGGTGCCGGTTAGAACGGTGCTGTAGAAATAAAAATTCTGTTTTTCGATGCGGGTATCGAGGTAGCCTGCAGCGTTATTCATGACACACCAGCGGAGATAAGCCTTAAGTACCGGCAGGGGGGTGGTTTGAACCAGTTTATCGAGGTTTTCAAAAAAATCGGGTTGCGATACCACGAGGCTGTCGATCTTACCATGTACGCCGACGGTTCTGAAATAAACCTCGAAATTGAGATTGGGATATTGGCTCAGCAGGTTCTGCATGCTGCGCATATTGTATTGCTTTTCCTGGTTACGGCGCTCGGTGCGCGTCATGGCTTTGGATGCCAGGCTGGTTTCAACATTCATCACTTCGTTTTCAACGGGTGCTTTCAGATCATAGAGCTCAGCCATTTTTGCAAGGTGCTTTTTATATTCTTCGCGAATCTCTTCCGACTTTTTATCGGTTTTCGAATAATAGTCGCGGTCGGGTAAACCCAGCCCCCCTTGCGAGAGATAGCAGATATAGCGGGTGCTGTTCTTCAGGTCTTGCGACACATAGAAATTGAAGAAGCTGCGGATGCCTTTCTTGTGAAAACGAGCTACCGTTTCTATGAGTTGCATGGTATTGCCTACGCGGTCAACTGCCTGCAGGTCGGCCATCACGGGTTGAAGGCCCTGCTGGTCGCGCTTGCCCGTATCGAGGAAAACCCGGTAAATAGTTCCCACTTTTTGCCGGGCCGAACCCATTTGCGCCGTTCTGTCGGCCGCCGCCTGCTCGAGGATCTGGCGGAGAATATTGTTGTTCCGGTCGGCCAGCATGTTGATGGTCCCCCAGCGACTTTCATCCGATGGGATCTGGTTTTCGCGTAGCCAGGTGCCGTTGGCATATTGGTAAAAATCGTCTTTTGGATCCACCGATTTATCCATTGCGGCCAGGTCGATGCCCGAAGGGTCTTTCTTATAAACCGCGGCGCTGCCAATGATGAGGGCAGCCGGTACAATCAGGGCGATAATGAATTTTTTCATATTACTCGAAATACGGGTTAAAAGCGCAAAATAGGATTTTGGCAAAGAATGTGCGACCCGGCAACCAAAAAAATTTTCCCATTTACATGACCGGGGGAGCCGGGGTTGCGCGGGCACACCCAGGTGAACCCCTCCCGGTGTTGCGACGATCGCGGCGAAGGGTTGATCCAAAATAACACCGCGTTCGAAAACACCCCATATCATGCCAATTTTCATAAATCTCCCCATTTTCGTATTATTGACGGAATGATCAGTGTTAGCGGGCTTTATAAATCGTATGGCGGATTACCGGTTCTAAAGGGCGTAGAGCTTCAGATCGAAAAAGGCGAAATTGTTTCAATCGTCGGTGCCTCGGGTGCAGGCAAAACTACCCTGCTCCAGATCATGGGAACCCTCGACCATGCCGACAAAGGCTCGGTAAAAATTGGAGGCCAGGAGGTATGGGGCCTAAAAGGTAAAGCACTGGCTAATTTTCGTAACCGCAATATTGGATTTGTATTCCAGTTTCACCAGCTGCTGCCCGAGTTCAACGCCCTCGAAAATGTCTGTATGCCAGCCTGGATAGGTGGTGCAGGAGAATCGGAAGCCCGCACAAAGGCAAAGGCGCTGCTCGATTTTCTTGGCCTGAGTGAGCGCATCACGCATAAACCGGCAGCGCTGAGCGGGGGCGAGCAACAGCGTGTTGCCGTAGCCCGGGCCCTCATCAACAATCCCGGCGTGATCCTGGCCGACGAACCTTCGGGCAATCTCGATTCGAAGTCGGCCGAAGAACTCCACCAGTTGTTTTTTCAGTTGCGAAAAGAGTTCAACCAAACCTTCGTTATCGTCACGCATAACCAGGAGCTGGCGCGCCAAAGCGACCGCACCCTTACCATTAAAGACGGCGTCATTCTCTAAACCTCACCTTTTGTCGATCCACGAGATCTTACGGCAGTACTGGGGTCATGATCGGTTCAGGCCACTCCAGCAAGAGATCATCGAAGCGGTGCTGGCAGGTAATGATGTGCTCGCCTTATTGCCTACTGGCGGCGG
>JADMIO011053178.1_pt1 | contig 13070 bp, 12 predicted proteins | sample 8958161 | NCBI WGS metagenome assembly JADMIO01 (sample SAMN16585339, study PRJNA669376) | soil metagenome | isolation source: Crop rotation soil | place: USA: Cullars Rotation, Alabama | collected 2011 | reverse complement strand
TTCCGCGATCACCGCCGCGGCGATGGCGAGCGTGGCCTGCACGATGAGCGGCGGCACCACGTTGGGCAGGATGTGGCGCAGCGCGATGCGCAGGTGCGGATTTCCGACCGCGCGGGCGGCCTCGATGTAGTCCTCGACCTTGACCGACAGCACTTGCGCGCGCGTCAGCCGGATGAAGATGGGCGTGGCCGAGATGCCGATGGCGATCATCGCGTTGGTGAGGCTCGGCCCGAGGAACGCGGCGAGCGCGATCGCGAGGATGAGGAACGGGGTTGCGAGCATCGCGTCCGTCATGCGCGAGATGAGCGCGTCCGGCCAGCGCCCCGCGTAGCCCGCGACGAGGCCGATGGGGACGCCGAGCGAGAGCGCGATCGACACCGAGACCACGCCTGCCATCAGCGACGCCCTCGCGCCGTAGATGACGCGCGAAAGCACGTCGCGGCCGATTTCGTCGGTGCCGAACCAGTGCGCGGCCGAAGGCGCCTTGCGGATCGCCGACCAGCTTGTCGCGAGCGGGTCGTACGGCGCAAGCGAAGGCGCGAAAATCGCCACCACGATGAAGAGCACGACGAAGAACAGCCCGACCAGCGCCGCCCGGCGCCTGGCAAGGCGCGCGAGCGCGCGGCGGCCGGGGCTCTGCTCGCGCGGGAGGGCGTTGATGGCGAGGGTGGCCATGTCAGTGCGGTTAAGGCGCGGCGCCCCTCACCCCGGCCCTCTCCCCGCGCACGGGGACAGGGGGAGGAAGCGAGGCGTGCGAGCGAACGCGAGCAAGGCCCGAAGGGCGCGTCGCCGGGCGACCGAGGTACGACCGACAACACAACCGCTCCGCGTCGCGTCGCTCGTGGCGGAGGGAGTGCCCGACAGGGCGGGTGAGGGGAGAGCGTTGGGCCATTTCACCCACGCAGCCTCGGGTTGACCAGGAAATACGCGATGTCCGCCAGCAGGTTCAGCACGATGTACGCCGTCGCGGTGAACAGCACCACGCCCTGCACGACGGCGTAGTCGCGGTTGAACACGGCGTCGACGATGAGCTTGCCGAAGCCGGGGATGCTGAACACCTGCTCGGTCAGCACCGCGCCGGACAGGAGCGTGCCCAACTCGAGCGCACCGAGCGTGATGATCGGCGTCAGCGCATTGCGCAGGCCGTGCTTCAGGATCACGACGCGCTCGTCCAGCCCCTTCGCCCGCGCCGTGCGCACGTAGTCGGACGACATCACCTGCAGCATCGCGCTGCGCGTGTGGCGCATGAGCACGGCGGCGATCGCGTTGCCCAGCACGAACGCCGGCATGATCATCGCCGCGAGGTTGGCCTTCAAGTCCTCGAACGGGCTCACGAAGCCCGATGCCGGCAGCCAGCCCAGCTGCACCGAGAACAGCAGGATCAGCATGATCCCGAGCCAGAAATTCGGCGTCGACAACCCCCATAGCGCGACCGCGTTGGCGGCGTAGTCCCACCAGGTGCCCTTGGCGATGGCCGAGACGATGCCCGCGGGAATGCCGATGGCAAGCGCGATCACGATCGCGAGCAGCGCCAGCTCGATCGTGACCGGCAGCTTCTCCGCGATGAGTGAGGTCACGGGCTTCTGGATGCGCAACGACTCGCCGAGGTCGCCGCGCACGACGCCGCCGAGCCAATACAGGTACTGCACTGGAAGCGGCTCGTCGAGGTGCATCTTCTGCCGCAGGTGCGCGACGACGGTGGGGTCCTGGTCCTCGCCCGCGAGCACTTTCGCGGGATCGCCGGGCAGGAGCTGCTGCAGCCCGAAGATCAGGATCGTGACGAACAGGAGCGTCGGCAGGATCGTCGCAAGACGCCGGGTGAGGAATGCGTACACGACGCCTGCCCGCCCGCCGTCAGTTCAGCTTGAGTCCCTGGACCCTCACGAGGCCGTCGGGGATCGTGCGAAAGCCCGATACCTTGTTGTTATAGGCCCACAGCCAGTGGCGGTGGAACAGGTACACGATGGGCCGGTCCTTCAGCACCGTCGCGGCGACCTGGTCGTACGCCTTCTTGCGCTCGGCCAGGTCCGACGCCGTGCGCGCCTTGGTGAGAAGGTCGTCGATCTCCGGCTTGCAGTAGCCCGCGTAGTTGAGCGGCTGCTTGCAGGCGTCGAAGCTGTAGATGTTGCCGTCGGGGTCGGCGCGCCCGCTCCACGCCAGCACGTAGGCGTCGAAGTCGCCCTTGTCGGCGAGGTTGAGCGACGTCGCGAACTCGGTGGACTGGATGCGCACGTCGAAGCCCGCCTCCTTGACCATCGCCTGCACGACCTGCGCGATCTTCTGCGCGTCGGAGGTGGTCGGCGTCATCAGGTTGACGACTGGATTGGGCATGCCGGCCTGCTGCAGCAGCTGGCTCGCCTTGCGCACGTCGCGCTTGGGGACCGGCACGTTCTGCGCGTAGAACGGGTTGTCCGGCGCGACCCACTGGTTGCCGACCGTCGCTTCCCCTTCCATCACGACCTGCACGATGCCGTCGCGGTCGAGCGCAAGCTCGAACGCCTCGCGCACGCGCGGGTCCTTGCCGATCGGGTTGTTCTTCGCCTGGTCGCTCTTGCCGACGTTCATCGTGATGCCCTGGTAGCCGATCTCGGTGATCTTGGCGATCTTGAAGCGGCTGTCGCTCTTCAGTCCCGCGACGTCGGACGGCGCCATCCGCTCGATCATGTCGAGCTGGCCGGACTTGAGGTTGGCAAGGCGCACGGTAGAGTCCACGATCGGCAGGTACGTGATCTTGTCGAGGAACACCTGGCCCTTGTTCCAGTAGTTGGGATAGCGCTCGAGCACGATGCGGTCCTGCGCGACGCGCTCGGAGAACTTGAACGGACCCGTGCACACCGGATTGGCGCCGAACTTTTCGCCGGCCGCGGTCGCCGCCTTCGGCGAGACCATCATCCCGGCGCGATCGGCGAGCTGCGCGAGCAGCGGCGAGAACGGCGCCGACAGGTTGAGCCGGGCCGTCATCGGGTCGACCACGTCCACGGTGGTCACCAGCGCCAGCTCGCCCCGGCGGTTGCTGCCCTGCATGGTCTTGTGCCGCTCGATGCTGTACTTGACCGCGGCGGCGTCGAGCTTCTCGCCGTCGTGGAAGGTCACGCCGGGGCGTACCTTGATCGTGAGCGCCTTGCCGTCGGGCGACCACGCGTAGCTCTCTGCAAGCTGCGGCACGATGTTGAGCTTCTCGTCGATGTCGAACAACTTGTCGCACAGCGCGGCGAACACGATGCGGCCGACGAACGTGCGCGCGAGCGTGGGATCGAGCACGTCCGGGTCCTCGGCGAGGCCGAAGCGAAGGTGCTGCGCCCAGACCGGAAGCGCGATCACGAGCGCGGAAAGGAAAACGGGGACGAAGCGTTTCATGGTCGACTCCTCCAATGCGAGCGCAGCGAGAATACTACGCCGCGGCGCTGCGGAAAGCCGCCTGCAAAGCCTCGAGGCGCGGATTTCGCTGCACTGCGGCGGTTCCCGGAAGCGTCGCGGGCGGCGCGATCTCGCGCCAGAAGTGACAGGCCACGGCGTGGCCGTCGCTTTCGGGCACGAGCGGCGGCGTCTCGTCCGCGCACAGCGCCCGCGCGTAGGGGCAGCGCGTGCGAAAGCGGCACCCCGACGGCGGATCGGCCGGGTTGGGAACGTCGCCCTCGAGCACCAGCCGCCGCCGCTTCTGCGCGGGATCGGGCACCGGGATGGCGGCGAGCAGCGCCTGGGTGTACGGATGCCTCGGCTGCGCGAAGAGGTCGCGCTTGCCGGCGAACTCGACGATCCGCCCGAGGTACATCACCGCCACGCGCGTCGCGATGAACTTCACCACCGCGAGATCGTGGGCGATGAAGATGTACGACAGCCCGAGCCGCGATTGCAGGTCGCACAGGAGGTTGACCACCTGCGCCTGGATCGACACGTCGAGCGCGGACACCGGCTCGTCGCACACGATGAGCCGCGGCTCGACCGCCAGCGCGCGCGCGATGCCGATGCGCTGCCGCTGCCCGCCCGAGAACTCGTGCGGATAGCGCCGCGCGTATTCCGGGGCGAGACCGACGAGGTCGAGGATCTCCGCCACGCGCGCACGCCGCCGCCCTTCCGCGAGCCCGTGCAGGTACAGCGGCTCCTCCAGCGTCTGCCCTACCGTCATGCGCGGATTGAGCGAGGCGAACGGGTCCTGGAAGATGATCTGCAGCGCGCCGCGCACGTCGCGCATCTCGCCGTCCGAGAGCGAGCCGAGGTCGCGGCCCTCGAAGCGCACGACGCCGGACGTCGGCTCGATGAGCCGGAGCACGAGCCGGCCGGTCGTCGACTTGCCGCATCCGGATTCGCCGACCAGGGCGAGCGTCTCGCCGGCGGAGACCTCGAAGCTCACGTCGTCGACCGCGCGCACCATGCCGCTGGTGCGGCCGAAGAGGCCGCGCTGGATCGCGAAGTGCTTGACCAGCGATTCGACGCGAAGGAGGGGATCCATGGCTGTGGAGCGGGCTTCAGCCTGCCGCAGCGCCGCGCAAGGCTGAAGCCTTGCCCACATCATGAATCTCCAACGGCGCCCGCCAGCACGCAGCGTCGTGGCCGGCCACCACCGGCACGAGCGGCGGCTCCTCGCGCACGCATCGGTCGACCTTGAACGGGCAGCGCGGGTGAAACCGGCAGCCCGTCACCGGCGTGTACGCATTCGGCACCTGGCCCTCGATCGTCGCGAGGCGATCCTGCTCGATGTGCAACTGCGGAATCGAGCCCAGCAATCCAATCGTGTACGGATGCTGCGGCTGGGCGAACAACGCGGCCACGGGCGCGCGCTCGACGATGCGTCCCGAGTACATCACCGCCACCTCGTCGGCCACCTCGGCGATCACGCCGAGATCGTGCGTGATGAGGATGATGGCGGTGCCGGTCTCCTCGCGCAGGATGCGCATGAGGTCGAGGATCTGCGCCTGGATCGTCACGTCGAGCGCGGTCGTCGGCTCGTCGGCGATGAGGAGCCTCGGATCGCACGCAAGCGCCATCGCGATCATCACGCGCTGGCGCATGCCCCCCGACAAGCGATGCGGATGGTCGTGATAGCGCTGCTCGGGCGAGGGAATGCGCACCTTGCGCAGCATCGCGAGCGCCTGCGCGGACGCTTCCGCCCTGCTCACCTTGCGATGGCGCAGGATGCCTTCGGCGATCTGGTCGCCGACCGTGAACGCCGGATTGAGCGACGTCATCGGCTCCTGGAAGATCATCGAGATGCGGTTGCCGCGCAGCTCGCGCAGCTCGGACGGCGCGACCCTGAGGAGATCCTCGCCTTCGAACAGTATCTCGCCGCCCGCGATGCGTCCGGGCGGTTGCGGCACGAGCCCCATGATCGACAGCGACGTGACGCTCTTGCCGCAGCCCGACTCGCCCACGAGGCCCAGCGTCCGGCCCTCGGACAGCGTGAAGCTCACGCCGTCGACGGCGGCGAACTCGCCCGCCTCGGTGGTGAAGTGCGTCCGAAGGTCCCTGACCTCCAGCAACGCCTTCATCTTCCCGCGCGCGCTCTTTGGAAGCGCGCGACCTCTTCCTCGATCAGCGCGCGATCGGTGACGCCCGCGGGCCGCGCCTCGCTCGGCAGGCACGACAGGAACGGCTGGAAGCGCTCGAGGCTCTTGTCGTAGAGCCTGCGCAGCTCGACGAACGGCTGCTCGTGATCGTCGACGCGCAGGTCGAGGAACGGGTACGCCTCGGTCGTGTAGACCAGGATGGCCGCCGCCTGACGCCCGCGCTTGTCTCCGCCTGCCGCGTCGCCCGCGTCCAGCGCGTCGAGCAGCCGCTCGGCCAGCGGCAGATGCACGCCGGCCTCGTACGCGGCGGCCGTCGCCTCGAGGACCTGAGGCCCGGCGAGCATGTTGCCGGCGAGCGAGTAGCCCTCTGCCGCGCGGTGGCCGCACCAATCGATGCAGCTGCTTCCGGTGTGACGCGCCGAGCGGCCCCGCGCGTCGAGCACGTGAAGCTGCCGCGTCTCGCGCCCTTCGTCGGCCGCGGTCAGGAGGCGCACGATTTCCTCGGGCGGCGTGCCCTCGGCGAGGAGGTCGAGGCCCGGCTTCGCGTAGCGCGGGTTGACGAGCGCCTGTGTCGCGAGCGCGCCGACGCCCGCACGCGCGTGCGGGCACAGCGCCCCCACCGCGAAAAAACGGCTCGCGACCGCGACGCCGATGGCGCCGGAGCCGTCACGGGCAAGGAGGGACCAGGTCATGGCGCGATGGTAACGCTAACGCTCGTAGTGCCGCAGCGCTTCCCTCAGCGCGTCCGCCAGGTGCCGGCGCACGTCCGGCGGCGAGACCACCTCCACGTCCGCGCCGAGGCGCATGAGCTCGCGCACGCCGTGCTCCGCGGACTCGAGCGGCAGCGTGCAGCGTACCCAGCCTTTCCTGTCCGGCTTGCCGGCGGTCCTCGCCACCGCTTCCGCGACGACCGTGCCGAGCAGGGGCACCAGCGTGCGGCCGCGCGGCGACAGCCTGACCACGGCCGACCCTCGATAGCTGCCTTCCTCGTACTCGCGCGAGGAGCGCGCCCACCACGCGGGGAGGTCGAAATCCCTCGGCCGCGTAAAAGGCTCGTCGAGCGCCGCGGGGCTCGCGATCCGGCCGACGCGATACGTGCGAAGCGCGCTTCCTTTCTGCGCCACGAGATACCAGATGCCGGCCTTGAGCACGAGGCCCAGCGGCCCGACCCGCAGCGCGCCGCGATCCTGGGCGTCGCCGTAGCGGAATTCGAGACGGCGAGCGTCCCAGACGGCGCGCGCGATCAGCGGCAGATGCGCCACCGGATCCGGCGCGTGGAACCATCCCGTCGGGTCGAGATGAAATCGCGCGGCCACGCGCTCGGCCTGGGTGCCGGCCGGAATCGCCGCGAGGAGCTTGAGCCGGGTCATCGCCATGAGATCGGCGAGCCCGAGCTCCGCCGCAGGACCGGGCAGGCCGGCGAGGAACACGGTTTCCGCCTCGCTCGCCGTGAGTCCCGTCAGTTGCGTGCGGAATCCGTCGGTCAGCCTGAACCCGCCCGCGCGGCCCCGGTCGGCGATGACCGGAATGCCGGCGGCGCTCAACTGGTCGACGTCGCGGAACACCGTGCGCTCCGACACTTCGAGCGTGTCGGCGAGCTCGGCTGCGGTGACGCGGCCTTCCGCCTGCAGTCGAAGCAGGATCGAGAGGAGACGGCTCGCGCGCATTTCGCGACGCTAGCATTAATCATGACATTCTGTGTCAGGTATGCAGTGCTACAAAGGCGGCACGTTCGATTCCTGGGGAGCACGGCGATGTCCACACAACCTTCCGGCCTGCGCGACTTCGACTTCATCGTCGGCGAGTGGCAGGTCCGCCACCGGCGCCTGAAGGAGCGCCTGGCGGGCAGCGACGAGTGGATCGAGTTCAAGGGCACGTCGGCCGCGCGCAAGCTCATGGGCGGCTACGCGCTCGTCGACGACAACGTGCTCGACTTCCCCGCCGGCGCCTATCGTGCGGCAGGATTGCGCAGCTTCGACGAAAGCACCGGGGTCTGGTCGATCTGGTGGCTCGACAGCCGGATGCCTTTCGGGCCGCTCGACCCGCCGGTGCGTGGCCGTTTTCAGGAGGGAATCGGAACCTTCCTCGCCGACGAGACGTTCAACGGCAGGCCGATCCGCGTGCGCTTCCAGTGGTCGAGGATCACGCCAACGTCGGCGCACTGGGAGCAGGCGTTCTCGCCCGACGCCGGCGCGACGTGGGAAACGAACTGGGTGATGGACTTCACGCGGCTTCGCTAGCCTTGCGCGGGTCCGCAGGTGATGCTCGTGAAGGCGGTGCACCCCGGCGCATTGCAAATGCGCTTGTCGGAGATGATCACGGTCAGCCCGGCATTGGGCTTGGCGGCGAAGCTGACCGCCCGCGCCATGCCTTTCGCCTTGCAAAACGCCTCCGCGGCCGGGGCACCGCAATTGGTCGCCCATTCGCGGCACCAGTCGAGGCGCACCGAGTCGCCGCTGCGAACCTTGAGCTCGGGCGAGAAGTAGGTGACCGCTCCATTCGCACCGCTCTGCCACGACATCGACGAATAGCCCGCGGGCGCGCGCTCGCATTGCATCTTCGCGTCGGTGACGAAGCGGCCGTCGCTGCTGGCCCAGACCGAGACGCCGGTGGCAAGCTGGCCCTCCGGGCACCTCCCCACGCGCGGCGACGCGCCGCGCCGCAGCTGGTTGCTGCCGCCGAAGACGAGTCCCGTCGCGGTGACGTCGTGCGGCGGCGCAAGCATCCTGCACTCGAGGGTCAGCCGATCGGCAAAGGCCGCATCGTTCTGGATGACCGACTCGACCTTCCAGCCGCTGATCGCGGAACCCGCCGGGCACGACTTCTGAACCGGGCCGCCGCCCGAACCTCCGACCGGCCGCGGCCGGCGTCCCGGGAACGTCTGGAACGTTCGCTCGTCCCACCGCGCGCATACGGCGCCCACGGCATCGATCCACAAGCCCGTGCGGCCGCTCACCCCCACGGCGTATTCGTGCGGGCCGCAATCGGAGTCGGTCGACACGGTGAGCGAGGCCGCGGCGCGGCCGGCGATTGTCGCGGCGACAAAGCCAAGTGCGATCGCGGTGGTGAATCGGCTCATGAGGTAACTCCTTTGGAAGTCGCCCTCGGGCCGTCCGCCGCGCCGAGGATCAGTGCATGGCGTCGAGCGCCGGATACCAGAGAACGCGCAGGAACTGCGCCTGCACGCACAAGCGCAGAAGATCCTTCAGCGCGGCCTGCGGAACTTGCGGATGCGCAGCCGCCAGCTCGGCCACGGCGAAGGGTCCGTGCGTCCGGGCTTCGATCCAGCGCAAAAGCGGCACGGTCGCAGGCGTGATCTCGATCCCGGCGAACTCGCGCGCAAGCGATGGCCGGTGCCCCGCCACGAAGCGCAACGGCAGCTTGCCGCCGGGCCCGGGCGCGCCGATCTCGATGCCGCCGTGCGGCGTGCGCTGGAGGCGCGTCGAAGCTTCGATGTGGGCGAGCCGCCAGTCGACCCGGGCAGGTGCGTCGAGGAGATCGTTCGCGGTCACGCGCGCGGTGATCGCGGGCAGGGACGCGATGAGCTCCGTGGCACGGCGAAGCGCGTCTTCGCGGCCCGCACCTTGGTACAGCGGGCGGCGCCAGCGTGGGTCCTGCAGCAGCAGGCAGCGCAGCTGATCGAGCAGGCTGCGCAGCGCGGGAGGCGCGCTGATCGCGATGCTGACCGATAGCGAATTCTCGCTGGCCGAGGTGTAATGCCAGAACCCGCGCGGAACGAAGAGCACCGACCCCGGGCGCATCTCGGCGGTCATGAACGTCGCGTCGCCCGGGTCCGGAAAGCCGCCGCCCGCCTGCGGGTACAGCTCGTCGAACGGCGCCGCATTCGGCGCGTACTGATTCCCGCAGGGCCACTCGATCTGCGAGACCGGGGCGTAGTGGAAGCGCTTGCCGCCGACCAGCTGTATGGAGACGAGCTCGGCCGCGTCGTAGTGACGCGGCAGCCCGTTGTCGCGCGCCGCGGCGAACGCGCTGAGCGAGATCGAGCCCTCGTGCAAGCCGAGCTCGCTCTCGAGCTGGCGGCAGAACCCGCGCGCATTCGCGACACAGGAGTCGAGATCGACGAAATGGACCGTCAGCGCCATGTCGAGCAGCGCGGCCGTGCTGCCGTCGCCGACTTCCACCATCTGGTCGGAGCCGCCGTTCGTGAAGCGCAGCCGGCCGCTGTAGCGACGCGCGAGCTCCGCGGCGCTCGCGAACGCGGGATCGCGAAGCACCGGCGGCAGCCGGTCCGGCGGACCATGCACCTCGAGCGGCTTGTCGGGCCAGTGCCGCTGCAGGAAGTCCTGCGCGGCAACCGGCGCCAGCAATGCGGCAAGCAGCGGAAAGTCGGAAGCGCCCATGCGGTCCTCCCCGACCAGCGACGGCGAGGCCCATAGTACGACGGCGGCGATGCCGCGTGAAGGCGGCGGCGTTACTCACGGCGGGGCTTTCTTCCGGACTTCATGGATCGCCATCAACATCCCGCGAACGCGCTCGCGCGTCAACGCGATTATTCGCCGCCGCCGGTGCTAGGATTGGCAGTCAATGATCCGCGCCGCCATCATCGGCCTCGGCACCTGGGGCCGCAACCTCGTCGACAGCGTCCACGGCAAGAGCGAGCTCATCCGCTTCGTCGCGGGCGCCACGCGCACGCCCGCCAAGGCCGCGGAGTTCGCGGCGCAGCGCGGCATCAGGATGCTCGACGGCTACGACCAGGCGCTCGCCGACCCGGGCATCGACGCGGTGGTCCTCGCCACACCGCACACGCAGCACACGGCGCAGATCGTCGCCGCGGCGAAGGCCGGCAAGCCCGTGTTCACCGAGAAGCCGCTGGGCCTCACTCACGCGACGGCGCGCGAGGCCGTCGATGCCTGCGCCCTGCACGGCGTGACCGTCGCGGTCGGGTACAACTGGCGCTTCCAGCCCGCATTGCAGAAGATGAAAGCGCTGCTGGACGAAGGGCGGCTGGGCAAGCTCCTTCACGTCGAGGGAAATTTCTGCGGGCCGAGCGTGTATCGCTTCGGGCGCGAGCACTGGCGCCAGCGGCGCGAGGAAGGCCCGGCGGGCGGAATGACGGGACGCGGCGTCCACGTGATCGACGCGATGCTCTATCTCGCCGGCCACATCGATTCGCTCGTCGCGCAAAGCGAGCGCCGGGCGCAGGACTTCGGCATCGACGACACGACGTCGATGCTGCTCAAGTTCGCGAGCGGCGCGACCGGCTACCTCGGCACCGTCATCGCGACCGCGGAGACGTGGCGTCTCCAGGTAATGGGCTCGAAGGGCTGGGCCGAGGCCGGAGGCGTCGAGCACCTGACGACGTGGCAACTCAAGGTCGCCTGCATCGATCCTTCGGACGTCACGAAAAAGCACAAGCCGGAGATCCTGGCGTTCCCGGCGACGAGCACCGAGCGCGCCGAGCTCGAGCACTTCGCCCGGGCCGTCGAGGCGCGACAGCCGCTCGCGGTGGCGGGCGGCGACGAGGTGCACAATGCCGCTGTCCTCGAGGCGATCCTCGAGGCCGCCAGGACAGGAAACCGGATCCACGTGGAGAAGCAATAGATGAGACGCCGCACAGCGCTCGCGATCGCCATGATCGCCCTTGCACTTTCCGCCTCGGCTTCCGGCCAGGTGCCGAAGGATTATCCGAATCATCCGATCAAGGTGGTGGTGCCCTCCCCCGCAGGCGGCCCGCCCGATCTCATCATTCGCATGCTCGGCCCGCATCTGGCCGCTTCGCTGGGACAGCCGATCGTCGTCGACAATCGCGCAGGCGCCGGCGGCATCGTCGGCACGGCGTACGTGGCAACGCAACCGCCCGATGGCTACACGTGGCTGTTCACGACCGCGTCGCACACCAACATCCCGCCGTTCAACGAGAACGTGAGCTACGATCCCGTGAAGAACTTCACGCACGTCACGCTGGCCGCGCAGAACTTCGGCCAGGCGCTGATCGTGGGACCCGACGTTCCGGCCAAAACGGTGCAGGAGCTCATCGCCTACGCGAAGAAGAACCCCGGCAAGCTCACCTACGCGTCGGCGGGGATCGGCACCGCGAGCCACATCCCCGCGGAGGTCATGAAGGCGCAGACCGGCACCGACATACTGATGGTGCCGTACAAGGGCGTGGCGGAAGCGATGACCGACGTGCTCGCCGGCCGCGTGGACATGTTCTTCGTCGGCACGCAGATCGCGCTCCAGCACGTGCAGTCCGGCAAGGTGCGCGCGCTCGCGGTCACGGGTGCCAAGCGATGGAAGGGCATGCCCGACGTGCCGACCATGCAGGAGGCCGGCATCAAGGACTTCAACGTCGTCAACTGGTTCGGGCTGTGGCTTCCCGCGGGCGCGCCGCCCGATCTCGTCAACAAGCTGCATTCCGAGATGGCGAAAGCGCTGGCCCAGCCGGACGTCAAGGCGCAGTTCGACCAGCAGGGCCTCGAAGGCGTAGGCATGAGGCCGGACGAGTTCGCCAGGTTCGTGGCGAAGGAGTCGGAGTCGACGATGGCCATTGCCAAACGGATCGGAGCGGCCAAGCAATGAACGCCAAGGACATGGAGCCGTGGCAGTGGCCCGAGGCGCAATGGCGCGCGATCGTCAATCGCGTGCGCGCGGGCCGATCGCTGCTGCCTTCGAAGTGGATGAACGGCGCGCGCTGCGCGGTCGCGCTGTCCTTCGACTCCGACCACGAGACCAACGAGCTGCGCGAAGGCGGCGAGTCGATCGGCAAGCTCTCGCAGGGCCAGTACGGCAACCGGCAGGGCGTGCCGCGCATCCTCGACATCCTGCGCAACCATGACGTGCGGGCGAGCTTCTACGTCCCCGCGGTCACGGCGCTGCTCTACCCCGACGAGCAGCGCCGCGTCATCGCCGAAGGCCACGAGGTCGGCATCCACGGCTGGATCCACGAGCGCAATTCGCTCCTGCCGCTCGACGCCGAGCGAGACCTGCAGATGCGCTCCGCCGATACGCTCGAGAACGTCTGCGGCGTGCGCCCGGTCGGCATCCGCACGCCGTCGTGGGACTTCAGCCCGAACACGCTCGGCATCACGCGCGAGATGGGCCTTCTGTACGATTCGTCGCTCATGGCCGACGTCGACTGCTACGAGCTGCTGCTCGACGGCGAAGAGACGGGCGTGGTCGAGCTGCCGGTCGAGTGGATCCGCGACGACGCGGTGTACTTCATCATGAACCGCTTCGCCGGGCTGCGCCCGTACACGCCGCCGTCGGACGTGTTCGACATCTTCACGCGGGAGTTCGACGGCGCGTACCGCGAGGGCGGCATCTTCCAGCTCACCATGCACCCGCACATCAGCGGCTATCGCTCGCGGCTGTGGATCCTCGACGAGCTCATCGCGTACATCAAAGGCCACGACGACGTTTGGTTCGCCACCCACGCCGACATCGTGCGCTTCGCGAAGGCGAATCCCAGCTGACTTCGACTGACAACTTCTCCGAATCGCAGGTCGTCCGCAAGGCGGTCGTGCCGACGCGCGGCGGTGTCGTCGCCGCGCAGCATCGGCGCGCGGCGGAAGCGGGCGCGGCGGTGCTCGAAGCCGGCGGCGACGC
>JADMIO010849076.1_pt1 | contig 13070 bp, 14 predicted proteins | sample 8958161 | NCBI WGS metagenome assembly JADMIO01 (sample SAMN16585339, study PRJNA669376) | soil metagenome | isolation source: Crop rotation soil | place: USA: Cullars Rotation, Alabama | collected 2011 | reverse complement strand
GAATAACATTGGTTCGGAGGGAGCACAGGCTCTGGCCGAGTCTCTAAAGCAGAACACAACCCTCACCCAGTTGAATATTTTTAGTATGTCATGATTTGTGAATTCATGTTTGCATGTATATGGCTAGATCAAGCTAATATTTTTCACATTCAGGCAACAACATTGGTTCAGAGGGAGTGCAGGCTCTAGCTGAGTCTCTGAAGCAGAACGCAACCCTCACCCAGCTGGATCTCTCCCGTATGTCAGGATTTATGAATTTATGCTTGCATGCATGTGAAAAAATCAAGCTGATGTTTTCCACGTTCAGGGAACGGCATTGACTCTGAGGGAGCAGAGGCTCTGTCAGAGGCTCTGAAGCAAAACGCGACTCTTATCCAGTTAAATCTTGAATGTATGTCGAATTGAGTGAATTTATGTTTGCCTCCATACTATTAAATTAAGCTGATAGCCTGTGGATGATTCCATATTTAGTTAATAGCATTGGCCCCGGGGGAGCACAGGCTCTTGCAGAAGCTTTGAAGCAGAACAGAACCCTCAAAGATTTAAATATTAGATGTACGTTAGAAATGAGTGGATTTATGTTTTCATTCCATTAGATGTTAACCAGTTGATGATCTCATTTATTCTCTACGCTTAGGGAATAAAATTGGCTCGGAGGGTTCACAGGCTCTGGAAGACGTTCAGGAGCAAAGCGCGACTCTTAGAAAGCTAAATATCAAAGGTATGTCATAATGGAGTCCAATTTTATTTCCATTGTGTGTTGTGGTTCAGTTAATAATCTATGAGTTTGGGTCCCATCCTGGAACCAACATTAAAGGAATTACAATGCAGTATAACGCGACCCGTGCCCGACCGAACCTTGAAGGTACGTCATACACGAGTGCATTTATGTTTCCATATGCATTCTGATATTTATCCGACAACCTGTGAATTTTTTACTAATTTTGTCCGCGTTAAATATGGATATTGATGAAGAAAACTCACATCTCAGTAGCATTGTCAATATTGATAAGTCGACTTTACCAATGGGCGCCAAGGATTCGACTGACGACAGGTCGTCCCCGGACGATGAGGACTGGGATTATCATGCGAAGGACGAAGGTCTTTCTGGCGGTGACTTATCCATGCAAGACTACGCTGCTCAAAGTAAAGAACCAATCCTCTCGGAAAGTGGTTTTTCCTCTTCTGCTGATATTTCAGACGATGGAGACATACAGTGACTACCAAAATTATCTCAATGTTTCGAAGAAAATTATAAAAATGATGCTCTGTTTTCATCACATGTATTATATGCAATGGTCTATTAATAAAAGTTATTGATGTTGGTATATGGTGTTAGTATCATTAGCAATAGACCATGTAACTCAAACCATAGCGCCTGACTTATGTTTAGAATCTGCAGTATGCAGTAACACTTATATTAGGCGTTGAGCGTAAGTCTCATCATCCATGTAAAATAGCGTTATGATCTCCGAATAACAATATGGCTTTCTCTCTCTCCCCTATCGTTTTCGCATAATCCTCATAGGTTATGAGCCCTAGTTAGCGTACACCTAGCTAAGCGTATATAATCACTCAAAAAAGGTTTATTAAAAAATATATCATACACTCTCGGAGTAATTATCAAAAAAACCTGCACATACAAGCCATCACCAACAGTCAAATAATATAATATCATCTAAAAAAAAAAATAGCAAACTAATCCATAGCAGCACCCAGTCGCTCCATAGCAGCAGCACTCAGTCGCTCCGTAACAGCACCTAATCGCTTTATCAAGAGTTTCGACAGCTTGAATTACAACATATGAGCGATACACATAAAGAATATCCTTTATAAATGATAAATCCTTAAGTACATCAACAGAAAGAAGGACATACCGGATTACGATGATCACGAAAATCACCAAGCACTACTAGAAATCCAGTTTATCTTATTTAATAATCAGATAAAGCATATTATCAACTGCGTCACTGCGAGCAAAGCTTGGGAAAAGCTCAAGTTGATCTATCTATACACCAGCGCGTCGAATTGTATGTTTTTAAAGAATCAATTCTTAGGTTTAATAATAAAAAAAACTGAAAGCATGCAAGAATTCATCCGCTGCATCGAAGAACTGGCTGATCAGATATCAAGCCTGAGCGAACAAGCAATAAATAATAAAGAAAAAGCATTTATACTAACATATGGAATTCCCAAGCAATATCGTATGAATATGATAACTCTTCAAGAAATAAACAAATTTGATAATTACCAATATGCCGTAACAAGCCTTATCAATGAAAAAATACGTCAAAACAAAAAACAAGGCAAAAACAAAGATACCAATAAAAAAATATTTTATACGAACCAACGCGGAAATAATCAAGATCAAAGAAAAGCACGAAGCCGAGCCTAAGGATATAATTAAAAGCAGAACCGAAATAGATCTTTTAACAAGTTTAATAATAATTATAGGTTTTGCGGTATTTACGATCATAAAAAAAATAAATATCAAAGAAAGCAAAACAATGATCACGGCAATTCTAATAATCATCAAGGTTCTTATCGTGGTAACTACAACAACCGCGATAATCATAATAATCAAGCAAACTATACTGAGCAAGATCAATAAAACATACATGCATTCACAGCAAGTGCGATAACAATGATAATTTCGAATAAAAAGGAATGAATATTAAACTTCAATGCGATATATCATATGATGTCTAATCAAAATATATTCACAAAATATAAATCATTCAAGACGATAACACCAATCAAACTGGGCAATAACACCATCATCAAGGCAAAAGGAAAAGGATCAATCAGAATAAACCTGATGTTAAATAACACCGTGACTAAAAAAATACTTATCGATATTCTTTATGTACCTAAATTGCAAAAAAACCTCTTCTTGATAGGAAAGGCGATATCCCAAAACCTAAAATTTAACTTCCAACAAAACAAAGCAATCTTCTTTAGCAAAAGCAAATTAATCTTGACCGCGACCAAAAAAAACTCATTTTACTATATCAATGAAATCATTACTATTCTACAAGTTAATCTATCAATAACAAACAACAAAAACATTTAATTTTAGCATCAACGCCTCGGGCATATCGGCGCCAATAGTCTTCAACACATGGTTAAAAATGATTTTATGAAAGGACTACCATCATTAAATAATAACCTGGATTTTTATGAAGATTGCACGATGAACAAACTTACTCATCTTAAATTTCTTCCAGGTGGAAACCGAGCATATAACAAACTCTATATCATATATTCTGATATCTATGGCCTGATGAACACCGAAATAATTCAAAGAAACCGATATTTCATTACCTTCATTAATGATTACTTCAGGAAAGCATATGTTTATTTTATCAAGACCAAGGATCAAGCATTTGATAAATTCTGTGAATTCAAGGTACAAGTCGAAAACAAAACAAACCAACGTATCAAGATTTTTTGTACTGACAAAAAAAGAGAATTTATCAATGATTGTTTCAAATCACTCCTCAAACAACATGGTATCCTATATCAAGTTATAGCTCCTCATACACCTTAATAAAATGAAATCACTGAATATTTTAACCGCATTGTAATCAAAATAGGTCAAATGATATTGTATGGTGCAAACCTACCGTATAGTTTCTGGGCTGAAGCTATTAACACCGCGACATATATTAGGAACTAATATATTTCAAAGGCTCTAGGAACCAGTAAGATCACCTCGGAAAAACTCTGGATAGGTGAAAAACCAGACGTTAATAATCTATAAGTATTTGGTTATAACGCCTATGCTCTGCTCAAGGACCACTAACCCAAATTCTATCCAAAGACTGAAAAATATATCTTTATAGGATACGCGGAAAACAGCAAAGCATACCGTCTATGGAATAATGACAAACAAAAGATTATTATATCGCATGATGTTAAATTTAACAAATAAAACTCCTTCATAAATATCCCTAGCATAATCATCCAAGAGATTGAGACGCAAGAGGAAACTGATCCGTAAGACACCAGCGATCTGCAAGACACCAGCAATCCGCAAGACATAATCATTATCATCCGAGATACCGATAATGCATCAAGAACTACAGCAAAAACAAAAGCAAAAACATGACTATCAAAAGAACTTGAAAGCATATTTGGTTCCTACTGGGAACAATCGTCTGAACACATCGCCTACGCCTACGCACTAATCACTGTGTCTATCTTCACGAAACCGCAATCCTTTGAAGAAACGCAAATATCTCCTGACGCCATGAAATGAAAAGAAATTATAAATAAAAAATATAATAACCTTGTTGAAAATAAAACATGAGACCTTATATCATTACCGCCTGACCGCAAAGCTATTAATATCCGATGAATTTATAAGATTAAATAAAAAAACGATGGATCAATTAAACAATACAAGGCATGTTTAGTCGCAAAGGGATTTGCGCAGAAACCAGGAATTAACTACGAGGAAATCTTTTCTTTGGTTTTCACATTTACATCCTTACGAACTATCCTATCTATTAGCGCGATACTAGATCAAGAAATACACCAATTCAATATTAAAACAATGTTTCTGAACGGCGAAATCGATACAGAAATTTACATATAATAATCACCCGGCTACGAACAAAAAAACAATCAAATTTGCAAGTTAAACAAAAAAATCTACAAACTCAAGTAATCACCGTGACTTTAAAATAATCGAATCAACGTATTCCTATTCAAGATCGGCTTTGAATAATACCTCACCGACCCGTGCATTTACTATTATCCGTCCGACATGGTGATTTTTGTGATTTACATTGATAATATAATTATTATCGCACTCCAAAAACACATAGAACAAATCAAAAAATAACTCAAGAAAAATACAAGATAATAGACCTCGGACCAATTTCATATATACTCGGTATATTTGTTATTCGCGATCGCTCAAATCATATGATCAAGCTCTAATAACTACAATATGTTTGCATGTTGCTTGACTGATTTAACATGATAGAATGCAAGCCGACGCCAACACCAGCAAACGTGTCAATCAAGCTCACAAAACCAACGAACAAAAACAAAAACAAAAACACTCTCAACATATCATATCAGCAAGCTGTTGGATCCTTTATGTATCTCATGCTAGGATCATGACCTGATATTTCAAGCGCACTCAACAAGATTATGCAATTTTCAACCAACTACGATAGTACACACTGGATTGCAGTCAAAAAAATCATCCGCTACGTCAAAGGAACAGCAAATTATGCTTTAACTCTCGGAGGGTTAAGCAAAAGACAAAAAATTATTTTAACAAGATCGTGTGACGCGAATTAAACTGAAAACCTTGATGATTGTCGCTTGACATCTGATTATATGTTTTTACTAAATAACCATGTTATTTCATGAAAATCTCACAAGCAAGCTTTTGTCGCGACGTTATCCATACAAGCAAAGTATCAGGCTCTATCAAGCACTACAAAAAAAGCTATTTGGTTATGCACTCTCATGGCTGAACTCAGATTTGTTCAAGAAATCGCGATACCAATCCAGCAAGACAATCAATCAATAATTACGATAGCAAATAACCCTACCAATCACGGCCGAACGAAGCATATCGACATCGTTCACCACTTCATCTGTGAAATTATAGAGAAAAATGAAATTGAATTTCATTACTGTCTGATATCCGAAATTATTACCGACGCTCTGACGAAACCGCTGATAAGGAACAAGTTTGAATATTGCAGAGAATTAATAGGTATAAACTCGTTTGTATATGATTATTGAGCAGGGGTGTTGGTATATGGTGTTAATATCATTAGCAATAGACCATGTAACTCAAACCATAGCACCTGATTCATGTTTAGAATCTGCAGTATGCAGTAATACTTATATTAGGCATTGGGCGTAAGTCTCATCATCCATGTAAAATAGCATTACGATCTCTCGAATAATAATGCGGTTTTCTCTCTCTCCCCTATCGTTTTCGCATAATCCTCATAATTAAGTGGTTATTTTTTAGTGTTGGTAATAAAAAGTATGTTTATTACAGGTCAGATAATAAAATAATACATGCTTATTTGTATGACGATCATTAAGATAATTTTGGCGGTAAATATTTAATAATTTATCATTCTCCCTTTTGCCTTTAATACAGCTGCTATACGGCGTGGTATGCTTTCAAAAAAATTTATGATCACTTCTTAAGAGATGCCCTCTTATTCTTTTTCTATTCTTTTTCACAATTCTAACATTCTTATTAACTGTCTTGGCCATGCATTAAGACAGCGCTTTAGGTGATTCCAAAGGTGCTTGATAAGATTTAGATCAAGTGATTAGGCTGGTCATTGCAATACCTTGAGCCCGAGCTCCTGTAAGCAGTTCTTGGCCATATTGGAGGTATGTTTCAAGTTATTATCTTGTTAGAAAATAATTTCGTTGATATCTAAATTATGATATTCAAATGATTTTATGAATTCATCATGTAAAATCTAGCAATATAAATTCGTATTTAAATACCTGTTAATTTTCATAAGATAACCTATACTTTCAGTAATAATACATCCTCACATCATTAACAACCCATCGCTATGTTTAACAATTAGTTGGCAGGTTCTGTCTGATAATCCCTTATCATAATGTTTCTAATACTATTCCCGCCTATCAGAGCCAAGATAATTTATTTTTGTCTTATCTGATCACACGACCTTACGCCAATTCTTAATAATCTAATCCTTATGGCAAATAATAAATTCCATGCATGCATTACGGTGACGTCATGATAACATCAGCTTTTTGATTTTTTTGATTGAATACATTCTATTCTTTCGCAGCACTCAGTGGATAATATTAACACTGATAACTATACCAATATTATTAGTAAGACTTGTAATTATCTGCACAGCTATGTTGTAATTACCGGAAGTTATATCACTTGTTATTTTTTATTTATTGGTATCTGATAATAGGTGCGGTTGACCTCCACGAATGCCAACTTGGTATGGCAGATTCTAAGTAATACGACCAACTGTAGCAGCGCTAATACTAATTTGCATTGCGACCTTGCGTATAAACAAACCTTGTGATAAAAACTAAACCGCTGCATTTTTTTTATTAGCAAGGATGGGCCTCATGGTGAAATCAGTTCCTGAAGTATATAGACTAAGCGTATAGGTTCAAGCATAATAAACCAATTTTATTTGACAATCATTTTATTTAAATACTAATGCTTCTGAAGATCTAAAACGGCATATTACAACAAGATGAATTATCAGGATCTCTGGTCTGAAATATATTTCAGTGTCTATGGGTTATGATTATCAGCACGGCATAGCATGGCATGGTATGGTGTATGTTATGATTCAGCTACTTAGCCACCGCTTTGTAATCAACACCACGAGCATGCAGAAAAATAAGAGATTATGCATATGAATATACACATGTATTTTTTCTTAGGCTTACTATAAGCTAGTTTTTTATGAGAATATGAAAAAAAAATACTATAAGCAATAGTACCCAGCGTAATAAGCAATGATACTCAGCGCAATAAGCAATAATGCTCAGCATGATAAGCAATAATACTTGGTGCAATAAGCAATGATACCCAGCATAATAAGCAATGATACCTAGTGCAATGAGCAATGATACTTGGTATGATAAATAATAGTGATTGATGCAATGAGTAATATGTATGACACTCAATACTATAAAATATATTTCAAAATGCTTACCGCTAAAATTATCTTAATGACTGTCATACAAATGAGCATGTATTATTTCATTATCTGGCCTGCAATAAACATGCCCTTTATTGCCAACACTAAAAAACAACCACTCAATAACTTTTATTAATAAATCATTACATATAATACATGTAATGGGAACAGGGCATCATTTTTATAATTTTCTTTGAAACATTAAGACAATTTTGGTAGTCACTGTAGATCATCTGAATTTCGATCGTCAAGGAGGAAATGAGCCACCTGAAGGCTCCAAATATTCCAAACATCATAAAATACTACTCGGCGATAGGGAGAAAGGACGAGGAAGAGTAAAAAGAAGAGACTTGGGCGGAGAGCAAGACTGTCCGATCCACTAAGCCTTTGCTTCAGGTGGCTAAGGTGGTGTTCCTGACCAAAAGCACAAAGAAGGGTTCTAGGGTGTTGCGCAAGGTAAAAGGCGTAAGCCATGGGTTATATAACTTTATTGAATATCACAGACATATTAAATAGGAATTAGGTTATATGAAAAAAAAATGGGAAAAAAAAACGTTATTGATTTTTTATTGTAAATCATTCAAAGGACTTATTACTTGAATAAACCGAACGTACTTCCTTACAGAAACAGTGATAGAAGCAGTGATAAAAGAGATAATAATAATAAAAAATATAATAACAGCGGTGAACAATATGATAACGGTAAACAGAATAATGAGAGGGAGTAAGATAAAGATAGAGAACAAGAACAAGGTAATGACCGTGATCAGGAAGACGAGGGAGAACAGTATGGTGAAGTAATACGAGATAGCCGTGGAGAAAATAACAACGACGGATATCATGATGTAGAGGAAGAGCATGTTAATGATAGAGAACAAGATAAAAATAAGATAAAAATAGAGAAAATGAAAGTGAGGGACAAAGTGAAAACGAAGAATAAGATGATGACGGAGAACAAGATAATGGTTCTGTATGCACCCAAATAAACGGTATTCAATCGGATTCGCCAATAACCAGCCATTTCGAAACCAAAGTATCGAGAAGCGCTTCGGTGGAGTGCACTAGAAATAGAACCCAACATCCGTCCATCAACTTTAATCTCGAAATTAAATTTGGCATCGTCACCAACAACAGGCTCAGCTTCAAACTTTCTAATGCCCACATAGGATGTGGACATCCGATGAATGAAAAGAAGCGATTTTTCTTGGAGCAGGTCGAAATCAACGTTATGCCCCTCCAAGAAAGCTGTATCGTGTCATATGATCCAAAAATGATCTGATGGAGATTGAAGACCGTATCCTGCCATACGATCTGAAACGCCCGAAAATGATCCGATGGAGATTGAAGAAAGCTGGACTATCAAACCACTCATCTCGGCTCAACCACGCATTGGATTGGAATTGAGCAAGAATAGGAAATCTGAAGTGCCACAATGGGTTATCAAAACGAACTGGTCAAACAAAGAAGGCATTACGTGGACGTATAGTTACCAGCAAAAGGACATCCACAACTCTCTGGGACTTAGCCTCGCACCACACGAAGTAACATGGGAACGTACTAGCGGGAAGTAGTATAAATTTGAGATTAAGATTACGCAGGTTATGATCGCACTCGGGAGGCCCATTATACGACCTAAGCATTCTCACCGGCTGTACATCACCTCTGTTCTTCGCTTCGACGACGTACCTACTGGATCGTTTCCTCGTCAGATTATGCCAAGGTTAAAATATCAGTGCTGTCGAAACGTCCAAAATTCTAACCTAGAAGCTCAAGCCAGTAGCGAACCCCCCTGGAAGTTCACATGACAGCACGTCTTGGTAATAAACCACCGGATCAAACTTAAGTAACTGTTAAGAAAATGGCTGGTGTGGTCATTCCGACAATGCTTTCTCCCTGTCGTTATTTTCTTTCTTATTTTATCTCAAATGAGCTCGATAACAGATTCTCTTGTATTATTCCCCCAATTTCTGCAATACACTAAACAACATGCAACAGCTTGAGAAGACATCAGTTCAGAGATATTAGGAGTGTTCAAAATTGATATAGATTTATGCCATTTTTAGCATCTCAAATGGGAAGTATACAAATACTCTTGCACAAATTTACCAGTAGATTGAAACCCCCTAACGTCAGTCTAATTGAAAAATTGAAGACGAAAAAATGAATTGATGTGCCCAAAGTCTCATTAAATGAAAGATCGAAACCGACTTCGAATAAGCATGTTTGGAAGCGCTAAGCAACATGTGATGTGCATGGCAAATGCGTAAAGCGTATTTGCCAGCCGGTTGGTCAAATTTCTGAGCCGCCCGCGCCACTGACAGCTGTCTGCTAAGCATACAACAAACTACACACAATGGTTCTCACGAATGAAGAAAAGCTGCAACATGCTCAAACGCGCAAGGAAGAAGGCAATGAAGCATTTAAGCAAGGCAGAGTAAAGGACGGTATGCTGACGGAATTCCATTTTGAAAGGGCCTTTCAGCTCTCATTGAGCGCTTTCACTTACTGGAAATGTCTGCCATTTCCCCTTAGCCCTTAGGGCCTACCATGAGGTGTTTTATCTACTGTATTTAACATTTTTAATCATCGCTTACGTAAAGCTTCCTGACAATTGGTTACGCGATCTACAGGCTGTTCTCCATCTCTCCGGTATCGAAGCGGGCTCTGGCTCCCAAAACGCGCTGAGCACCGCGCTGAGTGGTGGTGACGCTGCGCAAAAGCTAATCACCGATGAGCAGGATCCTTTCAAGAAGGAGGTGAGGACACAACTGAGTCTGTGTTACTCTAATCTTGCAGGTGAGTTTTATTGTTTATTAGATACGCTCCGTCGATGTGCCCGTCAAGTTTCGCAAGTTGCTGAAATTTTTTTTTTTAAAAAAAATGTATCACAGCGGGATTGATCAAGGAAGAGAAATGGGGGAGGGCCATCGATAATTGCGATAAGGCAAGTTGCTTTCGTCTGCCCTATCAATCGTATGCATGCAATGCGATCCGTATTTACAAAGCCTTTGACAACATATACGTTTGCCCTGTTTGTTTTGAACCCAACAGGCTCTACAGAAAGATGAAACGAACAAGAAAGCACGCTTCCGCCGCGCGCAATCGCTCATTTCTATGAAGGAACACACTGATCTCGACAAAGCCAAAGCCGATCTTGACATTCTTGCAAAGGCCGAACCCAACGGTAAGCTTGTTTCTTTTTGAGGTATTTTTATGTTGCTCACTTTACCCTATTCTTTACTCTTTCAAAAGATCCCGCTGTCAGGAGGGAGCGAGCCCGCCTTCGTGAGCGTGAGAAGGCTGCCGACTTGAAGCAGAGGAAGGAATTTGCGGGCATGTTTGATCGTTATGCCCAGGCAGAAGAAAAAGCCGAGAAGGAGGCTGAGAGAGAGGCTGCGAAGGGAGCCAAAGAAGTTGAGAGAACGTCGGGAACTGATGCTGAAAATAGCTCGAGCGTGAACGTAGTAATTGGGACGGATGACGGGATTGTTGGGGAGGACCCGTCGAGGCCAAAATTAGAGGAAATCGAGTAGATGCGGATGTTGGTAATTCCACCTTAAGGGTGCTGTGCATATTTGTCGGTACCCCTTGTGTAAATTTGAGGTCAGCCAGAAATGTAGCGCAATATAGGCTGACGAGACACTGTTCAAATGTAATGAAGTGAATTGTACTGAATGTGTATTCAATAATTAGATGTGACATGCAAAGTTCTCCTTGAGTATAAATTTGATGCTTAGGGATAAGGCACAGTAAAAACATTGCACAGCAATCACAGAAAGGCACAGTAAAAAGGCACAAGTGCTTTCTTGAACATCCCTAGTTAAGAGCCAAGCTAAGAGAACACCAATTAATAAATCAATAAATAGAATGATAGATAAACAATGAAATAAAACAAATCAAATAAGAGCTTGTAATAGTTTATTGCAGGTAGGCAATTGGGTGATACATTGCTCATGTTAAATGAGTTAGTTAGGAGAAATTTCCTAGCATGATTCAGAGTATGCTCTCAAGGTGTTTCATTGGACATTTCCCATGATTCTCAGAAGGCTTATCAAGTAACTCAGAATGAACATCCTCTTTCAAGATTTACACATTCTCTCTTAACCATATGCTCTTGAGTACCTCTCAAGAGCATTTGAAAACAGGATGGATCCGAATATCCTTGTCAGATTGCACTAGTCACCCAATTATTCAAGAATAAAAGACTGAGCTTTATCATGGTGGAAGTTCCTTTGGTGAACAAAGGACTGGTCATTAACAATCAAGCAGCAAAATATGGCAAGGTGATGGTTAGTTGAATGGGGTGTTGTATTGACCTGTTGGCACTGTAGTATTCTTTGTTTCAGTGCAAATTTGAGGTCTGAATTAGGCATAAAATGAAGATGTCAAGCTTTACATCTTGACGTTTATGCATTCTCTCTCTAATCATCTTTGGAATAATTCAAGTCCTTCTATTGTGCGCAATATAATTTCTCAAATATGTACCGGAACAGCAAAATTTACAAGAAATCGTTGAGCAGCCCAATGTGGAAACAACAATTGTGAATATCTCGCCACACATGAGATTGTTGAAGGAGCAGACAATAACCACGCATTGGAACTGCCACACTGTAGAATTCTTCGATTATAAAAAGTTTTATAATCCATTACGGCGGGCTCTATCCAAAAATCTATTGGCAACCTCCTCGGCCGCCATTCCGCTTGTCATTTTGCCATCAATTACCCGGCTCTCGAGCGTTTGCACCAGCTGCTTGACTTCTACATCGGCGTTTAGCCGATCAATGAGCTCCGATGTGATTTGCCGCCACATCCACAGCTTGCGTTGCTCGCCGCGCTTTTTGTCCAGCTCGCCAGAGGTCTTGCATGAGCGAGTTTTTCAAGCGAAGTATCGCAAGGAGAAGGTGAATGCGGGCGCTTCGTTCAAAAACAGCACATGCATGGAAAAGCGAAGTTAGCTTACCATCATAGCCGTGTAGAATCGCTGCATGGTCTCCCATGCCTTGCCAATCCCTTTTTGCTCAATCGACGAAAGTTGGATTACCTGAAAGCGGTCGGCAGGATACTAGCAATTAGCTTTGAGCAAAAATTAATCATGTAGAAAAAGCAAGCTCACGATTGGTAGAGGAGAGAACCTCAGGCTTCCAAATGGAAGAGTTGGCCTGCACAAATTTTAGAGCGCTCGTATACTCCATGGCAGCGACACGTGCCGCGTCCGCCAACACGCCGTCAGCCTTGTTGACGATAACCAAATCAGAGTGTTCGACAATGCCTTTCTTGAGGCCCTGCAGCTCGTCACCGCCGGCGGGAGGTACCAGGAGCACAAACCTAAAAGAGAAGGTAGAAGGGAAAAGGGAGGGCGTCAGCAAGGGAAAG
>JADMIO012610957.1_pt1 | contig 13071 bp, 10 predicted proteins | sample 8958161 | NCBI WGS metagenome assembly JADMIO01 (sample SAMN16585339, study PRJNA669376) | soil metagenome | isolation source: Crop rotation soil | place: USA: Cullars Rotation, Alabama | collected 2011 | reverse complement strand
GATCGGGCAATTCCTGACCCGCCTGGCCGCGAGCGCTTCGCCGATCTTTTTTCTGATCGTCATCTTCGTGCCGGCGTGCATCTTCGCGGCCAGCCTGATTGACCGCCGCGCCAGTTTCACCGTGCGGCTGCGGCAGGAGTACGCGCCGCTTGTGAGCGGCGCGCTCTACGCCTGGACGACGGCGCACCTTTTGATGATCGTGCCGGCGGCGCTGATTTATCAGCCGGGCGGCCCCAACCCGCGAATGACTGAGGCCGTGTTGCAGTTCGCGCCGCTGCCCTACTTTTTATTCCTGATGGTCTTCGCGCTGATGGCCGCCATGCGACTGAGCGGTGGGCAGGCCATCGGCGCGGTCGCCATCGGCGCGTGCTCGCTCGTCGTGCTGGCCTTTGTTTCGGGCGCGCTGCTGCGGCTGCTGACCTCGCCGTTCCTGTTGATCCTCTTCATCCTGCTGCTCAGAAACTTCTTCGGCGACCTGATCGGCCAGCAGCGCGCCCGCGAAGACTTCAAGCGCCACCTCGAAATCGCCACGCTCAACCCGGCGGACGCGTCGGCGCACTACAACCTCGGCTTGATCCACCAGCAGCGCGGCGAGCTGGACGAAGCGCGCCGCCGCTTCGCTCGCGCCATCGAGATTGATGCCGACGAGGTAGACGCGCACTACCAGCTTGGCCGCATCAGCCGCGAACAGGGCCGCCTCGGCGAAGCCATCCAGCATTTCGACGCCGTGGTGCAACGTGATCAAGATCACTCTCAGAGCGAGGTCTGGCGCGAGATTGGCCGCGCCTATTTCGAAGCCGGGCAGGTGGAAGACGCCCGCCAAGCCTTCGAGCGCTTTTTGGCCAAGCGCCCGTCAGACGCCGAGGGGCATTACCGTTACGGGCTGACGCTCGCCGCGCTCGGTCGCGGCGAGGAAGCCGCCGCCGAGATGCGCGCCTGCATCGAAGCGGCGCGCACCGCGCCGGTCTACAAGTACCGCACCGAGAAGCACTGGATGAGCGAAGCCGACGCCTTTCTGCGCTCGCAGGCGGCCAGCCGGTAGCGAACCGGCGCGCGGTTGTGGATAATAAAGCTTTGCGACAGGCAAACGACAGCCGCCCAGAGCGCGCAGACCCACCGCACCATGCCGCCGGCGGCCCATCAACGGTAGGGAGGGGGAACCTTGGAAGCAATACTCGCACTTGAAGACGGAAGAGTGTGGCGCGGACGCGGCTTTGGCGCGCGCGCCGCCGTGACCGGCGAAGTCGTGTTCAACACGGCGATGACCGGCTATCAAGAGATTCTCACAGACCCTTCTTACTGCGGCCAGATCGTGACGATGACTTATCCGCTGATCGGCAACTACGGCGTCAACCGCGAAGACGTCGAAGCGCGCAGCACCTTCGCCGAAGGCTTCGTCGTCCGCGAGCTGTCGCGCACGGTCTCGAACTGGCGCGCCGACCTGTCGCTCGACGATTACCTCAGGCAGGCCGGCATCCCCGGCATCTCCGACATTGATACGCGCTCGCTCGTGCGCCACATCCGCGAGCGCGGCTCGATGCGCGGCTGCCTGTCAACCGACGCGACCGACGAGCAGGCCGTGATCGAGCAGGCCCGCCGCGCCCCCGAAATGGTCGGGCTTGATCTCGCCTCCGTGGTGACGTGTAAGGAACCTTACGTCTGGACGGATGACCAGTCGTCGGCTTACGGCTCGCCGCGATTGCTGCACCCGCAGGCCAGACCCGAAGCGGTCGAAGGCGCGGCGTCCGGGCAAGCCATCAGCGCGCCGCGCTTTCACGTCGTCGCTTACGATTTCGGTTTGAAGTACAACAGCCTGCGCAACATGGCGGCGCTCGGCTGCCGGGTGACGGTGGTGCCGGCGCACACGTCGGCTGAAGACGTGAGCGCCTTGCGGCCCGACGGCCTCTGGCTCTCGAACGGGCCGGGCGACCCGGAGCCGCTGACCGGCGTGATCGCCAACATCCGCAAGCTGATCGGGCGCTATCCCATCTTTGGCATCTGCCTGGGCCACCAGTTGCTCGGCTTGGCGTTCGGTGGTAAAACTTACAAATTGCCCTTCGGCCATCACGGCGGCAACCAGCCGGTGAAAGACCTGGCGACGGGCCGCGTCGAGATCACGGCGCAGAATCACGGCTTCTCCGTAGACGCCGACTCGTTGCCGGCGGATTGCGAAGTGACGCACATCAACCTGAACGACAACACCGTCGAAGGCTTGCGCCACCGCGACCTGTCGGTCTACTCGGTGCAGTATCACCCGGAGGCCGGCCCCGGCCCGCACGACCCCGCGCACTTGTTCGACCGCTTCGTGCGGATGATGGAAAATCACCGCGCGCAGGGTTGAGGCCGCTACATTAAGGTCTAAGTTGAAGTTCTAAATTATCCGAATCGCGCGGCAGGCGCGTAGTCATAACTATAAAGATAGAGGGCAAGCGGAGGGGACATGAAAAAGTTCATAGCAAGCTTAATTTTGCTGACCGTGTTCTCCATGGATAAGACAATGACCACTGCTCAAGAGAACGTTTCAATCAAACCGCCCGTAGCCAAGAAATCACCGAAAACAACGACCGTTCACGGCGACACGCTGGTGGACGATTACTACTGGATGCGAGAGAAGAACAGTCCCGAAGTGCTCGCTTATCTCGAAGCCGAGAACGCTTACACCGACGCCGTGATGAGGCCGACCGAGGCGTTTCAGGAGGCGCTCTACAAAGAGATGGTCGGGCGCATCAAGGAGACAGACATCAACGTGCCGTATAAGAACGGCGACTACTTCTATTACTCGCGCACCGAGCAGGGCAAGCAGTACCCGATCCTCTGCCGCAAGCGCGGCGGCCTCGACGCCGGGGAGGAGGTCTATCTCGACCTCAACGAGCTGGCCAGGGGCTTGAAGTTTCTCGGACTCGGCCCGACGGCGGTGAGCGACGACGGCAACCTCTTCGCTTATTCGATAGACACGACCGGCTTCCGCCAGTTCAAACTCCAGGTCAAAGACCTGCGCACCGGCAAGCTGCTCGAAGACACCGCCGAGCGCATCACGTCGCTCAACTGGGCGCGCGACAACCGGACGCTCTTCTACACCACCGAAGACGCGACGACCAAGCGCTCGAATCAACTCTACCGCCAGCGCCTCGGCGACAAGGCCGAGCTGATCTATGAAGAGAAGGACGAGTTGTTCGACCTCGACTCGTCGAGGTCGCGCAGCAAGTCCTACATCTTCGTGACCAGCGGCAGTTATAAAGCGACAGAAGTCCGCGCCATCGCCACAGACAGGCCGGCGGAAGCGCCGCGCCTGCTGCTGCCGCGCGAGGCCGAGCACCGCTATTACGCCGACCATCACGGCGACTCGTTCTACATCCGCACCAATAAGGGCGCGAAAAATTTTCGCCTGGTCGCCGCGCCGACCAGTGATCCGCAGGAGAAGAACTGGCGCGAAGTCATCCCGCATAACCCCGACGTGATGCTGGCGGACGTAGACTTCTTCGCCGACTACTACGTCGCCTACGAGCGCAAAGACGGCCTGCCGCGACTGCGCGTCACCGAGTTCAAGACGGGCCAGTCGCACGAGATAGACATGCCGGAAGCGGTCTACGCCGTCTCTCCCGCCGCCGGGCCGGAGTACAACACCAGCACGTTCCGCTTCGACTACGTGTCGTTCACGACGCCGCACTCGGTTTACGATTACGACATGAAGACGCACAAGCGCGTGCTGCTCAAGCAGACCGAAGTGCTCGGCGGCTTCGACGCCAAACAGTATCAGGCCGAGCGCGTCTACGCGAAAGCGGCGGACGGCACGCGCATACCGATCTCGCTGGTCTACAAGAAAGAGCTGGCGCGCGACGGCCAGCGCCCGCTGCTGTTGCAGGGCTATGGCGCGTATGGCATCTCGTCCGACATCAACTTCTCGATCCCGCGTCTGAGCCTGCTCAATCGCGGCGTCATCTACGCCATCGCGCACATACGCGGCGGCGGCGAGATGGGCGAGGCGTGGCACGATCAGGGCAAGATGATGATGAAGCGGAACACCTTCACCGACTTCATCGCGGCGGCTGAACACCTGGTCGCCGAAAAGTACACGTCGAGCGACCGGCTCATCATCACCGGCGGCAGCGCCGGCGGCCTGCTGATGGGCGCGGTGCTGAACATGCGCCCGGAGCTTTTCAAGGCGGCGGTGGTCTACGTCCCCTTCGTTGACGTGATGAACACGATGCTCGACGAATCGCTGCCGCTGACGGTCGGCGAGTTCGAGGAGTGGGGCAACCCGAAGATCAAGGCGGAATACGACTACATGCGGACGTACTCGCCCTACGACAACATCGAGGCGAAGAAGTACCCGACGATCCTCGTGCGCACGTCGTTGAACGACTCGCAGGTGATGTACTGGGAGCCTGCGAAGTACGTCGCCCGGCTGCGCGCGACGAAGACCGACAACAACCCGCTGCTGTTCCGCATCAAGCTCGGCGGCGGCGGGCACGGCGGCGCGTCTGGGCGCTACGACGCGCTCAAAGACACGGCCTTCGATGACGCCTTCATCCTTTCGCAAGTCGGCGTCACGAAGTAGCCGGCGGCGACAACAATTTCACAAGATGCATAAATGGCCGCCTGTGGTATAATGGAATCATCCAATAAGAACAGAAGCCGGCGGGGATGTGAGGTGGATGCAACTCGACCGGAACGGGGCGAATCGAAAGTTCGTTCTAAAAAAAGCAGTAGCGTAGAGGATTTAAGGATGACACAGACAGCTCGCCAATTCATGTCCCGACGTTTGCAAGCAAGTCTGCTTGTGTTGGCGTTCACCCTCTCGGTCGCGGCAGCGGCCAGCGCGCAGACCGGCCAGGAAAACAAATTCGCCGCCATTCACATCAAAAACTTCGGCCAGTTGGACGAGCGTTTTTATCGCGGCGCGCAGCCGAGCGCATCAGATTTTAATGACCTCGCGGCGCTCGGCATCAAAACCATCATTGACCTGCGCGACGACCCGACCAGCTACGAAAAGCAGGCCGCCGAAGCCGCCGGCATGCATTATGTCAACATCCCGATGAGCGATACGCACTATCCTAAAGAAGATCAGATTCAGCAGTTCTTGAAGCTGGCGACTGACCCGGCGACCGGCGCGTTTTACGTTCACTGTGCCGGCGGGCGGCATCGCACGGGCGTGGCCGGCGCGGTCTACCGCATGACGGTGGACGGCTGGGATTACGACCGCACTTATGGTGAGATGAAGAAGTTTGATTTCTATACGCGCTGGGGTCACGGCGCGATGAAAGATTACGTGCAGGATTACTGGAAGAAAGTTCAGGTCGGTGAGATTCAAGTCCTGAGCAAGTAAACCACTACGGCAGTCATTAATCGTCCGTCATCATCGTCCCTCCTCCTGTCTAGTCGCGCGAAGGGCCGCTTCACCGGAAGCGGCCCTTCGCGTTTTCTATAGGCGCTCGGCTCTGGATGATCGTCCGGCGCTCTCTATGCTCTATTGCCTGTGCTCAGACCAGCCGCGTCGGCTCGTCCGGCACGGGGTCGCCAATCGGCACAGGGACTGGCTCGCCTTCCGGCACGCCGGGCTGATCGGGTGGAATCTGCACGGGTGGTTGCGGCCCGACGTCCGGCGGCACTGGCTGCGGGTTGTCAGGGCTGCCGGGCGGCGAATCAACGTCCGGGTTCGAGCTGCCGCCGCCGCTCGCCGGGTCTTCGATGTTGGGATTATTGCGGCTCATCAGTTCCTCCGCGCTTCGATCAACGTTTGCGCGATAGCTCGCATAAAACGATGCGGGAGAGCGTGACCGAGCGATGCACGGCGTAAATTGCTTCCCACGCGCCGTGCGTCGCCTGTCAGGCTCTCCCGGCTGGTGCAATCGTCTTCGCTTTTCACCATTCCCCTGTTCGTCCCCGAAAACCGATTGCGTGAAGTGAATTACTTAACCTTTTCCGCGCCCGCCGCGTCGAGAATCTTGCGCGCCTGATCGGCACGGTCATCGTGCGTGTAAACGCCGACGAGAATGCCGCCGCGTTCGATCTCTTCGTTGTAGAACTTCGCTTCGTGCTCAGGCACTCCCATGCCGATGAGTGCGCCGGTCAATCCGCCCGCCGCCGCGCCGGCACCCAGCCCCGCCAGCGTCGCCACGATTGGCCCGGCAGCCAATAAGCCAATGCCCGGTATGGCGATCACGCCGAGCGCCACCAATCCGGCGGCAATAGCGCCGAGCACGCCGCCGATGGTCGCTCCGGTCGCCGCGCCTTCCGGCGCTTTGGTCGCCATTGCCAGCCCGAACTCGCGCCCGTGCGTCGCGTCGCTCATCAACAGGCTGATGTCGTCGCGCGACCAGCCGTAATGCATCAGATCTTCAACCGCCCGCTCGGCGTTGGCGCGCGAAGTAAACAATCCAGTAACAAGACTCGCCATACACTATCCTCCCGACCTCAACGATGTTTTTGACCCCATGAATCTAGAGCAATGCGAATGCCAGCGCCGCGCCGGGTAGTCGTTAATGTAGGATGGCTTACACAACCGTTGGGGTGATGCGGTAGATGCAGGCGTTTGCGCTGCGCGTCAGCAAGAGGTGAGCGGCAAGCCGGATGAAGAGGCGCGCACCGCGCGTCTCTGTTTCGTACAAGGATCAAGCCGCGTTGTACCGAAACCATATCGGGCGCGGCCTGCTTATCTCAACAGGCCGCGCTTCTTCAGTCACCGTCCGTCCACGCCGCGCGCTATTGCTGCGGCAAGGTCGTCAGTTCAGTCACGCGGCCTTTGAAGGCTCGCGAGAGCAAGCCGATCTCTGCCTGATTATAATTGGCAGCGCGAAAGGCGTCGTTGATCTGCTGATCGCTCAGGCGCGAAAGCATCTCGCCGAGCCAGCGCGCCTGCTCGACGGTGATGTCTTTGAAGAGGTCGCCGCGTTTGCCGCTATAGTAGAACTCGACGCGGCCATGCTTAACGCCTTTGATGAACTTCGCCTTGGCATAATCTTCCGGCTCGTTGCGGGTGCGCGACAATGCGCCGCCGGTCTTGCCGAAAGTCGCGCCGAGATCGCTGATGATATAGTCCAATTCCTCGCCGCCCGTGTCGGCGTCACGGACGCGCAGAATCTTGTTGTTGGTGTCCTTGATGTCCCAGTTGTCCAGCACCACCATCATGACCTTCAGGCCCTGATATTCGCGCGAGCCGAAGAAGGGATTGACGCCCCACATCCAATTATCGAGCCGCTTGATGTCTTTGGAACGGGCTTCGAAGCGGACGTTCTTAAACGTGCCTTTGCCTTCAATAGTGACCTCCGGCACGAGGTAAGTGATTTCCGTCTTGTAGCCGATGGCCCAGACCAGACGCGAGGCGGCGGTTTCGGGCTGCGCCTCCTTGCTCAGCTTGGCGACCCAGACGCGGCCCGCGCCATCCTGCACGCGATACTTTTTGGAATAGCCGCCGGTCTCGTCGCGGACGAAGGTGACGTGGCTCAGGTCGGGCTGCATCTCCTGGCCGCCCGGCCCGTAAAAGAGGTCGCGCGAGCTGATGTCGCCGGGGTCTTGCCATAGAACGGGCGTGCCGTTCCCCGCATGTTTCTTCTTCGATTTTTTGTCGTCGGCAAAAACTGAAAAGCTCAGCGCGAGAATGAGCGAGAGACAGACGGTTCTTGAAAGTGCTTGTCGCTTCATCGTGATGGCTCCTCCTTAAGGTAATAGATCGTCGCTTGTTGACAGTGCCAACCCACACAAGCATGATGCCACTCCGAGCCTGACGACGGAAGTTGCAATGCGGAACCCTCGCCGAACGCAGGCGCGATCATCGGTCGTATGTCGGTCGTATAGAGGGTTGAGCGAATCGCGCCCCGTTGCGGCGATTTCGCTTTACAGGGGCGAGAACGAATCGTTACGATGGCGGCTGTTGAAAAGGAACTCTCGATGAACTGTCCATATTGTCAGGCGACGCTGAGCGACAATGCGCGCTTCTGCACGGGCTGCGGCACGGCCCTCGCGCGGCCTGACACGCCCAGCGGCTACCGCTCAGAAGCCGCGACGCAGGTCGTCAGCGTTGATCAGCCGTCCGCCGGTGCGGCGGACGACCGGCTGATTGGCCGCACGCTCGAAGATAAATATCAGATCACGGCGCGGCTCGGCGAGGGCGGCATGGGCGCGGTCTATCGCGCCACCCGCGTCCGCATCGGCGATGAAGTCGCCGTGAAGGTGATGCACCCGCAGTTCGTCAAAGACGAAGCGACGCTCGAACGCTTCCGCCGCGAAGCCCGCGCCGCCGCCATGCTGCACCACCCGAACGTCGTGGCCATTTACGATTATGGCGAAGGCCACACGCCGGAAGCGCCCGCCTTCATCGTCATGGAGCTGGTCGCCGGCGTCTCGCTGCGCGACCTGCTAGAGCAGCAGCAGCGGCTCCCCGTCGAGCGCGCCGTCGCCTTGATGCGCGAAATCTGCAACGGCGTCGGCGCGGCGCACCGCCACAACGTCATCCACCGCGACATCAAGCCCGATAACATCATCGTCCTGCCGGCGGGCGCGCAAGGCGAGCACGAGACCGCGAAGGTGCTCGACTTCGGCATCGCCAAGCTGCGCGACCTGACGAGCAACAACACGCTGACGCAGGCCGGCATGGTCATGGGCACGCCTTATTACATGTCGCCTGAGCAGTGCCGCGCCGAATCGCTCGACGCGCGTTCAGATGTCTACAGCCTCGGCGCGATGCTTTACGAGATGCTGGCCGGTGCGCCGCCCTTCGTTGCCACGACGCCTACCGGCGTGGTTGCCAAGCACCTGATGGAACCGCCGCCGCCGCTGCCTTATCAACTCGGCGTCCCCGCGTCGGTCGAAGCAGTGATCGGGCGGGCGCTCGCCAAAGACCGCAACATGCGCCAGGCCGACGCGCCGGTCTTTGCGCGCGAGTTGCAAGCGGCGCTGACCACCAACCTGACGCACCCGCTGTCGCCTCCGACCGCCAACATCGGCGCGGGGCAGGCGACACAAGTCGTCTACCCGCCCGCCGCCACCATGCAGCAGCCGGGCGCTTACGGCACCGTGCAACAATATCCGGGCCGCGCCACCGTGCAGGAACAACTGCCTGCGCGGCAGTCACGCAGAGGCATGCTCGTCGCCGGCATTGTAAGTTTAGTTATTTTGATCGGACTCGTCGCCGTCGCTTACTTTGTCTTTATAGACCGCAAGCCGCAGCCGGTCTCAACGCCTTCCGTCACTCAGGGGCAGAACAACGTGCAGCCGATCACGCCGACGACCGTGCCGACGAACCCCAACCGCGCGGCGGCCAGCGCGACGCCGGCGGACGCCAAAGGGCGAGTCGAAAGTAAGATACTTAACAATGAGTCGCTCAATCAGAGCGACCTCACGGGCATCGCGGACGCCGACCTGCGCCTGCTGCGCAACACGGTCTACGCGCGGCATGGTCGCATCTTCGACGCGCCGGAGTTGCAGCGTTATTTCGCGACGCGCACGTGGTATCGCCCGCGCAGCGAATACAAGGACGCGGACTTGACGGCGAACGACCGCGCCAACATCACGCTGATCCGAGCAGCCGAAGGCGCGGGCGCGGCTCCTGTGGATGCGGCGGCGGTTCAAAAGGCTGTGCTCGACACGCTGAATGGCTGGGTCGAGGCGATGCGCCGCCACGACCTCGACGCCTACATGAGCTACTACGCCGGCACGCTGGACACGTACTACAAGCGCAGCAACGTCAGCCGCGACGCCGTGCGCGCCGACAAGGCGCGGGCCTTTTCGCGCTTCGCGACGCTCGATTTGCAAGTCAGCAACGTCAATGTCAGAGCGGATGAAACCGGCGGGCGCGTCGTGGTCACTTACGACAAGGCGTATGACTTTACCGAAGCCGACGGCCACCGCTTCAGCGGCACGGCGCGCTCCGGCCTGTGGCTGGAAAAGAGCGGCGACCGCTGGCTCATCACCAGCGAGAAGGATTTGTGAGGCGCGCCGATCACTTGGAAGAGTCACATGGCTTTGAATTTGTCCTCGCGCGTTTGCTGTCTGCCGGCAGACCCTTTTGACGGTACTGCCTGACTAGACCGATAATGAATTAGACCTGATTGAGCGGGAATAGAGGAAACATTGTATGGCCGAAGAGATTTCACTGGAGGAGCCGTTGTCGAAAGCGAGCAAGCCCTCGCCCAGATTAGAGGAACTGAAAAAGCAGCGATTCACTCCAGCAGGCAGAGATGAACGCATTGCCCGCGCACTGGCCGCATTAAATCAGAAAACTTCTATCGACCTGCCGCCTGCGGAATGGCAACGCATCGCCGAAGATGTTGATATAGAAGATCAGTATTGAATATGCCGGTCCGAGCCCTATCGTCAATTCCCGGTGGAAGCAATGTCTTTATTGATGCCAACATCTTTGTCTATGGCTTGAGCGGGCAATCAGCACAGTGCCGGTATCTGTTGGAGCGATGCTCGCGCGAAGAGTTGACCGGGATCACCCTGTTTGAGATCGTCAACGAAGCAACGCATCGCTTTATGTTGGCAGAAGCTGCCGCCAAAGGTTTAATTCCTCAAGCCTCCGCCGGCCATTTGCGTAAGCGATTCAAAACCATAGCCAGCTTGACCGACTACTGGCAAGAAACAGAGCGAATTTTGAATTTGAATCTACTTTTCATCGCAACGGATGAATCCATCGCTCGGGCATCTCAGAACGAGCGCCAACACGCATTGCTCCTCACCAATGATTCGATGATTGCTGCTTGTATGCGCAACTATGGCATCTTTTACTTGGCGACTCATGACAGTGATTTTGAACGTGTGTCCGGCATTACCGTATTTGCGCCGAATGACTTGCCCTAATGCGCCGAGGTTTCAACGCACCCCATCGTTCCTTCCAACACGAAAACATAAGGCGCACGAAGAGCATAAAATATCTCCGTGCGCCTTATGCCTTTATGGTGAATAGCTATTTCCCTTCAAGCAGCCGAGTCGCCGCGTCAATCTGCGCGGTCAAAGCCTGCAAGGCGGCGGCGGCGTTCTTCGTCTGGGCTTCGACATCATTCCACTGCTTCTGTTCGATGGCTTCGCGCACGCCGGGGATGGTCTTCACGCCATAGCCCGTGTAGAAGCCGGGCGCGTAAATCTGGTGCCTGAACCAGGGGCGGCGCGGCAGGCCCTGCTCGCTGGTCAGCTTGCGCTCCGATTGATAGAGCAGGCGGTTGAGCGCCTGCGCCTGCTTGACGTTTTGAAAGCCTTTCGCGCTCGCTTTCGCCAGCGCCTCTTCGTAGCGGTGGGCGCTGTCGGTCAGCGCGCGCGTCGCCGCGCTCAACTTGCTCAGGTCGCTCCCCTTCGGCGGGTTGTTGGCCTTGGCCAGCTTGTCTATCTCGTCAACGTAGCGGCCTACCGTCTCGGCGAGGTCGGTGAACTCGAACGGCAGCACGTCGGCGTCCGCAAGCCGCATGACGATTGTGCCGTTGGTCTGGCTGAGGGCGCGGCCATACTCGAAGGTGCTGTCGCTGAACTTCATATACCAGTAGATCGAATCGTAAACCGAATGATAGACGCCGCCGCCGCCATCGCCGCCGATCCCCGTGTTCATCGAGGCGATGCCGAGGTGCTGCAAGAACGGCGTGTAATCCGACCCCGAACCGAGCGCGCTGATGCGCAGGTCGGCGCGCTCGCGCAAATCGCGCTTCTCTTCGTCGCTGCGGGCCTGCTCGATGCGGCGGTCGCGCATCGCTTCCCAGGCGTTCTTGTCGCTCTTCGGCTGCGGGATGTCGCGCGCCACTTCGTTGAAGAAGCGTTCGAGCGAATGCGAGCCGCCGGCGTTGAGCCAGCCTTTACCGGTGCTGTCTGAATTCAGATAAGCGACCGCCTTCTGCGTCAACTCGTCGGCGTGGGTCTCGACCCACTCGGTCGAGCCGAGCAAGGCCGGCTCCTCGCCGTCCCAGGCGCAGAGGATGATCGTGCGCTTCGGCTTCCAGCCCTGCTTCAGCAACTCGCCGAGCGCGCGGCCCGCTTCCATCACCGTCACCATGCCGCTCGTCGGGTCTTCCGCGCCGTTGACCCAGGCGTCGTGATGATTGCCGTAGATCACCCACTCGTCGGGATACTGGGAGCCTTCGATCCTTGAGATGACATCGTAGAGCGTCTTGGTTGACCAGTCGAAGGCGAGCTTCAGGTGCACGCGCGCCGGCCCCGCGCCGACGTGATAAGTGATCGGCAGCGCGCCGCGCCACGCTTGGGGGGCGACCGGCCCGGCCAGGGCTTTCAACAGCGGCAGCGCGTCGCCGTAAGAGATGGGCAGCACCGGAATTTTCGTGATGACTTCGGCCTCTTCGCGCGGCAAGCGCTTTGCGCCTTTGACCGCGCCGATGCCGGGCGTCAGCGGGTCGCCCGGATGAATTGGCATGTCCATTACAGAACCGCGCTGCACGCCCTGATCGGGGCGGTAAGGCCCTTGCGGGAAGACATCGCCCTGAAAGTAACCGTCATCACGCGGGTCTGAGTAGATGAGGCAGCCAATCGCGCCGTGCTCGTAAGCCACCTTGGGCTTGATGCCACGCCAGCTCGCGCCGTAACGCGCGATGACGATCTTACCCTTCACGTCCACGCCGAGCTTCGCCAGCTCGTCGTAATCGGCGGGCAGCCCATAGTTAACGTAGACCAGCGGGCCGGTCACGTCGCCGTCGGTCGAGTAAGCGTTGTAGGTCGGCAGTTGTCCCTGATCGCCTGAATCCGGGTCTTCGGCGACGACCGGCTCTTTCAGTTGTGCGGTGTAGGTGGTCGGCGCGAGCAGTTCGAGGACGCGCTCTTTAGGCGTCGGAAAGAGCACGTCGAACTCTTCGATCTTGGCGTCGAAGCCCCACGATTGAAACTTGTCGCGGATGAATTCGGCGTTCTGCTTGTCGTAAGCCGAGCCGACGTGATGCGGCTCGGCGGCGAGCCGATTCATGTATTCGCGCAGCAACTCCGGCCTGGGCACGTCGCGCATCTTCGCTTCCCATTCCAGCTCGGCGCGGGCGCTCGCTTCCGTGTAGCCGCGCAGACTGTGCGGCTTGCCGTTGTCTTGAGCGGAGGCGGCGGGAACCAGATAGTTCAACGTCAGGAGCAGAGCGATGGCTATACGGGTGA
>JADMIO010983928.1_pt1 | contig 13071 bp, 8 predicted proteins | sample 8958161 | NCBI WGS metagenome assembly JADMIO01 (sample SAMN16585339, study PRJNA669376) | soil metagenome | isolation source: Crop rotation soil | place: USA: Cullars Rotation, Alabama | collected 2011 | reverse complement strand
CGCGACAACTTGTCCACGTGGAATTCTAAGCTTAGGATCCCAATGTGCTGGAAAGACGTTTCGATCGACGGATCTCGAATGATCGACATCGGCGCCAATAACGGAACGGTCATCACGGCCAATCCGGACATGGTCCAGGAGGTCAAGATCCAAACGAGCAACTATGCCGCGGAACACGGCTCCAGCGCCGTGCAGATTAGCGCCACGACGAAAGGCGGCAGCAGCGACTTTCACGGTTCAGTCTACGACTACATGCGGCACTGGCGTTTCCAGGCCAACGATCGCTCAAACAGCATCAATGACGTGGAGCGCCCGAAGAGCAAGTACAACTATCCCGGTGGAAACATCGGCGGACCCGTTCTTCTTCCATGGACCAACTTCAACCGTAATCGCGATAAGTTGTTTTTCTTTGTGGGATTCGAGCTGTATCGCCAGCAGGTTGACGAAGGTTCTACCTTGCTCCGCGTCCCCACGCTCAAAGAGCGACAGGGTGATTTCAGCGAATCGGGCGCGGGCAACATCTTCGTTCCCGCCGGCTGCACGGCCAATGGAGTGACGGGCCTGTCTGGTGCTAACAATGCCGACCCGAAGAACGGTGCTGTAGATGCGGCGCCAAACAACGACCTCCGTCCTTGCGCCAGTCCACTCGGTAGAGCGCTCCTGAATCTGTATCCAGCGCCCAACCGCAATGCTGCCTTCGGACAAAACAATTACGTCTATAGCGTGCTGAGACCCAACGACAGAAACCAGTTTACGTCCAGAGTCGACTACGCTATCAGCGACAAGACCAAACTGTACGTACGCTTCGCGCGTGAGTATGAAGAGCAAGGATTTCCGCGCGGCCTGTGGTGGGATTCATCAGCTTATGAAATCCCCGGCAAGCTTACCAGCAAGAACCTGGGTCGTTCCGTTGTCGTGAATATGACTAACATCATTAGTCCGACGATGACGAACGAGATTCTGTTCAGCGCCAGTAAGCTGAAGCTGAATTACGATTTTGCGGAGCCCGACAAGGTTTCTTGGACTGGTCTTGGTCTTACCCCGGTAGGTTTCTTCTCCACCAGCAATCCGAATATTCCGCAGAGCCTGCAAAACAAGAATCCCTACGTTCCGATTAGCGTCATCACCTGGGGCCAGGGAGATTTCCACACGGCTTACGGCTATCCGATTCTCGCGTGGAACGACAGTTTCGCTGTCACCGATAACCTGGTGAAGGTGCAAAACACGCACACGCTGAAGTTCGGAGCGTTTATCGAACAAGCGAATAAACGACAGCAATCAAACGCCGACACCAATATCGTCACCGCGCAATGGGGCCAGGTGACCGGCACCGGCAATAACTTTGGCGATGTGTTCGTCGGCAAGCCGATCGAGTTTACGCAGGCTACGACGCGTCCCCTCGATAACTTCCGTTACTACAACTACGAGTTCTACGCGCAAGACAGTTGGAAGATGCGTCCGAATCTCACCATCGAGTACGGAATGCGCGCCGCTTATCTGCCGCAGAACTTTGAGCGTAAAGGCCTGGGCGTGTTGTTCGATCCCAATTCTTACATCCGTGGCGCGGGAGCATTTCTGAACGGCGACATCACGAAACCCAATGGCTATAAGCTGGCTGCGCGAGACGAAATTCCGAAGGGAATTCTGCCGAACCTGCCAATTCAATGGATGCCACGACTGAATGTGGCATGGGATGTCGGCGGCAAGGGTGATCTCGTGGTCCGTGCCGGCGCCGGACTCTTCTACAATCGCGTGCAGGGCAACTACGATTACTACTCGAGCGGTGAAATGCCGAATACCTACAGCTCGACGGTTGATACACCGTGGGCTTCGGGCAACGGACTTTCATTCGGCGACCTGACCACGCTTAATCCATTCACCAGCAACGTTGGCGCAATCAACGTAAACACACGCGATATCGAGTCGAATGAAATACCGAGAGTCGCGAACATGAGTTTCACGGTTGAAAAGAGATTGCCGTTCAACAACATCCTTTCAGTGGCTTATGTTGGTACTCAGGGAAGACATCTGCCGCAGCGACGAAACGCTAACATCATTCCGCTGGGAACACTCTTGAGTGGAACGATACCGCTGGGTTCGTCAGTTACCGTCGAAAACGCTCAGGGACCTAACACTCCAACTCAGAGTTTCACTTCAATGAACTTGAGCGAGCCGGCACAGCGAGCAGCTTTGGCTGGCGCAGTGCTTCGCCGGTTCAGACCGTATGACGCTTTCAACTCCGTGGGTCTCTACCAGTTCACGGGTACCTCGACGTACCACTCGCTACAGGCGACCCTGAGCCACTCGGGACGTAACCTTCAGTACTTTGCCACGTACACGTTTGGTAAAGCTTTGGGAACCGTGGCCACCAACGAGAGTGATGGCGCGGCGTGGGCCGATCCGATTGACACGCGAAACAGAAGCTGGGGTGTCCTGCCCTTCGATCGAACTCACGTGTTCAATCTTTCTTACAACTGGAGCGTGTTCAAACTCGCACGCGGAAGGTTCTCGAACGCTGTCACGAATGGAATCTTCAACGGTTGGCAGATATCGGGCATAACCACCGTTCAAAGCGGTACCCCGATTCGCCTGAAATTTACCGGCGCGATTGCGCAGGCAAGTCAGGCGGTAGCGTGGTATGGCTCCGATGCGTTCAACGGCACCAACGCGGGCGCCAGTCTCGGCGCAGTCACGCCACTCTATCTTGGCAATCCGCTAAAGGGCGGCACTGCACTGGGCAACAAGTTTTTGGATCTGTCGCAGCTTGGAATCCCGACGTTCCCGAACACTGGTCCATCGCAGCCACCGTTCTACATCCGCACTCCGGGCCGCAGCAATTTCGACATCTCGTTCTTCAAGAACTTCAACATCACTGAAGAAAAGAAGATTCAATTCCGGACCGGGCTCTTCAACGTATTCAACCAGGCGTATCCGACGCGCATCAACGTCACGTCCACAAATCCGAATGACAGTGACATCTTCCTGGCATTGGAGACGGTCTGTAATCACACGGTCCGCCGTCCAACTGGAGATGGCACGGGCGTGGCCGACGTTTGCGATCCGACGCAGGGATTCAGTTACTCGTCAACCACCCTCAACAACTTCGGCAAGATCCAGAACAAGCGCGGTCGCCGAATAGTTGAGTTCGCGCTGAAGTTTTACTTCTAGAGTCGTTTGCCACAAAGAGGCACAAAATGCACAATTTGGTTTATGAAACCACTTGTGCGTTTTGTGCTTTTTTGTGGCTTCGTTACGTTGACTGCAAGTGCGCCGGCGCAGGAAGTTGACCCGCGACTCAGGGTCGCCGATACGAATAACGCGGTCATTCGCGGGCGCGTCACGCTTCCATCGGGATTCACGGTGGAAGGCTATGCGCGGATCACGCTAAGAACCGACCAGAGCATTCTCTCGACTATCTACACCAACAGCAGCGGCGAGTTTCAGATAAGAAATCTGAGCCAGGGCATCTATTTCGTCGAGGCTGAAATTCCGAAGAGCAATTTTGAGACGACGGTGCGAAGGGTGGAGCTCGGCCGTGGCTTGATGGTCGATTTGACCATGGAGTTAAGGGCGAAGAATGATCCGTCGCTCAACCGCCCCGGCAAAGTCGTTTCCGCGGCTGAGTTACGACAGGCAGTTCCAGCGGCGGCGAAGAAGCAGTACGAGCTCGGACTGAAGTTCGTTAGTAAAGGCGACTATCAGCAGGCTGCTAATCACTTTCAGGAAGCACTCTCGATCTATCCGGAATATCTGGCCGCACGAAATGACCTCGGCGCGCAGTATTTAAAACTCAAGCGCATCGACGAGGCCGAGCAACATTTTGAAATCGTGCTCAGCAACGATCCCAAGAACTTCAACGCAAAGTTCAATATGGGCCTGGTCCAGGTAGAGCGCCATAATTACACGGAAGCGCTTTCATTACTGAACCAGGCCGTCGCGATCGACAGCACAAGACCCGTAGCACGCCTATGGATCGGAATCGCGAAACTGGAGCTCGGTGATATGGAAACCGCCGAAGCTGAACTGATGCGCGCCTTGATAATGGGCGGCAATGAATGCGTCGCCGCACACTACCACCTCGCCCGCATCTACAAATCTCGCGGCGACCTCCCCGCAGCCTCACGCTCCGTACGCTCCTATATTCAACTGGCTCCCAAAGGCGAATTAATCAAGGAAGCAAAAGAACTCGCCCGCGAGCTCGAGGACCACAGATGAACACGGATCAAAATCCGGATTGTATTCCTGGGAAGTTTATTGTCCGGTCAACTCAGAGAAATAATAGAGTCCTCGTCGATCCGGGTTGTAAACAGATGCGACTACGCCATAACTGCTCAGATCAATTGCACTCTTATTTTTACCCTGACGCTTTGGTCGAATCACCAGCGAGTTTTCCGGCGTCGTCAGTGAACTCCCCGCGGCGCTGACTACCCCTTTCTGAGGCTGACTCCACGAAAGTGCACCCCACTTCTTCTGCGCAATTTGATCTCGCAAACCAATGCCGATTTTATACACAATTTGTCGTTCGTTATCTGAACTGTACTTACAAAGATCAAAATCAACAGCATCCAGCTTAACCATCAATTTTCCACCGTACACGTAGACAGTTCCGCTGAGATCACTGTCGACACAATACAGTTTTCTAATCGACGCGTCGGAGCGCGAACTTATGTTAAAGGCGATACCGTCAGCAATGGCTTGCTGCTCGGTTTGCTCGGGTTTGACTTCGGTAATCGTGGGTTGAGGGATCGGAGTGGGCTCCACCCGTGGTGCTGCAGACTTTTTCTTTTCAACTCGCGCCGCTCTTTCTCGCCGCGCGTTTATTCCTAATCCAACCAAAGAAAGCTCTGCAAATCCGACCAGTAACAGCATAGCGAGGAGCAGCTTTTTTGTGCGTGATGGTTGCAGTATAAGCAGGCTGCCAAAACTACCTAATAGACTGGCAAAACTACCCAATACTGTGAAGTGCAGTACTAACGAAGATTCGTCATTAATCGGGATCAGCCATTCCATAGCAACACCTCAATTTTTCAGATCGACTACTTCGGACAAGTTATCGCCATCTATCCAACCCTCATCCTGTGAATTCGGATCTTCTTTGTCTCTACCGTGACTGAGCACAACAATCCGGCGCCAGTTTTTGTATTTTTCAAGCACTCTTACCCGAGATCCTTTTTCTGCCAGACCGACTTTCTCACTCAGGCCACTAGGCTTAGTACGGATATTTACATCGGTGCTCGTGAAGAACTCGTTAGTGGCATTTTCAGAAGAGGGACGCTGGGATGCAGACGGTGCTTTCTCTTCGTCAGCGCTGTCACTGAAAGAGTTGCGAACAAAAGTCAACGTCAGAACTACAGACATCATCAGTGACACCACCATCGAGATGATGCCAACTATTGTTCGAGCAGGAGCAAGGTTCTTGTGCGGCTGTACTCTTGTTCGATGATCAGCGGTGCTTGCAACTCTGTCAGGCCTCGAGGTTGCGACTCGTGTCACCTCATCTTCACCGTCTTGAGCAACATTCGATGGAAGGGCGGTTGTTTGCAGAACCGCTGAACCGAGTGACTTTTTTATTTGATTCAGTTCCCTGCGAAGTTCAGTTGCAGATTGATGGCGATCTTCGGGGAGTTTACTCAGCGTTCGCATTATCAAGTCGGCGAGTTCCTGGGGAACGCCGTGTAGTGGTCGTGGAGTTACCTGAGCATGTGCGCTGAGCCAACCCAGAAAGTTCGGCGGAGCTTCGTAAGGCCCGCAGCCCGCGAGCATTTCATAGACAATTAAGCCGAGGCAGTAAATATCCGATCGGCCATCGAGCGGTTTAAGAAGACAACTCTCGGGAGAAGAGTATTTCGGGGAACCAATAAACATTTGTCCAGTGAGCTCGGGATCGGGAAGCTGAAGAGTTGGGCTTTGGCCAATGAGTTTTACGGAGCCGAAATCGAGAATCTTGACAACCAGATTTCCCGAGCGATCATGAGTGAGCATGATGTTGGCCGGCTTTAAGTCGCGATGCACAACACCATTGCTATGAACCTCTGCCAGACCCGCTAATATTTGACTCGCAATTTCAATGGCTTCCCCAAACGTCAGTTGGCGTTTTTGGGCTAAATAATCTTTGAGTGTTTGACCTTCCACCAGTTCCATCACGATATATAGCTCTTCATAGAACTCGGTGTGGCCATTCTTGTTAATGGGAACCTTGTGAGTCCCAAAGTCGAGTAATCGAACCAGGTTCGGGTGAGCAAAATTACAGGAGGTCAGCGCTTCACGGCGTAACCGCAAGCGACCATTTGGATCATTCCTGGCGAAATCTGCGCGCAAGAGCTTAATTGCCTGGGCCTGATTAAGTGCCAGGTGCTTGCAGCGATAAACTGCGCCCGTTCCCCCGTGACCGAGCAGAGATTCCAACCGATACTTGTCGGCGATAATCTGCGTGCCGACTCGCTGTGCGATGAGGGGTTTATGTTTCTTCTGCTCGCAGACGGCAATCTGGTCCTCATAGCAACGATTACATGTTGGGCAAAGCTTCATTTGTCAGGTTCAAGGCCGAATTTGATTCGTGACTCTGTTGGTCCAGTTGATTTTCCCCAGCTTTACTTATATCCTCCCGCCCACGCACGAAGACCGTGCGTACAGATCGACCACAACCCGTTTATAGGGTTTTGTGTTTCGGCTTTGGGCGGGGTCGCTGGGCCTTGGAACCTTACGCGGCTTCGCCCTTCTGTTGTGGTCAGGTCTTTAACGGGATTACAGAGTCTTTTTAAGTGGCCGCTCCTTTCTTAAGCGCTCAAAAAGCAATTGAGGCGAACAGCAAGTGTCTTGCCCGCCTCAATAGATTCGTAATCGGTACCGCACAAAAGCTCCGTCGTGTGTCTTTAAGTTATCAGGTTTTCATTAAGGGCAAGGCTAACGCGAACGCAAACTGAATTCTAACTTTCGAACCGCATACACGTTATCAACGATGTGATGAACGGTCAATTACGACGATCTGATATTTTCCAATTCTAGCAACGACGGGGAACGGGAACGACGAGTTCGTTTCCTCACACCTCTCAGGGACAAAGCAGAGACGATGTTCCCTCACAAATTTGATCGCTATCGCATGATGGGTTACATCATGCGTCAACTCCGGCAGTTGGACGGTCTATCGCAACCGGACCTTGGGAAAAGGCTCGCGAAACGGTTTCCTTCAGAGCGGAATCGCCCCACTCCACTTTCTACCTGGCAACGCCGAATATCTCACGTCGAAAATTTTGGTCACCTGGAACGGGCTGCAGCCGGGGCACAGCGACCGTTGGCTCGCGAGATGTTCATTAACATTGCGAGCGAAGGTCTCAACTTATCTCAGAGTCAGATAGATACACTCCTTTGGTTGATCGAGGGAGACGACTTTTTGCCACTCACTAAAGATGAGCTCGAATCGCATCCTTTGTTTAAGACGGCCCAATCGCAGAGCTACGGTGAGGAGGAGTTGCGCCTTAAATCACTCTCATTGCTGGAACACGCCGTAAAGCTGGCACGACAGCGTGAACAACCACCCGAAGGCGCCGGCAGCGGAGCCGGGGCTATTGCGGGCCAGGTGCGAATGCTTACTGGTTGGGAGGAAGCACACCAGGTTAAGTTCCGAAAAGAACTCCTGATGATGGAAAAGAGACCCGGTCAACGTCTACTGATTTCGAAATACCCTTCATTGCTGGTTTATCCCGGCGACGTCTATAGTCATGTTGCTGCTAAATACAAAAACCTCTCCGCTGAGACTCAAAAACAGATTCAGAAAATCACAACTAAACGACGGCAAGTCTTTATCGATACTCTCCGACAGTACGGTGAACGTTCAATTCACTCGACGGAAAGTCTAAGACGGTACCTGGCTAAGAAGCTTAACCATCCGCTTCCCTGGATGGAACGACGCAAACACGTTGCTAATCTCATCACGTTTCTGGAAAAGAACGATCTTTTTCAGGTCGCTCTCTCGACCGCCGAACCAGAGATGGAGTTCGTCATTAAGTCTGGTCAGGTTGCGAGTTTGCGTGGCACCGCTCGAGACATTATGCGTCGTGATAGCGTGATTTGCGGGCCGCTTTACATTTTCTGGGATAATAAGACGACAGTGTTTTCTTTTATGGTGGACTTCGAACATGCCTGGGAGAAAATTCCGAAGGAGCTACGCGATAAAGAAAATGTGATACGTGAGCTTAAGAGTCTCGTCGACAATTAAGCTTTGCTGAATCCCTTAACTCATCCGTGGCTGAATCTAAGATCCGATTACGAAACTGGTAGCGCGGCTCACGCTGTTCGCGCCATCACTCACGGTCACTTTCAGTTCGAACTCTCCTGGTGGGAACTTGTCGAGCGGGAAGGCGCTCGCATATTTGATTTGGCCGTGGTTGTCGGCGGGTGGAAGTTCGCCGGATGTTTTTCCGACTTGGCGATTGTTCTGCAGGATCTCCAACGTCACTTGCATCGGTTTCGTCACGCCTTTTGCCGGCCAGGCGGTGAAGAAGTAGGCGAGCTGTTTGGCTGTTTTCGGATCGATTCGCTCACCGAGATTTGGATAGACGAGCAGCTCGCCAAAGTGAAGCGGCTGATCGCGCTTCTGTTCTTCGGGCGTCAGACGTTCTGCTCTTTTTAATACTGCCACGCTGCTGAGTCGCGGCTTGGTTTCGTCGGCGTTCGCAATCTCCAGGGGTGTGGCGCTGACGTTGACGCCGCCGGTTCCAGCATCGTAGGCAATCACTTGCACGCGATACTTGCCCGGCGGTAGTTGTGCTTCACGATAGAAAAGCACGTTGCCTTTCCTGTCCTTATCGAGATCCTGAGTAGTACCATTCAAAGCGTAGTGTTGGCTTAGCTTCTGAATAATCTGGCCCGATTCGTTCCGCACTAGCGCCACGATCGAAAAATCCGTGTTGTAGGTCTTGTTGTCGCTGGAAGAAGCGAACTTGAAGACGGACAGCGGCGCTTCACCAAGAACCAACGTCAATCCGTTTCTGCCCGGCGCGGGATAACTAAGCGCGGTGCTGTGCAACGAGCTCTGCGTCGAGCCACTCTTCCAGTTTCGGGCGGCTGCAATCGCCGGCGCTTCGTAATCGAGCACCGGCAGTTGACCGGCAGCTTCGACAGCGTAGTAGCCCTGGCGCGATTGCACTTCAACATTCGGACGCACCACTTTCACGCTGATGCGACGGAACCGGCCATCGTAGTCTTTGTTTTGCGGGACGTATGTGAGGAAGTAATAGCCGTTCATGTCCTCGTCAATGCGACGCATTCCCGAGGTGAGATCGTTGGTATCATGAATCAGGAACCCGCCCGTTTGATCCGACAGCGAACCGAGTCCACTGCGCGGATCGAAACGCAGCAGATCTTCGTTGCGCTCGAGGGCTCTCATGTAGGGCCCGCTCGAGCCTCTGTCACTACCACGCCCCTGCTGCGCCATGCGCGTGGCGGCAATCGAGTTGAGCTCACGCGCGGCTTCAGCGGTTCCACTCTCGATACGTAACCCCGCCGCGTCGATTGCATAGATACTTACGTTCGCTCGATTCGCAGCGTTGATGACTGACGGAAACTTTTGCTGCACTGACGCCGGCAACTTCAACCCTTCAGAAAAGAAAACGATCGTTTTTCGTCCCGGCAAATTTTGCATCGGGCTGATCACCGCGAGCAGAGCGTTGATCGTTGCAAATCCTTCCTGGTCGCGTTCCAGTCGCTCATACTGATCCAGCATCTGCGTCTGCATTTCGAGAAACTTCTGTTCGACGCTCGCCTGGCCGATGTCCGCCGCCGACTGCGACGCACCGGAACTGTCCCCGGCGGCTCCGGCAGCGGCTGCCCCTGAGGCGGAAGATGCGAGTTGCTGATCCAACACGATGCCGCGGTCGGCGTTCTCGCGCATTTTTGCGGCGCCTGAAGCGTAGGTCGACGTCGCCGCTCCGGTGGCTCGCTCGACCGCATCCTTTACTAATTGCGTATCGTCGGTGAAGTTCTGAAGTGTGCGCAGCGATTGATCGACCCCGAAGACGCCTGTGAAAGCGCCAGTGGCCATGCCTTCCTGTGCGTAAGCGAGTCCGGCTTTGCGCGCGAGTGACCGAGCTTCCGGTGAGAGTCGATCGAAGACCAGCGCGGTAACTGCCGGCGTGGTTCGTCTCGCAGGCGCCGGGGCGTTAGAAGTACTCGGAACTGACTTGTCGGTCGTTTCTGAGGTGACCGACGCTGGTTCTCTCGTGACGAAGCGAAACGACTCGACTTTCTGCGGTACGCCGTCTTCCAAAACCTCAAAATCCGTAGCTTTCAGGTCTTTGATCGAGCGGCCTTTTTTATCCTTAACAACGACGTCGAGCCTCACCTCATTGCTTCGGACGCGAATCACATCGTCGTCCTGTTGGCTGCGCACCGGAGCAGGCGCGAAACCATTGAAAATAATGAGTAGAAGGCTCAGAAATGACTTCATTTTTTGTGCCTGAGTATGCCACAGATCCCGTTGATCTGTGGCATACTTTTCCGACATGGCAAGGGTCGTTTTACTAATCTCAATACTTATCTTAACAGCAGTGTTTCCCGGTCGCGCGGCTGCGCAGGACCCTGCCGTAGAACGGGACTTTGAGCGCGCGACACAGTTGCACCAGAGCGGGGATTTGCAGGGCGCCGTCCGCGCCTATCTCGCGATCCTGGACACGCATCCGGCGCGCGTCGACGTACGGTCAAACCTGGGCGCCGCATACTCTGCGCTCGGTCGTTACGAAGACGCGATCGACCAATACAAGCGAGCCCTCGTCATTGACAGTGGCAATTACGCGATCCGTTTCAATCTCGCTTTGGCTTATTACAAGGCGGCCTGGTTCGCGGAAGCAGCGACTGAGCTGGAGCGATTCATCACCGCGGTTCCGAACACTCCGCAAACAGCAAACGCGCGCCTGGTGCTGGCGGATTGCCAGGTACGCTTAGGCGAATACAAGAAAGTTATCGAGGGGCTGTCGCCGTTAGCGGAAGCAGATCCGACCAATCGCACGCTCGCTTACCTGCTCGGCAGCGCGTTGATCGGCGATGGTCAACTAAACAAGGGCCAGGAGATCATCGATCGGTTGTTTCGTCACGAGGATTCCGCCGAAGCGCATTTGTTGATGGCTTCGATCCTGTTGCTGGCGGACGATGCTCAATCATCTCTTAAAGAAGCTCAGCGCGCGCTCGAGTTGAACCCGAAGCTTCCCGGCGTGCAGGCGTTGCATGGCCGCGTGTTGATGCGTTTGGGAGACACTGAAAAAGCGAAAGCTGCCTTCAAGAATGAATTAGCCGGCAACGCGAACGACTTCGATTCCAATCTTTTCCTCGGAGTGTTGCTGCGGCAGGATAAGCAGTTAGACGAAGCTCGTAGCTTTTTGCAGCGCGCGATTCAACTGCGCCCGCGAGAGCAATACGCGCGTTATCACCTCGCCGCGGTCTATGCGGCAGCCGGCAAGCCGGGTGATGCATTGCCGTTGCTCGAAGGTGTTTTGAAAGAGCATACCGATTTCGTCGAAGCGCGTGTGCTGCTGGCGTCAGTCTATTACCGGCTTAATCGAAAAGAGGATGGAGACCGGGAAAAAGCCCTTATCCAAAAATCAAACGCCGATCAACCACAGTAGTGATTAAGGAAACAACAACCGTGGAGCCGAACAAGTCAGGAAGGGTGGCTTGCCCCCGCTGTTCCGAGAGCGGGGGCAAGCCACCCTTCCTGACTTGTTCGCTTCTAGAGGTACTAGTTCTGCTGCTGATATGTTCGATGCTGGCGTCGGCTCAGTCTACCCCCAAACCGAAAGCCCAGACCGAATCGCCGGATGCGGAATTCGAACGTGTCGTAAAGCTTGCCGATGAGGCGCGGTTGGCGGAACGTTTTGACGAAGCGATTTCACTCTACGGCAAAGCGCTGAATATCCGGCCGAAGTGGCCCGAAGGTTGGTGGTACATCGGCGCGATCTTTTATCAAAGGGACTTGTACCCGCAGGCTCGCGACGCTTTTCAGAACCTCGTTGCGCTCGAATCCGAACGAGGACCAGCATGGGCCATGCTCGGTCTTTGTCAATTTCAAACCGGCGAGTACGAGCGCGCAGCAGTTTCGCTGGAACGCGCACGTTCCCTGGGTGTGAATGACAATTCGGAGTTGGCCAGCGTCGTTCGTTATCACACGGCGCTGCTTTACATCCGTTACGAATATTTCGAGAACGCCTTCGAGGTCCTCAATGAGTTTGTGCGCTTTGGCCACGAGAGCCCGAAGATCGTGGAAGCTTTCGGATTGACGCTGCTGAGAATGCCATTCCTGCCGAAGGAGATTCCTCCGGCGCAGCGTGAAAAACTGCTGCTGGCAGGACAGGCAGGATACAACATGGCGGCTCGTCGTCTAGATCAGTCTCGTGCAGCGTTTGACGCGTTGTTGAGCCGGTATCCGAACGATCCGAATGTTCATTACGCGTTCGGAGTTTACATGTTGCCGCAGGATGCGGACACTGCAATAAAAGAGTTCAAACGCGAGCTCGAGATCTCGCCGAGTCATTATCCGGCAATGGCCCAGATGGCTTTTGAATACTTGAAGCGAGATCAGTTCAACGAAGCGCTGCCTTTGGCGGAAAAGGCAGTGCAGCTCGCGCCGAAGTTGTACGCTGCGCGCAACGTACTGGGGCGCGTGTTGCTCGAGCTCGGACAAGTTGACCGTTCGATCAAGGAATTGGAGGAGGGCGTGAAGCTCGCGCCTTCAAGTCCGGAAATGCACTTCGCGCTCGCGCGCGCTTACGCGCGGGCCGGTCGAAAAGAAGAGGCTGCTCGCGAGCGCGAGACCTTCAAGAAGCTTCAGGACGAATACAATCAGAAGCGCCAACTCGATACTTCCGGAAAACCCAATCCGCGATAATCAAATAATCTATAATCCGTGTAATCCGTGGCTAAAAAACACTTTTCATTAACCGTGCTGGCGATTGTATTGGGTTTAGTGCAGCTTAGCCCCGTGCAGCGTTGGAACCCGAGAAGAGCTCCGGCGGACGCTGTTTTTCTCGGCGATCAGGCGTGTGCGGAGTGTCATAAAAAGTTTGCCGGCTCGTATGGACCAAC
>JADMIO010945849.1_pt1 | contig 13072 bp, 9 predicted proteins | sample 8958161 | NCBI WGS metagenome assembly JADMIO01 (sample SAMN16585339, study PRJNA669376) | soil metagenome | isolation source: Crop rotation soil | place: USA: Cullars Rotation, Alabama | collected 2011 | reverse complement strand
GCGATGGCGATGAGCAAGCCGCTCGGCGTCGGCATCAAGCAGTACGAGGCGGCCTACGATCGCTACGACTTCCTGCACGGCAAGTACGGCCACAAGCGGGCGATCCACAGCGCGCACCTGCAGGTCCTCGCTGAGCTCGGCTTCTTCGCCGCGTTTCTCTGGCTGGCGCTGTTCGCCTGTGCGTTCTTCGCCTGCATGCGCGTGCGCGCGCGCGCCGCGGACGAGCGGCTGCGGGCGCCGCTGCGGCGGTTCCTGGTGACCGCGGCCAACGGGCTGATGGCCTCGATGGCCGGGTTCATCGTCGGCGGATCGTTCCTGAGCCTGGCCTACAACGAGCTCACCTGGCTCACCTTCGCGATCGTCGCGGCGCTCGACCGCCTGTCGGTGCAACTCGCGCTCGAGCCCGAGACCGAGCCGGCGGAAGTCGCCATCCCCGAGGTCCCGCTCGCCTTCCGCGCCGTCGGCTCGTATTCGCCGGCGTTCCGCGCAATTCAACGGCAGCCCTAAAGCGCTGCGCGACTATCGCGGCACGAACACGACGTCCACCCAATAGTTGCTCGAGTTGAAGCTCTGCGTCGGGAACGCGACGCCGCCGTAGCGGAACACGCCGTTGCCGCCGCTGACCCCGTTGCGCAGCGCGTGCAGCGGGCCGCTGTCGACCCCGGTCGTGGCGAACGTGTTGTAGGTGTAGGCGTAGTTGCCGACGTTGGTGTGATACGACACGACGTAGATCGTGTTGGCCGTGATCGCCACCGGCGTCGCGAAGTTCACCTGCTGCCACCCCGACGCGCTCTCGCCCGTGAAGGTCGCCGACGCCAGCCTCGTGCCGGTGAGGCTCCACAGCGTGCCGGTGTGGGTGCCGGTGGTCGTCGTGCCCTTGTAGAAACGCACGCCGGTGACTACGCCGTCGACGTCGGCGCGGAACTTCACGCCGAGCTCGACCGAGCTGCCGTCGTTGGTGGCAAAGGTCGCCGGCGTCGACGTGGTGCTGAAGATCGTGCGCGGCGCCTGCGCCGCGGTGGTGAACGACCAGACGACGTTGGCGGCGAGCGGGTTGCCGGCGGCGTCCTTCACCCCCGCGCTGCCGCCGGTGATCGTCGCCGTGTAGGTGGTCGATCCGGCCAGCAGCTGCGCCGGCGTCAGCGTCGCGACGTTGGTCGAGGCGTTGTAGCTCACGCTCGCCGAGACGAGGGTGTTCGACGGCGTACGCAGCTGGAACGTCGCCGAGGACACAGACGCCGCGGTCATCGCTTCGCTGAAGGTCGCGCGCACGGTGGTCGCCGTCGTCACCGCGGTCGCGCCGTTGGCAGGTGCGACGCTGGTCACGGTCGGCGGCGTCGTATCGCTCGGCGGTGGCGGCGGCGGCGGTGACGGCGGCGTAGTGTCGACGACCAGCGCCTTGATCTCCTTCATCTTCTGGACGCCAAGCCACCCTTTGAGCCCGTAGCCGTTGAAGGTCAATGCGTCGCCGGTCGTGTGGGTCGCCGGATCCCCACCCGCCGCGTACGGGTCGCTCGTCGCCGGGAACTGCGTGTTGCCGTGCGTGTAGTGGACGCCGTCGGCGAGGAACCGCCCCGGCCACTGCGAGAACGGCAGCCGCGCGAGCATCTCCTTGTTGAAGTCGATGAGCGGCAGCTTCTTGTCCTGCGCGTACTGGACGAGGGCGGTGTTGTAGCGGTCGACCAGCGCGTTGAAGCTGGCGTCGGTGCGATAGGTGTAGGTGATGATGATCGGGACGATATGGTTGGCGATCATCAAGTCGATCATCCGCTGCAGATCGGTGAACACCTCCGGCTGCGCGGCGTCGAGGTTGACCTCGGGGATCGCGAACTGCGGCTTGCGCAGCGCCGCGAGCATAGTGGTCAGGTTGAGCGCGTTGGGATAGGTGGCGCAGTCGAGCAGCTTCTGGCGCGCGGTCGTCGGGTTGCTGTCGGCCGGCATGCTGGTCCCCATGAAGTCCCAGGCGCCGAGACCGTCGCCAACCGTGAAGCTGCGCGCCGGGCAGAAATACGGCGTCGCCAGCGCGAAGCCGTCGAGGCTGTCGATCCCCTGCGGCGACAGGCCAGCGTGCATCCAGTCGGTGATCATCTGATCCGACGCGGTCTTCCCGGCGCCGCTCTGCGCCCACGCGCCAAGCGCCGGATCGCGCGTCAGCGAATCTCCGATCCACAACACCAGGCCCGGGTCGCCGGCGCCGCCGGCCAGGATCGCCTTCGCGTTGGCCACCCACCCGCTCGCGCCGTCCTGCCACACGTCGTCGTAGGAGTTGGCGCGCGCGGCGTTGTTCCCCGTCGTCGGCGTGCCGTTGACGTTGATCAGCACCGTTTTCGCCGCCGTGTTGTAGTTCGCGGTCGCTGCCGGCGTGAACGTCGTCGACAGCTGCTGGCCGGCGCCCACCGGCAGCACGGTGCCGACCGGCGGCGAATAGGCGAACGTGCCGGCGACAGTCGTCGTCGCATTCAGCTGTGTCGAGCTCAGTGGCGTTCCCTGCGTGATGTCGGCGGGGTTCGCCCAGGTGATCACCGGCGTCGCCTTCAACACGGTGATCGTCACCGCCTTGCTCGCGGAGTTGTAGGTCGCGGTATCGGCCGGCGTGAAGCTGACCGACAGCGTCTGCCCCGCCCCCGCCGACAGCACCGTGCCCGCGGGTGGCGAGTACGCAAACGTGCCAGCGGTCGACGCCGTCGCATTCAGCTGCGCGCCGCCGAGCGCCGTGCCGTAGACGATGCTCGCGGGGTTGCTCCAGGTGATCGTCGGCGTGATCTTGCCCGGCGGCACCGGTCCCTGCGGTGGAATCGTGCAGGTCGGACCGTTGATGCCGGCCCTGGTCACCGGCGAGCAGCTCGATGGCGGGCGCGGCACGACCGCGCTGTTCGGGTGGTAGACCTGGAAGTTGTCGTCCGGGTTGCCGTTGTAGGCGTACACGCGCATCTCGTCGAGCTTGGCGAGGCACTCCGGCGCGCTGGCGACGTCGCGCACCATCGCGACGGCGTTGAGCGATCGCCCGGGCGGCGCATCGAAGCGGGTGTTGGTGGCGACGACCAGCTTGTTCTGCATCCAGCAGCCGTTGACCGAGCCGTTGGTCGGGACGTTCAGGTTCGCCCAGTTGCGGAGATACGTGTTCTGGACGGTCAGGTTCGGTTCGGGCCCGAACCCGGCCTCGGGCGCGGTGATCCCCTCCTCCATGCCCTGGATGTCGGAGTTGCGGATGACGATCCCCTTCGACGAGTAATCGGCGAAGAACACGCCGTTGCCGCAGCAGCGGCTGGCGGAGGTGAAGTTGCCGCGGATCTTGAGCCCGTCGAAGGTGACCTTCTGGGCCGGGTACATGTAGACGGTCTTGTTGTAGATGTTCCAGAGCTTGAGATCCTTGATGACGCTTTCCTGCGCGCCGGTGTACGGCTGCGGGTCCTGCGAGCTCACCCACCACAGCGTGAAGCCGCCCTGCATCGCGCCGTAGGCCTCGTTGTTCTCGAACTGCAGCACCGGCATGTTGTTGCCGTTCCTGGTCGTGAACTGGGTCGAGTCCATCGCCCCCTTCGAGTTCGGCACGGCGATGTTGCCGAGAAAGCGCAGCTGGATGACGAAGCCGTAGGCGGCCTCGGTCGTGGGGTTCTGGAAATTGGCGGCGACGTTGTTGCGGACGTAGTTGTTCGGCCCGCGGAACCAGAAGCCGACACCCTCGGTGCCCATCGCCATGCGCGCTTCCGACACCGAGTCGTTCGGCTCGCCCATGCCGCGCATCACGAAGTTGTGGTCGAAGACGTTGAAGCTCTCGGAGCCATCCTCGGTCGCGATCGCCGCGCCGTTGTAGTTGTAGACGACGTTGTCCTGGATCAGGCCGTAGTGCGTGCCGTGGACGGCGACGCCCCACTTGAACTTCGTCTCGACCGATCCGCCGTCGACCGCGTTGCCGACGAGCGTGAACTGGTAGCCGTTGGCCGGCGTCGGCAGCGGGCCGCTCAGGTGGTGCATGTGCACCGGGTAGCGGCCGATGTGGTTGGTGGTGGCGTTGAGCGGCAGGTATGTCGTGCGGCCGAGATCCCTGAAGAGCGCGTAGCGGATGTCGACGTTCGCCATGTGGGTGGCGATGGTGTGGCCGCGGGTTCCGGCGGCGCTCTCCGATCGGATGATGACGTTGCGCGCGAGGTTGCCGACATGCGGCAGGAAATCGAGCGCGCCGTTGAGATCGCGGGCGCCGAGATGATCGTAGGTGAGCGCGGCGTTCAGCGTCAGCGTGCGGCCGTCGGCCGAGATCGATTGAACCGTCCGCTCCTCCCACTGGTTGACCAGGTTGATCCAGCCGCCGCTGGTGGTCTCGGTCTCCTTCATGTGCCGTGTGTCGGGCAGCACGATGCGGTCGCCCGGCTGCCATCCCGACACTGCTTCGGACAAGGTCAGCGTGTTGTTGCCCGCACGCGGCTCGGCGGCGACGCGGACGAAGCTCGGCGTTCGCGGCGTGCCGTGCGCCGTCATCCGGCCCAACACCATCAGGCCGGTGCCGAACTGCTCGGGATCGGGGACGCTGCCGCCGAGCGGCGAGTTGGCAATCACGATCTCCGCGGTGACGCCGGCGGCGACCGGCGATGCAGCGGTGCCGATCTCGAGGACCCCCGGCGTGCCCATGCCCATCTCGCCGGCCATCACTTGCAGGTTCGTCACCTTGAGGCGTGTGTTGACGCCTGTGGCAAACGCCAGCTTGCCGTCGATCGCGATGGTGTAGGCGACGGCTGCCGTGTCGTTGATCGTGACCGTGTGCGCCGCGGCGATGCGGACCACGTGATTCGCGGTCGGGATCTGCCCTCCCTGCCACGTCGAGGCGCTCGACCAGCTGCCGCTGGCGACGCTCGTCACCGACGGCCGCGAGGTGTCCTGCGAGAAGTCGGGGATGCTTTCCGGCAGCGTGACCGCGGCGACCGGCGGCATCAGCACGGTCGAACCGAGCGCGAGCGCGAGCGCAATCAGCGCGTGCCCGCCGAGCCGCCGCCGCCTCTTCCGTTCCTCGATCGTCGTCTGCGTGAATTTGAGTCTGGCAACAGGGAGGGCAGAGAGCTTCGTCATGGAGCTCTCGCGCAAGGAAAAACATGGCCGGTTTGGATCGCCTCGCAGCCGGATGACTCGAAGCGTCACCTAGTCATGCGAAAAGTTTGCGGCAGCTCTGACAGCGTGTCCGGACGCGTCCGCTAACGGCGTTTCCGGAACGCGCGTGAAGTTATGTGAACGTCGTCCCGCTTCGATGAGGCGGTCGTTGGTTGCGTGGCCTAACCGTTCGGGACACCGTGTAAGGAGGCTGTCTGGAATCGATGCAGTCCGGACCGGTACAAGGAACGTAAGTGAAACGAACTCAATATCTTGAAGCGAGCCCAACTGTCATGCTGCTTGCGTTGTCGAGCTCCATGGTATCCAAGCGGCTCCGGCTGGTGATTTTCCCCGATGCCCCTGGCGTCTGGATTGTTCGAGGACTGGAACACGACCTGGGCGCCGAAGCGCGCACGATTGGCGAAGCCGTGAGAGCGGCGATGCGATTCGTGGAGGCGCACACGGCTTTCGATATCCGCCACGACCACCTGCCGCTGGCGGCGTTTCCGCCGTCGCCGCAGAAGTACTGGAATGCGTTCAACGCCGGCACGTCGGTGCCGCTCGATGAGCTCGGCATCCCGCGCCTGCCCGAATGGGACATCCAGCTGGCGTTCGCGTCGCACGGGCTCGCCGAGCCGCACGGCCGGCAGATGAGCGTGCGCACCCACGCGGTGAGCCCGCGCGCCAGGGCTTCGTAGCCACGCCTGTCCAATCAGGTACCGTCCTTCAACTTCAGCAGGGTCGCGCGCGCCGCATCCTGCTCCGCTTCTTTTTTGCTCGGCCCGCTGCCCGACGCCACCGCTTCGCCGCGCACCAGTACTTCGATCTCGAACAGCTTTCGATGATCGGGTCCGAGGCTGGCGGCGAGCCGGTACTCGGGCAGCGGCATGTCGCGCGACTGCAGCCACTCCTGCAGCGTCGACTTGTAGTCCTGGGCGCCGACGCCGTGCTGTCGCACTTCGTCGAGCTGCGGCCCGAACTCGCGGACGATGAACGCGCGCGCCGGCTCGATGCCGCCATCGAGGTAGATCGCCGCAATCAGCGCCTCGTAGCCGTCGGCGAGCAGCGCCTGCTTGCGCCGGCCGCCGGTCTTCTCTTCGCCGCGGCCGAGCAGCAGGTGATCGCCGAGCCCGAGGCGCTCGGCCTGCCGCGCCAGCGCCGCCGTCGACACCAGCGCTGCCTTGGTCTTCGATTTCTGGCCCTCGTCGTACTCGGGGAAATCGCGGAACAGCATGTCGGCGACGACGAACCCGAGCAGCGCGTCGCCGAGGAACTCCATCGACTCGTTGTCGGCGACGCCGCCGCTGACGTCCTCGTTGGCGCGCGAGGTGTGGGTCATCGCGTGCTCGAGCAGGCCGCGGTCGCGGAAGCGATACCCCAGCGCCTGCTGCAGCGGCCCGAACTCGTCGCGCAGCCGCACCACCTGCCCGTTCTTCAACTCGGTGCGGTGGCCGTCGATGATCCGCTGCGCCTCGTCGGCCTCGGCCGCGTGCACCGAGATCCGCACCTCGGTGAGGCCGTCGACCGACATCGGGAAGACCGAGTGCAGCACGTCGGACGAGACGACCGACATCACCCCGTGCGCCTCGAGCAGGCCGCGGACGATCTTCGCTTCGATGTCGGAATGGGTCCTGAAGATGACGACCAGGTCGGTCTTGGCCGTGTTCACCGAACCTGTCCCGAGCCCGCGGCCTGGCCTTCGACCAGTTCCGGATCGGCCGCGGCGCGGCGCGCGCCGGCGCCGCGAGTCCGCTCGGCGTCGATCGCGATCACCGCGTCGTCGACCTTGATCAGGATCATGGTCATGTCGTCGTGCTGCGGCGCATCGCCGACGAAGGCGCCGATCTCGCGCAGCATCCGCTCGCGCAGCTCCTCCGACGGCAGGTGGGCGTGGGTCGCCACCAGCTGGCCGAGCCGGGCTTCACCGAACAGATCGTCGCGGGCGTTCATCGCCTCGCTGATCCCGTCGGTGAACAACAGGTAGAGATCCGACGGCCGGAGCGGAATCGTTGCCTCGACCAGGTGCCGCTCGAACATCTCGCCGTTGTCGAGCTTCAGGCCCACCACCATGCCGTCGGGCACGAGAATCTGCGCCTCCCGCGTGCCGCCGTCGGCGCACACGCCGGGGACGTAAATCAGCGGCGTGTGGCCGGCGCGCGCGTAGGTCATCGTCCGCGCCCGCAGATCGAGCACCGCGTAGGTCATGGTGATGAAGCTGCGGGCGTCGAGATGGTGCGAGATGATCCGGTTGGCGGCAATCAGCAGATCGCGCGGCGACTTGTGGATCTCGCTCAGCGACAGGACCAGGCCTTTCAGCTCCGCCATGTAGAGCGCGGCCGACGTGCCCTTGCCCGAGACGTCGGCAATCAGGACGCCGACCCGCTGGTCGCCCAGCGGCAGGAAATCGTAATAGTCGCCGCCGACTTCGCGCGCCGGCACGCAGAGCGCCGTCACCGTCAACCCCTGCATCAGCAGCGGCCCCTGCGGCAGCAGCGACATCTGGATCTCGTGCGCGATGCGCAGCTCCTCTTCCAGCCGCCGCTTCTCCGCCGCCTGCCGCAGCAGGTCCTCGATGCTCGCGGTCATCTGGTTGAACGAACCGGCCAGCTCGCCGAGCTGGTCCTCGCTCTTGACCTCGATCTTGTGCGTGAAGTCGCCCTGGCGGACGCGTTCGGTGCCGGTGAAGAGCTGATGCACCGAGCCGGTCAGCGACTTGGCCAGCGCGAAGCCGGCGACCAGCGCCATCACCTCGATGATCAGGAACAGCGCGCCGATGACGAACAGCACCAGCAGCAGGCCCTGGCCGAAGGTGCGCCCGACGCTGCCCTGGGCCGCCGAGATGTTGTCGTAGAGCTCGGCCACGCTGAGCGCCGTGGTCACCGTCATCGGGCCGGTCGCGCCGGTGTTCCAGTCGCGATACTCCATCAGGCTGGGCAGCGCGTTGAGGATGCCGGGCGTCAGGACGACACGGCGATGCTCGTCGCCGAGGTCGCGAGCCTCCAGCGGCTGTGCGGCGACGGCGTCGCGCGGACGCGCCGCGCGCACGCTTTTCAGCTCGACGCCGGTCTCGCGCCGCAGCTGCTCGCGCACGGCATCGTCGACCAGCAGGTCGACGACCACCGCGTATCCGGGTCGCGGCGAATCGGGAAACGCGACCCCGCGCACCAGGAGGTGCGTGTCGGCGTCGTCGTTGCCGGTGTCGCGCTCGTGCGAGTAGGCCAGGATGCCGGAAAAGCCGGGACAGTCGATCCATCCGGGAATCGCAGCTGGCGGGTCGACGTGTTTCCACGAACCCGACGTGAGCGTCGCGCCTGCCGGCGCCACGGCCGCGCCGGCCGGCGGCGGACCGCCCGAGGGCGTGCCGCCGCACGCGCGGTCGCCGGGAACCACGGCGATCGACATGTCCGGGTACTGCGCGCCGAAGGTCGCCTGGCGCCGCGCGAGGATCGCCGCGACGTCGCGGCCGCCGCCGCGCTGGATCTCGAGCGCGGTGGTTTGCGCGATGAAGCGTGCCTGCTCGCCGAGCGCGCGCAGCCGGCTCTGCACCAGGTAGGAGCTGAAGTTGTAGAACAGCAGGAAGCCGCACAGCAGCGAGAACGCCACCAGCAGCAGCGCCGGGACGAAGCCGATGAACACGTAGGAAAGGATCAGCTTGCGGCGCACGCGCCACAGCAGCCGGCGCTTCGCCAGCACGATCAGCCGGGCCGCGAAGTACGCGAGGCCGACCGCCGCCGCGAGTCCGGCGACGGTGTCGATCACGGCGAGGAAGGTCGGGATCGCGCCGGCCGCGGCGCGGACGGCGAACACCACGATCTTGATCGCGAGCCCGATCACGATCGCCCGACCCGGCAGCGTGTGCAGCAGCGCACCGCGCACGCCGGCGCGCCGATCGACGGCGCCGGGCGGCAGCGGCAACGCGCTCCTGCTTCGGGCTCTCATCGTGGACTTCGCGCTATTAAAACATGTATCGTGAGTGGATCGTGAAGCTCACAGACCGCGCACGGTTCAGCACCATCTGCCTGCACGCCGGGCAGGAGCCCGATCCGACCACCGGCGCCATCATCACGCCGATCTATCAGACGTCGACCTACGTGCAGGAGGAATTCGGCCGGCACAAGGGCTACGAGTACGGCCGGACGCAGAATCCGACCCGGCTCGCGCTCGAGCGCAACCTCGCCGCGATCGAGCGCGGCAAGGTCGGGTTCGCCTTCGCCTCCGGCATGGCGGCAATCGGCGCGATTGCGACGATGCTGAAAGCGGGCGATCACGTCGTCGTCTCCGACAACACCTACGGCGGCACCTTCCGGCTGTTCGACAAGGTGCTGACCCGCTACGAGCTGACCTTCACCTACGTCGACACCTCGCGGCTCGACGATGTCGAGCGGGCGATGACGCCGGCGACGCGGATGCTGTTCGTCGAGACGCCGACCAACCCGGTGATGCGGATCACCGACCTGCGGGCCGCGGCCGACCTCGCCCATCACCACAACGCCCGGCTGGTGGTCGACAACACCTTCGCCAGCCCCTACATCCAGCGGCCGATCGAGTTCGGCGCCGATCTGGTGACGCACAGCACCACCAAATACCTCAACGGCCACAGCGACAGCATCGGCGGCATCGTCATCGCCGTGCGCGACGACGACATCGACTGGCTGCGCTTCGTGCAGAACGCCGAGGGCGCGATCCTCAGCCCGTTCGATTCGTGGCTCGTGCTGCGCGGCACCAAGACGCTTGCGCTGCGGATGCAGCAGCACAGCGCCAACGGCATGGCGCTCGCGGAATTTCTCGCCGCCCACCCGAAAGTGAAGAAGGTCTACTACCCCGGCCTGCCGTCGCATCCGCAGTACGAACTGGCGAAGCGGCAGATGCACGGCTTCGGCGGGATGCTGGCGTTCGACCTCGGATCGCTCGAGGGGGCGCGGCGGTTGCTCAACGCGGTGCGGTTGTACGCGCTCGCCGAGAGCCTCGGAGGCGTCGAGACGTTGATTTCGCACCCGGCGACAATGACCCACGCCTCGGTGCCGGCCGAGCGCCGCGCCGCCATCGGCATCGGCGAGGGCATGGTGCGCATCTCGGCAGGGGTCGAGGACATCGACGATCTCAAGGAAGACCTGACCCAGGCGCTCAACGCGGTCTAATGGCGCTGTTCGATTTCCTGCTCCATTTCGATCGCCACCTGCTCGACTTCGTCGCCGCGTACGGCCCGTGGGTCTACGCCATCCTCTTCGCCATCATCTTCGTCGAGACCGGCGTCGTCATCTGGCCGTTCCTGCCGGGCGACTCCCTGCTCTTCGCCGCCGGCGCGCTCTGCGCCACCGGCAGCCTGAGCACGCCGGTCACCGCCGCCCTGCTGGTCGCCGCAGCCTTCCTTGGCGACACGGTCAACTACTCCATTGGCCGCTTCATCGGCCCGAAGGTGTTCGCCTCGGGCAACCCGGCGGAGCACCGCTGGCTGAACCGCGAGCACCTGAAGCGGGCGCACGAGTTCTTCGAGAAGTACGGCGGCAAGGCGGTGATTCTCGGCCGGTTCGTCCCGATCGTGCGCACCTTCGTCCCTTTCGTCGCCGGCGCCGCCGAGATGACGCGGCGGAGCTTCGTTCTCTACAACATCACCGGCGCGATCCTGTGGGTGTGCCTCTGCCTCGGCGCCGGGATTCTCTTCGGCAACATCCCGATCGTGAAGAACAACTTCTCGCTGGTCACGATCGGCATCGTCGTCGTGTCGCTGCTGCCGATGGCATTCGAGTTCATGTCGCACCGGCGCCAACGATCAGCCTGACGACTCGATCACCCACCGGGCGTAGGCCTCGCTGCTCCGCGCCTCGATCACGACCAGCTCCGGAAGCTCGTAGGGATGCAGCGCGCGGAGCCGCGCCTCGATCGCATCGCGGCGCTGCGGCGTCGTCTTGATCACGATCTGGCGTTCGGCGTCGCGCTCGATTGCGCCTTTCCACCGATAGGTCGACATCATCGGGCCGTGCACGTTGACGCACGCGGCGAGCTTCTCTTCGACCAGCGTCGACGCCAGCTCATCGGCCCGCTTGTCGTCGGGCATGGTCGTCAGAATAAGGATGAGGTCGCTCATGATCGTTCTTGTACTTTGCCCGCAAGTTGTTGTACTGTAACCGCTGCGTGAACAATACCGACGAGAAGCGCCCGCCGCGGCGCCAATCCGGACTCAAAGGGCTGAGGCCAGGACGCACACGCCGGCTCGTCCACATCCTGCTTCTCTTTCTCGCGTCGGTCATCGTGGTCGACGGCCTGGTCGGCGATCGCGGCCTCCTCGCGATGCGCCGCGCGCGCAAAGACAACGACGCGATGACCGCGGCCATCGCACGCCAGCGCGCGGAGAACGCGCGGCTGCGCGAGGTCGTGCGTCGCCTGCGCGAAGACCCCAGCGCCATCGAAGAGATCGCACGCCGCGAGCTTGGACTGATCAAGCCCGGCGAGCGCCTCTTCATCGTCAAGGACGTTCCGCCGCCGAAGCGGTAAACACTCCCGCTCTCAACACGAACGCCGCCGCCACCGTCAGCGCTGCGCTGCAGATGCTGAGCAGCGCGCCGAGCTTCGCCTCGTCGAGCGCCGGGCCAGGTGGAAACGCGGCGGTTGCGAAAAACAACGCCACGGTGAACCCGATGCCGGCGGCGCAGCCAACGACGATGAGATCGCGCCAGCCGAAGCGCGCCGGCAGATGGAAGCCGGCGGCGGTGGCAACCGCGACCGCGGCCACGATCCCGAGCGGCTTTCCGGCGAGGATCCCCACGAGCACGGCCCATGTCGCCGTGCCGTGAGCGGTGATCTCGACGCCGGCATTGGCGAGGCCGAACAGGAACAACACAGCTTGAACCGGCAGTTTCCACCAGTGCTCGAATCGGCTCAGCGTGTCGTGCGCGTCCGGCGGGGCGTCGACGAACAGACCTCGATCGCGCGCGGCGTGCGGGAAGAACGGGACGATCGGCACCAGCGCCAGCGCCGGGTGCAGGCCGCCCCAGAAGAGCGCCAGCCACGAAAGCGCGCCGCTGACGGCGACGTACGGCCAGAAGCTGACGATGCGCTTCGTGCGCAGGGCGAACGCGCACGCGAGCGCGGCAACCATCAACAGCGCGCCGGCGCCGAGGTGCAGCTCGCCGACCGGAAAGAAGAGCGCCAGGATCACCAACCCGAACGCATCATCGGCAATCGCGAGCAGCAGCAGGAATGGAATCGCCGGATGCCGGCGAAAGACGGCGGTGGCGACGAGAGAACTGAACGCAATGTCGGTCGCACAGGGGATCGCCCACCCGCGCGCCAGCGCGGGCTCGCCGGCGGCGAACACATACACGAGGTAGATCGCTGACGGCACGGCCATGCCGCCGGCGGCGGCAATCACGGGCAGCGCGGCGCGCCTCCAGGTGTGCAGCGCTCCGCCCGGCGCGGTCGCTTCGACCACTTCCTTCGCGGCCAGCGCGAAGAAGAACACCATGCCGATGTCGTTGACCGGGAACGCGAGCGCCGCGGCCAGCCGCCCGTACGAGGCGTGCGCCACGTTCGCCCAGACGAGGGCGATCACCGCGCCTGCGGGAAGGAAGAGGGAGTACTTGACAGCGGCGGCGAGCAAGAGTGGTCAGACACCGCAGCCGTCAGGGATGCGGCGTCTGACCGGCGATGTTACATCGTGCGCGCGGCGCGCAGGGCAAGGCCCGACCCGAGCGCGAGCAGGCCGAGCAGCGCGATCGTCGGCAGCTGGCTCGCGGTGCGCGGGAGCTCGCTGCGGCCACGGGCGGCCGACGCGTTGGCGGTGCCGGACGTGCCGACCGCGCTTGGTTCGGCGGTCGCGGTGCGCGCGGGCGCTGCCGACGCGGTGTTGGTGGTCGACGGCTGCGCGGCGGTCTCGGCCTGCGCGGTCGACGCCGTCGTCGACGCGGTCGACGCGGTCGAAGCGGTCGTCGGTGACGTACTAGCCGCCGCGGCGCCAGCGGTCTGGGCGGTGGTGCCCGCCTGCGCCGTCGTGGCG
>JADMIO010846072.1_pt1 | contig 13072 bp, 13 predicted proteins | sample 8958161 | NCBI WGS metagenome assembly JADMIO01 (sample SAMN16585339, study PRJNA669376) | soil metagenome | isolation source: Crop rotation soil | place: USA: Cullars Rotation, Alabama | collected 2011 | reverse complement strand
GCGACTTCAAGTCACGTGAATTCCAAGCTTCGGATCCCACTGTGCTGGAAAGCCTTCTATCTCTTGAAAAAAAATGTATCCTTTTTTGCTTGATTGGACAGTGAACGGGCACCACCTAAGACTCCCCTCTTATGGGCTCCTGCTCGCCATTTCCTTTTCCTTAGCGTATTTCCTTGGACTTCGCCGGGCCCTGATCTTGAAAGAAGATCCCAAACATGTTGAAAATATTTTTCTCGTCGTAGTTTTTTCCGCGATCTTAGGCAGCCGGTTATTTCATGTCGTCTTTGAAGAATGGGATTATTACGCGGCCAATCCGATTAAAGTTTTTGCGGTTTGGGAAGGGGGGTACACGTTCTACGGGGCCGTGATCACGGCAACCCTGGGTATTTACCTCTACTGCCTCATCCATAAAATCAGTTTCCTGCAATTCATTGACTTGTCCACGCCGTCGGCGGCTCTCGGTTTAAGTTTAGGCAGGGTCGGTTGTTTTCTTGCCGGTTGTTGTTGGGGAAGGCCTACCAAAATGCCTTGGGGGGTGACGTTCTCCAATCCCGATTCTTTTACTTCCGTACATAACGTCGCTTTGCACCCTACCCAACTATATGAATCATTCGGCGCGTTGCTGCTTTTCTTTTTTCTAGAATGGCGTTTCAAAAATAGAAAATATGTAGGTCAGATTTTCTTCGAGGGGATATCGATCTATGCGGTAGTCCGTTTTATCGTCGAGCTATTTAGAGGGGACGACTACCGAGGTTACGTCTTTGGGGGGATGATTAGTTACTCCCAACTCGTTTCCCTAGCTATCTTGCCTTTGAGTCTTGCCGGGATGGTGATTTATTCTAAGGCGGGGAAGAAAAAACCGAAGGGGAAACGCGCTTAGGCTCGTTGGGGAATCTGTTTGCGATCTTCCGGTGTTTCTAATTCTGCATCCAAAAACTTTTTGATTTCAGCGTAACATTTCCTACTCAATAAAAAATCGCTATGAGAAAGATGATGAAGCTCGATGCTTTGGATCCGTTTTTCTCCAAGAAAACCCTCCGGTAATTGGGTAGATTGCGGTGGGCACATGAAATCTTCGGTAGAGTACAGCGAAACCATTTTAAATCCGTGAGGGAAAAAAGCCTCATTCACATTTCGGATAAAAGGCGAGATCGGTAACATTTGAAATAAACATCTCGCTTTTAAAAGTAGTGGGCTAAGAAACCCTAAAGCCGCCATCCAGGTTCCGGAGTGGGGCGTGGCTAAGGTAATTAACCCGTCACAATAGTGATCCCCTCCTAATAACTGAACGTAGTACCTGGCGACCAGCCCTCCCGCGGAATGGGCTACTAAATAAACTTTAGAACGTCGCATTCCCGGGACTTTTTTTAGCTGCAAAACTGTCGACGAGAGTATCTCCGCCATCCGGTAAAGCCCCCGTACGCTGTCCGCCAGGGCCTCCCAACTTAAAGAGAGAATCACCACGTTAAAGCCATCACGGAGAAAACGTTTTCGGATCACCGATAAATTTCTGTTACTAGCCCCAAAACCGGAAATTAAAATAATGGTGGGTTTTTTGGAATCAAGATGAGACAGCTCGGACCATTCGCGCAAAGAACGACTGGGCAAGACTTGGGTAAGATCGTTCCAAAGAGAAAGAAATGATTTCAGTTTCACACATCATTGATCGGCCAAAGGGGAGATCCACCTTAAGAGATTATTATTCTGGAGTGGTAGGATGGGGCTTAAGCGGGACGTGCTTTTCGATGAAAGCCAAAACGGCATTGGCATCTCGTAGTCCGCCTATAGTTAAGCTCTGCGCTTTAGGTTCATAGGAAGTGGCTAACCCGGTATAGACCAATCGGATCTGACGGTTCGCCGCGTGGGGGTTGGAAAAGGCCTGAACCAAAATTTCGAGCGTTGCTTCACTTTCAAATTGCATCCCAAACCCTTCGTACCCAAGACCTTGAAAAATTTCCATCAACTTTTGATAAGTGGGATTGGGAGGGAGAGTTTGACTAGACGTTTCATCTCCCGTTACCGGTTCCAAAACGTCGTTAGGGGCGCTGGGATTCGGCGACGACGCGCAGTGTGATAAAAACAGCATAAACACAAAGCTCGCGACACCGTGAAAAAGTACCTTATGCCATTTTGTCATCATCGTACTAATTCCTTACGTCTCATTGTGACGTTCTTCTAAAGATATTACCACAATTCTCCGATTGGCATATTGATCACTCTCGAAGTGTGACTGTAAACAAGGACGACGATTTTATGAAAAAATATCTTATCAGCCTAATCCTTTCGTTGGTAACCCTACTCCCCGCGTGGGGTAACGAAGGAGCCGGACACGAACCGTTGGAAATTAAAACCTACCGGTTCAATCGTCATAGCCAACTAGACTTCGAGCGCCTTGTACTCGAGTTTAAAGGAAAAAGTAACGGAGTCCCTTCCATCCGTCTTGCCCCTTCGGCCTCGGGCAAAGAAACGGTGATTTACGTCGATAGAGTTAGCCTGGTAGGGGCGATCCCGGAAGCTTCAATCAATGATTCTTATACTAATAAGAGCGAATACATCGGGCCAATTTCTTTGAATACGGATTCCGGTTCTGGATTTGCCGTTCGTACTTTCGTGAAGGGCAATAATTCTATCGTAGATGCTTTTTGGCTGCAAAACCCCAATCGTTTAATCGTCGACGTTTTTCCCAAAAATTCGGAACGGGCGGCGGGACCAGGCGTATTATTAAACCGCGGGTTAGCCGCTGCACCTCATCACGCCAAAATGGGTTGGTCGAAAAAAACGGGGCATGGATCCTCTAGTTCTAATGACTCCGTCATTTGTTTTCCCATGACGGCCCAGATGAATCCCACTATCGGGTACAGACCCGGCGACACGTCTCGCGGCGTAGCGATGAACGTTGAAGATAATTTTGCTTTTAATCCGAAGGACGCTGAAAATGTGATTTGTTACCCTCGTAAAGCTCAAGTAGCTCCCACGGTAACGTTTAAAAACGGTAACAGCCCTCACGTGAAATTTGAAGTCGAAAGACCGACCGAAAAAGTGTCTAGCCGGTTCCTTCATTCCCCTTCTCAACCCCCTGCCCAAAAAACGACTTGGGGATCGGGAACCACTGAAGAGGCCATGAATGCGGATGCCGATTTAGCTTTAGGGACTCCGGAAGCCGATTTTCCACGCAAAACCCAAAGCGCGGACATCAACGCCTTTGAAGACAATTTTAACAAAAATAACCCTCCCCCCTCTTTGGGTAAACAACTTGGCCCAAAGTCGCCGTCGCTAGCCAGCCCGGCTAGTTTGCTCCCGCCGTTGCACTAGGGTACAGACGATGACTTTTTGAAAAAATAAAGTCATACTAGGCCCGTGCGCAATCGTAAGGGCAAAAAAGCAAGGCAAGCAAAAAACGCAAATCCGTCTCGAGCTCCAAAATCTCAAAAGCCAATATTGGGTCGAGTGCAAAAAAACCCCAAGGGCTTTGCCTTTATTATTCCCCAGACCCCTAACCAACCCGATGCCTATGTCGCGCGTGAAGACGCAAGGCTTTTACTAAATGACGACGTGGTGGAGTATCACCTTCGCCGTAGTGGCCATAAAACACGGGCCGAGGTTCTTAAAATAGTAAAGAGAGGCCACGATCAACTGGTAGGGATGGTGAGACGCAGTGGCCGAGACGTCTATCTTGAAACCGCCGACGGAGAAACTTACGCCATAGATGCTAATCCGGCGCAGGTGAAACAAGATCAGTGGGTCATTGCGCAAATTGAAGAGTACCCTACCCGTCGCAATCCCGCGATTGTTTCCGTGCAAGAAACTTTAGGTTCGGAGTTATCGCCTAAACAAGATAATAAAATTGCGATTGCCCAATTTGGGTTAGAAGACCAGTTTCCTAGTGCCGCTATCAAAGAAGCGGAAGACGCCAAACACTGGGCCGCTGAAGAAATGCGGCAACCCCATCCCAAAAGAAAAGATCTGCGCCAGTTGCCCTTCATTACAATCGATGGTGAGGACGCAAAAGATTTTGATGACGCTATACTAGTGACTCCTTCCGAAGAAAAAGGATCGACGTATACTCTTTACGTGGCAATTGCTGACGTTAGTTTTTTTGTGAGGCCCGGTACGGCTTTAGATAAGTCGGCAAGGAGACGGGGAACCAGCGTGTACTTTCCCGGGTTCGTGATTCCGATGTTACCGGAAGGCCTCTCCAATGATCTTTGCAGCCTCCGTCCCCAGACCGATAAACTTGCCCTGACTGCCGAGATTCACCTCGATAAAACGGGCACCGTTACCGGAGCTAAATTTTACGAAAGTATTATTAAAACGGCACGCCGACTGACTTACAATCAAGTCCACGCATTTTTCGAAAAAGATCCGGCCACTCAAAAAGATCTCGCTTTTTTATCGGAACCGTTGACCCTCGCCCTTTCCCTTTTTGAGAAGATGGAAAAAAAACGGAAAGAACGTGGGGTACTCGATTTTCAATTGCCGGAAGCGAAAATTGAATTAGATGAGTCGGCCATGCCCGTTGGGGTCACCAAAGCCACTCGATATGAATCCCATAAACTCATTGAAGAATTTATGATCGCGGCTAATGGAGTGGTGGCTAAGGCATTGCGTCAGTCTAATACCCTTTCCCTTTACCGAGTCCATGAGTCGCCGGAACTAACAAGTATCGACGATATTAATCTGCTAATGAAGAGTTTGGGAATGTCTCACCAAATGAAAGAGGTCTCGCCTCGGGCTTTTGCCACGATTTTAGCCGCGACGATGGATGCTAAAGGGGCCCGTACGCTGCATCAAAATATTTTACGGGCGCAAAAACAGGCGAGATATGAACCCAATCCTAAAGGGCATTTTGGGCTCGCCCTTAGCGATTACACCCATTTTACCTCTCCCATTCGTCGGTATCCGGATCTTGCGGTACACCGCGCGTTAAAACAACTCATTAGTAAAGGCAAAAGTACCGATAAAGATAAAGAACTCATGGACTTTGAAGCGCTGGGGGAACAAAACTCCGCCAGCGAGAGACGAGCGATGGAAGCCGAAAGATGGGTCACGCGCCGGAAACAATGTTGGTTCATGGAAAAGCATCTAGGCGAAATTTTTGATGGAGTGGTCGCGGGGATTACCGCGAAGGGACTTTTCGTTGAGATTCCAGAATTTGCGACTGAAGGTTTTGTCCCTATCGAAACCCTCGGTGGATTCTACGAATACGATGAACAACGGCTCTGTCTAAAAAAACGCCCTGGGCACACCACGATCAGTATTGGGGATCCGATGAAGATCCAAGTGACCAATGTATCGGTACTCGATAATGAGATCACGTTTGCCCCGCCCGAGAAACAAAATGGCGAGGCCGATTCTAAAAATGACAGACCGGAAACTTCCGGCAGAAAATAATTTCTATGAAGGTCATTTCGACCGCCACAAATATTGGGCAGGCATTTAAGAACGCCGGTCGGGTCACCGAAATCGCGGGCGTTTTAGGGCGCCATGGGTTTATCGATCTTCTTCACCGGATTAAACTTTCCCGTTTTTTACCGCATCGAGAAAATGAAAAACCTATCTATTCCAGCCTTCCCATCACCGAACGCTTGAGGATGAGTTTTGAGGATTTAGGGCCTACGTTCGTTAAGTTAGGGCAGCTACTGGCTAGTCGGCCGGATCTAATTCCGGAGAATTTTGTCGAAGAATTTTCAAAATTACAAGACCGCGTTTCCACCGTCCCGTTTGCCGACGTTAAGGCCTTTATCGAAAGTGAATTGAAATTACCTCTCGGCGAAATTTTTTCTGAGTTTGACGAAGTGCCCATTGCGGCCGCTTCTATCGCTCAGGTCCACGGAGCGACGCTAAAAACTGGAGAACGGGTTGCGGTAAAAATCCAGAGACCGGGAATCGATCGGATTATTCAAAATGACGTTTCTATTCTTCGAGGCTTGGCGGCCCTTCTCGACAAATATATTCCTGAGCTAAAACCGTTTAACCCGATAGGCCTGGTGGAGGAATTTTTTCATACGATTTTATTCGAGTTAGATTTTCGCGTTGAAGCTAATAATATCCGCAAAATCAAATCCAATCTTTCGGACCTAAAAAAAATTGCCGTCCCCCAAGTCTATTCTAAATTCAGTACCAGTCGGGTGCTGGTTTTGGAACGATTTGATGGTACCCGTTTTTCTGATAGAGAAACCATCATCGCCAAGGGAATCAACCCTGAGCATATTGTTGAAGCGGGAAGCGATGCTTTTTTTCATATGGTGATGCACGATGGAGTGTTTCACGGTGATCTCCATGCCGGAAATCTTTTTGTTTTGCATGACGGCCGCATCGGTATCATCGACTTTGGTATTGTGGGACGATTAAGCCGGAGGGTTCAAGATAGTATCATTTCCATGTTCATCGCCATCATGGATGAGGATTACGAGACGTTGGCTTCCGAATACATCACGCTTTGCCCTCCTTCGGGCGAGACCGATATTAATCTGCTACAAAAAGATTTAATGGATACTATTTCTCCTTACGTGGGAATGCCGTTGGGGGATGTGAATGCGGGAACCCTTCTCTTACGTTCTACCGCTATCGCCGCCAAACACCATTTGAGAGTGCCTCGCGAGCTCATGCTTTTATTCAAAGCGATTGTCACTATGGATGGGCTGGGGAAGAAATTAGATCCTGGTTTTGATATTTTACAATTGGGAAATCGCCTAGCCCGACAAGTCGTATCCACTAGGTATAGTAAAGAGAGACTTACGCGTGATTTAGTAGTTCTGGCTCGTGATCTGCAAGATACATTAGAGACCTCGCCACGATTATTAAAACGGTTTTTACGGACGTGGTCGCAAAATAACTTTGCTTTCGAAACTAAGAGTAAAGATTTAGCCGCAGTGGGACGAGCGCTTAGGGAGATGACCCGATTTCTTTTTCTCTCGGTTTGCTCTACACTTTTAGTTGCCGTGGGGATTGCCTTTTTGTTCGTAAGTCATGAACATGAGTTTTTAGGCTTGCCCCTTTGGAGCTTTGTCTCTTTGGTTAGCGGTTTTTGCCTGGCAAGTTATGGTTTTTGGTCCTTAGAAAAGTTAAAGAAATGAACAGACTCCTATTTTTATATATTTTCTTCCTTGGCATTTTCCCTTGCCATGCCAAAGACTCAGAAACCGACAAGCAGAAATACGATAGAATGGCGGCCGTCTTAAAATCTAAGACGGGCGAGTATTTTCAACGCACGGTCCGCCGTGAAGGGAATAAGACCGTAAACTGGGAAGCTTTTATCGCGCTGGAAGCAGACAAAACCCGCGTACCCGAAATTTTATCCAACTTCTCGCAACTCCCATTTTGGACCATAAGAAATATTAATTTAAAACCCGGTGGTGGGACGTATCGTCTTCAAATCGTCGAGTTAAAGACCGATGCGAAGGATCCCTCTCTGCTGAATGCCGAATTTTTATTAAACGTACCCGCGTTCCACCAAAATATAAATAGGCAATTCAAACTTGCGGCCATTCGTGACAAAGAAGTTTTCACGTTGCGGGGGGAAAGTTTGCCCAACGACTCTTCCGTCATTGAATCGGTGCAAGCAGTTATGCAAGTTTATCCGGCGGAAAAACACCCTGGGTATGTTTGGATTTATGCTAGTGCGGATATTAAAATCAAATATTGGCTTCTTTACGAAGCTCTACCGGAACGACTATTGAAAAATGAATCGGGAGAACGTATCCAAATCCTATTAGATAATTACGTAGCGGAAGAAACTCGTCTTAAATCGAGTCAAACCCCCATAAAAAGAACGGCAGCACCGGATGAGACGATGTCGTTGCGTCCCCAAGAATAAGCAATAAAAGTTCGGCGTCAGTTTTTGATGGGTATACCTGACCATTTATCGTTAGGTGCTCAAAATCTTTTCCCCAAACACAGTGGACGGAATTCTTTTTTAGATAATCCGTATAAATACTAATTAACATCCGTCGGTCCAATACTTTAATTAGCCCTAAAATGCCATCCCATCGTTCCGTGGCAATTTGGCGTAACATGCCAAGATCATAATGGGCCGGCGCGATAAGCGTCATCTCTTTTTCGGGGAAGAATTGGCGCTGGCAATAGGCGACGTTGCGCTGGACTTCCAAAACCTCACCCGCCCACTCATGGATATAGTCGGTAAAGTCGGCCCCTTTGTTGATGGCGATATAAGAGGTAAGGGTACCGGCTTTCTCCGTGACAAAAATTTGAGTTTCGGGAATTTGGCAAAGTCTTGCTTGTTCTTCGAGGGAACGATCCAATTTAAGAATATGTTTTTGGTAAAGCCGCCAAACTTGGCTTAAATGCTTTTGCATTTCGAAAGGCTTAGCCGGTTCCATGTTTTCGGGCACATTTTGCGCTGAAAATTTAAGATCGACTTCCCTGCCCGCGCGATAAAAACCTAACGGAAGATAAAAATCCGCCTGATCTGACCAAAGCACGGCAATGACGGCCCCTCGACGTTTCAGTTCGCTAAAAGCCTCTTTCATTAAAGAACTTGCCATTCCCATGCCTCGCCATTGCGCGGCGGTTGCTACGGAACCGATGAGCCCAATCTTCATTCTAAATTGAGAATGCTGAAATTCACGGTTCACAAAACCGACATGCGAGGCCACTTGATTTTCTTTTTGAATGTAGAGAGATTGGCCTCCCGGAAATTCGCCAAAAAGGGACGGGTATTCCTGTTGCACGGAATAAGAAACTTTGGCGCGCAGTTCCCCATCTAAAAATTCAAAAAGTTTTTCACGATCTTCTAGTGGAGCTCTGTAAGAAAGCCTTTGGATTAAATTTTCCATCGCGTCCAGTTCTCCTTTAAGAACGAAGTTTTAGATGGGGACCTCTGCAATCTAATTATAAGTCTGCAGCGCGTAAGGTTTTGCGGCCATTAGCTTTGGCACGCCCGCAACCTTTTTCTACGTGATGCGTAATAATAGAGTTCACGGCGTCCATCACATCGGACGAACATTTCATTTTATTCTTCTTCACCAAGCCCTTAACTTTGGACGCCACGATGAAGCTAGTTCTTGCTGCTTTTTTTGCCATTTTTCCCCCTAGGAAGATATTTGAAATTAAGTTTAGAAATAAAATGATAGACCTTTTGAGTCATCTTGTTAACGATTTTCCCATTAATAACTGTTACAAGATTTTTCAATCGATAATATAATCCCTACACAGTTCGAATTTTGCTATCCCAATTCAAATCTAAAAACGATTACAGTGCTTTTATAAAGCAGAGGGAGAGAGGCATGAGGCCAATTATTAGCTTCATTGTTATGGGTCTACTTTTAGTGGGGGTGGTTTCTAATGCCGCCGCACCCGAGGGACGCTACAAAGATATCGCGCAAAATATGGCGAACTTACAAAAGAAATACCCTCAGATTTCTTCTATTTTTTCGATTGGTCAAAATGATGATGGAGTGGAAATTTTGGCCATGCGCATTAGCACAACGCCGAATATGATGGACCCGAAAAAGATTGGGCAAATCGTTGTCTCTACTCATCACGGCAATGAATTAGCGGCTCCCCTCTTCACTATGCATTTTACGGAAGAGCTGTTGAAACGTTATGCCGGTCGAGAACTTTTTCAGGGAAATCTTGCCGATCAGGAATGGACGATCGTGCCCGTACTAAATATTTCTGGTTATAACAAAGGGGCTCGAGAAGAACATGGACAGGATCCGAATCGAGATTATCCTGGGCCTTGCATCAGTGGGAATGGGGGTCGTTTAAAGAGTATCCATCAGGTGATGGAACATTTAAAAACTCGAGTTTATACGGGAAGCCTTACCGTTCACGGTTATGCGGCCGCGTTAACTTACCCTTGGGGAGTATCCACTTCTAATACGCATACAAATGATCACAACCAATTTGAAAAAATTACGGCCAAGGCGGCGAAGTTAAATAATTATCGTTACGGCACTTCTACGGACGTGGTTTATCCGTGTGATGGCGCGTATGAAGATTATGCTTATTATAAATATGGCACTTGGTCGTTATTATTGGAACTAGCGAGCGGCTCGGCAAGCGACATCAGCTCGACAAGCGATGCCATCATGAGCTACTTCGATCAACTAGATTCCAGCCCCAGTGTAAAAAACGAAATGACCGGTTCCTGTTCCCGCGCCTCCAAACCCGATCTCCACAACGAATAAACGGCGCAAACGGGGGATGGGGGACGGACCCCGAACCCACTCCCAACCCCGTCACGAAGCCCCACACCGCCAGGCAGAGGATGGGGGACGGAGGAAGAAGTGGGTAGAAATGAGAATAAGGCGGAAGTTTTTTTATTTTTAAGAGCGGCTTAGCGTTTTTAAGTGAGAAGTTTAGCGCATTGAGTGTTGAATTAGAGATTTTCGCCCCTCAAATATAATTTACTTCTTGAAAATGAGTGGTGAAACCAGAAGTTTTGGTAAAAGTAAGAGGTTTTGGACGTAGCAGTGCTTTTAAGTGGAAAAAGAAGAGAAGTTTTAGCAAATAATTTTAAGGGGGAGCGTGGCTTTTTCTCCAAAGAGAAAGAGAAGCTTCTTTTTCCATCATCCAGATGGTAGGGCCATAAAAGTTTTGGTAAAGGAAGGGTTGTTTTATTAAACCCGAAGTTCGTAAGTACTTAGCAAACAATTTCCGGTACTCTCTTTGACGCCTCTCCATGGTAACGCCCAATTTTAAGTACCATGAAGGGAAGCTAATGTGCTTCATCCACTCGGCTCTTTTTCCAAAAGCATAGAGATTATGAGTTGACCAATGGTACTCTCTAGCCTCAGTTACCATCTTGGCTCTAAGCGGGTTAGCATGGATATAAAGAACGGTTTGCAATTCATACTGTTCGCTATCCAGAAGACAAGTCTTAGGTCTATCTAAGGCCACTTTCCCACAACGTTTATTCTTCTTATTAAAATATCTTCCGTATTTAGAATGATGCCGACGCATATGGTTAGAAAACTCTTTGGGCTTTTCGATGCCATTCACCTCATGCGTGTGACTATCCATCAAACATAATGCTTCTAACCTTGCCCCCACATCATACTTTTCTGACTCTATATCCTCATTTAGAAACGCTAAGTACTTTGCCTTATTCTCGTCTCCCGCTAAATTCCACTCCTTGTTATGGCCCCGCCATATTTTGTGCACCGAGTGACCAGCTACGACCGTTAATTTTCTTGGAACTCTCGCCATGGTTAACTCTTCTACTCGAATCACCTCTTTCCTATCAATAGACTTTGGGAAGCGTACTTGTACCTCCGTCCCCGGTTCCCATGCACGACTACTATTGGTGGTGCCAGCGCGACCGTGCTTGCTAGGGCGTTGGGGGTCCGTCCCCCGTTAGGTAGGACGTGGCTTTTTTTGTGGGATTGGGGGATTGGAATAGATCGGTGATTACGGCGAAGCCGGAGGCGCCCGTATTTTGTAAAGTAGGCATTTTGTCTAATGTGATTCCGCCAATCGCCACGACCGGGCAACCAGCAAGACGGACCCATTCTGAAATTTTTTCTATGCCTTGGGGAGCGAATTTCATTTCCTTAATCGTGGTAGGAAAAATAGGCCCTAGCGCAACATAAGACGGCGAAAAGGCTCGCGCCCTGGCTAACTCCGAATAGGAATGAGTGCTGATTCCCAAACGTAATGACGCTTTTGCTAGCCGCGAAATATCCGTTGAAATTAAATCTTCCTGCCCCAAATGTACCCCATACGCACCGAACTCCAATGCCAAATCCCAATAATCATTAATAAAAAGCTGACAGGAATACTGACGAGCAATCCGAACCGCTTCACTAATTTCCCTACGTAACGCTTCACCAGAAAGATCTTTAATTCGCAGCTGTATCGTCTTCACCCCTAATGGCAGAAATTTCCTCACCCACTCCGCCCGATCCACAATGGGATAAAACCCGATCTCACCGCAGCGAGGAAAAATAAAAGGCTCGGGCTCTTTTGACTGACTTAAAATAGGAAAATCTTGCGCTTCAACGGGCCACGGGCCGTGCCCCAGCACGGCCATCCGGGAAGAAATGGTTTCCCCCAACCGGATCCCACGCGCGACGTATGCCTTGGCCACCACGATAGCATCTAATACCTCCGTCCCCTTTGCGACTTCGGCCGCAATGGCGCTGGATAGAGCGCACCCTGTACCCCGAACTGCCCGAGGAAGGCGCGGGGAGATTATCCACTCTCTATTGATCCCATCAGTCCAAAAATCACGACTAAAATCATCAACGGCATGACCGCCTTTAATTAAAACGTGACTCGCGATCTTTGCCCCTTCCAACGGATCACGAGTCCCCGCTAAAATTTCTAACTCATCTAAATTAGGAGTCACCAGATTCACCCTCGGTAGCAATTTCCTTACCTGAGCCAAATCACTCAAAGGGCAACCCGAAGAAGAAAAAAGAACGGGATCCAAAACGGTGAAACACTTTGGTAAAAGATCACTAAAGTCTTTCCGACCCACCACCCCAATTTTTATTGCTTGCGGATCAAATTCTTTTAGCGCTTCAAACTGGGGTACTACATCCACCAAATCCATCTTAAGAACCCCATTCTCATTTTGAGAAGTCACCGCCGTGATGATAGATCCTCCATGAACTCCCAACGCGCAGAACGTTTTCAAATCACTCTGCATCCCCGCCGCCCCGCTAGAGTCCGAAGCCGAAATGGCGATCACTTTTTTCATGGTTTGCTCTCGTAATGCCAGAAAGGAGTTCCCATTTGCGGAGTACTGGGAGACGCAATATCACGAGGGCCCATCAAACCGGACTCAAAAGATAGCCGACCCGCCCTCACCGCCCACGCAAAACTCTCTGCCATCGCCGCCGGATCTTGGGCAAGGGCCACGGCAGTATTAAGCAATACGCCGTCAAATCCCAATTCCATAGCGTGGGCCGCATGAGAAGGTTGCCCTATTCCCGCATCGATAATGAGAGGGATTCCCTGAAATCGCGCGCGATAAGTCTTTAAAGCCCCAATATCAATTAAACCCTTTCCCGTCCCGATCGGTGCCGCCCCCGGCATCAAAACCTGGCACCACATTGGGATCCTAAGCTTAGAATTCCACGTGGACAAGTTGTCGCGGCCGCTT
>JADMIO011127029.1_pt1 | contig 13073 bp, 13 predicted proteins | sample 8958161 | NCBI WGS metagenome assembly JADMIO01 (sample SAMN16585339, study PRJNA669376) | soil metagenome | isolation source: Crop rotation soil | place: USA: Cullars Rotation, Alabama | collected 2011 | reverse complement strand
CGTGGCGAAAGCGGCGAGCGCGCCGCCAGTGCCGCCGATCAACCAGCCGATCGGCAGGGTCGCGAGGGCGATCGTCGGCAGAGTCGTGTGCAGCGCGCCGAACAGCACCTCAAGGTGATTGGGATCCTGGTGATGGTCGTAATGGATGCGCTTCCAGGTCGAAGAGAGCCAGCTCAGCTTGTACATCCACTGCCCGTGGAGAACGTACTGGTGCAGCAGGTGCCAGACGAGCGGATAGACCAACAGGCCCGCGGCGATCGACAGAACCGTCTGCCACAGGCTCGCCGGGAAAAAGGCGAAGCCGACGATGCTGGCCGCCGCGATCGAGAGATAGGCGACGATCGTGTAGTGCTGGAAATAGGCGGCAACGAGCTCGCCCAGCGTCATCCGGTCCAGATAATGCGAGCGCTTCCAGAACGGCAGTCGGGCTTGATCGGCAGAGGTATTGGCACTGGGCTGCGACACGTATGCTTTCCTTCGGTGGGCCGGCGGCCCTCAGTGCCCCGCGCTTACCAGACTTGGGAAGCGAGCGCCATAACCGCAACTTTGCGGCGGCAGTGGGGCTCGCGATGATCGCGTTTCCGGCTTGAGGGCCGTCCCTTTCGAGCGGCGCGCGACCATCGCCTATGTCGTTAACGGCCATTCGGTGGAGATTCTGCGTGTGGTCCATGCCGGCCGCGATCTACACGGCATGTTCGACGGGTGACGAGAGCACCGCTATCCGAGCTATTCCTCGGTCCGGATCAACACCGTCTCGCCCACCAGCGCGAACAGCACGAACGGTGCCCATGCGGCGACGAGCGGGGGGTATCCGCCGAAATTGCCCATCGCCAGCGCGGCGTTGTCCACCACGAAATAGGTGAAGCCCAAGGCCATGCCGATCACCGCGCGGATCAGCACCTGGCCCGAGCGGGCGAGGCCGAAGGCGGCTACGGCGCCCAGCAGCGGCATCAGCACCGACGACAGCGGCCCCGCCAGCTTGTGCCACCATCTGCCCTCGAGCTCGCTGGTCCGGCGTCCCGCGGCGCGCAGTTCGGCGATCGAGCGCGAAAGCTCGAACAGGCTCTGCGCATCGGGATCGACCGAGCTGATCGAGACCTGGCCAGGATCGACTCCCCTGGCGATCACCAGTGAGCCGAGACGCTGGGTCGCGGTGCTCTTCACGTCGAAGCGCACCGGCGCCTCGAGCCGCCAGCCGGGATCGGCGAAAGTCGCGCGCGGGCTGCGCAGCTGTTCGACGACCATGCCGTTGGCATCGCGCGCATACCAGTTGACGTTCTGCATCACCATCTGCGCACCGCGCCCGGTGACGGTGGCCGCCATCAGGATGTTCGGCCCGTCGCGCAAATAGACGTTGTTGCGTACGCCCGAATCCCTGGGCAACTGCCCATAGTCGGCGTTCTGCCAGGCCTTGAGCGTCGCCGTGGCGCGAGTGACGACGCCCTCGTTGAAAGCGAAGCTGAGCGCGGCCACGGCGAGCGCGGTCACGAACAGCGGCGCCAGGATCTGGTGCGCCGACAGCCCCGCGGCCTTCATCGATATCACTTCGCTGTTCTGGTTGAGCGTGACCAGCGTGATGATCGTCGCCAGCAGCACCGAATAAGGCAGGAAGCGCGCGACCAGTTGCGGCGCGCGCAGCGTCACATAGGTCCAGAGCTGCGCCTCGCCGTTACCCGCGTGCGCGAGGATCTTGCCGCTCTCGCTGAGGAGATCGAGCATCTGCAGCACCAGCACCAGCATCAGCAGAACGCCGATCACCCGGGCGATGAACAGCCGCGCGAGATAGAGCGTGAGCGTGCGCGAGGGGAAGAATTCCAGCTGCATCGCGCGCGCCTAGGCGAGTTGCCGCCGCCGGCGCTTGATCAGCGCGCGGACGCGCTTGACGACGACTTGCGTAGCACTTTCGAGCCAGCCGATCGCCTGCCCGCCAGGCACATAGGCGACACGCCAGTACATCCACAGGATCAGCGCGGCGAAGATCACGAACGGGCCCCACAGCGCCAGCGTCGGATCGATCCGGCCCAGCGCAGCGACGTTCTGCCCGTATTCGTTGACCTTGTGATAGACCGTCACCATCACCACCGAGACGAAGACACCCAGCGCCGAGGTCGAACGCTTGGGCGGTATCGCCAGCGCGAGACCGAGCAGCGGCACGAGCAGCATCATGACCACCTCGACCATGCGATAGTTGAAGCTCGCCTGGCTCTTGACCCGGATGTTCTCGGGCACCTTGTCGCTCCAACCGATCCGCAGCAGCTCGGGCAGGATGTATTCGCGGTCCTTGCCGCCGCGCGCGCGGAACTTCTCGATCGCCGGCAGCTCGATCGGCAGATCGTGGCGGGTGAAGGTCAGCACGCGGGGCGTCTCGTTCGGGACTTCCTGGACGATCTGGCCCTGCAGCAGGCGCAGCACGATCGTGTCGGGCCGCCCGCGTAGCGCGAGGAAGCGCCCCTCGCGCGCCGAGATCGTCATGACCTGGCCCTTGGCGTTGGCAACGCGCCCGAAGATGCCGATCAGCTGCCGGCCCTCGTCGCGGCTCTGCTCGATCCGGAGCGCCATCTTGTCCTGCAGCGTGGTGAACTCACCGACCTTGATCGCCGCCCCGAGCGCGCCCGAGCGCAAGTCGTACTGCAGCTGCTCGTAATAGTACCGTGCCAGCGGCTGCAGGTATCCGACGTTGGCGAAGTTCACCACCACCAGCACCAGCGCCATCAGGTAGGGCACGCGCAGCAGCCGCGTGTAGCTGAGGCCGACCGCGCGCATCACGTCGAGCTCGCTCGAGGTGGCGAGCTTGCGGAAGGCGAGCAGCACGCCGAGCATCAGCCCCAACGGAATGGCGAGGCTGGCGTATTCGGGCATCATGTTCGCCAGCATCTTGAACACGACGCTCACCGGCCCGCCCTCGGCCGCGACGAAGTCGAACAGCCTGAGCATCTTGTCGAGCAGCAGCAAGGAGGCCGCGATCGCGAAGACCGCGAGCATCGGCATCAGCACTAGCCGGAAGATGTAGCGGTCCGTGGCGGTGATGAATTTCACGTGGGGCGCGAGTCCGTAGGCTTGGTCCGATCCCCTATCGCCCGCATACGATGGGAGGAAGCGGTTTCGTGGCGCAGCGTCAATTCCAAATACGGGCAACGCCCGTCGCATCGAAACGTTGCTCGCTGGAGAGCAGCACCAAGTCTTCGACAAGGGCTTGCGCGATCAGGAGACGATCAAACGGATCGCGGTTGTCCATGACGAGCAGGCCTGCCCGCAAGGCGTGAGCTGTGTTGACCGGCAGCTCTCGAAATCCGGTCTGCGCCAGAGCTTCGTGATAGTTTTCGAGGAGCGAGGCGACCAGGGGTAGCTTGCCGAGCCTGTGCTTCGTCGCAATTTCGAAGGCATTTATCGGGCTGGCGTAGATCGTCGCCGACCCGTCTTCGATTACGTTGCGCGCCGCGCGCCCCAATCGACCTTCGCCCGCGTTCCACCAGATGAGGGCATGGGTGTCTAGCAAATAGCCTCTCAAACCGCTTCGTCCCCGCCCTCCCAAAGGCGAAGCTCGTCTTCGGGAAGCTCGTCGAAGAACTCGGGCCCTAAATGAATCTTGCCCTTCCATAGGCCGGGCACGCGTTTGACCTTTTTCTCGATCGGGACGAGCCGCACCGCCGGCTCCTTGCCGCGCGCGATGATGACCTCCTTACCGGCCAGGGCATCGGCAATGAGGCGCGACAGGTGCGTCTTCGCTTCGTGAACCGTTACGACGGTCATGCCGTCTACTTAGCTAACTTGGTTAGCTAACTCAAGCCTTCTCCAGCGTACATTGCAGCGGGTGCTGGTTCTGGCGGGCGAAGTCCATCACCTGGTTAACTTTTGTCTCGGCGATCTCGTAGGGGAAGATGCCGCAGACGCCGACGCCCTTCTGGTGGACGTGCAGCATGACCCGCGTCGCCTGCTCGAGATCCATGTGGAAGAAGCGCTTGAGCACCATCACGACGAATTCCATCGGGGTGTAGTCGTCGTTGAGCATCAGAACCTTGAACTGGCTCGGTTTCTTGGGCTTGGCCCGGGTCTTGGTGGCGATGCCGACCTGGTCCTGGCCGTTGCCCCCCTTACCCGCATCGTCCTCGTCACCGGCGCGCACGGGCAGCGGCAAGAGTGAATCAACCGGGTCGAAATCATGAGCCATGAACGAGAATATCGCAAAGCCGGGGGCAAACGACAACCCATCGGTTGCCCCGACGCGGTTGACGAAAAAAACGGACCGGACGGCTCTGTGCCACCCGGCCCGTATTCGTTGCGCCGGCCTTGCGTCCGCCGGCGCCGAAAGCGCGCCGTCAGGCGGCCTTCTTGACCTTCTCGACCGCGAGGCTGACGCGGCCCGAAATCGGCGCGATCACATCGTTGGTCAGCTTGAGCATGGCCTCGCTGGTCTTCGAGCCGTAGGTGAACGCGGCGTCGAAGTTGCGGCGCAGCAGGGTGGTCTGCAGCTTGAACAGGTCGGTCGGGGACTTGACGCTCGTGAGTTCCTTGACATCGGCGGTCAGCGTCTCGAGCGCGGACTTGCTGTCCGCGACGAACTTGCTGCTCATGTCCTGCAGGCCGGCGGCGAGGATCTTGCCCGATTCGACGAAGGCTTCGACGTTGCCCTTGGCGAATTCGCCGTATTCGCCGGCGAGCGCGGTGGTCTTGCTGATGGCTTCCTTGGCCTTTTCCTGAGCGCCGGAAACGGCGTCCGTCACGGTAGCGGTCATGTCCATGGGAATTTCCTCGAGTTGTTTGATGAGCGGGATATTCGGAGCGTCGGCGACGCTCACAGCAGACTTCGGCGCGACCTTGGAGGCCGTCTTGATCTTCTGAACGACGGGCTTGCGGATATTGATCGGCGCAGCCTTCCCCGGCGCAACGGGCGCGGGCTTGGCGGCGGCGCGCTTCACGACCGGCGCGGGCCGGACGGCGGCGCGCGGCGGCTTCGCGACGGGCACCACGGCTGGCTCCGGCTCGACAATCGGGGTGGGCTCATCGACAGCTGCCGCTTCGACCACGGGAGCCTCGACCACGGGAGCCTCGATGGAGGTGTGGATCGCGGGCTGCTCGGACACCGGCTGCTCTGACATCGGCTCTTCGGCCGGCAAGGCCGCGCGAGGCTTGCGACCGCGCTTCGGCTTGTCGAGAGATTCGACCGGCTCGGCGTTCTCCTGGGCTTCGGGGGTGTCCGTATCGGTAACAGCTCCGGAGGCGGCCGCGTAGGCCTTCTCGGCCGAAGCTTCGGCCTTGGGATCGTCTGAATCGGGCATCTTGGGGGAAATTCCTTAGCTCGTGCGACCAAGCCGGCGTTGCCCATGCGAACGCGCTTGCTGCAGTGCACAATATTCATCGTCGCCGACAAGTCAAGCGGCTTTGTGCACTGCAACATGATCGCAACAATGCATCGGCCCCGCGCCGAATTCAGCGCTGCCGCACGTAGCGCCCGGGGGCGTCCTCGATCACCTTGTCGCCGCGCCCACCCGGCCTGCGCTTGCCGGTGGCGCTCACCGCGCGCGGGTCGTGGGCGCGGAGCCAGGCGAGCCAGTGCGGCCACCAGCTGCCCGGATGCGCCTCGGCCCCGGCGATGAACTCGTCGAGCGTTTCGACCGCGCCGTTGGTCCAGTAACCGTATTTCTTGGACGAAGGCGGATTCACCACTCCGGCGATGTGGCCCGATCCGGCAAGCAGGAACGTCCAGGGGCCGCTCAGGTAGCGCGTCAGCTTCCAGACGCTTTCGGGAGGGGCGATATGATCCTCGCGACCCGCCTGGATGTAGCTCGGCGTAGCGATCCGGTGCAAGTCGATCGGCGTGCCGTCGGCGCTGAGCGCATCGGGCACCACCAGGCGATTGTCGCGGTACAGCTCACGCAGATAGTCGCAGTGCCATTTCACCGGCAGGTTGGTGACGTCGCCGTTCCAGTGGAGCAGGTCGAAGGCCGGGTAGTCCTCGCCCATCAGGTAGTTCTTGGTGACGTAATTCCAGATCAGATCGTTGCCGCGCAGGAGATTGAACGTGGCGGCGAGATAGCGGCCGTCGACGTAGCCCTCGGGCGCCAGCTTGGCGATCGCCGCGATCTGCTGGTCGTCGATGAAGTGCTTGAGATCGCCTGCCTCCTCGAAATCGACCTGGGCAGTGAAGAAGGTCGCGCTCCTGATCCTCTCGGCCTCGCCGCGACGCGCCAGCACGGCGAGCGTGGCGGCGAGCGTCGTTCCCGCGACGCAGTAGCCGATGACGTGCACCGCCGGCACCTTGAGCCGCGATCGCACGGTTTCCACCGCCTCGACCTGCGCGCGGACGTAGTCGTCCCAGACCACCTCGGCCATGCTTTCGTCGGCCGATTTCCAGGAGACCATGAACACGCTCAGGCCCTGTTCGACCGCCCAGCGCACGAAACTTTTCGCCGGGTTGAGATCGAGGATGTAGTAGCGGTTTATCCACGGCGGAAAGATCACCAGCGGGACGGCAAGCACCGTCTCGGTGACCGGCGTGTACTGGATCAGCTGATAGAGCGGCGTCTCGTGCACCACCTTGCCCGGGGTTACGGCGATGTTCTCGCCGAGCTTGAACGCGTCCGGATCGGTGTGGGTAAGCTGGCCGCGCTTGAAGTCGGTCAGCAAGTGCTCGAGCCCCTTCGCCAGGCTTTCGCCCTTGGTCTCGATCGCCCGCTCGAGCACGAGCGGGTTGGTCAGCGGGAAGTTGGCCGGACTCAGCGCATCGACGATCGCGCGGGTGAGGAAACGCAGTTGCTCGTGCCGCGCCGGCTCCAACCCATCGAGCCCGTCGGCCATCGCCTCGGCCTGCTCGGCGAACATCAGGTAGGCCTGGTGGATCAGCGCGAAGAACGGCTGCTCGCGCCATTTGGGATCCTGGAAGCGGCGGTCGCTGCGCGGCAGGCGCGGCTGCTCGGCCGGGTCCGCATCGGCCGTCCTGGGCCCGATGCCGTACTGGCCGAGCACGGTCTCCCACAGGCCGAGCGACTCCTCCCAAAGCCGCTTTTGCGTCTCGGGCCGCGCCAGCGGCATCTGGCGGTACCAGCTCTCGAGCAGGCCGACGAGTTTGGCGGGATCGGTGTAGTGCGCTGTGGGCTTGGCGGCGCGGGCTGACTGGTCGGTCTGGAAATCGAGCCACACCGCCTGCAGCCGCTGGGCGATCTCGGCCCAGCGGGTGGCATCGGGGGCTGCGGCCGTTCCGGGCACGAGCTGGGCGAACAGCTGCCCGAACGCCTTCGTCGCAGCCTCGCTCTGCGCTTGCAGCAATTCGGCGAAGGTGTCCGGCGCGTCGCTCATGCCTGGATGTCAGGGCGTCGTCAGCTCGCCCGGCACTGGGCAGAGCCGTGCGGCGAATAGGTCGCGTTGAACGTCGGCATGCTTCCGCCCCTTTCGCCGAAATCGTGGCCCTTGCCCAGGTTCAGCTCGAAGCGGGCTTCCTCGGGGGTTTCGCTGTTGTAGTAGTCGATCGTGATGTCTTTCTTCGCCGCGCCCCACCGGCCGTGCCCGATCAGCCGGGTGTCGCCGTCGCGGTGCGTGCCGAGGAAGCGAAACAGGGTGGGTCCGCAGCCGCCCTGATCGTTGACGCTGACCCCGCAAAAATCGCGGCCGCACGGCGCGATGTCGATGGTCCTGTAGAGGCGCCCGCGCGTCGAGAAGCGGGAATCGCCTTCCTCGACCTGCCAGCGGCCGAAATAGGGCGAAACCAGCGGATCGCGCGCCGTGGCGGCGGTCGCGCCGCTAGACGTCAGCCCTGCATAGCCGAGCACCGCACCCAGCGCCGCCGCGCCGAGGAGGTGCATCGACAAGCGGATTCGCGAATGGGATAAGCGTTGCATGCCCAGCTCCCCTAAGAAGGTCAGTCTGATCAGCGAAATGCCCGGACGTGTCGTGCCCGCGATCATCCTAACAGCAATCGCGGCATTTGTAATGCTCACAGCTTTCAAGGCGCTGAACCAGGCGTTCGACCAGGCAGATTTTCCCGAAGCGCTGGCGGTCAAGGTCGAGCTGCTGCCGGTCGTGTTCCCGCTGCACATGTTCACCGGCGCGATGGCGCTGATCCTCATCCCGATCGCCTATGCGCTGCGCAAGCATCCGGCCTGGCACCGGCTCGCCGGACGGATCGCGGCCACAGACGTCATCGTCGCGGGCCTTACCGCCTTCCCCGTGGCCTGGGTGGAACCGGTCAGCCCGTGGTCGGCGGCAGGCTTCACGGCCCAGGCCTGCACCTGGCTGGCGCTGCTGTCGCTGGCGATTTGGCACATCCGCAGCGGACGGGTCGAGGCGCATCGCGCCTGCATGCTGATGATGGCGGCGACGACCTCGGGCGCGGTCTTCTTCCGCATCTATCTCGCGCTGTGGGCGATCTTTGCGCAGGGCCGCCATTTCCTCGCGTTTTACGCCTGCGACGCCTGGATCGCCTGGCTGCTGCCGCTTTTAGTCACCGCTTTCGCGCTTAAGTACTGGCGAAGCGCCGCCATTTCCTGAATAAGGGCCGCCCGCGCAATTCCGCGCGGCCGATCAGGAAAGGTCAGATGTCCGAAGAATTCTACCGCATCAAGCGACTGCCGCCCTATGTCATCGCCGAAGTGAATGACATGCGAGCCGCAGCACGCGCAGCCGGTAGGGACATCATCGACCTCGGCATGGGCAACCCCGACCTGCCGCCGCCCCAGCACGTCATCGACAAGCTGTGCGAGGTCGCGCAGAAGCCCTCCGCGCACGGCTATTCGGCTTCAAGGGGCATCCCCGGCGTGCGCAAGGCGCAGGCCAACTACTACGCGCGCCGTTTCGGCGTCGAGCTCGATCCCAACACCGAGGTCGTCATGACGCTGGGGTCGAAGGAAGGCCTCGCCAGCATGGCGACGGCGATGACCGCGCCCGGCGACGTGGTCATGGCGCCCAACCCTTCGTACCCGATCCACACCTTCGGCTTCATCATCGCCGGGGCGACGATCCGTTCGGTGCCGACGACGCCCGACGAGAACTATTGGCGCGCGCTCGAGCGGGCCATGGCCTTCACCGTGCCGCGGCCGAGCGTGCTCATCGTCAATTACCCGTCGAACCCGACCGCGGAGACGGTGGACCTCGCTTTCTACGAGCGGCTGGTCGCCTGGGCGAAGGACAACAAGGTCTGGGTGCTCTCGGACCTCGCCTATTCGGAGCTCTACTACGACGACAACCCGACCCCCTCGATCCTGCAGGTGCCGGGGGCGAAGGACGTCGCGGTCGAGTTCACCTCGATGAGCAAGACCTTCTCGATGGCCGGCTGGCGCGTCGGCTTCGCCGTCGGCAACAAGCAGCTGATCGCGGCCCTCACCCGGGTCAAGAGTTATCTCGATTACGGAGCGTTCACGCCGATCCAGGCAGCGACCTGCGCCGCGCTCAACGGCCCGCAGGAGATCGTCGAGAAGAACCGCCAGCTCTACCGCAAGCGGCGCGACGTGCTGGTCGAAAGCTTCGGCCGCGCCGGCTGGGAGATCCCGCCGCCCAAGGCATCGATGTTCGCCTGGGCGCCGCTGCCGCCCGCGCTCGCCGAGATGGGCTCGCTCGAATTCTCCAAACAGCTCCTCACCCATGCCGAGGTCGCCGTGGCACCGGGCGTCGGCTACGGCGAGGACGGTGAGGGCTTCGTGCGCATCGCCATGGTCGAGAACGAGCAGCGCCTGCGCCAGGCAGCGCGCAACGTCCGGCGCTATCTGTCCAGTATGGGGGTAAACAGCTCGGCCGCCTGAAGCCCCATTTCCGCTGTCGGTATTGTTAAGAATTCCGACATGCTGTGTTCTTCCCCGGCCGCGGCGTTTGATTCGGAACGCCGCGGCCGGGTCAGCAAGAACATAATCGATGGGGGCGTGCTTTGCGCCTGTTTCACTGGTTGTGCGGAGCCGAGATTCCGCCCGCCTGCGACCTGCGGCTGTGCGGCTGGACGTTGGCAGGCGGATGCTCGGTCCTGGAGTCCGGCAGCGCCGTCGCGCTGGCACACGTCGCCGGCATGGATCGGCATGCCTGGACGCGGCTGCGCCACGACTTTCCGCGGCCACGCCACGATCGCGTGATGCTGCTCGGCGTCGGCGACAGCGGCGAGCGGGCACGGCTGCTCGGGCTCGGCTTCGGCGACGTGCTCGACCATGCGCCCGCGCTGGGCGAGGTCGAGGCCCGCGCCGCACGGATCGCCGCGCGCGCCGACATGCTTCCCGGGCGGCGCGAGATCGGCCGGCTGCGGCTCGATCTCCTCGCCCGCGACGGCTTCGTCGCCGGCCGCAAGCTGGCGCTCCATCCGCGCGAGTTCGCGCTGCTCTGGCGGCTCGCCGACGCGCCGGGGCTTGCGGTTGCCAAGCGCGTGCTGCTGGCCGAGGTCTGGCGGATGGGCTATGTGCCCGACACCAACAGCCTCGCCGTCCACGTCTTTCGCCTGCGCGCCAAGCTTGCCGGCGCGGGGCTCAAGGACCTCGTCCAGACGGTGCCCGAAGGCGGCTACAGGCTGGTGCCGCCGGACGACGCGCCGCCGCCGCCCGCGGTTCCGCTGCTAACCGGTGATTCACGAATGAATGATCTTATCGTCGCCGAAGCGGATTCCGGGGTGGCGATTGGGGACTTTCGCCCATGAACTATGAATTTCCGGCCAACGACCGGGTCGATCTGGCGGTCGAGGAGGATGGTGTCGCGCGGGTCACGCTGACCCGCGGCGACAAATTGAACGCCATCGACCCGGCGATGTTCGAAGCGCTGCTCGAAGTCGGCCAGGCCCTGTTCGACATGCCGCGCCTGCGCTGCGTGGTGCTCGCGGGCGAAGGCAAGGGCTTCTGCGCCGGGCTCGACCTCGCCACCTTCGAGGGGGCGCTCGACGGCGAGGAAGCCCTGCCGCTGACCCAGCGCACGCACGGCAACGCCAACCGCTTCCAGCAGGCGGCGCTGCAATGGCGCAAGCTGCCGGTGCCGGTGATCGCGGCGGTGCACGGCGTCTGCTTCGGCGGCGGCCTGCAGATTGCCGGCGGCGCCGACATCCGCGTGGTCGCGCCCGACGCGCGGCTGGCGGTGCTCGAGATGAAATGGGGCATCGTCCCCGACATGGGCGGGTTCGCGCTGTGGCGCGGCTGCGTGCGCGACGACGTGCTGCGCCAGCTGACCTACACCAACCGCGAATTCTCGGGCGAGGAGGCGCTGGCGCACGGCTTCGCGACGCTGGTCGATGCCAACCCGGTGCCGCGCGCGATGGCGCTGGCGCAGGAGATCGCCCGCCGCAGCCCGACCGCGATCCGCGCCGCCAAGTCGCTGTTCAACCGCAGCACCGACCTGCCGCTCGACGAGATCCTCGCTGCCGAGAGCTTCGAGCAGCAGCGCCTGCTCGGCACCCGCAACCAGATCGAAGCTATGATGAGCGAGACCGACGCACGGCCGGCCCATTTCCTCGATCCCTGACGCTCTACGCTGGTTCCTGCTCGGCCAGATAGTCGGCCACTTTCTCCTGCACCGTCTCGTAGAGGTGGCGCAGCAGCATCTCGTGATCCTGGAACTGGACGTGCTCGAGCGCGCCCGAGGTGATGCCGCGCTGGCCCGCCTCGATCGCGCGGCGATCCTCCGACAGCACGTCGCGGATCGACATCGCGCCGAACTCACGCGCGAAGGCGCGCGAGGCGCAGTCGGTCTCCCTGGTCCAGTACATGCGCACGGTCGAGCGCGTCCGGTCGGGTCCCAGCGGCATCATCGTCTGCGAGAACTGCTGCCCCGGCGGCAGCGCCACGACGTGCAGGCAGGGGAACAGCTTGAAGTCGGTCTTGGGGAACGAATAGGCGTCGCGCGCCGCGAGCTGCGCCGCGCGGCCATAGCCCAAGAGCAACGTCGGCCCGGGCGGCGGCGGGTCGGGGTTGTGCCACAGCGTCTGGCTGCGGTGCGGTCCCGAGAAGCCGTAGTGCGTCGGGTAGCCTAGCGGGTTCTCCGGGCCGATCGTCTGCGCGCCGGTGCGCGGGTGGATGAACTTGATGTGGTAGTTCTCCTGGAAATTGTCGAACAGCATCTTCCAGTTGGCGTCGATCTCGTAGCACCATTCGGTGAAGTCGATCGCCTGAGCCATCGGCAGCAGCTCCATCTCGTCGGCGATCGGTCCGAAGAAGTCGCGCACCGACTGCTCGGGCTCGGGATCGAAGTTGATGAAGATCATCCCCGCCAGCACTTCGGTGCGAAGCTGCTTGAGGCTGCAATCCTCCTTGGCGACGTAGAAACGCTCGAAATCGGGCGCCGAGAGCAGCCGCCCGTCGGTGCCGAAGGTCCACATGTGGTAGCGGCACGAGAACTGCGCGCGCTTGCCCGCGGCTTCGTCGACCAACTGCGTGCCGCGATGGGTGCAGACGTTGTGGAAGGTCCGGACCTCGCCGTCCTTGCCGCGCACGATGAGGAGCGAGGCGCGCGCGAACTCGATCTCGCGGCGGATGAAGCTGCCGGGCTCGGGAATCTCGCAGACGTGGCCGACGTTGAGCCAGCTGCGCAGGAAGATCGCCTTGCGCTCCAGCTCCCACCATTCGGGATCGTAGTAGGGCCGTGCCGGCAAGGGCCCGCTGCCGCGCAGCTTCGCCGCCTCCTCGGTGGGCAGCATCTTGATCGACTGCTGGACGTTCATCGCGTCCTCCTCTCAGAACCCCAGTTCGTACATCAGCGTAGAGGCCTTGGTGACCGCGCGGCGGATCACCGGTTCGTAGCCCTCGGTCTCGCCCATCGGCCCCGGCAGCTCGAGTTCGAGCGGACCGGCATAGCCCGAATCCCTGACGTCGGTCAGCATCCGCGCAATCGGCAGGTCGCCCTCGCCGAAGGGAACGCGGCCGCCCGCGGGCGGCATGCCGGGGCCGAGCACGTTGCCGATCGGGGTGTCGCCGACCTGCACCAGCGCGGTGTGCGGCGCGGCGCGCGCCACCACCTCGCGAAAGTCGCGCTCCATCCAGCAGTTGCCGAAATCGACCACGGTCATGATGCCGGTGCGCGCGCAGACGTCGATCGAATCGCGCAGCGTGTTGACGAACGAGACGTCGGTGCGCAGCGACGGCTCGATCGCCAGCTGCACGCCCTTGGCCCTGGCGTGGGCGACGCTC
>JADMIO010785127.1_pt1 | contig 13074 bp, 9 predicted proteins | sample 8958161 | NCBI WGS metagenome assembly JADMIO01 (sample SAMN16585339, study PRJNA669376) | soil metagenome | isolation source: Crop rotation soil | place: USA: Cullars Rotation, Alabama | collected 2011 | reverse complement strand
CTTTCCCAAAATCGCAAAGTCATCAAAAAACCGCAAAGTTGTTTAAAATAAGAGCAACACTACAAAAGGAGATAAGAAGAGCACATACCTCAGTCACTTATTATCACTAGCGCTCGCCGCAGCCGTGTAACCGAGCATAGCGAGCGAACTGGCGAGGAAGCAAAGAAGAACTGTTCTGTCAGATAGCTCTTACGCTCAGCGCAAGAAGAAATATCCACCGTGGGAAAAACTCCAGGTAGAGGTACACACGCGGATAGCCAATTCAGAGTAATAAACTGTGATAATCAACCCTCATCAATGATGACGAACTAACCCCCGATATCAAGTCACATGACGAAGGGAAAGAGAAGGAAATCAACTGTGACAAACTGCCCTCAAATTTGGCTTCCTTAAAAATTACAGTTCAAAAAGTATGAGAAAATCCATGCAGGCTGAAGGAAACAGCAAAACTGTGACAAATTACCCTCAGTAGGTCAGAACAAATGTGACGAACCACCCTCAAATCTGTGACAGATAACCCTCAGACTATCCTGTCGTCATGGAAGTGATATCGCGGAAGGAAAATACGATATGAGTCGTCTGGCGGCCTTTCTTTTTCTCAATGTATGAGAGGCGCATTGGAGTTCTGCTGTTGATCTCATTAACACAGACCTGCAGGAAGCGGCGGCGGAAGTCAGGCATACGCTGGTAACTTTGAGGCAGCTGGTAACGCTCTATGATCCAGTCGATTTTCAGAGAGACGATGCCTGAGCCATCCGGCTTACGATACTGACACAGGGATTCGTATAAACGCATGGCATACGGATTGGTGATTTCTTTTGTTTCACTAAGCCGAAACTGCGTAAACCGGTTCTGTAACCCGATAAAGAAGGGAATGAGATATGGGTTGATATGTACACTGTAAAGCCCTCTGGATGGACTGTGCGCACGTTTGATAAACCAAGGAAAAGATTCATAGCCTTTTTCATCGCCGGCATCCTCTTCAGGGCGATAAAAAACCACTTCCTTCCCCGCGAAACTCTTCAATGCCTGCCGTATATCCTTACTGGCTTCCGCAGAGGTCAATCCGAATATTTCAGCATATTTAGCAACATGGATCTCGCAGATACCGTCATGTTCCTGTAGGGTGCCATCAGATTTTCTGATCTGGTCAACGAACAGATACAGCATACGTTTTTGATCCCGGGAGAGACTATATGCCGCCTCAGTGAGGTCGTTTGACTGGACGATTCGCGGGCTATTTTTACGTTTCTTGTGATTGATAACCGCTGTTTCCGCCATGACAGATCCATGTGAAGTGTGACAAGTTTTTAGATTGTCACACTAAATAAAAAAGAGTCAATAAGCAGGGATAACTTTGTGAAAAAACAGCTTCTTCTGAGGGCAATTTGTCACAGGGTTAAGGGCAATTTGTCACAGACAGGACTGTCATTTGAGGGTGATTTGTCACACTGAAAGGGCAATTTGTCACAACACCTTCTCTAGAACCAGCATGGATAAAGGCCTACAAGGCGCTCTAAAAAAGAAGATCTAAAAACTATAAAAAAAATAATTATAAAAATATCCCCGTGGATAAGTGGATAACCCCAAGGGAAGTTTTTTCAGGCATCGTGTGTAAGCAGAATATATAAGTGCTGTTCCCTGGTGCTTCCTCGCTCACTCGACCGGGAGGGTTCGAGAAGGGGGGGCACCCCCCTTCGGCGTGCGCGGTCACGCGCACAGGGCGCAGCCCTGGTTAAAAACAAGGTTTATAAATATTGGTTTAAAAGCAGGTTAAAAGACAGGTTAGCGGTGGCCGAAAAACGGGCGGAAACCCTTGCAAATGCTGGATTTTCTGCCTGTGGACAGCCCCTCAAATGTCAATAGGTGCGCCCCTCATCTGTCAGCACTCTGCCCCTCAAGTGTCAAGGATCGCGCCCCTCATCTGTCAGTAGTCGCGCCCCTCAAGTGTCAATACCGCAGGGCACTTATCCCCAGGCTTGTCCACATCATCTGTGGGAAACTCGCGTAAAATCAGGCGTTTTCGCCGATTTGCGAGGCTGGCCAGCTCCACGTCGCCGGCCGAAATCGAGCCTGCCCCTCATCTGTCAACGCCGCGCCGGGTGAGTCGGCCCCTCAAGTGTCAACGTCCGCCCCTCATCTGTCAGTGAGGGCCAAGTTTTCCGCGAGGTATCCACAACGCCGGCGGCCGGCCGCGGTGTCTCGCACACGGCTTCGACGGCGTTTCTGGCGCGTTTGCAGGGCCATAGACGGCCGCCAGCCCAGCGGCGAGGGCAACCAGCCGAGGGCTTCGCCCTGTCGCTCGACTGCGGCGAGCACTACTGGCTGTAAAAGGACAGACCACATCATGGTTCTGTGTTCATTAGGTTGTTCTGTCCATTGCTGACATAATCCGCTCCACTTCAACGTAACACCGCACGAAGATTTCTATTGTTCCTGAAGGCATATTCAAATCGTTTTCGTTACCGCTTGCAGGCATCATGACAGAACACTACTTCCTATAAACGCTACACAGGCTCCTGAGATTAATAATGCGGATCTCTACGATAATGGGAGATTTTCCCGACTGTTTCGTTCGCTTCTCAGTGGATAACAGCCAGCTTCTCTGTTTAACAGACAAAAACAGCATATCCACTCAGTTCCACATTTCCATATAAAGGCCAAGGCATTTATTCTCAGGATAATTGTTTCAGCATCGCAACCGCATCAGACTCCGGCATCGCAAACTGCACCCGGTGCCGGGCAGCCACATCCAGCGCAAAAACCTTCGTGTAGACTTCCGTTGAACTGATGGACTTATGTCCCATCAGGCTTTGCAGAACTTTCAGCGGTATACCGGCATACAGCATGTGCATCGCATAGGAATGGCGGAACGTATGTGGTGTGACCGGAACAGAGAACGTCACACCGTCAGCAGCAGCGGCGGCAACCGCCTCCCCAATCCAGGTCCTGACCGTTCTGTCCGTCACTTCCCAGATCCGCGCTTTCTCTGTCCTTCCTGTGCGACGGTTACGCCGCTCCATGAGCTTATCGGGTCCACTCGCGAACGCAGAAAGGCCCACCCGAAGGTGAGCCAGTGTGATTACATTTGCGGCCTAACTGTGGCCAGTCCAGTTACGCTGGAGTCACTAGTATTTAGGTGACACTATAGAAGCGGCCGCGACAACTTGTCCACGTGGAATTCTAAGCTTAGGATCCCAATGTGCTGGAAAGAGGCCTTCCGCAAGCTGGCGCGCAAGTTCCATCCCGACGTGAACCCTGGGGACAAGACGGCCGAGGCGCGCTTCAAGGACATCAACGAGGCGAACGAGGTGCTGGGCAATCCCGAGACGCGCCGGAAGTATGACGAGCTTGGCTCCAACTGGCGGATGTACGAGCAGGCGCAGGAGCGCGGCGCGGCCGACCCATTCGCGCAGGCACGGGCCGGTCAGGGCGGCGGCGGCTTCAGGACGATGTCGGAAGACGAGATGGAGGAGCTCTTCGGCAACTCGCATCCCTTCTCCGACTTCTTCACCACGTTCTTCGGCGGCGAGGCCGCCGGAGGCGCGCGCGCTGGGCGCCGGGCCCGTCCCGGACGCGACGTCGAGCACGAGATCGAGCTGTCGCTCGAGGACAGCTACCGTGGCGCGACCCGGCGGCTCCGTCTGCAGCAGCACGACGGACAGACCAAGGCGGTGGACGTGAGGATTCCTCCGGGCGTGGGCGACGGCTCGCGCGTGCGCGTCGCCGGCGAAGGCGAGACGGGGTCCGGCGGCGCACCGGCCGGTGACCTGTTCTTGCGGATACGGCTGGCACCGCATCCGAGGTTCGAACGCAAGGGCCAGGACCTGTACGTGACGGTGGCGGTGCCGATGACTACCGCCGTACTCGGCGGTCAGGTAGAGGTGCCGACGCTCGGCGACAGCACCGCGCGCCTGCGCGTGCCGAAGCTGACCCAGAACGGTCAGGTTTTCAGGTTGAAGGGATACGGCATGCCCGCGGTGGGCAGCAGCGAGCCGGGACACCTCTACGCAAAGGTCGACGCCCAGCTCCCCACCACGCTCACGCCGGAGGCCGAGGAGCACTACGCGGCGCTGGCCAGACTTGGCGCGTCCGCGTCGACGACGGAGAAGGCGGGGTGACGAGATGAGCACGATGAAGCTGACCGAGAAAGCCCAAGAAGCGCTGGTGGCGGCCCAGAGCCTGGCCGGCGAGCGTAGCCATGCCGAGATGACGCCAGAGCACCTCCTGCTGACGCTGGTCGAGCAGCAGGGCGGGATCGTGCCCTCGCTGGTCCGCAAGCTGAACGTGGACCCGGCGGTCGTGGCACGCGATGTTCGCAAGCTCGTCGACGCCACCCCGCAGGCGCGGGGCGGCGACATGCAGCCCTCGCACCGCGTCCGCCTCGTGCTCGACGCCGCCCAGGCCGAGGCCAGCCGCCTCCAGGACGAGTACATCAGCACGGAACACCTGTTTCTCGCCCTGGCCACGGAGGCCGGCCGATCACCGGGCGCGCAGCTGCTGCAGCGGCTGGGCATCACGAAGGATGCGCTCTACGCCGCGCTGACGCAGGTGCGCGGCAGCCACAGGGTCACGTCGCCCAATCCGGAGTCCACCTACGAGGCCCTGACGCGCTACGGCCGCGATCTGACCGACCTCGCCCGCAAGGGCAAGCTCGATCCGGTGATCGGCCGGGACGAGGAAGTGCGCCGCGTCATCCAGGTGCTGTCGCGGCGAACCAAGAACAACCCGGTGCTCATCGGCGAACCGGGCGTCGGCAAGACCGCAATCGTCGAGGGGCTGGCGCAACGCATCGTGCGCGGCGACGTCCCCGAAGGCTTGAAAGACAAGAAGATCTTCGGGCTCGACATGGGCGCGCTGGTGGCTGGGGCCAAGTATCGCGGCGAATTCGAGGAGCGTCTCAAGGCTGTGCTCAAGGAGATCACGGACTCCGACGGCACGATCGTGCTCTTCATCGACGAGCTGCATACGGTGGTCGGCGCGGGCGCCAGCGAGGGTGCCATGGACGCCTCGCAGATGCTGAAGCCGATGCTGGCACGGGGCGAGCTGCACACCATAGGCGCCACCACGCTCGACGAGTACCGGAAGTACATCGAGAAGGACGCGGCGCTCGAACGCCGGTTCCAGCCGGTCATGGTCGGCGAACCGTCCGTCGAGGACACGATCTCGATCCTGCGCGGGCTGCGCGAACGCTACGAGATCCACCACAAGGTGCGCCTCAAGGATTCGGCTCTCGTGGCCGCGGCCCTGCTCTCCCAGCGCTACATCGCCGACCGGTTCCTGCCGGACAAGGCCATCGACCTGGTAGACGAGGCCGCGTCGAAGCTGCGCATGGAGATCGACTCGATGCCGGCCGAGCTCGACGAGGTCAGGCGCCGGGTCATGCAGCTCGAGATCGAGCGCGAGGCGCTGCGCAAGGAAACCGACAAGGCGTCGCAGGAGCGGCTGGCACGGCTCGAGAAGGAATTGGCCGATCTCAAGGAAGAAGACCACCGGCTCCAAACCCAGTGGCAGCAGGAGAAGGACGAGCTCTCCGGCAGCAGCAACACCAAGGAACAGCTGGAACAGGCTCGCCTGGCTCTCGATGCCGCGGTGCGGGAGGGCGACTACACCAAAGCGTCGGAGCTGCAGTACGGACGCATTCCGGAACTCGAGCGGCGTCTGGCGCAGCAGGATGGCGAGGGCGAGCGCAAGGGCCCGCGCATGCTGAAGGAGGAGGTGGACGAGGAGGATATCGCCGAAGTCGTCGGCAAGTGGACCGGCATCCCGATCAGCCGTCTGATGGAGGGCGAAGTCCAGAAGCTGATTCGGATGGAAGCACGGCTGCACGAGCGGGTCGTCGGTCAGGACGAGGCAATCACGGCCGTCGCCAACGCCATCCGTCGCGCCCGCGCCGGCCTGCAGGACCCGAACCGGCCGCTCGGCAGCTTCATCTTCATGGGCCCGACCGGCGTCGGCAAGACCGAACTGGCCCGTGCCCTCGCCGAGTTCCTGTTCGACGACGAGCACGCCCTGGTGCGCGTCGACATGTCCGAGTACCAGGAGAAGCACACCGTGTCGCGCATGATCGGCGCGCCGCCCGGATACGTGGGATACGACGAGGCCGGCCAGCTGACCGAGGCCATCAGGCGGCGTCCGTACGCGGTCGTGCTCTTCGACGAGATCGAAAAGGCGCACCCCGAGGTGCTCAACGTCCTGCTCCAGCTGCTCGATGACGGACGGTTGACCGACGGCAAGGGCCGCACCGTGGACTTCAAGAACGCGGTGGTCATCATGACGTCGAACCTCGGCAGCCAGTTCATCGCGGAACACGCCGGGGGGCTGACCGAGGGCGTCCGGCGCCAGGTGAACGAGGCGCTGCGCCAGCACTTCCGGCCGGAGTTCATCAACCGGATCGACGAAGTGGTGTTCTTCCACACGCTCGGCCTCGAGCACATGAAGTCCATCATCGACATCCAGGTGACGGCCCTGTTGGCGCGCCTGGCCGACCGGAAGATCCAGGTCGAGTTGAGCGAGTCTGCCAAGGGCGCGCTGGTGACCGAGGGCTACGACCCGGCCTACGGCGCCAGGCCCCTGAAGCGGACGCTGCAGCGCCGCATCCTGGATCCACTGGCCCTGCGCGTACTCGAGGGCGAGGTGAAGGAGGGCGACCGCGTGCGCGTCGAGGTATCGGACGGCGACTTCACGTTCACCACGACGCGGCCCGCCACCGCCTCCGCCTGAATCGCTGGCGAACCGCCGTCAAGGCGGTTCGCCAGCGTTCGATTCGTCGACGAGGGCCCGCTCGTGCGCTGCCGGTGCCTCAAGGCAGCGCGCGCTTCTTGACCAGGCCGCCTTCCGCTCCGGTCAGCGGATGGAAGACGAGGAACGCATTCGGGGCGATCTCGTTCACGATGGCCTTCACCTTCCCCACCTCGAGCCGCGTCACCACGCAGTAGAGGATGTGCTGCTCCTCGCCGCTCAGGCCACCGTGTCCCTTGTAGACGGTCAGGCCGCGCCCCAGATCGCCGGTAATGCGCTCCCGGATCGCCGCATGGTGTTTCGACACGATGGTGATGGCCGTGTACTCGTCCACGCCGTAGAGCACGAAGTCGAGCGTTCTGGCCGCGGCGACGTAGGCGAGGATCGAGTACAACGCCTCGTTCACGCCGAGCACGCTCATTGCGACCAGGAACAGGACGACGTTGAAGGCGAGGATCACGTCGCCGACCCGCAGCACCTCCACGTACTTGCTGATGAGGAGCGCCGCGATCTCCGTGCCGTCGAGCACGGCGCCGCCGCGAATCGCCAGTCCGATACCGGCGCCGATAAAGAGTCCCCCGAAGATGGCGGTCAGCACCAGGTCGTGGGTGACGTCGGGATACGGCGCCAGCACGAGCACGGCCGCGAGACCCGAAATGGCCAGTGCGCTGCGAATCGCGAACGCCGCGCCGAGCTGGCGGAACGCGACGGCGATGAAGGGCAGGTTGACAATTGGCAGCCACGCCGCCAGGGGAATGGCGGTGGTCTTGGCCAGCAGCATCGACACGCCGGTCACGCCGCCGTCGATGAAGCTGCTGGACAGGAGGAACCCCTTCAGGCCCATCCCGGCGGACGCGATGCCCGCCACCACGAACACGATGTTCAGGAGCTCCCGCAGCAGTCTCTTCATCGCCTGATCGGAGCGCCTGCGATTGGGTAGGAGATCGGCTGCGGACCCAGGCTCGGGCCTAGTCCGTGGCGCAGCCTTCGGAGGCCGACTTTACGAGCCTGACGTACTTCGCCAGCACGCCGCGCGTCACCTTGGGCGGCGGTGCTGTCCAGGCCTGGCGTCGCGCCGCCAGATCGGCATCGGTCAGCTGCACCGACAGCGTGCAGGCCGCGGCATCGACTTCGATCACATCGCCGTCGCGCAGCAGTGCGATCGGGCCGCCCTCCTGGGCCTCGGGCGTGATGTGCCCGATGATGAACCCGTGCGACCCTCCGGAGAACCGCCCATCGGTGAGCAGCGCCACGTCCTTGCCGAGGCCGGCGCCCATGATTGCGGAGGTCGGCGTCAGCATTTCTGGCATCCCCGGGCCGCCCTTCGGTCCCTCGTAGCGGATGACCACCACCGAGCCCTTGGCGATCTGCCCTTTTTCGAGTCCGGCGAGCATGTCTTCTTCCGAGTCGAAGACCCGTGCGGGCCCGGCGAAACGCTCGCCTTCCTTGCCGGTGATCTTTGCCACCGACCCTTCGGGCGCAAGGTTGCCCTTCAGGATCCGGATGTGTCCACGAGGGTTGATGGGCGCCTCGAGCGGCTGCACGATGCCCTGCCCGGCCTTGAGGCCGGGCAGCGGCGCCAGGTTCTCGGCCAGGGTCTGCCCTGTCACCGTCATCGTGTCGCCGTGCAGGAAACCGCGTTCGAGCAGGTACTTCATCAGCGCGGGGGTTCCGCCGATCGCGTGCAGGTCCTCCTGCACGTACTTGCCGCTCGGCTTGAGGTCCGCGAGCAGCGGCACCCGGTCGCTGATGCGCTGAAAGTCTTCGAGTTCGAGCCGCACACCGGCCGTCCGCGCGATGGCGATGAGATGCAGGACCGCGTTGGTCGAGCCTCCGACCGACATGATGACGGTAATCGCGTTCTCGAACGACTGGCGCGTCAGGATATCGAGGGGCTTCAGGTCGCGCTCGAGCAGCAGGCGCACGGCCGGCGCCGCGCGGCGGCACTCTTCGGCCTTGCCCGGATCTTCGGCGGGCGTCGACGAACTGTAGGGCAGCGACAGGCCGAGCGCCTCGATGGCCACCGCCATCGTGTTCGCCGTGTACATCCCGCCGCAGGCGCCGGCGCCCGGGCAGGAGTGCTGCACGATGTCGAGGCGCTGCTCGTCGGTGATCGTGCCGGCGAGGAACTCGCCGTAGGACTGGAACGCCGAGATGATGTCGCGCACCTGGCCCTGGGCGTGCCCGGCGCGGATGGTGCCGCCGTAGACCATCAGCGACGGACGGTTCAGCCGCACCATCGCCATCACGCTGCCCGGCATGTTCTTGTCGCAACCGGGGATGGTGACCAGCGCGTCGTACCACTGCGCGCGCATCACGGTCTCGATGGAATCGGCGATGAGGTCCCGCGACGGCAGCGAATAGCTCATGCCTTCGGTGCCCATCGACAGGCCGTCGCTGACGCCGATGGTGTTGAAGCGCATCCCGACCAGGCCGGCCGGCGCGGCGCCGGCCTTGACCTCGGCGGCCAGGCGGTCGAGGTGCATGTTGCACGTGTTGCCCTCGTACCACATGCTGCAGATGCCGAGCTGCGGCTTCTGCAGATCGGCGTGCGTCAGACCGATGCCGTAGAGCATCGCCTGCGACGCGCCCTGGCTGCGCGGCTGCGTGACCCGCGCCGAATACTTGTTCAACGCCATGGCGCCCTTCGCTACACCGACGACGGCTGGGGCAGCTGCACCGGGTCGAGGAACGGCATCATGCCGCGGAGCTGTGCGCCGACGACTTCGATCTGGTGCGTCAGCTCCTTGTCGCGCGTCGCCTTGTAGACCGGCAGCCCGGCCTCGTTCTCGGCGATCCATTTCTTGGCGAACTCGCCGCTCTGGATGTCGGTGAGGATCTGCTTCATCACCTTCTTGGTCTCGGGCGTGATGATGCGCGGGCCGGCCGTGTAGTCGCCCCACTCGGCAGTGTCGCTGATCGAGTAGCGCATGTAGTTGAGGCCGCCGCGGTACATCAAGTCCACGATCAGCTTCAGCTCGTGCAGGCACTCGAAGTACGCCACCTCGGGCTGATAGCCCGCCTCGATCAGCGTCTCGAAGCCGGCCTTGACCAGCGCCGCCGTGCCGCCGCACAGCACCGCCTGCTCGCCGAAGAGATCCGTCTCGGTCTCCTCCGAGAAGGTGGTCTCGATCACGCCGGCGCGGGTGCAGCCGATGCCGCGCGCATAGGCCAGTGCCGTCGCGCGGCCCTGTCCGGTGGCGTCCTGGTGCACGGCCAGCAGACCCGGAATGCCACCGCCTTCCTTGAACACCTCGCGCACGCGGTGACCCGGCCCCTTCGGGGCCACCATGGTCACGTCCACGTCGGGCGGAGGCTGGATGCAGTTGAAGCGGATGTTGAAGCCGTGTGCGAACATCAGCATCTTGCCGGCGGTGAAGTGCGGTTTGATGTCGGTGTCGTAGACCTTGGCCTGGCGCGTGTCGGGGATGAGCATCATGATGACGTCGGCCCAGCTGGCCGCGTCGGCCACGCTCAGCACCTTCACTCCGGCGGCGCGCGCCTTGTCCGCCGACTTGCTGGACGCCGGCAGCCCCACGACCACGTCCACGCCGCTGTCCTGCAGGTTCAGCGCATGTGCGTGTCCCTGCGAGCCGTAGCCGATCACGGCCACCTTCCGCCGGCGGATCAAGCTGATATCCGCATCCTTGTCGTAGAACATCGTGGCCATTGCAGTCTCCTCGTGCCTCGGCGGACCGTGTGTCCGCGCGTCAATGAAAGGTGCATGCCGCGGCGCCGGCGGCGTGGCGCCGCAGCGCGGCGCCATAGCATCTGTTCGGGTCAGCCGGCGATGTATTGCGCAGCCGACAGGGCCGTATCGCCGCGGCGCATCGCCACCTGTCCGGTGCGCACCATCTCCACGATCCCGAGCGGCTCGAGCCTGGCGATGACGGCGTCGACGTGCGGCGGCTCGCCGGTGATCTCGAGCGTCATGGTCTGCTCGCCCGAATCGACGATGTGCGCGCGAGTCTCGTCAACGACGCGTAAGAGGTGGGCGCGGTCGTGCCCCGCGACCGCCACCTTGACGAGGGCCAGATCGCGCGCCACCGCCGGCACGCTGCCGAGGTCCTCGACCTGGATGACGTTGACCAGCTTGTAGAGATACGCGGTGACGCGCTCGGCGCTGACCTGGTCGCTGTCGAGCACGATCGTCATGCGCGAGACGCCCGGCTCGGACGTCCGGCCGACCGTCAACGACTCGATGTTGAACGCACGGCGCCGGAAGACCAGCGCGACGCGGTTGAGCACGCCGGGCTTGTCTTCGACGAGGGCCACCAATGTGTGATGCATGCCAGTCCTGACTTGCTGACTACCTGATTGCGAACAAAGGGCTCCGGGCTCCAGGCTCCGGCAGAACGCTCGGCTTGACCGCTACAGCGGGTCGGCCCCCGTCTCGACGAGGACGCTCGGCTCCGGCCGCCGGATCATCGCGTCGAGGTCGGCACCGGCCGGCACCATCGGGTAGACGGAGTCTTCCTGCTCGACCCGGAAATCCATCACCACGGTGCCCTCGGCATCGCGGGCCTGCTGCACTGCGCCGGCCACGTCCGAGCGCTTCGCGACGCGCAGTCCCATCAATCCGTGGGCCTCCGCGATCTTGACGAAGTCGGGGCTCCGCATCGGTGTCGCGGCATAGCGTCCTTCGTAGAAGAACTGCTGCCACTGCCGCACCATGCCCAGGAAGCCGTTGTTGATGATGCAGACGTTCACCTTGACGCCTTCCTGCGCCGCCGTCGACAGCTCGGCCTGCGTCATCTGGAAGCCGCCGTCCCCGACCACCGCCCAGACCTCGGCGTCGGGCTTGGCCATCTTGGCGCCGATGGCCGCGGGCAGCCCGAAGCCCATGGTCCCCAGGCCGCCGGAGGTGATGAGGGTGCGCGGCGCATCGTGCTTGTAGTATTGCGCCTCCCACATCTGGTGCTGGCCGACGTCGGTCACCACGATGGCCTTGCCTTCAGTGATGCGCCAGATGTCGTTGATGACGTGCGCGGCGTAGAGGTGCCCGTTGTCGGGCAGGCTCTGGATATCGCGCACGGCGGAGTCGCCCTTGATCGACGCGATGTACTTCAGCCAGGGTTCGTGGGTGACCGGCTTCACCACGTCGAGCAGGTCCTTGAGCGCCTCGCGCAGGTCGGCCACGATGGCCGCATCGGCGACGACGTTCTTGTTCATCTCCGATGGGTCGATGTCGATGTGGATCTTCTTGGCATTCACCGCGTAGGTTTTGAGGTTGCCCGTGACGCGGTCGTCGAACCGCATCCCGAAGGCCAGCAACAGGTCGGCCTCCTGGATGGCGCGGTTCACCCAGGCCTCGCCGTGCATGCCCATCATGCCGATGTTCAAGGGGTGGCTGGCCGGGAAGGCGCCCAGGCCGAGAAGCGTCATGGCCACCGGTGCGTTGATGCGTTCGGCGAACTCGCGCACTTCCTTCATCGCGCCGCTGTTCAGGATGCCCTGGCCAGCCAGGATCACCGGGCGCTTCGACTCGCGAATCAGGTCGACGGCCTTCACCAGCTGCGACTTGGGCACCTCGAGCCGGGGCCGGTAGCCGCGCAGCTTCACTGCGGAGTCGTCCCACGCCCAATCCATCGAGGCCTGCTGCGCATCCTTGGTGATGTCGACCAGCACGGGACCGGGGCGTCCGGACCTGGCCAGGTGGAACGCTTCCTTCATCGCCGGCATGATGTCCTCGATGCGCGTCACCAGATAGCTGTGTTTGGTGATCGGCAGCGTGATGCCGGTGATGTCGGTTTCCTGGAAGGCGTCGTAGCCAATCAGCTTGCTGGGAACCTGGCCGGTCACGCACACCATCGGCACCGAGTCCATCATCGCGGTGGCGATGCCCGTAACCAGATTGGTGGCGCCGGGGCCCGATGTGGCCATGGCCACGCCGACGCCGCCGCCGGCGCGCGCATAACCATCAGCCATGTGGCTGGCGCCCTGCTCGTGCCGGACCAGCACGTGCCGGACCGACGGATACTCGAGCATGGCGTCGTATGCCGGTAGAATCGCCCCCCCGGGATAGCCGAAGACCGTGCTCACGCCCTCGTGGACGAAGCATTCCCAAATGATTTGCGCGCCGGTGCGTTTGCTTGCCATAGGACTGTCAGTGTGCCCGTTTGCCGAGCATCAGTCAAATTGATAGTCCTTCATCAATCATAATGTGTTCAAATCTCCAAAGACCTCGTCGAAGTTACATGCATGCCTGGCATCATGGAGGCTGACCGGCGCAATTCCACGCAAAAGCGCCTGACGCCGCGATGGCGCAATCCTTGAAGCTCGACCGTTCAGAGGTAAAACTGCCATGACACGCGCCCTGACAGCCATGACGTT
>JADMIO010023063.1_pt1 | contig 13074 bp, 12 predicted proteins | sample 8958161 | NCBI WGS metagenome assembly JADMIO01 (sample SAMN16585339, study PRJNA669376) | soil metagenome | isolation source: Crop rotation soil | place: USA: Cullars Rotation, Alabama | collected 2011 | reverse complement strand
GCGACTTCAAGTCACGTGAATTCCAAGCTTCGGATCCCACTGTGCTGGAAAGGCCGCTGCGGTACGTACTCCCAGATCCGCGCCGCGATTCACCGGGCCGCGATATCAAGGCGAAGGGAGGTGTGGCATGAGCGAGCAGATCAGACCCTTTGACGTGAGCCGCCGCGGCTTCCTCACCGCGGCGACCGGGCTCGTCGTCGGCTTCGTGCTGAAACCGGCGGGCGTGTTCGCGCAGTTCGGGCCGATTCCGGAGGGTAAGCCAAACGCTTACGTGCACATCGGCGCTGACAACATCGTCACGTTTCTGATCCCGAAGAGCGAGATGGGGCAGGGGCCGACGACGGCTTGCTCCCAGATCCTTGCTGAGGAGCTCGAGTGCGACTGGTCGAAGGTGCGAATGGAAGTTGCACCGGTTGATCCGTCGCTTTATGGCCATCAGACCACGGTCGGTAGCATGGCCGTGCGCACCACCTGGGATCCGCTGCGCAAGGCCGGAGCGCAGGCGCGGGAGATGCTGAAGGCTGCGGCGGCACAGCGCTGGAACGTGGACCCGTCGACATTGCGTGCTGAAAGTGGCTTCATCGTCAATCCCGTCAACGGTCAGCGCCTCAGCTATGGTCAGCTGGCTGATGCCGCGGCGAAGATGCCGGTGCCTACGACGGTGACGCTGAAGGATCCGAAGGACTTCAGGATTATTGGCAGACCACAGAAGCGGCTGGATACCTTCGACAAGGTGACGGCGAAGGCGATGTTCGGACTCGATGCGCGTCCCGCAGGTCTCGTCTACGCAGCTGTCGAACGCAGCCCAGTGTTCGGCGGGAAAGTTGTGGGTTTCGACGCGAGCAAAGCCAAGGCCGTTCCTGGGGTGAAGGATGTATTCCAGATCAAGAGCGGCATTGCCGTGATCGCCGACAACACGTGGGCGGCGGTGCAAGGCAAGCGCGCCCTGATCGTTCAATGGGACGATGGGCCGAATGGCGCAGTGACGAGTGAGACGATCCGCCAGATGTTCATTGAACGCGCGAAGGAGCCCGGCGTAGCGGCGCGAAAGGATGGCGATGCAAGTGCGGCACTTGCCCGCGCGAGCAAGCGGATCGATGCCGTTTACGAGGTGCCGTTTACCGCGCACGCCCCCATGGAACCAATGAACGCGACCGTGCACATCAAGGCCGACGGCACGGCAGAAGCATGGGTGCCGACCCAGAGCCCGACGACCGGTCGCGCCACGGTGGCGGACGTTGCGGGCATCGCGCCCGAGAAGGTGACCTTTCACACCACCTTCATGGGCGGCGGTTTCGGTCGCCGCGGCGAAGGCCAAATGAACCATCTAGAAGACGCCACCGAGATTGCGAAGCGTGTGATGGTGCCGGTGAAGCTGACCTGGTCACGCGAGGACGATATGACGCAGGACTACTATCGTCCGGCGTCGCGCTGCGAGTTGACAGGCGCGCTCGACGAGAGCGGCTGGCCCGCCGTCGTCAAAGCAAAAATCGCCTGCCCGTCTTTCTTTCGGCTCCGGGATGGCCTGGACCAAATGGCCGTTACCGGCCTCTCGGACCTCCAGTATTCGTTGCCGCACTTCCTGGTCGAGTGGAGCATGGCAAACACCCACGTGCCGGTCTCGTTTTGGCGCGCGCCAGGGGCGGCGCAGAATACGTTTTTTGCCGAGGCGTTCTTCGACGAGTTGTGTGGGGCTGGCGGCAAGGATCCGGTCGAGGCGCGTCGGCGTCTGCTCGCGCAGTCGCCACGGTTGCTTAACGTGTTGAACCTGGCTGCTGAAAGGGCCGGCTGGGGCAAGCCGCTACCGACTGGTCATGCGCTGGGCGTGGCGCTTGGATCAAACGTCGGCAGCTTCAATGCACAGATCGCCGAGGTCAGCGTCATCAGTGGCAAAGTCCGTGTGCATCGAGTGGTCTGTGCGATCGACTGCGGTCAGGTGATCAACCCCCACATCCTGAGACAGCAGGTGGAGGGAGGCATCGTGTACGGGTTGTCGGCAACGCTCAAAGGTCAGATCACGATCGAACGCGGGCGGGTGAAGGAGTCGAACTTCAACCAGCACGACATGATGCGGATGGACGAAGTACCGGTGGTGGACGTGATCATCGTCGAAAGCAGAGAACGCCCAAGCGGAGCCGGTGAGGTGACGAATCCCGCCATAGCGCCAGCCGTCATTAACGCCATCTACAAGGCTTCAGGTAAACGGATTCGAACCTTGCCAGTGAAGCCGGCAGATTTGGCTTAGATGTCGAAATCACAGAATTCTCTGCGTGGGCCCGGTTCTCCGCCAGCTGTTGATGCGCCAGCAGATTGACGATCGTGCCAGCCTGGCGGATCTCGACGGCGTTCGAGTGGTCGTAGACGATCCGATTCCCCGGGATCTGTCCCGGGAGTTGATGACAGAGGCGATCAAATCGCAGCTGCGCGAAGCGGGCATTCGCGTGCTCGGGCTGGGCGATTTTCCGACGGGCGACCCCCACATGCGGATTACGGTCTCCGCATCGACGTCAAGCAGCAACCTCGCAGGGCTCTTCGTCCAAGTCGACTTCGTACAGATAGTTTTCCTGCGGCGCAATCCCCAGGTGACGTTCAACCGAGCACAGACGTGGAAGGCCCAGACGCAGGTGCTGCTTGTCCCCTCGGCACAGCTCGCACGCACTGTCAGCACGGAGATCACTCGTCAAGTCGAGCAGTTCGTCGCCGCGTATCGCGTCGCCAATGCGTGACGGACTTGGCTGGAGGCTGTCGTCCTTCGATTTGAAGTACGAAAAAAACGTGCGACGCGAGATCGCAACTTCGCCACTTACCAAACGCTGCTGTCAAAGTCCGTCGCCATTGACGCGTCGAATTTGTTTCGATCACAAACTGAAGTTGGCTCTTCTGCCTGAACGTCTGGGCTCGCTGTAAAATCCTCAACACCTCCAGCGGCTCACAATTTAGCTGCAAGTCCCGCCGATTGCGCGCCCCCGCAATCAAATTGCCCCCTAGATCGTCCGGGTTAACGCCGATCTCGTGTCGGTATCTGTCTTACTTGAAAGTCTCCTTTTGCATGGAGATGCGGCTAGCGCGCTGGATTTGTCTTGCAAGCTCGTGATGAAAAGACTGCAATCGTGAGTGTGCTCAACTCCGAAATGTCCGCCGTGGCGCTTCTATTCGAGTCGAATATGACCACGTTAAGGGACTGCATCGTATACCTCGCCTCCGGCCCAACGAATGGCTTCTGATCTGAGGCTCGCGAAGAAGGTAACAACGTGACGGAGCCTGCGCACCATTCGTCATCACACAATTGGATCTGGATCGTTCTTGCTCTCGTCGTTGTGTTCGGATGGTTGACGGAAGAGAACAAGTCGCCGGCGCGGAAGACGTCAGGCGAGACGTTGAGCCTTCCAAACACACCTCAACGAGGCGGCGACGCTACTTGGCGAGCACCCGGCCTATACCAAGATGAATCCCCAACGCATGATCTTTCTCGGCAAGATGCGCTGTCGGTCCATTGGAACGAGATTCGAGAGTACGTGAACGGTTCGGAGACGGTGGAAGCGTGCTCACCCGATCGGCCTCGATGCTACGACGTCGAAGCCGACATTTCCGCCGGGAGCATCGAGGGAATGTACTTCTCGAATGGTGGTCGCTTGTCATTCTCTGCCGAACTGGATGAGTCAGGAACCGCTTCTGACACCGATCATGAGGGCGCGTCGTGGGACTTCAGTCTCGATATGCACTCCCAGATCGTCGATGACGCCATCAATGAATGGGCAAACGCGAACGGAGTCCAGATCGACTGATTTGGCATAGGACTTCACCTTCTTCAATCGGAAGGGACAGTCATTCCGCGCCTCCACACGTATACTCGTCGCCACAGCCTCTGAAGTGAGACGAAGTGCATGTTGCATCTGAACTGGAAATTCGCTTCCAACCTTTGGCCGACGGTTGGCCATCTTGCGACTCCCACACGTTTTCCCGACACGCGTCCCTTTGTCGATCAAATGAAACGCGAGGGAATTATTACCGGCACGGCGGGAGACTTCCTGACAGAGAGGAACCAGGAGGCGCTGGAGCAGACGTCGCAAGCGATTGCGGCAGCAGTCGCCGCTCCTGACGTCCAGGCGATCGTCACCGGGAAACGAGCGAACGATCGCTCGCCCGAAAAGTACGACTACTCTCTGAAGGTCACGTCACAGAGCTTTGATGCCGCGGACGCAATCGTCAGAACAGCGACCGACAAGAAACTTCTTGAAATCGTGAGTGGCTACTTCGGGATGTGGCCGCACCTGAATTCCATAGACGCGCGAGTGGATTTCGCGACGTCGAGCATTGCGAAGTCCACACAGTTATGGCATCGCGATCCCGAGGACGAAAGGGTAGTCAAGGTCTTTACCTACCTCACCGATGTCACCCTTCACTCCGGACCATTCAGCTATATTCCGAAGACGCAACCGCTCGGATTGTTCGAAAAGAAATACGAGGGGGTGCTCGGACGAGTGCCGGATGAAGAGATGAGGACGTTCTTGCCAGATGAACTCTGGCGCATCTGCACCGGTCCGCAAAGAACGATGATTATCGCGGATACGGTCGGTTTCCACAGAGGACTGAAGCCTGTGAGCGGCACGCGGATCCTTCTGTGTTTCGCGTACACGTCGTCGACGCCCAGGTCAGGCCGGACGTTCAGCCTTACCGGAAATCCGCAGTCAATGAGTCGCATAGAGAAACATGCGCTCTATGGAAAAGCTACTCCGTTACAGCAAGACGATCAGGTTCTGACGAGCATCGTCGCAAGAATTGCGACCCAGGCCTTGAGATCGGAAGGAGTGTTCGCTGACGGGTGGATGGGAGCCTCGGCTCGCATTCACCTCAAGGGAGCGCGACGGCTGGGAGTGTTGTCCGTGAAGGGGGCCTTTCCGAAACTCGGAGAGGATTCTTTGAAAATCGTCCTGAAGTCCGATCAGGAAGTCATCGCCGAACGTTGCCTTGAAGCCGCAGGCGATTTCGAGATCCAGATACCGGTGAAGTACCGCAGCACCCTTCGACTCGAGGTTCTCGCGGGACCGCTTCATTCATTGCCAGAACCGGACGGCCGGGCGGTGTCGATATTGCTCAAAAAGATTGAGTTGATTTCGGATTGACGTGTTGTCGTATCCCGCCCGCGATCGGCGCCAAGTCGCTGATCGCCGCAAGCTGCCTCGGCTGCCGCTCATGGATCGGCGGCGCTCAAGCGCGGCCTGACGCTGTCAACGACGATGAGGTGCCTCATACAGCGTTGTGCGGCCGCGAATCGCGGCATCGACGACCGCGCCAAGTCCAGCGTACATGCCTGTTGACACCACGACGGCAGCGACGCGAAAACCCGGGCAAGCACCACCGGGGTGCGGCCCGGAGCAGTCCGAAATACCCGCGGCAACGAAGCCCATTGCCAGACCGATGGCGGCACCTATGAGCGTGCCGTTCTTGAGAGAGTCGCGCGTTTGAATGCGGGCGACATCGGTCGCATCGAATCGTTGCTCGACATCGCCCACCAGCAGCATCAGTGAATCAGGAGTCAACCCAAGCAGCTTCCCAGTCGTCTCGTTGCCTGAACGCGCGAGCACGTAGACGGTTTTAAGCTCAGCCGTGGTGAGCCCGGGCCACTGATCGGAGATGGTTTGGCCAAGGGCGACTGAAGGGGTAAGGGCGACAAGAACGGCAAACAACGGCGGCCAGCGGCTGATACGTGTCATGGGGCCCCTCAGCGGGAGACGGTATAGGCGGTTGGCGTGTATAAAGACACGCAAAATCGTTTCACAGGGTGTTGCGGCGCTTACAACGCGTAAGACGGATACGGACTGGAGCCACTGGAATGCGTGCCGAAAGTCTCTTGTGGAGAGACATTTATGCAGCCAGACCATGCGGCCTCCAATAGGAGACGCTCGGAACGATTCCCGGTGCGCGGTCATATTCAAGGCACCCATCTAGTCGGCGGCGCCCTCACAGTGCTGGACTTGAACAGCGGCGGCTTCTCCGCCGAAATGCTTCACGAATGCATCACTGGAACGCTGGCGCCGGTCCGCTTGAAGATCGATAACGACCTGGAGGCGGTCTTCGTTGTGAAACTAGTGCACCTCCTCCGGATCAACACCCGAGGAAGAACGTTATTTATCGGCGGCTTTGAATTCGTGACAGACGAAGATCCGACGACGCACGAGGCGATCGCTGATTTCGTCAACCGCGCCATTTCAGCGGTCGTGCCGCACCATGTTGTCGGATAGACCTCGCCATTCCACGTGCCCATCCCTGTGAAGTAATGCCAGCCGGAGGCGTCGATCCGCAGACGCTCTGTATCGACATCACAAGATTCTAGTCGGCACACTGGTTGGCGCTCAGAACGCATCGGAACACCGAATGTGTGCAGCTCATCGACGCGCACCATTCCTACCTTAGCTAATGCGCGGCAGCCTGTTTGCACGCGCCGTGAGTATGACCGCACAGGAATTCGTCGCGCTCTCCACAAAGCTTGTTTCCGACATGACTGCCTGGACGGCGGAAGCGTCGAAAGATGAGGCGCTCTCGGCGTCGGATCTTGGACTGCTTCAAGCAGCGATGAAGATTATCGACCGCGTGACACTGCGCGAGGCCGAAGTGAAGCCGACGACCGCCAATTGACTCTGGCCAACTTGCGTCGTCAACGATTGCCGTAGAGCGCGTAGATACGGTCGCGAGCCAATCAACAACACCACACGAGCCACGCCCATCAGCTGCGTGCCCGCGACGGGCCGCGTACGTTTCGGCTTGATACCTGTCAACGCCGCGACGGACGCGAGGAGGATGGCGAGCATCATCCACGCGAGCCATGTCATAACCTCAGGCCGTGCAAGGCCTGCACCAGGCGACATCCGCGTCAACACATCACTTGAGATGTGGGTCTTACGCTCCCCTTCACCTCCCGGCCGCTTCCTCGATGCCGCACGGCTGAGGCGACATAAAGAATGTGTTATCCTCGCAACCTCATCAGCAGGTTTACTGGGCGAATCGGCCTCTATGGAGGGTCGTATGCGCTCATGAGTGTAGGGGCAAAGCATGAAGACTGTGGTGATTCGCTTGCTGGTGTTCTTGGCGCTGGCGGGTTCCGCGAGCGCCGGCCCGATAAATTACAACTTCAATTTCTCCACCGGCGGCACGGGAACCTTCGTCTATGACGACGTGGCGAAGACCACGAGTTCGATTACATTGCGCTTCGGGATAAACGGAAACATTCCGCCGTATGGTTTCGACAGCACAACGACCGCCAACGTCTTCGGAGCGCCACCGACCCCGGCCGTCAAACAGAACAACACCTTCTTCGGCGCCACGTCGACAGGCGCGCGCCTCCGTGTGTTCACTGACGGGACGTTCTGCCTCTACGCGACGTCGGCGGAAACGCTGCCGTGTCTGATCGCCGGCACCTATAACATCGCGCCGTATGTGCCGCCGCCGAACTCGCCCAGCGGCACTTACGCACTCAACTTCTCGAGTGGCGGGACGAGCTATTTCACCTACGACGCGGTGAATCGTAGAATCCCCGTGTTTCGCTTGAACTTCGGGAGCTTCGGAAGCATTTCCACCGACTTCAACAACACGCCGTCGGCGACGAACATCTTTGGCGCCCCCGTTCTCGGCTCATCGCTGATCCAGGACAACACGTTCTTGCCCCTCTCTGGCGGCTCAGCGAGCAGCGTACGTCTGCGAGCCAACGGCACGTTCTGTATCAGGCCCGATGGCGGCGCTTGCGGCGCGGGCGATCTGTATAGCGGCACCTACAACATTGCGCTCGCGACGCTGCCGGCCAGCGGCACGTACGCGTTCAACTTCTCAACGGGTGGGTCCGGCACTTACATCTACGACTCATCGAGCGGTGCCATCACCGCTCTCGCTGCCAGCTTTGGGTCGTTCGGAAGTGTATCGACCACTGTGACCGCGACCAACACGCGCAACGCGTTCGGCGTGCTGCTCGGATCGACGGTCTTCCAAGACACGTCCTTCAACCTGACCGGCGGCTCTGCCGTCGCGTTCCGGCTGCGAAGCAACGGAACCTTCTGCGTCAGGCTTGACGCAGGTGCGTGTGGCGCGGGTGACCTCGTCAGCGGCACCTACAACATCACTCCGTACGTGCCACCACAGCCCTCGGTCAGCGGCACCTACGCGTTCAACTTCTCGACGGGCGGATCAGGATATTTCAACTACGATGCGGCCGCACAGTCCGTCACGCTGATCACCTATGAATTCGGAACGTTCGGTCGCTGGTCGTCGACGGACTGGGACCCCTCCGCCACGGAAGCCGTCTTTGGTTTGCCTCTCGGAACGGCGGTGAAGCTGGAGAACGCGTTCTTTGGCCTCGCGGGCGGCTCGGCGTACGGCGCGCGTCTGCAACCCGACGGCATCTTCTGCGTCCGCGCCAATACCGGCGTCTGCGGCGATGGGCCTGACCTGCTCAGCGGCACCTACTCCATCGCCCTCGCGGAGCCCGGTGTCATCGATCCCGGTGAGAACGTCGTCGCCGTGCCCGAAGCCACGGACGAGGGCGGCAACCCGGTGGAGACAGGCGTTGTGTTGACGTTCGAGTCGGTGCAGGACGCGGGAGACATCAGCCTGGTCGTCCAGTCCGCAGCCTCCGTGGAAGCGCCATCCGGCTTCCAGGTGGCGGGAGCGAACGCCGCCTTCGATCTCACCACGACGGGGACATTTGCCGGCGGCGTCCAGGTGTGCGTCCCGTACGACGAAACGCTCTCGAACGAGCTCGCACTTCGGTTGCTCCACTTCCACGGCGGGGTGTGGTCAGATATCACCGAGGCTGATTCGCCCGACACCGTGAACAATCGGATCTGCGGTAGTACGGACTCCTTCTCCCTGTTTGCAGTGGCGTCCGATGTCGCTCCGCCCACCGCCAATCCCACGGCATCGCCGACAGCGAACCCTGCGGGTTGGAACAATACGGATGTCACCGTCACTTGGCATTGGACAGACAACGCGGGCGCATCGGCACTCGACCCCTTGACCTGCCCGACAAGCAGCACTTCGTCCGGCGAGGGTAGCGCGCTGGCGCTCTCCGCAGCCTGTCAGGATCGCGCAGGCAACGTAGCTCCGACGGCCTCCTACGTAGCCGCCATCGACAAGACCAAACCGACGCTGAGTCCATGGGTCACCCCAAGCAGCATCTTTCTGAATGGCACAGCAGCGGCCACGTCAGGCGCGGCAGATGAACTTTCCGGATTGGCCGCAGAGAGCTGCGGTGCTTTGAATACAACCACGCCGGGAATCAAAACCGTCATCTGCACCGCGACCGATAAGGCGGGCAACAGCAACAGCGCGAGCACAACCTACGCCGTCAACTATAACTTCAGCGGATTCTTCGCGCCTGTGAATGACGCACCCGTCGTCAACACCGGTAAGGCTGGACGGACTTACCCGGTCAAATGGCAGTTGCGCGACGGAAATAGCGCGTACATCAGTTCTCTCGGTGCGGTGACGTCCATTGCCTACAAGGCGACCTCGTGCAGCGAGTTCTCAGGGGACGCGACCGATGCGCTGGAGACGAGCACCACGGGCAGCACGAGCCTGCGGTACGACGCTGGGAGTAATCAATACGTCTACAACTGGGCAACCCCGGGCCTAGGCTGCTACACGCTGTTCGTGAAGTTGAATAGCGGTCAGCTCTTATCCGCTTACTTCAATCTCTCGAAGTAGCTCAGTCGATGAGATCAGGGACGAATCAGGCGCCGTCTCTTATTTAGTTGTGTCGCAGCGACACCAGGGCCCTTATCGTCGTGCCATGCTTCGGTCCTGAATCGATCACCAGCTGTCCATCGATCGATTTCAAGCGCTCTTTCATGCTCGTCAGGCCAAGCCCTCGTCCCTTCATCACTTTGTCGAGGTCAAAGCCGACGCCAGAGTCCTTGACTGTCAATTCTATCCGGTCACCGCTGCTACGTAGCCGTACGTCGGCACGCCGCGCGCCGCTATGCTTCGTCACGTTTTGTAGAGCCTCTTGCAAGACTCGGTAGAGACACAAAGAAACTTCTCCTGGCATGCCACTAGGCAGCTCATCGACCTGCAAGGTGACGTCGACGTTCTTCTGAGCGGAAATCTCTCGACACAATTGTGTCGCCGAACTCGCAAGCCCGAGTTCTAAGTGCGGAGGATGTAGTCGGTGTGAGATCGCTTGAATATCGCTCAGGATACTTGCCACGTCCTGGCGTACATCTTCGATCCACTGTTTGGGTGGCGCTGGCAGGTTCCGAGAATCACGCAGCAACAGATCGCAACGCCAGATCAGAATCGTCAGCCGCTGATTGATATCGTCGTGCAGCTCTTGTGCGAGGTGGGTCCGTTCTTCTTCGTGGGCTTCGATCAATCGCTGATTGACAGTGGACAAGACCTCTTCAGCCTGCCTGCGCTCGGTGATATCCATGGCCGTGCCAAGATAGCCGGCAAACGCCACGTTCTCGTCGCAACGCGGCACGCCCGTGCTCACCACCCACCGATATTCGCCGTCGTAGCGGCGAAGGCGTTGCTCCATTTGGAACGACTCACGTTGCTCGGCGGCTTTTATGTAGAGCTCGCGGCAACGCTGGACGTCATCGGGGTGCGTCACCTTCATCCAGCCATCGCCTAGCGCTTCGGCGAGCGAGAGCCCGGTGAAATCAAGGTAGCTCTCATTGAAATAGGTGACGTGCCCCGCGATGTCTGTGACCCAGATCATGAGCGGTGCTGTCTTCGCGATCAGCCGAAAGAAGTCTTTGCTTTCGGGCACCCGTCTTGTCCTTGTGGTGCTTCGTATACGCGCTCGTCATGCCAACACGAGAATGCGGGAGTCTACTGCTGGCGGCATGGGGGCGCAAGCCAAACCGATGACGCTGGTCGACCCACTGCCGACCAGCATGGCGCCGGCGACCTGAATAGGCCCACCGCGATCGAGATAGGTGTCTTGAGCAGCTAGGTAAGTGTGGTACAGGAGGGCTGACGGTCGTAAGTCGAGACCGTCGCGTCGATGTCCTTCCTGGTTTCAGGATCGGTCGACGTGAGCCAACCTATCGAGCAATTTCTTCAGTCCAGGCGTCCTAGACTTGACGAACTCCAGACCGGCGAGATACACCGATTCGCCAGTGCCCAGGTGCGCGCGCAAGCGGTGAACGACGCGCGCCGTCAATTCGATCGGCGGGCAGAGCTCAGACGAGATTCTTACGGTATACACGTCACCGGCCTGACACTCTTCGGATAGCTGCATCGAAAAGCCGCCCGGTCCCATTTCAAGTAGTGTGACTGGGACTTGGCTTGGGATCAGGCAGGCGTCGATGCCGAGTCCCTCTACGCCGATCCGCAAGTAGCGTCGTCGATTCGCTTGTGTAATGTCAGCTCGCTTCAAGCCGGTCGCGTCGATATTAGACATCGTGGACATTGCTGCTCCTTCCTAGCATCTCCCAGCGTATCGGCTATCGATGCTGAATTGGCAGATCAAAGTCAGCTATGTCTGAAAAAATCTTGAAGGCTTGCGCAAGAGAAAGTCTTGAGCGCCACGTCCGTCGTATATCAGCTCCATGGACTCGTCGTTGATATAGGTATCTCTCCTACAGCCTATAAGTGCCATTCCTACAAGCCGCACCATTTAGATAACGGGCCTGGATGGCGCGCCTAAATCAAGTAGTCCTTCCAAGCGTTCCGACGGCAAAGTGAAGTAGAACGTGGCTCCAGCTCCTGGCTGGCTGTCGGCCCAGATTCTGCCGCCGTGTCGATCGACAATCCGTTGCACCGTGGCAAGGCCGACGCCGGTTCCGGGAAAGTCTTACGCGCTGTGCAGTCGCTGAAATGGATTGAAGAGACGACCGGCAGACGCCATGTCGAAACCGGCGCCGTTGTCGCGGATAAAGAAGGCCTGGATGCCATCAACATGGGCCTGCCCGAAGCTGACGGTGGGGGTCTCCACCTTGGAGGTGAATTTCCAGGCGTTCCCCAGCAGATTCTCGAAGGCCGCTCGCATCAAGCGGGCATCGATCTTCGCGAGTAGGCCGTCTTCGATTTCCACACGCACAGTCCTTCCAGGTTCACGTTGTGCGAGTTCGTCCACGACTTCGCGTACGAGTTGGGAAAGATTCGTCGACCGGCGATGAATCTCCGCGCGTCCCACCCGCGAGAGCTCCAGAAGATCGTCGATGAGTTCGGCCATCCGGGCCGCGGCCGCCTGTACCCGGTCGAGGTGTTGCTTTCCCGCGGGCGACAGGTACGCGTTGGCTTCATCGTGCAATAGTTGGCTGAAGCCGCTAATCGCTCGTAGCGGTGCCCGAAGGTCATGTGACACCGAGTAGCTGAATGATTCAAGCTCTCGATTCTTCTTCTCGAGCTCCTCGACGAGCACTCGTCTTGTATCTGCCAGCTCTCGTGCCGCCCTCGCTTCGGCGATCTCCACCTCTTTGCGAAGCAGTTCATCGCGGATGCGTCGGTTCTCGTCTTCAAACTGCTTGCGTCGTAGCTGTGCCCGCACCCGCGCTTTCAGATGCTCGAAATCGCTAGTCTTTGTCAGGTAGTCATCGGCACCGGCACTCAGGCCCTCGATCATTAAGTCCCGATCTTCGAGCGCGGTGAGAATGATGAGAGGAATGTCGCGGACAATTGGCGCTGCTTTAATCCTGCGGCATGCCTCCTGTCCTCCGATGCCGGGCATCATAAGGTCGAGCAGGATGCAATCGACCGTCTGTACGGCCAGCAGTTCGATGGCCTCCTCGCCCGAGCGCGCGCAGATGACGTTGTACCCCTCGCCGGTCAGCGCATCGCTCAGTTCCTGCAGGTAAGTCGCGCTGTCGTCCACGGCCAGTAGTTTCTTAGGACTAAGTAAACTGGCCGCTTTCTCGGCCTTTCTTCTGCCGCTCGTCTGGCGTAGCGCCGCTGCGACTTTGGCCAGTACGATCTCGAGGCTTTCTTCCTTGCGGATGAAGCCGTCGGCGCCGGCGTCAAGCGCGCTGAGCTCCGCCTCCTTGTCGAGAGAGCCTGTGAGCAGGAGGCACGGTATGTCGCGAAGCGCGGCATCGAGGCGGATGTGGCGAATGACGGTCGCGCCATCCATCCCCGGGAGCA
>JADMIO011124228.1_pt1 | contig 13075 bp, 9 predicted proteins | sample 8958161 | NCBI WGS metagenome assembly JADMIO01 (sample SAMN16585339, study PRJNA669376) | soil metagenome | isolation source: Crop rotation soil | place: USA: Cullars Rotation, Alabama | collected 2011 | reverse complement strand
GCCGCGACTTCAAGTCACGTGAATTCCAAGCTTCGGATCCCACTGTGCTGGAAACGTCGTGCGCGAATCGAGGGAGCCCGCGGACCTGCTCGGCTACTACCTCACGCACCGCGCACCGGGTGCGGATCGTGCGGCGTTCCATCGGATGGACTTCCTGCTCGAGAAGTTCTTCCGGGACTCCGCCGGAAGCAACGCGGCCCGATAGAATCGGCCCGTGGCGATCTTCAGCTGGGCGAACCCGAAGTCGATCGAGATCCCGGGTGCGCTGGCACCGGATCGGCCGCTCTACATCATCTCGGACCTGCACCTCGGCGACGGCACGCGCTCCGACGCGTTCATGGGGAAGGATCGACAGCTCCTCGCGTTCCTCCAGAAGGTGCGGAGCGAGGGGGCGCACCTCGTCATCAACGGCGACGCGCTCGACTTCCACCAGGCGTGGTCGTTCACCCGGATCCTGCGGGCGCACAGCGATCTGCTCGGCGAGCTGTCGCGCATGGCGGACACGACGGGCGTCACCTACATCTGGGGCAACCACGATTACGACATCCAGCTCTTCAAGGACATCCTCCGGTTCCGGGTGCTGAGCTCGCTCGATCTGGGGACGACGGTGCGGATCGTCCACGGCTACGAGTTCGACCCGTTCATCGGTCCGCACCTCGAGCAGAGTCACGTCGCGACGCGGATCCACCATTTCATCGAGCGAATCACGGGCGCCTGGATCCGACTCCCACTCGAGAATTTCTACAGCCCGGCGAACCGGTTCACCTTCTGGCTGATCTTCAACCTGATGCGGCTCGGGCAGCTCCGCTACCGGGCGCTCCGCAGGCTCGGGTTCGCGCGCGCCGGTGCGTGGGAGGAGATGCAGGCGCGGTACTGGACGCAGAACCAGCTGGGCGATCCGCAGTGCATCTGGAACGCCGTGCGGGACTGGGTGACGACCTCGCCCTACACGTGGACCGTGACCGGACACTCGCACATGCCGGGGCTCGTCGAGATCACGCCGGGGCGGTTCTACGTGAACACGGGCTCCTGGACCTTCCAGTCGTCGCAGTACGCGTACTGGGACGGCACGCGCTTCGCAGTCCGCGACTGGCTCTCGGGGCGCGAGTTCGACGACCGCGCGTACCGATCGCTCGTCGACCGACGGTTCCAGCACCTCGGCGTGGACGACTGGTGGCGCGAGAACTACCTCGGATGGTTCCGGTTCCGTGGCGCGGAGGAGCGGAGGCTGCGGCCGCACGAGTGGCGCATCGATCCGGGCGCGGGCCGGCCGGGACCGGCGACGGCGCCCGCGGGGTCCGGTCAGGAGTGGGAGGCGAAATGAGGGTGGAGGGGAAGTCGTTCCGCACGGTGTGGCTCGAGGGGAGCGTGGTCCGCATGATCGATCAACCCCTCCTCCCGCACCGCTTCGAGATCGCCGACATGGCGACGGCGGAGGACACCGCGCGGGCGATCCAGACGATGGTCGTGCGCGGCGCGGGCGCCATCGGCGCGACCGGGGCCTTCGGTGTCGCGCAGGCAGCGCTCCTGGCGCCCGACCGGGATTTCGCGGGAGCGGTGCGGCGCGCGGCCGACGTGCTCGGCGCCACGCGGCCCACCGCGCAGAACCTCTTCTACGGCATCCGGACCGTGCTCCAGGCGATCGAGCCGGAGATCGAGCATCCCCAGCGAGCGCGCGAGGCCGCGGTGGCGGCAGCGCAGGGCGTCGCCGACGACGATGCGCGCTCCTGCGAGACGATCGGGGAGCGCGGGGAATCGCTGATCGAAAAAGGGGCCCGCGTCTCCACGCACTGCAACGCCGGCTGGCTCGCGTTCGTCGACTGGGGCTCGGCGCTCTCGCCCGTCTACAAGGCGCACCGGAATGGGAAGGAACCGTTCGTGTATGTCGACGAGACGCGGCCGCGCGGCCAGGGCGCGCAGCTCACCGCGTGGGAGCTCCAGGGCGAAGGCGTCCCACACGCCGTGATCGCCGACAACGCCACGGGTGCGTTGATGGCCCGCGGAAAGATCGACCTCGTGATCGTCGGGTCCGATCGCATCGCGCGGAACGGCGACGTGGCGAACAAGATCGGCACGTACTCGAGCGCCGTGTGCGCGAAGGAGAACGGCATCCCGTTCTACGTCGCAGCGCCCACCACGACGATCGATCCCGAGTGCCCGGACGGTGCGCACATCCCGATCGAGGAGCGCGACGGGGCGGAGGTCCTCTACACGTGGGGACTCACCGACGACGGCAAGTTCGTCCGCGTCCGGACCACGCCCGCGAAGAGCGCGGCGCTGAATCCCGCGTTCGACGTGACGCCCGCGAAGTACATCGCGGGGATCATCACGGAGCGCGGCATCGTGCCGGCGACGGAATCGGGCCTCGCCGCGATCGTCCGGCGGTAGCGCTACAAACGCAGCGTTCCGTCCGGTGCGGAGCGGCTCGGTCGCTTCGTCCCCCCGGCCAATGAGCCTTCGATGATCCGGATCATCGCGAGGTCCTCGATCCGCCGCGCGAGCACGAGCGCCTGCTCGAACGCTCCCCGCGCCTCGCTCTCCGTGCCGAGGTTCCGGAGGTGGAGGCCGAGGAGCCAGCCCGCGGTGACCTCGGTCTCGGCGTCGGACAACGCACGGGCGCGTTCCAGCGCCTGGCGGAGGCGGTGGGTCGCGGCATCGTCCGTCTGTCCCGATCGGCCGCCCTCGAGGTAGGCGAGGAACGCTTCGTTCATCACGACGCCGCGCTCCCAGTTCGCCTCGTTCGCGAGCGCGCGACTCTTGTCGAACGACGCCCATGCTCGAGCCTCGTCGCCCATCCGCAGGTACGCGTCGCCGATGTTGTGGAGGTTGATGATCACGCCGAGCCGGTAGCCGAGCCCCTCGCGGATCTCGAGCGCCTGGCGGAACTCTTCGAGCGCCTCCGGGTAGCGCCCGGCCTGGAGGTGCACGATCCCGATGTTGTTCACGATGCGGCCGACGAGGATCCGGTCCCCGGCGCCCTCGGCCTTGGTTTTCGCGCGCAGGAGCAGCTCCATCGCGGCGAGCTCGTCGCCGACGCGGATGTGGCGTCCGGCGAGACCGAGGAGCGCCCGGGCGGCGAGCGCTTGGTCCGTATCCGCCCAGTCGAGCGCCTCCTCGTAGTGGCGATCGGACTGGTGCACGTCGCCTGCGTCGTAGGCGAGCATGCCGAGCGCCTCGAGCGCCTGGACCGCGACCTCCTGGCCCCAGGGTCGATCCTCGGCGGCCTGGATCGCGGCCTCGAGGTGCATGCGGGCCATCGAGCTCTTCCCTGCGGACATGTAGAGCCGGCCGAGCGCGAGCAGCGCTCTCGCCTCGATCTCGGCGTCCCGGATCTCCTCGGCGATGTCGAGCGCGAGCTGCAAGTGGCCGGTCGCGCGCTGCGGGTTCCCGAGGAGCGCCCAGACCTCGCCGCTCTTGAGCCGGAGGAGTGCTTCGCCGAGCGTGCACGCCTGCGCGTCGACGCCGGCGTCCTGCGCGTCGCGGATCCAGCCGATCCCCCGGTCCCACACCTCGGCGGCGCGTTCGAGGAGCTGCTGCCGCCGCAACAGGTCACCGGCTCTGCTCGCGTGCCGAGCGGCATCGAGGAACCGTCCGCCGTACGCGCAGTGCTCTGCGAGCGCCAGGCGATGCGGCTCCAGGTGATCCTTGAACAGGCGCTCGATCCCGTCCGCGACCATGCGGTGGAAGTCGCGGCGCTGCACCCCGAGGATCGATCGCCGCACGACCTCGAGCACGAGGTGGCTCGTGAAAGCGTAGCGCCCTTCCTCGCGGTTGCCGTCCGTCGCGACGAGCCCGTGCCGCACCAGGTTGTCGACGAGCGGGCGAGGATCGTCGAGCCCCGCCGACTCGGCGAGGAGTGCCTTCGAGAACGACGAGCCGATGGTCGCCGCGATCTGGAGCGCGCCGCGGCTCGCGAGATCGAGGGCGTCGATCCGCGCGGCGATGAGCGCGTCGAGCCCGGGCGGGAGGCCGGGCTCGCGCTCCGGCGCCACCATCCGCGCCACCTCCCCGTCCAGCACGATGCGGCCCTCGCCCTGGAGCGCCTTCACGACGGCTTCGATGTAGAGCGGGTTTCCTTCGGCCGTGCGGAAGACGAGGTCCATGAGCTCGGACGCGACGCGCCGCACGCCGACCAGATCGGCGATGAGCGCCTCCTGGTCTGCGCGCGCGAGGCTCCCGAGCACGATCGTCTCGGGCTCGCCGAACGGAGCCGGGAGTCGGTCTCGCGTCGTGAGCAGCACGAGCACCGGCGATGCAGCGACGTGCCGCGCGAGCTCCGCGACGATCTGCTGCTCGACCGCATGGAGCTGGTCGACGTCCTCGAAGGCGAGGATCACCGCCTTGTCGCTCGCCAGCTCCTTCATGAGGTGGGCGACGGATCGCACGAGGAGCTCGCGCGACGACGCCGTCGCGTCACTCTGCGTGAGACCGCAGAGCGCCGCGATCGCCCCGCGCTCCGCGTCGTCGAGCGGCAGCACCGCGAGTCGCTCGAGACCGCTGCGGACGATGGCTGCGTCGCCGTCCGGGTCGAAGCCGAGCGCCTGTGCGACGACCTCGCGGAGCGCCGTGAGCGGCCGCTCTCCGAACGGTTGCGTGCGGCCCACGTACATCGGCACGCCGCGCCCCTCGGCGAGCGCCTGCAGCTCGCGAAGGAGACGACTCTTGCCGGTGCCGGTGTGCCCCTGGATCGCGAGCACGGTTCCGCGATCCTCGGCGAGGCCCTGCATCGCGACGCGCAGCACCTCGAGCTCGTTGGAGCGCCGGAGCCAACGACCGTGGGCCGTCGGTGGGCGGCGACGCCGCCCTTGCAGCGCGTACGCGGCGTGGGTCCCCTCGCCCCGACGCGGTCGGAGCGCCGAGTGCCGGTCGAGGTGCCAGCGCTCGCGGCAGAGGTCGAAGATCCGATCGCTGACGAGGATCTGTCCGAGGTCGGCCTCGGCGGCGAGCCGCTGGGCGAGCTTGAGCGTGTCGCCTGCCGCCATGAACCGGACCCGCCGGCCCGACTGCCGGCCGATCAGGATCTCGCCCTGGTGGACGCCGATCGCGGTGTCGAGCGAGAGGCCGCGCAAGCGGAAGCGGCGCGTCTCGCGGACGAGCTCCTGGGCGCACGCGAGCGCGCGGTCGAGATCGTGCTCTCCCGCGCGCGGCACACCGAACAGGACCGTGCATGTGTCGGACTCGAACCGCTCGAGGAATCCCCCGAAGCGATCGATCACCTTGCGCACGCGGCGGAGGAACTCGAAGTGCCGGCGGACGAGATCCTCGGGATCGCTCCGCGCCGAGAGCTCGGTGAAGCCGGAGGTCTCGGCCACGAGCGCGACGACGGGCCTGCGCTCACCCGGGGCCATCCGCACGATCCCGCGAGGCGGCGTGGTGGCGGCGGTCGTTCCCGTGCTGTTCGTGCCCGCCGCCGTGGCCCCGTCGAGGTGGGTGAGATCGGCCGCGAGCCCCTCGAGGTCGGTGGCACCGGGGTCGAGGTCGTAGTCGCCGCGGAACGCGTCGCGCACGAACGCGCCCATCGCGGGGGCGTCGGCATGGAGCCCGTGGCGGAACATGAGCGCCCGCAGCTCCTCTTCCGCGCGCTCGGCGCGGGGGAACCGATCGTCCGGGGACCGCGCGAGCAGTTGCTGGAGGACCTCCCAGAGGCCCTCGGGCAAGGCACCGACCTCGGCCCGCGGGTCGGGCACCACGGACTCCTGGACGCGGCGCAGCTTCTCGGCGGGATCGGGGTCCTGGAAGAGGCGGTGACCGACGATGAGCTCGTAGAGCACGATGCCGGCCGAGTAGATGTCGCTCCGGTGGTCGATCGGCTCGCCGCGCGCCTGCTCGGGCGACATGTACGCGTACTTCCCGCCGCCGGGCTGGCCCGGGGCCTTCTGGTCCCCCGACTGACCGATGAGGCGCGCGATTCCCCAGTCGAAGAGCTTCACCTCGCCCTGGAAGCTCACCATGACGTTGTGGGGCGAGACGTCGCGATGGACGAGGTCGAGCCTCGAGCCGTCGGGTGCCTGTCGCGCGTGGGCGTACCCGAGTCCGCGCAAGAGGCTCGAGACGATGTAGAGCGCGAGCGGCAGCGGCATCAACCGACCGTCGCGCCGAAGAGCCTTGTTGAGCCGCGTGAGATCGCGGCCGAACATGTGCTCCATTGCGATGTAGTGGTCCGGTCCTACCTTCCCGAAATCGAAGACCTGTACGATGTTGGGATGGCTCAGGCTCGCACTGATCTTCGCCTCGCGAATGAACATCGAGACGAACTTGGGGCTCTGGGCCAGATCGGGGAGGATGCGTTTGATGACGAGCCGCTTCTCGAAGCCCGCTGCGCCGAAGCTCCGGGCGAGGAACACCTCGGCCATCCCGCCCGTCGCGATGCGGTCGAGCAGCTCGTACTTGCCGAACCGGGAGGGGAGGTCCATTCAGGAGCCCCGAGGGATTGGGCGGGCTAGGATAGCCGAGAGAGACAACCCGGAACGGGAGTGATCCGTGGCGCGCCTCGTTCCTGTATTGCCGCTCAAGGATCTCGTGCTTCTTCCTGGCATGATGACGCGGGTGCACGTCATCCAGGTGGCGGGCATGGCGGCCATCGACGAGCATCTCGAGCGGCGCACGCCGTTCCTGGCCGTCCCCACGCTCGGGCCCATCGGGGTCGAGGATCCGCGGGCCGAGGACATGGCCGAGGTGGGCGTCCTGGCGCGGGTCATCAAGGCGGTCCGGCTCGGCGACGGCACCGCGCGCGTCCTTCTCGAGGGCGAACAGCGGGTTCGCGTCTCGGGCGTCCGCACGAACGACGATTTCGTCGGCATGATGGCCGCCTTCCGACCCATCCAGGACTTCGTGGAGACCTCGGATCAGGTCGATCTCCTGGTATCGCGGCTCCGCGAAGACCTGAAACGGTTGGTCCAGCAGGACAGCCGGCTCCACACCTCCTTCGTCCGACTCATCGACATCCCGGTCTCGCCGTCGCGGCTCGCCGACATGGTCGCGGGCAACTTGACGCTGTCGAAGGCCGATCTCCTGGAGATCCTCGCCGAGGCCAACGTCGACCGTCGCCTCCGGGTCGTGCTCCGCGCGATCGGCCGTGAGCTGGATCTCAAGAAGCTGGGCGCCGAGATCCAGAAAGACGTCCAGGACACGATGGACAAGCAGCAGCGCGAGTACTACCTCCGCGAGCACATCCGCGCGCTGCAGAAGGAGCTCGGCGAAGGCGGCCGGCGCTTCGACGACGCGGAGGACTTCGAGGCGCGGCTGCGGGCGGTCGGCATGCCCGAGACCTCGCTCGAGGAAGCGCTGCGCGAGCTCGAGCGCATGCGGCGCATGCATCCCGACGCGGCCGAGTACACCGTGAGCCGCACGTGGCTCGAGTGGCTCGTCGCCATGCCCTGGACGGCGCGGTCGGACGACAACGCCGACCTCGCGCGAGCTGCGCTCGTCCTCGACGAGGATCACTACGGCCTCGAGAAGGTCAAGGAGCGGATCCTCGAGTACCTCGCCGTGCGGCGCCTCAACCCGACCGGGAAGGGGCCGATCCTCTGCTTCCTCGGACCGCCGGGCGTCGGCAAGACCTCGCTCGGGCGGAGCGTTGCTCGCGCGCTCGGGCGCAACTTCCAGCGGGTGAGCCTGGGCGGCGTCAAGGACGAGGCCGAGATCCGGGGACACCGGCGCACGTACGTCGGCGCCCTCCCCGGTCGGATCGTCCACGCGATGAAGCGCGCGGCGACGAAGAACCCGGTCGTCATCCTCGACGAGGTCGACAAGGTGAGCGGCGACTTCCGCGGCGACCCGGCGTCGGCGCTGCTCGAGGTCCTCGACCCGGAGCAGAACCACCAGTTCGTCGATCACTACCTCGACGTTCCGTTCGATCTTTCCGAGGTCCTGTTCCTCGCGACGGCGAACGTCGACGACCCGATCCCGGCCGCACTCCACGACCGCATGGAGATCATCGAGATCCCCGGCTACATCCACGAGGAGAAGGTCGAGATCGCGCGGCGGCACCTGCTCCCACGGCTGCGCACCAACCACGGCATCTCCGAGAACGGGATCCGCATCGGGCAGAAGGCACTCGATCACGTGATCGAGGCGTACACCCGCGAGGCCGGCGTCCGCAGCCTCGAGCGCGAGCTCGCGAAGCTCCACCGCAAGGTGGCGCGCCAGATCGTCGAGGGCCGGACACAGTCCGTCCGCATCGACGACGAGCGGCGCGTCCAGGCGTTCCTCGGACCGCCCCGCCACTTCACCGAGCTGGCCGAGCGGGCCGACACCGCGGGCGTCGCAATCGGTCTCGCCTGGACGGAGTTCGGCGGCGACATCTTGTTCATCGAGGCGACGAGCTTCGCCGGGACCGCCGGCCTCAAGCTCACGGGGCACCTCGGCCAGGTGATGAAGGAGTCGGCGGAAGCGGCGATGAGCTTCGTCCGCCGGCACGCCCACACCCTCGGCATCGCCGAGGACGTCTTCGAGAAGACGCTCATCCACCTCCACGTCCCGGCGGGCGCCATCCCCAAGGACGGTCCGTCCGCCGGCGTCACGATGGTGACGGCACTCGTCAGCCTCCTCACCGGCCAGCGCGTTCGCGCCCAGGTCGCGATGACGGGCGAGATCACGCTGCGCGGCAAGGTCCTGCCCGTGGGCGGCATCAAGGAGAAGATCCTCGCGGCACGGCGTGCCGGCGTGAAGGAGATCATCCTCCCCCGCCACAACGACAACGACCTCGTGGACATCCCGGACCTGCTCCGCCGCGACCTGACGGTCCACCTCGTCGACACGATCCCCGAGGTGCTCGGCCTCGCGCTCGAGCAGCCAGCGCTCCCGTCGCCGCAGCCGCGGGAGCCGGCCAAGCGACCCGCGCCGAGGCTGGAGTCGCCGGTCGAGGCAGCGAAGGACGGACCCACGAAGCGCCCGCGCTGACACGAATCGGGGCACAGTGGAACTATGCAGCGCGTCGCGTTGACGCGCCTCGGTGGGCCCCGATATCCTGTTCAGAGATTCAGCCCGCGGCAGAGGAGATCCATGCCGAAGTACTCCAACCCGTCTGGCCTGGCTTGCTCGTTCTGCCACAAGCCGCAACGGGAAGTGGACAAGATCATCGCGGGTCCGAACGTCTACATCTGCTCCGAGTGCATCAAGCTCTGCCTCGACATCATCCGGGAGAACTCGCAGCCCAAACCGATCTCCTGGGGCCAGCAGAAGATTCCTCCGCCGTCGAAGATCAAGGCCTTCCTCGACCAGTACGTCGTCGGACAGGATCTCGCGAAGCGCAAGATCTCGGTCGCCGTCTACAACCACTACAAGCGGCTCGACGTCAATGCGAAGGAAGGCAAGGCGAAGGGCGACGTCGAGATCCAGAAGTCGAACGTCCTGCTGATCGGTCCGACCGGCACGGGCAAGACGCTGCTCGCGCAGACGCTCGCCCGGTTCCTCGACGTGCCGTTCGTGATCGCCGATGCGACGACGCTCACCGAGGCCGGCTACGTCGGCGAGGACGTCGAGAACATCATCCTCAACCTCTACCACGCGTCCGGGAACAACCTGGAGCGCACGGTGAAGGGGATCGTCTACATCGACGAGATCGACAAGCTCGCGAAGAAGGCGTTCACGAGCTCGGTGAGCCGCGACGTCAGCGGGGAAGGCGTACAGCAGGCGCTCCTCAAGATCATCGAGGGCACGACCGCCAACATCCAGGTGCGCGGCAACAAGCGGTTGCCGAACCAGGAGTACCTGCAGGTCGACACCTCGAACATCCTCTTCATCTGCGGCGGGAGCTTCGAAGGGCTCCGCCAGATCATCGAGTCGCGCATGGGCCGCCGCGCGGTCGGCTTCCTCGCCACGCAGGACGAGGAGCAGAAGAAGGACGACCAGCACATCCTCCGCCGCGTGACGAGCGAGGACCTCGAGAAGTTCGGGCTCATCCCCGAGTTCATCGGCCGGCTGCCGGTGATCTCGGTGATGGACGAGCTCGGCGTCGACGATCTGATCCAGATCCTGCAGACGCCGAAGAACTCGCTCGTGAAGCAGTACCAGAAGCTCTTCAAGTTCGAGAAAGTGAAGCTCAGCTTCGACGACGCAGCCCTCAAGAAGGTCGCCGAGAAGGCCGCCACGCGAAAGGCCGGTGCGCGCGGGCTGCGGACGATCCTCGAGACCGTGATGCTCGACGTGATGTACGAGATCCCGAGCCAGGACAACATCCGCGAGGTCGTGATCACCGAGGAGTGCATCACGCAGGGCGCGCCCCCGAGGACAGAGTCCGTTCGCGACTACGGCGTCCCGGGCTAGTCCCGTCTCCCATGAAGAGCGGTCTGCTCATCGCCGCGCCCACGATGAAGGACCGCTGGTTCGAGCAGGCCGTCGTGCTCCTCTGCCAGTTCAACTCGGAGGGAGCGCTGGGCCTCGTCGTGAACAAGGACGGGCCCGTCACGATCGGGGACGTGGTCGACCGCCTCGAGCTCGGGATCGCGGCGACGCGCGGTCTCGGACGCACCTGGTGGGGCGGACCCGTCGAGACGGGCGCCGGGTTCGTCGTGTGGCGCGGGCGCGTCGAGGCCGACGAGGGATGGAACATCGGCGACGACGTGGCCGTGTCGCCGTCGGCCGAGTGCCTCGGTCGCCTCGTGGAGCGCGGCTCCGACTTCCACCTCTGCCTCGGCTACGCCGGCTGGGCTCCGGGTCAGCTCGACCACGAGATCCAGACCGGCTCGTGGCTCTTCGCGGATCTCGACTCGAGCATCCTGTTCGACACGCCGCTCGGGGATCGATGGGAGCGGGCGCTCGGCCTTCTCGGGCTCACGCGCGAGACCGTCTGGATGAAGCCCGTCGACGAATGAGCCCGCGAGCGCGCCTCCCGTTGCTCGCGCTGCTGGCGTTCCTCGGCCTGGCCATCGCCGTGGCCGCGACGCAGCCGACCCGCGTCGTCGCGGAGGTCTCCGCCCCGGTCGAGGTCGCTGCGGTGCGGCCCGATCCCATCTCCGCGGACGAGCTCGTCGGTCCGCGTGCGCCACCGCTCGTCGAGACGGAGCGCATGATCGCGGAGGGCGACACGATCACCGAGCTCCTCGACTCGCTCGGCCTGCCCTCGAGCGACATCCTCGCTGCGGCGCGAGCCGCCGAGCTCGACCTCGGGCGCATCCGAGCCGGACGCTCGCTGAGGCTCTGGCGCCGGCCCGAGACCGATCGCGTCGCGCTCATCGCCTACCCGCTCGACGACGACGGCGATCGCCAGATCGTCGTCGAGGACCTCGGCGAGGACGGGTGGTACGCCTTCCTGGAGGACGCCGCGTACGAATCGGTGCCGACCGTGCGCACGTTCACGGTGTCGACGTCGCTCTGGGAGCAAGCCATCGGCGCCGGGCTCCGGCCGGACGACATCCTCGCGATCGCCAAGGTGTTCGAGTACGAGATCGACTTCAACACCGAGGTCTACCCGGGGATGCGCACGGAGATCGTGACCGAGGAGCTGTCGTCGGACGGTGCCTTCAAGAAGCTCGGAGCGATCCAGGCGGTGCGGCTCACGAACCCAGCTGGCGGAGGCAAGACGAAGGGGTACGTCGCCATCCGGTACCAGACGCAGGACGGCACGGTTGGCTACTACGCGCCCGACGGGAAGGCGCGCAAGAAGGCCTTCCTGCGATCGCCGCTCGAGTTCTCCCGTGTGACGTCCGGCTTCTCGAAGAATCGCTACCACCCGGTGCTCAAGCGGAGCCGTGCGCACAACGGCGTCGACCTCGGCGCGCCGACGGGGACGCCCGTGCGCGCGGTCGCGGACGGCGTCGTCGAGTTCGCGGGCAAGGCGGGCGGGCACGGCAACCACGTGAAGCTCGCCCACGACGGTCCCTACGAGACCGGGTACTCGCACCTGTCGAAGATCCTCGTGCACCAGGGTGCGCACGTGCACCAGGGGCAGATCGTGGGGCTCGTCGGCATGACGGGCCTGGCGACGGGTCCGCACCTCCACTACGAGTTCTTCGTGCACGGGAAGTACGTCGACCCCATGAAGGTCGATCTGCCGCTCACCGAAGAGCTGAGGCCGGAAGAGCTGCCGGCGTTCTACGCGGTGCGCGACGCGCTCCTCGAGCGCCTCGACGGCGCTACTGAAGGAGCCCGTGACGCTTCTTCACTTCCTTCATCGCCCGGTTGAGCGCGAGCTCGTAGTCGACCGTGCCCTCGGGGATGTTCTGGATCCGCTCCTGGGCCTCGGCGCGGAGCGCGCCCTCGTCGACGTCGTTCTGGACGAGGATCTGGAGGATCTTCTTGAAGATCTCCTTGTCGTCCGCGAACACCTCGGTCACGAAGTGGGAGATCATGAAGTTCTCGACCATCTGGCGGGAGAGGAAGCGCTCGACGTCGTCGCCGGTCGGGTGACCCCACTCCTCCGCCATCTTGCTCCGCACCTTGCCGTACTGCTCGTACGGGATGTTGTGGGCCGACATGTCCTCGCGGACGGCCTCGCGGAGCGCACTGTCGCGCCGCAGGTACTCCTCCATGATCGCGACGAGGTCGAGCTCGGCTTCTTGCCGCTTCTCGGGGTCGACCTCGATCAACGCCGTGTCGTTGAGGGTCTGGATGACCTCGTGGGCGATGGGGCCGATCTTGACTCGATAGAGCTTCATGGGTGCTTTTCTCGCAGGGGAGTCCGGCTATCCCAGAAGTCGCTCCGAGGCGAGACGGCGCACGGAGCGGGGCATCAGAGCGGGGAGATCATCGTCGCGTGCATCGGGCCGTTGATGGTGCAGTCGTCCGACTCGAAGTTCGGATCGGTCGACACCACCACGTCGAACGTGCCCTCCATGTCCCAGTTGCCGTCGTCTCCCACCGTGAAGCTGCCCGCGTTCACGACCTCGAGATCGGCGCCCTGGAAGACGATCGGACCCGCGAACGAGTAGCCGCGCGAGGCCAGCACCGACCCCGGGAAGACGAAGTCCTCCTGGAAGTCGAAGTCGAGCGAGCTCGGGTCGCCGGTGATCGTGAGCGGCCCAGTGCACCAGTCCTCGAGCCACGACGGGTCGTCGCCGCAGCCGGTGACGCCTTCGAGGATCACGTTGTAGTGGCCGGTGACGTCCGGCGGGGTTCCGCCCCCGGTGTCGTCTTC
>JADMIO011020090.1_pt1 | contig 13076 bp, 11 predicted proteins | sample 8958161 | NCBI WGS metagenome assembly JADMIO01 (sample SAMN16585339, study PRJNA669376) | soil metagenome | isolation source: Crop rotation soil | place: USA: Cullars Rotation, Alabama | collected 2011 | reverse complement strand
AACACCGGTGATTGAAGATGATTTGCCTGACCTGTGCGGAGGACTTCTCGCAGCGCATCCCCGCCGGTGCTGTCGCCCATGTGGCCGCGCGACGGGGTGATGCCGCCGCTGAACAGCAGCCGCCCCCGCAGGTCGTATGCGAAGATCTGGCCGCTCGTCAGCGCGCCGAACCGGGCGCTGATCGATCCGTCTTGATCGGGGATGACAGACGCATTGGGCATCGCCCGCGCGGAGACAACCAGGTCGGTGTTGTCAAAGTCGGCAGCCGCTCCCGACGGAATCACGATCAGCGCGTAGACTCTGGGGCGATTGCTTGCCGAGGTGAGCACGCGCGATAACTCACCCAGCGTCGCCCGCGAGCACGGGCAATGCGGGTGCAGCGCGAGCACCAGCGTCGGGCCATTCTTATTCAGTTGCAGGGCAGAATTGGCGGGCCAGTCTCCTGATGGGCGAGCAGAAAGACCCGGCGCGGCAGCATAGCGCGCCAACGCCACCAACCCGCCGCCGGCCAGCGCGCCCCATGCGCTGATGACGGCAAGCAGGAGAAGCGGCGAGCGTGGTCGGCGGAAAATGCGCGCGTACGGCGGCACATTCTCAGACTTCGGCTGGTAAACTGTGTCGCTTAATCGGATTGCGCCGCGGGCTCATCTGAGGGCGTGCCATTCGAGTTATTGGAATCGCGGCTGCCGAACATCCTGAGCTGCGAACGCTCGAAGCTGAACTTATCCATCGGCTGATCGATCGGAATCTTGTACCGACCGCTCCAGCAGGCCGTGCAGCAATCCTTTGCCGGCGTTTTCACGCACGCGAGCATCCCGTCGAGCGAGAGGTACGCGAGGCTGTCGACCTCGACGAACCTGGCGATGTCATCAACGCTGCGGTCGTGCGCGATCAGCTCCCGCGTCGTCGCAAAATCGATCCCATAGAAACACGGATGCCTGATCGGCGGGCACGCGATCCGAAGGTGAATCTCCTTCGCGCCGGCGCGGCGAAGCGCACGCATCTTCGAGCGCGTCGTCGTTCCGCGAACGATCGAATCGTCGACGACGATCACGCGCCGGCCCTCAATCAGCTCGCCGATGATGTTCAGCTTCATGTTGACGGCCAGGTCGCGCTGCACCTGGTCGGGCAGGATGAAGGTGCGGCCGACGAAGCGATTGGGGACGAGACCTTCTTCAAACGGCACGCCTGATTCCTTGGCGAAGCCCAGGGCGGCGCTGCGGCCGGAGTCGGGCATGGGAATAACGCAATCCGCCGGCACCCCGCTTTCGCGCGCGAGCTGTCGACCCATCGCCTCGCGGGCCAGGTGCACGTTCTGCCCGAACACGACGCTGGCGGGATTGGCGAAGTAAACGTGCTCGAAGACGCAGCGCGCGCCTTCACCTGCAGGCTCATCGTACTGCCGGCTGTGCACGCCGTTGTCGTCGATGCGGACGATCTCGCCGGGTGTGATCTCGCGGACGCAGGTCGCGCCGATCGCGTCGAACGCGCACGTCTCGCTGGCGACGCACCAGGCGCCCTCGGCAGTTTTCCCGAGCACGAGCGGCCGCACGCCCCAGGGGTCGCGCACCGCTTCGATGCGATCCGGAAACAGGAAGAGCAGGCTGAACGCGCCCTGCAAATGCCGCAGCACGTGTGGCAGAGGATCGGGCTTGGTCGCGTGCTGCGGCTGCGCCAGCAGGTGAACGATGATCTCGGTGTCCGTTGTGCTCTGGAATATGTGCCCGCGCTCTTCGTACTGATCGCGAAGCAGCTGCGCGTTAATCAGATTGCCGTTGTGCGCCACCGCGACCGGCCCGAGCGAAAACTTCCGCAAGAGCGGCTGCGCGTTGCAGAGCTTGCTCGATCCCGTGGTCGAATACCGAACGTGCCCGATGCCCGCGTGGCCGGGCAGTTCCTCTTTCAATTGTCGCGAAGAAAAAACCTGGCTGACGAGCCCCATCCCCGCGTGGCCGTGCAGGTCGTGGCCGTCCGTCGTGACGATGCCCGCCGACTCCTGCCCCCGATGCTGCTGGGCGAAGATCCCCTGGTAGCAGCAGCGCGCTGCCTCGTTCATTCCCCATACACCAAACAGCCCGCACTTTTCTTTCTTCTCGTCGGCCACATTGCGATTGTACGCGCAGTCGAAGAGGACACGAAGTCGCGAAGGCACGAACGAACACGAAGCAGAGACTCGATTTTTTCTTCGTGAACCTCGTCGTGTCTTCGCGCCTTCGTGTACTCTTCCGAATCGAATGCGCGGCAAGCCCAAGAAGACACCCCGGCAGAAGGATCTCACCAGCGATTACATGTCCGGATCGCTCGACGAGGATCGCGTCGAGCAGCAGCAGCGCTTCACCCATCGCTCAAGGCACGGCCAGCGCGACAAGATGCTCAAGACCGCCGCATTGCAGTTCGATCAGGCGGATTTGAACACGTTGCCGACGGGCCAAGTCGTGCAGATCCATTCGCTGTACTGCGAGGTGAAAGTCGAAAGCCGCAGTTACCTGTGCGTCGTCCGCAAAACGCTGACGAAAGTGCACGGCGATGTGGTGGTCGGCGATCGCGTGCGGTTCCGGGTCGCGGACGAACAAGCGCAGCCGGGTTCGCCGCAGGGGGTGATCGAGCAGATCCTGCCGCGCGAAACGATGCTGACGCGCGCCGACAGCTTCAAGGCCCGCACGTCGCATCCGATCGTCGCCAACGCGCAGCAGGTGCTGATCGTCGCCGCCGTGCGCGAACCGCGACCCAAGTGGGGGCTGATTGACCGCATGATCGTCTCCGCCGAGGCGGGCCAGCTCAGGCCGGTCATCTGCCTGAACAAGGTCGATCTGGCAGACGAATCGAACGACGAGATCGATCACTACGCATCGCTGGGATATCAGACGCTTCGCACCAGCGTCCAAACGCAACAGGGCATCGAGGAGCTGCGCAGTATTCTCAAAGACCGCGAAACGGTGCTGGCCGGCCACAGCGGCGTCGGGAAATCGAGCCTGATCCGTGCCGTCCAACCGGGCCTGGACATCCGCATCGGCGAAGTGAGTCAAGTCACGCAAAAAGGCCGCCACACCACGACCTCCGCACGGCGCTACCCGATGCCTATGGGCGGAGCGGTCATCGATACTCCCGGCGTGAAACTTTTCGGGCTGTGGAACGTGACCCCCGAAAAGCTGATCGATCATTTCCCGGATGTCGCCGCGGAAACGGCGCCGCCGTGGCGGGTCGCCAGCTACGAGCGCATCCTCGAATCGTTGACGAAATAAGGATCGCGACTACACTCGGCACCCGGTGGCAAAAAGCGAGCCTATCGAAGTCGAAGCAACCGTGACCGTCGCGCTGCCAAACGCGATGTTCAAGCTCAAGCTCGATAATTCCGACAAGGAGATCCTCGGGCACGTCTCGGGAAAAATGCGCAAGCACTTCATCCGCATCCTGCCGGGCGACCGCGTGCGCGTCGAGCTTTCGCCATACGACCTGAACCGCGGGCGGATCGTGTTCAGACAGAAGTAAACGCCGAGCGATTCATCCGCAGCGCGATCAGCAGTGCGAGCGGATAAGCCAGGCCGATCACCAGAAATATGACGAACCACGTTTGAGCAACCCCCGGGGGTGATGTGATTGTGCCGCCGCTGGTGCTGGTGATGCTGTCGCTGATCGCCCACATCCAGCCAAAGGCGCACAGGATAGCCAGCGGCGTCTTGAGGATCGCAAACGCGAGCTGCAGTCCACGCGAGCGCGGCGACTGCCGCAGCACCAGAATCCCCACCACCAGCAGATAGATCGCAAGACCGCCGCTGAGGATCGCGTCGATCATCGTCAGAGCGGTCGCGGCCGGACGAATCGCGTAAGTCGAAACGGGCAATGTCGGTGCGACGTTCACGTTTGCGCGCGAGGCAGCGCCGCCGAGATCATCATCGGGATCGATACCGTTCTGGATTCGGATGGCCGGTGCCCCCGGCGTGTTCGGAAAGAAGACTGCGCGATCTGAATAGATCTCCAGCTTTCCCGTTCCGATCACGTAATACGCGGCGCGCTCGCCGCCTTTGTAGCTCGCGATGCGACCGCTGTCAGAGAGGTTTGCGCGGACGAGCTGCGGCGACGGCGAATTGCCGCTCACGAACGGCATGATGTCCTGCCCACGCCGCGCCAGCAGTTGCTCGAGCTGCGTTTGCTGCCCGGCGGAAAGCGCTTGAGCCGATTCAAGCACATGCATCACCACGCTGCGCTGCTGCATGTTGAAGCCGCGCGGACCGGCCTTGATCTGCGCGGGACCAGCGATCGTTGCCGGCGGCGTGGTCTGCGCGACGACCGCTCTGGAAGCCGCCAAGGTGCGACTTGCCGCCGCCATCTGCGAGCCAACGAACATGCCCAGTGCCACCACGCCGCAAATCGCGCTGGTCAGCAGGCTCAGCACTGCCACGATCACCGCGATCGTGCCCATCGCCGTGACGATCGGCGGCCGCTGACGAATCGCGTATCCGCCGTACGCAGGCGTCGAATAACTCACCGGCAGCACGCGTCGCGGCACGACGGTCGTGTCGGCGGGAGCAATTTCAATCGGATCAGGCTGGCTCATCGGATCGGGCAATAGTTAACCACAGATGAATCTCGCTGAACACATTCGGTTTGCTTTCAATTCCATTTCATGCCGATATATTCGGGAGACGACGGATCGTCTAAAGGACTCGTGACGCATGGACGCGAAGCACTCGCATGGCGAAAGCCGGCTGCTCATCTCTCGCAGCGCCCTGCTGCACAACGCCCGGGTGCTGCGGCGTAACCTCGCTCCGGGCGTCAAGCTTTGCGCGATGATCAAGGCCGATGCATACGGGCACGGCTCGGCGCTCGTCGCCGATGCGCTGTGCAACCTGCGGCAGGATCAGCTCCCGGATTTGCCTGCCGACGCCGCGCCGGCCGCCGATCAGCTCGCCGTCGCGACGATCGACGAGGCCGCCCAGCTTCCCGTCGACGTTGACCTTCCGATCACGATATTGCGGCAGATCGAGCACGTGTTCGTCGGCCGACAGCGCGAGCCGATCGAGATGGCCATCCGCCGTGGCTGGACGCTCACGATCGCCTCCGCATCCGCGGCGGATGACATCGCCCGCGTCGCGCTCTCTGCGAATCGTCGCGCCGGCGTGCATGTGATGATCGATACCGGCATGACCCGATGCGGCGTGTCGATGGAAAATCTTCCTGGCGTGCTGGAGAAGATTGAGCGGCTCGCCTCGCTGCGGCTGGTAAGTCTCGGCACGCATTTCGCCAATTCCGAAATCCCGCACGACCCGTTCACCACCGAGCAGCTTCGCCGTTTCATCACCGCAACCAGCGACTTCGTGCGCGGCCGACCGATGCGCGTCCTGCGACATGCAGCAAACACGGGCGGGATCTTCTTCACCCCCCGCGCGCACCTCGACATGGTCCGTCCCGGCATCGGCCTTTACGGAATCGATCCGACGTGTCGTCCCAGCACGGATCGCCCGCTGCGGCCGGTGATGAAATGGACGGCGCCGCTCGTCGCCATGCACGACGTGAAGGCAGGCACGACCATCGGCTACAACCAGACTTTCGTCGCCCAGCGCGACATGCGCGCGGGCCTCGTGCCTGTGGGATATGCCGATGGGTACCTGCGCAGATTATCAAACCGCGGCGTGATGCTGGTCGGCGACGCGCAATGTCCCGTCGTCGGCCGCGTGAGCATGGATTTCACGACGATCGACCTGAGTGCTGCGCCGCATGCGATGCTCGGAGACGAGGTGACGATCATCGACGACGATCCGCTCTCGCCTGCCAGCGCTTACGAGATCGCTCGCTTAGCCGAGACGATCCCCTACGAGCTGTTCACGCGAATTGGTCCGCGGATCAAACGAGTGGGCGTCGAACCCGAAGACAGCAAGATCGTCTCGACTGAAGAAGCGTAAAAAAAAACCCGCGACGGAAGTCGCGGGGCTCTCGAATCCATTCTGAATTCTTTCGTTCGTTAACGTCTGTTCCCGAGGATCCTGAGGATCGACAGGAACAGGTTGATGAACGAGATGTACAGGATCAGCGATCCCACGATCGACAGCCGCGTGAGCATCTCCCGGTTGCCTTCGAACTGCAGCGCCATCGCTTTGAGCTGCTGCGTCTTGTAAGCGACGATCCCGATGGTGACGAACAGCACGCCGTACGTAATCACCCAGCTCAGCGCGTTCGATGCGAGGAACACGTTCACCAGCGAGGCGACGAACAGCCCGAGCAGGCCCATCACGCAGATCGAGCCGATGGTCGTCAAGTCGCGCTTGGTGATGTAGCCGTAAAGGCTCATGACGCCGAAGACGCCGCCGGTGAGCAGGAAGGCGGCCAGCAGCGTCTGGATCTTGTAGACGACGAAGATGCCGCAGATGAAGACGCCCATCAGCGCGGCGTACAACAGGAACATGGCAGTTCCGGCGGCAGCGCTGACCTGCAGCGCGACCTTCTGCGTCGCGATCGCGATGACGAACATACCCAGCGCGGCCGCCACCATCACGAAGCGGCTGCCGTACATGAGCTGAAGCATCGCGTTGGACTGCGATGCAGCCCAGGCGACGACCGCCGTCAGCGCTAAGCCCACTGCCATCCACGCATAGACGGCGTTGAAGAAGTTCGACAGCGACCGCTCGGTCGTGCCGTATTCCAGCTCGACCGGCCTGCGACCTGCTTGCGGAAACATTGACATAATTTAGCTCTCCAGTTTCGGTGCCAGATTGACCCGAAATCTTAGCATCGGCACGTTGTCGTGGCGAGCCACAGCCGGTAATCATTCGTGATCATGCAATACACCCACCTCGGCCGCACCGGTCTGAGAGTCAGCCGCCTTTGTCTGGGCACGATGAATTATGGGCCTGAAACCACGGAGCCCGATTCGTTCGCGCAGATGGACGAGGGCCTGGAGTTGGGGATCAATTTCTTCGACACGGCGGACGTCTACGGCTGGAAGCGAGGCGAGGGCGTGACCGAGCAGATTGTCGGCCGCTGGTTCGCGCAGGGCAACGGGCGGCGGCAGAAGGTCATCCTCGCGACGAAGGTCTATGCTCCGATGAACAAGGACGAGAACGACCGCGTGATGGACCGCGGCCTGAGCGCGCTGAAGATCCGCCGCGCCTGTGACGACAGCTTGCGGCGGCTCAAGACGGACTACATCGACCTGTATCAGATGCATCACGTTTATCGCGAGGCGGATTGGAACGAGATCTGGCAGGCGTACGAGACGCTCGTGCAGCAGGGCAAAGTGATCTACGCCGGTTCGAGCAATTTCGGCGGGTGGCACATTGCTACAGCGAATCAGATCGCATCGAAGCGAAATTTCCTGGGACTGGTCTGCGAACAGCACAAATACAGTCTCGCGACGCGCCAGCCGGAGCTCGAAGTGCTGCCGGCATGTCAGTATTACGGGCTTGGCGTGATCCCGTGGAGCCCGCTGGAAGGCGGCATCCTTGGCGGCGTGTTGCAGAAGGCGAAAGAGGGCCGCCGCGCGTCGGAGAGTGCGCAGAAGCGCATCGAAAAGCTCCGCCCGCAGCTCGAGCAGTGGGAGACCTTCTGCCGCGAGCTCGGCGAAAAACCTGCAGACGTCGCACTCGCCTGGACGCTCAAACACCCAGCCGTCACGGCGCCGATCATCGGCCCGCGCACGATGGACCAGCTCACCGGGTCGCTGCGGGCCCTCGAAATCAACCTCGACGAACAGACCATGAAGCGCCTCGACCAGATCTGGCCTGGAGTGAACGGACCGAAGGACGAAGGTCAGGGGACGGCGGACTTCAACAAGTACGTGGCGCCGGAAGCGTATTCGTGGTGAACGCAGATCCTGCGGCTGCGCTGGCGCTACGCCGCGGCGTAGCGCAGTGCAGCCGCGCGATCGGTTTGCGCTTGACGACGCTCGATGCGATGAGGATGCTCTCGATTCATGCCCCGTCGAGGTCTTCGCTGGTGGCACGTCATGATAGGCACTTACTGCTCATGGTTGCCCGGCGACGAACGCGGATTTCGAAGCAAGCATCATAAGATTCACTCCAGCGGCGATTACAAGCATCCACCCCCGCCGGATGAGCACGCAGGACTCGGCACATATCACCGAGGGCGGCACCCCAAGCACGTGGAAATCCCCTACGCGTATCGTGAGCAGGTTGCGCAGACCATCGCGCAAACGCTACGCGATCTAGGATTTGTCGTGCTGATCGTGAGCGTGTCGGCGAAGCACGGACATCTCCTGGCGGAGTTGCCGGTCGATCTTTCGACGTTCAATCAAGTCATTGGGAAGTGCAAGAACAAGTCATCGCGTATGCTGAAATCGGTCTTGCCGGGACGCGTATGGGCGCGCGGCGACAAGCACATTCTGGTCACGAGTCGCATGCAGCGGAAGCGGACATATCTCTATCTGCGGGATGATCAGGGACCAGGGGCGAAGTGCTGGTGCGTGAAGATTTTCTTTCGAGATTGAGCGACGCCGATCCTGCGGCTGCGCTGCGCTACGCCGCGGCGTAGCGCAGCGTATTCGCGAAGCGCAGCCGCCGGATTCTGCCGCTATGACGCGCGGCGCCACGTCAGATGACGCTGCACCTGCTCCTCTTCGCTCAGTCGCTTGCGGTGCGCGCGCAGCAGATCGCTCCGCGTGATCATGCCCACCACCTCGCCGGGTCGTTCGCGCTTGACTACGGGTAAACGACCTATGTCGTGGTTTACCATGTGATCGGCTGCATCCCGCAGCGTGCAGTCGTCGTAGACAACGCTGGGTGGACGACGGATCAGCTGAGCGATCGCCTCCTGTGCATCGATCTTCGGATCGAGCAGGTCGCGGCGTGTCAGCACCCCGATCAGCAGCCGCGACGATGGGTCCAGCACGGGGAATCCCTGGTGCGACGTGCCCGCAACACCAGTTTCGATCCAGCGTCGCACGTCGGCCACGGTTTGATCCGAACGCAGAGCAACAGCGGATTTGCTGGCCACGTCGCGGACCAGGACCGTGTCGAGAAAATCCGCCTGATACTCCGCCGGTACGCGGACGCCGCGGCGGACGATCTTCTCGGTCATGATCGTGTTGCGCATCAGCAGGCTCGAGACGAAATACGATGCCGTGCAGCCTCCGAGGAGCGGCAACAGCCCGAGTGGCTGAAGGGTCGTCTCGAACGCGAACACCGCGCTGGTCAACAGCGCGCGAGACGCGCCGGCAAACATCGCGGCCATGCCGACCAACGCTGCGATGCGCACGTCGATGCCTGCGTGGGGAAAAAGCGCGCTGGCCGACAGTCCCAGCAGCGCCCCCATTGCTCCGCCGATCGTGAACAACGGCGCGAGCGTGCCGCCGCTGGTGCCGCTACCCAGCGCGATCGACCAGGAGATGAACTTCATCACGCACAGCAGCGCGATGAAGCTTGCCGCGTTCTTGCCCGAGAGCATGTCAGAGATGTTGAAGTAACCCACGCCGAGCGTGCGCGGGGCGATGTATCCGACGACGCCAACTGCGACACCGCCGATCGCCGGCCACCACATCCAGTGCACGGGCAGGCGCTCGAAGCCGTCTTCGATCGCGTAGACCGCGCGGGTAACGAAGACGCTGGCCACGCCAATCACTCCGCCAAGCAGAATGTAAATCCACAGCGCCGCACCGGCAGGCGTGGTGATGTCGGGCATCGCAAAGACGGGCTTGACGCCTTCGAACAGAACGCGCACCCCTGCCGCAGTCGCGGCGGCCAGCGCGACGGGGATGATGGATCGAGGTCGAAATTCAAAAAGCAGCAGCTCGACCGCCAACAGCACCGCGCTGACCGGCGCGCCGAACGTCGCGGCCATCCCCGCGGCGGCCCCGGCTGCGAGCAGCGTCTTGCGCTCGGCGGCGGTGGTGTGCATGAGCTGGCCGACGAGCGAACCCATTGCGCCACCGGTCGCGATGATCGGCCCTTCGGCGCCGAACGGTCCACCGGTGCCGATCGCGATCGCCGCCGACAGCGGTTTCAGAAAAGTCATTCGCGGCGGGATGCGGCTTTGGTTCAGCAGGACCTGCTCCATCGCCTCCGGAATCCCGTGGCCGCGGATCGCTTTCGACCCGTAACGCGCCATCAACCCGACGACGATCCCGCCGACGACCGGAACTGCGATCATCCACCAGTGCATGTGATCGCGCGTCAGAGGCGGCGTCGTGTAGGTCGCGACGACTCGTCCGTGAAACGAAATGTTGGTGATCAGCCAGATCAGCCGCATGAGCATTTGAGCGACGCACGCGGCAACGACCGCCAGGGCGATCGACACGGCGCTGATGCCGACGACGCGGCTGCCGACTTCGGCGACTTCAACAGGCGCGCGCAGGCTTGCCTGTTGCAGTGTCGGACCCAGCGAAGGCGAAACGGGAAGGCCTTCGGTGGTGCTGGCGCGTTCGATTTGTTTTTCGATCTGGTTGTCGTGATCCACAGCAGCAATGGAGTATCAAGATTTTCGCGGGTTGCGGCGAGGCGCAATCCTGCGTTAGTCCATGAAATTATGGTAATGCGGACCGCCAGTTCCGCTGCCGCGTCGCAGCAATTTGTTGCACCGCCGATCCTCCACACGCGCGATCGGCGTACCCGAACCGCCGGCTTCGAACTGGAATATGCCGGCCTCACCATCGCGCATTCCGCTCGAATTGTGCAGGCAATCTTTGGCGGCGAGGTCGAGCCGATCAGCACGTTCGTGCATCACGTGCACACGCCTACGGGAAGGTTCGCCGTTGAAATCGACGCCGCGGTCCTCAAAGAAAAGCAATACGAGAAGCCACTGCGAGCGATCGGGTTTGATCCAGACAAGCACGACGTGCGCTGGCTGGAAGAGGCGCTGCTCGGCGCGGCGTCGACGGTCGTCCCAATCGAGATTTCTGCCCCGCCGCTGCCGATTGATCAGCTCGATCCGCTGGATGAACTGCGAGCGAAGCTGAGGGAGGCCCGCGCCAAGGGCACTCGCGCATCCCTGCTGTACGCGTTCGGTCTGCACATCAACCCGGAAGTTGTCGATCCGCACGACATCAACTCGTTGCGCGATCACCTGCGGGCGGTCATCCTGCTTTACCCGTGGCTGAAAAAATCCGGTGAGATCGACCTGTCGCGACGGCTCTGTCCGTATATCAATCCGTTTTCCGCGAATTACGCGCGACTGATCCTGCAACCGGACTACGCGCCGGATCAGGATCGCATCATCGATGACTACTTAGAATTCAACCCGACGCGCAACCGTCCGCTGGACATGACGCCTTTGTTCGTCCTGCTCGACCGCGATCGCGTCGTCCACCGCATGGCCGAGATGCATCTCGTGAAAGCCCGGCCCACGTTTCATTACCGCCTCCCGAATTGCATGATCGATGAAGACGATTGGACGCTCGCCAGCGAGTGGAATCGCTGGGTAATCATCGAACGGCTGGCGCACGATCGTCCGCTGCTCGCGCGAATGGCCTGGGAATATCTCGAAGCAGATCGCGAGGCACTACATCCGATCGTCAATTCCTGGCCCAAGGCGGTCGCGAAGTATGTGAAGAGGTTGCTGTGACGCTTTTGCCAAGATCACACAAGCCGCTTATTGGCGTGACCGGTCCGGACCGCGGGGGAGACGCGGCGTGGCTGTTCACCTGGCTGCAGCTCGCGCTGACCGGGGCGAGCGCCGTTCGCATCACTCCTCACCGCCATGCCAACGCCCGGATCGTTGATGAGCTTGACGGGCTGATCATCGGGGGCGGCGCGGATGTTGATCCGAAACTTTACGGCCAGGAGCTGCTGCACATGGCGCAGGCAGCGCGACGCGAGGAACCCGTTTCAGAACGAATCCTGAACTGGGTTCTACTGCCGCTGACCTGGCTGATACGCAAGGCGTCGGCCTGCTGCGTTTCGCCTCGCGCCGACGCGGCACGCGATCAGCTCGAAATGCGCTTGCTCGATCGCGCAGTCAGTCGCCGCATCCCCATCCTCGGCATCTGCCGCGGCGGACAGCTGATCAACGTGTACTTCGGCGGGTCGCTCTATCAGAATCTCAAAGGTTTTTATGTGGAAGACCCGGCCCTTCGAACGATCCTGCCGCGCAAACGGATTGCCGTCACGCACGGATCAAGGTTGGCTGCCGCGATCGGGCAGCGGCCGGGGCGCGTCAACGCACTGCACGCGCAAGCGATCCACAGGATCGGACAGGGTCTGCTCGTTGCCGCCCGCGACCGCAACGGAATCGTGCAGGCCATCGAGCACGCCACAATGCCGTTCATCATCGGCGTGCAATGGCATCCTGAGTTCCTGCCGCAGCTTGCCGCGCAGCGAAAGCTTTTCCGGGCGTTGGTGGTGGCGGCATCGCAATCCTTCGCATTAACGGCCGAGGCCGAACCAACGCATCGCTTGCGCATCGCCGGCTGATTCGATTATCATCACCGCGGGCCTCGGTTCATTGGGATTGTCGATCTTGCGACCACCGCCTCCCCAATACAGGCGTCTGCTCGAAGCATTCCAGATCGACTTGCGCGCCCTCGCCGCCATGCGGATCGGCGTGGGGTTGATGCTCCTGGTCGATCTGATCGACCGAATCAAGCTGATCCGGGTCTACTACTCCGATGAGGGCGTAACGCCGCGCTCGCTGTTCCTTAACGGAGCGATGAAGTACGAAACCGTTTACGCCATCTCGGGAAGCTACTGGTTCATCTGCACGATGTTCATCATCAACGCGGTGCTGGCGTTCATGTTGATGATTGGATTTCGGGCACGTTTAGCGGCGGCGGGATGCCTGATCCTGCTATGGTCATTGATTACGCGGGTTCCAACGATCGGCTCGGGTGGCGATGCTCTGACAGTGTGGACGCTCGTGTGGTCGCTGTTCCTTCCGATCAGCGCCCGCGCGTCGGTCGATGCGCTTCTGGCGCCACCCCAGCCCCACCCCCCTCGTCGCGTCGCCAACGCGGCTAGTGCGGCAATCCTCCTGCAAGTTGCGATCGTTTATATCAACGCCTTCCTCGTCAAAACCGACTCCGCCTGGCGCAGCGAGTTCAGCGCGGTCTACTACTTCCTGAACTCGCACCTTTCCACACCGATCGGTCACGCGCTGGGACAATATCCGACGATCTGCCTCATCCTGACGATCGG